>MTEX01005939.1_pt1 | contig 169430 bp, 156 predicted proteins | sample 1042691 | NCBI WGS metagenome assembly MTEX01 (sample SAMN06185810, study PRJNA358809) | soil metagenome | isolation source: soil biostimulated with molasses as carbon source | place: India | collected 2015-05-23
TTCCCCCGAGCCCCGCAAGGGGCGGCGGGAAAAATATTTCAGGGGCGTGACCGAGCGGTGACGCTACGCGGGCGGACGAGCTATCCACAGGCGCCCGCGGGCGAGGGGCTGTGGATGGTTTGCCCCCGGGGTGAAGACGACGACGCCCGCACGGGGCGGGCGTCGAAGATCGGACAGCCACTCAACTCGAGGGTGGAGAGTGTTTCATCTTGCGCATGGCGGCAAGCGTCGGGCCGGATGCCACGTAGGCGCCGAACAGCAGCAGCAGCATGACCGAAGGCTCGACCGAGATCACTACGAAGCCGAGCACGATGGCCAGCAGTACCACGAAAGGCACCGGCCCCTTGAGATCGATTTCCTTGAAGCTGTAGTAGCGAATATTGCTGACCATCAGGATACCGGCGGTCGCCACCACGAACAGCATCAGCAGTTTGAAGCCGAAGGCCTCGGCATCGAAGCTGTGGAAGGTCCACACGCTGGCGGCCACGAAGGCTGCCGCCGAAGGACTGGGGAGGCCGATGAACCACTTCTTGTCGACGCTACCGAGCTGGACGTTGAAGCGCGCCAGCCGCAGCGCCGCACAGGCGACGTAGAGGAAGGCCACCACCCAGCCGGTCTTGCCGATGTCCTGAAGTATCCAGGTAAACGCCACCAGCGCCGGCGCCACACCGAAGGAGAGCATGTCGGACAGGCTGTCGTACTCGGCGCCGAAAGCACTCTGGGTGTTGGTCAAACGGGCCACCCGGCCATCCAGGCCGTCCAGCACCATGGCGATGAAGATGGCCACGGCAGCGGCGGTGAAGTCGCCGTTGATACCCGCCACCACCGAGAAGAAGCCGGCAAACAGGGCGGAGGTAGTGAAGAGGTTGGGCAACAGGTAGATGCCCTTGCGCCGTACCTTCTTGCCATTCTCGATCGATTCCTCGATCACCTCCGTCTCACGTACGAAGGCGGCAGCCAGATCCTCTTCGGCCGGCTGCTCTCGCTTGCCATCAGCAGGGCCAGCCTCCGGGGCATCTTGGGGAACATCGTGCTCGGTGTTGCGGGGCTCCTGACTCATTCGTCTCGTCCATTGCCAGAATGGGTTCACCCGAAGGTATTAATCACATTCTACACCGAGATACCGCAGCGGAAAGCGCACATGGCGATCTCCTCAACGCCAAGGGCGCGGAAAATTCCGCGCCCTTGGGTGATACAGATGCGCCAAACGGACAATCAGTTCTTGGTCTTGTCCACCAGCTGGTTGGCCGCGATCCACGGCATCATGCCGCGCAGCTTGGCGCCGACCTGCTCGATCTCGTGCTCGGCGTTGAGGCGACGACGGGCGGTCATCGAGGGGTAGTTGGTGTTGCCTTCCTGGATGAACATTTTGGCATACTCACCGGTCTGGATGCGCTTGAGTGCGTTGCGCATGGCCTGACGGGACTGCTCGTTGATCACCTCGGGGCCGGTCACGTACTCGCCATACTCCGCGTTGTTGGAGATGGAGTAGTTCATGTTGGCGATACCGCCTTCGTACATCAGATCGACGATCAGCTTGAGCTCGTGCAGACACTCGAAGTAGGCCATCTCCGGGGCATAACCCGCTTCGGTGAGGGTCTCGAAGCCCGCCTTGACCAGCTCGACCGCACCGCCACACAGCACGGCCTGCTCACCGAACAGGTCGGTTTCGGTCTCGTCCTTGAAGGTGGTCTCGATGATGCCGCTGCGACCGCCGCCGATGGCTGCGGCATAGGAGAGTGCAAGCTCCTTGGCCTTGCCGGAAGCATCCTGATGGATGGCGATCAGGTCCGGGATACCGCCGCCCTTGACGAACTCGGAGCGCACGGTATGGCCCGGTGCCTTGGGCGCCACCATGATCACGTCGAGATCCTTGCGCGGCTCGATCTGGTTGTAGTGGATATTGAAGCCGTGGGCGAAGGCCAGGGTGGCACCCTGCTTCAGGTTCGGCTCGATCTGGTTCTCGTAGATCGCCTTCTGGTTTTCGTCAGGCGCCAGCACCATCACCACGTCGGCCGCCTTGCACGCCTCCTCGACGGACGCGACCTTGAGGCCGGCCCCTTCGGCCTTGGCCGCGGAGGACGAACCCGGACGCAGTGCGACGGTGACGTCGACACCGGACTCCTTGAGGTTGTTGGCATGGGCGTGACCCTGGGAGCCGTAGCCCACGATGGTGACCTTCTTGCCCTGGATGAGGGAGAGGTCGCAGTCCTTGTCGTAGTAGACGTGCATGTGTGTTGCTCCTGAAGCGAAGGTTGGCGAAGTGTCGTGTCAGCGTTGACGGCCACCCGCGCCGTCTGTCGCGGCGCTGGGAGTCGGCTCTTTCGATGTGGCTACCATAACGCCGCACGCACGTTGCGTAAAACGCGATATTTGCAACACGTCATGCCGAGATATGCAATAATAGCTCGATGGACATGCGCCCCCTCAAGCAATTTCTCGCCCTGGCCGATACGCTGCACTTCGGTCGTGCCAGCGAGCTGTGCCACGTCAGCCCTTCGACGCTCTCGCGGACCATTCGCCAGCTCGAAGAGGCGCTCGATGCACCGCTGTTCGTGCGCGACAACCGGCATGTCGCCCTGACCCGTCAGGGCCACCTCTTCCAGCAGTACGCCCGTGAGGCGCTCGGCCAATGGGAGATGCTGCGCCACGCTCTGGGCAGCCAGGCCGGAGAGCTTGCCGGCGAAATCAGCATTTACTGCTCGGTCACCGCCAGCTACAGCTTCCTCTACGATCTGCTCAGCGACGTGCGCCAGCGCCATCCACGCATCGAACTCAAGCTGCATACCGGCGATCCGGCGGAGTCGATGGGCCGGGTGCTGGCCGGCGAGGAGGACATGGCCATCACACCGCGCCCACGCAGCATGCCGGCCGGCCTGGCCTTCAAGTCGCTGACCCGCTCGCCGCTGGTGTTCATTGCCCCGATGGCCCAGGCCGAATGGGTCCCCGCCACGCCCGACTCCCCTTCCATCGAGCAGTGGCGCAACGTGCCGATGATTCTCTCCGAGGCGGGTCTGTCACGGGAATATGCCGATACGTGGTTCCGCGCCCTGGGCGTGCCGCCCAGCATCTACGCCCAGGTGGCCGGTCACGAGGCGATCGTCAGTATGGTGGGGCTCGGCTTCGGCATCGGCGTGGTGCCGCGGATCGTGCTCGACAACAGCCCATTGGCCCAGCGGGTGCGGGTACTGCCGGTGAAGCCCGAGCTGCCCCATTACGACGTCGGGCTCTGCGTGCTGCATCGGCAGCTCAAGAGTCCGCTGATTCAGGCGCTGTGGGAAACGGTCAGCGAACGCTAGCGACGAAAAAGCCGCCCCGAAGGGCGGCTAGTCGATACGACTGGCAGTAGCTCAAAGGCTGAGCACTTTATCGCCGCGGGCGATGCCCGACACCCCGGTCCGCGCCACCTCGAGGATACCCACCGGCCCCATGGCCTGCAGGAACGCATCGAGCTTGGGCGCATCGCCGGTGATCTGCACCGTGTAGAGGCTCGGCGTGACGTCGACGATCTGCGCACGGAAGATGTCGACGGTCCGCTTGACCTCGTCGCGGGCCGCTCCCAGCGCCTTGACCTTCACCAGCATCAGCTCGCGCTCGATGTGGTTACCCTCGGTGAGGTCGACCAGCTTGATCACGTCGATCAACTTGTTGAGGTGCTTGGTGATCTGCTCAATCACCCGGTCGTCACCGACGGTGGTCACGGTCAGCCGCGACAGCGACGGGTCCTCGGTGGGCGCCACGTTGAGCGTCTCGATGTTGAAGTTGCGCTGCGAGAACAGCCCTACCACGCGAGACAGTGCGCCCGGTTCGTTTTCCATGAGAATCGAGATGATATGGCGCATCAGGTCCGCTCCGTCTTGGAAAGCAGCATGTCACGCATGGAGCCGAGGGGCACCTGCATCGGATAAACGTGCTCGCGCGGATCGACGATGACATCGACGAACACCAGCTCGTGCTTGTCGGCGAAGGTGCGTTCCAGCGCCGGGCGCAGCTCGTCCATCGTCTCCACCCGCAGCGCGGTGAAGCCATAGGCCTCGATCAGCTTGGCGAAATCGGGCAGCGACTCCATGTAGGAGTGGGCGTGGCGGGACTTGTAGTTGAGGTCCTGCCACTGGCGCACCATGCCCAGCGAGGCGTTGTTCAGGTTGATGATCTTGACCCCACCGCCGAACTGCTTACAGGTGGAGAGTTCCTGCATCATCATCTGGAAGCTGCCTTCGCCGGTGACGCAGACCACCGTCTCCTCGGGGAAGTTCTGCTTGATGCCCATGGCCGCCGGGAAGCCGAAGCCCATGGTGCCGAGCCCGCCCGAGGTGATGAAGCGGTTGGGCTTGTCGAACTTGTAGTACTGGGCGGCGAACATCTGATGCTGGCCCACGTCGGTGGTCACATAGGCCTCACCGCGGGTGATTTCGCACAGCGCCTCGATCACCTCCTGAGGCTTGAGCTGCTCGCCGGGCTTCGAGGGCTCGTAGAGCTTGCCGCGGCGCTCCTCGCGCCAGCCGTCGATCTTCTGCCACCACTCGGTCAGCGCCTCGGGGTGAGCGATCTCCTTGCCTTGCACTAGGCTGATCATCTCATCGATGACGCTGGCCGCCGGCCCGACGATGGGCACGTCGGCGCGCACCGTCTTGGACACGGAGCTGGGGTCGATGTCGACATGGATGATCTTGGCCGTGGGACAGAACTTGGAGGTGTTGTTGGTCACGCGGTCGTCGAAGCGCGCGCCGATGGCAATGATCAGATCGGCATGGTGCATGGCCATGTTCGACTCGTAGGAGCCGTGCATGCCGAGCCAGCCCAGACACTGCCGATCGCTCTGCGGGTAGGCGCCGATACCCATCAGCGTGGTGGTGATGGGATAGCCGAGCCGCTTGACCAGGTCGGTGAGCCCTTCGCAGGCACGCCCGGTGATGACCCCGCCACCGGTATAGAAGACCGGCCGCTTGGCCTTGAGCATCATCTCCACGGCCTTCTTGATCTGGCCGGTATGACCCCGCGCCACCGGGTTGTAGGAGCGCAGCTTGACCTTCTTCGGATAGACGTATTCGTAGCGCTCGGTGGGTGCGGTCATGTCCTTGGGAATGTCCACCACCACCGGGCCGGGCCGACCCGTCGAGGCCAGGTAGAAGGCCTTCTTCAGCACTTCGGGAATCTCGGTCGGATGCTTGATCGAGAAGCTGTGCTTCACGATCGGGCGCGTCACGCCGATGATGTCGGTTTCCTGGAAGGCGTCGTCGCCGATCAGGTGGCTCATCACCTGACCGCACAGCACCACCATGGGTATCGAATCCATGTAGGCGGTGGCGATGCCAGTGACGGCGTTGGTGGCACCGGGGCCGGAAGTGACCAGCACCACGCCGGGCTTGCCGGAGGCCCGGGCATAGCCGTCGGCGGCATGGGTGGCCGCCTGTTCGTGGCGTACCAGGATGTGCTTGACCTTGTCCTGACGGAACAGCGCGTCGTAGATGTGCAGCGCCGCGCCGCCCGGATAGCCATAGATGTATTCGACGCCTTCATCCTGCAGGAATCGGGCGATCATATCCGCGCCGGAAAGCAATTCCACTAGTGTATCTCCCCTGGAGGTCTCGAGTGCGATCCGCGCCCGTTGATGGGCACGGGTTCGAGTGCGGCGGTATGCCGCTGTCGGCCGAGCCGACACCTGATGCCAAACCCTGGCATTTAGCCCTGTTGGGGCCTGCACTCTCATCGGGAACGCACTGCGGCGACCGCGCTCGCGGTAGCCCGGCATTCCCATCACGGCGGATCGCCGCGTCGGGGCATTGGCCAGAAGCGGCGGTTGGCCGCATTCCGGTAGTCCTTCGGCGGGTAGAGGCCAATGTGGCCTACCCTTCGCGCGGGGATGGGGGGTTGCCCGCTGGAATCCGCGCCCGCAAATCAGGAACGCTCAAGATTCCAACAGCCTTGCGGTAGTGTCAACCGTGAGCCGCCACACGGGCGCCGGGTCGATAAAAAAACCCGCCGGCTTGCGCGGGCGGGCAAGGGGGTTACAGGACGCAACCTACTAGTAGTGTAGCCGTTTGCCGGATCGAGCAGCGGCCAATGCGTAACGTTATGTATCAGCGGTGGAACACCAGCTTTTCCTCTTCCACCTCGACGTGAATGGTGTCGCCGGGAGCGAAGCGGCCGGCCAGCAGATCCTGCGCCAGCGGGTTCTCGATACGGCTCTGGATCGCCCGCTTGAGCGGTCGCGCACCGAATACGGGATCGAAGCCCGCCAGGGCGAGTTGTGCCATCGCCTCGTCGCTGACCTCGAGCTGCATGCCGTGCTCGGCCAGGCGTGCCCGCAGCCGGTCGAGCTGAATGCCGGCAATGGCCTCGATCTGCGCCTGACGCAGGGCGTGGAACACCACGACCTCGTCGATGCGGTTGATCAGCTCGGGACGGAAGTGCATGCCCACCACGTCCATCACCGCCTGCTTCATCTCGTCGTACTTGGTGTCGTCTCCGCCAAGGCGCTGGATGATGTCCGAGCCCATGTTGGAGGTCATCACGATCACGGTGTTGCGGAAGTCCACCGTGCGCCCCTGGCCGTCGGTCAGGCGCCCGTCTTCCAGCACCTGCAGCAGGATATTGAAGACATCGGGATGGGCCTTCTCCACCTCGTCGAGCAGCAGCACCGAGTAGGGCTTGCGCCGCACCGCCTCGGTCAGATAGCCGCCCTCCTCGTAGCCGACGTAGCCGGGCGGCGCACCGATCAGCCGCGCCACGGAGTGCTTCTCCATGAACTCCGACATGTCGATACGCACCATGGCCTCTTCGGTGTCGAACAGGAAGCTCGCCAGCGCCTTGCACAGCTCGGTCTTGCCCACCCCAGTGGGGCCGAGGAACAGGAACGAACCGTTGGGCCGGTTGGGATCGGCGAGCCCGGCGCGGGAGCGACGCACGGCGTTGGCCACCGCGGTGACCGCCTCCTCCTGACCGATCACCCGTTGGTGCAGCGCCTCCTCCATGCGCAGCAGCTTGTCGCGCTCGCCCTCGAGCATCTTGGCTACCGGGATGCCGGTCCAGCGCGACACCACCTCGGCAATCTCCTCCTCGGTGACGTTCGAACGCAGCAGCTTGTGCTGCGAGGTATCGGCCTCGGCTTCGCTGGACTCGGCGATCTTCTTCTCCAGCTCGGGTATCACCCCGTAGCGCAGCTCGGACATGCGCGTCAGGTCGCCCTTGCGCTGTGCCTGCTCCAGCTCGATCTTGGCTCTTTCGAGATCCTCCTTGAACTGTCCCGCTCCCTGGATGCTGGCCTTCTCGGCCTTCCAGATCTCGTCGAGGTCGGCGTACTCGCGCTCGAGATCGTCGATCTGCTCCTGCAGGCTTTCGAGGCGCTTCTTGGAGGCTTCGTCGGTCTCCTTCTTGAGGTGCTCGCGCTCCATCTTGAGCTGGATCAGCCGGCGGTCGAGGCGATCCATCTCCTCGGGCTTGGAGTCGAGCTCCATGCGAATGCGCGACGACGCCTCGTCGATCAGGTCGATGGCCTTGTCGGGCAGCTGGCGGTCGGTGATGTAGCGGGTCGAGAGCTTGGCCGCAGCGATGATGGCGCCGTCGGTGATGTCGACCTTGTGGTGCACCTCATAGCGCTCCTTGAGCCCACGCAGGATCGCCACGGTGTCCTCCTCAGAGGGCTCGTCGACCAGCACCTTCTGGAAGCGCCGCTCCAGGGCGGCGTCCTTCTCGATGTACTTGCGGTACTCATCGAGGGTGGTGGCGCCCACGCAGTGCAGCTCGCCCCGGGCCAGCGCCGGCTTGAGCATGTTGCCGGCGTCCATGGCACCCTCGGCCTTGCCGGCGCCGACCATGGTGTGCAGCTCGTCGATGAACAGGATCACCCGGCCCTCTTCCTGGGCCAGCTCCTTGAGCACCGACTTCAGGCGCTCCTCGAACTCACCGCGGAACTTGGCTCCCGCCAGCAGCGAGCCCATGTCCAGCGACAGCACGCGCTTGTCCTTGAGCCCTTCCGGCACCTCGCCGTTGACGATGCGCTGGGCCAGGCCCTCGACGATGGCGGTCTTGCCCACGCCGGGCTCGCCGATCAGTACCGGGTTGTTCTTGGTGCGCCGCTGCAGCACCTGGATGGTGCGGCGGATCTCGTCGTCGCGGCCGATCACCGGGTCGAGCTTGCCCTCGGCGGCACGCGCGGTGAGGTCGAGGGTGTACTTCTCCAGCGCCTCGCGCTGCTCCTCGGCGTTGGGGTCGTCGACCCGCTCGCCGCCACGCACGCTGTCGACGGCCTGCTCCAGCGCCTTGCGGGTCACGCCGGCCTGGGTCAGCAGCTTGGTCACCGCATGGTTCAGCTCCAGCGCGGCGAGCAGCACCAGCTCGCTGGCGATGTACTGGTCGCCGCGCTTCTGCGCCTCACGGTCGGTGAGGTTGAACAGCTTGATCAGATCCCGCGAGGGCTGCACCTCACCGGTGAACTGGCCGACCTTGGGCAGGTCGTCGAGATGTCCGGCCAGGGCATCGCGCAGCCGTGCGGCGTCGCCGCCTGCCTTCTGGATCATTGCCTTGATGCCGGTATCCCGGGCATCGAGCAGCGCCAACAGCAGGTGGCCGGGCTCGAGCTGGTTGTGGCCACGGCCCACGGCCAGCGACTGGGCATCGGCCACGGCGTTCTGCAGCTTGGCGGTGAACTTGTCGAAACGCATTCGCTTTCCTCCATCGGGGTGGCGGCGCGTTCGGACGCGCCGCTTGGCCCTGTCGTATCGTTGACAGATTCAATGGAGTCAGCGTGGCCGGCTTTCAAGTCGCCGGCCAGGGAAAGCGAACCGTCCTTGATCTGGATCAGCGTAGCCAGATCACGCTGGCCATGCGTCCGGTCTTGCCGTTGTCGCGGCGGTAGGAGTAGAAGCGCGGCTCGCAGGCGGTGCAGAAGTGGCCGCCGCTGATATGGGCGACCCCCAGCCGCTCCAGGCGCAGGCGGGCGAGCTTGTAGAGGTCGGCCATGTAATGGCCCAGACGATAGGGGCTGGGGTCGAATGCCGCCGCCGCCTCGGGATGGATGCCGACGAACGCCCGCTGCACCTCGGGGCCGACTTCGAACTGGGCGTTCGAGATCGCCGGCCCCAGCCAGACCATGATCTCTTCCGAGGGCACGCCGAGCGCAGCCACCGCCGCCTCGAGCACGCCGCCGGCCAGGCCGCGCCAGCCGGCATGGGCTACCCCCACCCGGGTTCCCATACGGTCGCAGAAGAACACCGGCAGGCAATCGGCGGTGAGCACCACGCAGGCGTGGCCGCGGTCGAAGGCCACCGAGGCATCTGCCTCGGGTACGCTGTCGCTGTAGCTCGACTGCACCCTGGCGCCATGCACCTGGCGCAGCCACAGCAGCGGCCGCTCGTCTTCGATCTCATCGGCCAGCAGACGGCGGCACAGCGCCACGTGAGCCGGGTTGTCGCCCACTTGGTCGGCCGGATTGAAGCAGGCGAACTCGCCCTGGCTGGGGCCGCTCTCGCGAGTGGTGACGAACGCGCCGACATTGGCCGGCGCCGGCCAGTCGGGCTCGATCAGGGTCGGTTGCAGATGGGGGGCATCGCTCATCCGGGCTCCTCAGCGCATGACCTCGTGGTCGTCACGCAGATAGTCGATCAACAGCAGCAGATCGTCGGGCAGCGGCGCCCGAAATTCCACCGCCTCGCCGCTGGCAGGATGCAGAAAAGCCAGCTTGCGGGCATGCAGCGCCTGCCGGGGAAACTCGCGCAGCAGCGTCTTGAGCTCCTCGCTGGCCCCGGCCGGCAGCTTGAGCCGCCCACCGTATACCGGATCGCCCACCAGCGGGAAGCGTCGATGGGCCAGGTGCACACGGATCTGGTGAGTGCGCCCGGTCTCGAGCCGACAGCGCACGTGGGTATGGGTGCGGAAACGCTCGACCACCCGATAGTGGGTCACCGCCGGCTTGCCGCTGGGGTGGACCGCCTGGCGCTTGCGATCCTTGGGATGACGGCCGATGGGGGCATCCACGGTGCCACCGGAGGTCATCACGCCGACGCACACCGCATCGTACTCGCGCGACATGGTGCGGGCCTGCAGTTGCTCCACCAGGGCGGTCTGGGCGGCCAGGGTCTTGGCCACCACCATCAGACCGGTAGTGTCCTTGTCCAGCCGGTGCACGATACCGGCACGCGGCACGGCGGCAAGGCTCGGGCAGTGGTGCAACAGGGCGTTGAGCAGGGTGCCGTCGGGATTTCCGGCGGCAGGGTGAACTACCAGGCCGGCCGGCTTGTCGATGATCAGCACCTCATCGTCCTCGTGGACGATGTCGAGGGGGATGTCCTCGGCCTCGAAGCGGGTCTCCTCTTCGAGCGTGGCCACCAGCTCGAGCCACTCGCCGCCCGCCATCTTGTCCTTGGGCTTGCCCGGCCGGCCGTCCACGGTGAGCGCGCCCTCCTTGATCCAGCCCTTGAGCCGCTCGCGGGAATGGTCGGCAAAGAGTTCGGCGGCGGCCTGATCGAGACGGCTCCCGGCCAGGGAGATGGGCACACGCTGCTGGGCTTCCACGGTCTGGGGCATGATGGACTGTCGTTGAAGGGCATCCTCGGACTGCGTTTTGGCGCGAGGTGCTTTATAGTGGACGGGTTATGGCCAATTCTACCATGGCCGACACGAGTTGTTAGATACGAGGATCACGATGCGCGTTTCCCCCATCGCCACACGCCTTGTCGCCCTGCTTCTGGCCGCTGCCTTGATCAGTGGCTGTGCCGGCAGGTCTGCTACGGACGAACAAGACGAATTCGAAGGTGTCGCCGAACAGCAGCTCTACGACGAGGCGCGCGACGCACTCGAAGGCGGGCGCTACACCACCGCCATTACGCGCCTCGAGGCTATCGATACGCGCTATCCCTTCGGGCGTCATGCCGAACAGGCTCAGCTCGAGCTGATATACGCCTACTACCAGACCCAGGACTGGGAGGCCGCCCGCGCCGCAGCCAGCCGCTTCATCCGTCTGCACCCCACCCACCCGCAGGCCGACTATGCGCTCTACATGCGCGGGCTGGCTTCGTGGCAGGCGGGCCGCTTCAGCCTCGAGCGCCTGCGCCTGATCGACATCTCCAAGCGCGACCTGGGTGCTTCCCGCGATGCATACAACGACTTCCGCGAGCTGGTATCGCGCTACCCGGCCAGCGAGTACGCGCCCGACGCCGAGCAGCGCATCGTCTACCTGCGTAACGTGCTGGCCCGCCACGAGCTGCACGTGGCCGACTTCTACCTGCGCAAGGGCGCCTATCTGGCTGCCGTGGAGCGCGGCCGCTGGGTCATCGAGAACTACCCCGAAGCCGAGGCCACCCGCGATGCGCTGGCCGTGATGGTCGAGGGCTACCTGGGGCTCGACATGCGCGACCGCGCCCGCGAAGTGCTGCAGGTGCTGATCGAGAACGACCCCGGCAACGAGCGCCTGCGGGGACGCACCTTCCAGCCGCAGCACGTGCGCGCCCAGTCGCTCTCCGCCTGAGTCCGTCAGCCCCCGGCTGAAAACCAAGAACCCGCGAGCTTGCTCGCGGGTTCTTGCGTTGGACGCCCCGGCTCGGTCAATCGCCGGGCTGCCAGCCGTTGACGATGGGATAGCGACGATCGCGTCCGAAACCGCGCGGGGTCACCCGCACGCCGACAGGCGCCTGCCGCCGCTTGTACTCGTTGCGATCGACCAGCTTGACCACCTGATAGACGTCGTCGCGCTCGAAGCCGGCCTCGATGATCGCCTCGGCGCTCATGTCACCCTCGATATAACGCATGAGAATGGCATCCAGCGTGTCGTAGTCGGGCAGCGAGTCGGTATCCTGCTGCCCCGGCGCCAGCTCGGCGGAGGGCGGCCGGGTGATCACCCGCTCGGGAATGGCCGGGGCCTGGGCGTTGCGCCAGCGGGCCAGACGATAGACCCAGGTCTTGTAGACGTCCTTGAGCGCATTGAAGCCACCCACCATGTCGCCGTAGAGCGTGGCATAGCCCACCGCCATCTCGCTCTTGTTGCCGGTGGTCAGCACCATCAGGCCCTTCTTGTTGGAGATCGCCATCAGCAGCACGCCGCGACAGCGCGACTGCAGGTTCTCCTCGGTGGTGTCGCGCTCGGTGCCGGCGAAGGTATCGGCCAACGTGGCCATGAAGGCGTCGACCATCGGCTCGATCGGCAGCACCTCGTAGTGCACGCCGAGCAGCCGGGCCTGCTCGGCCGCATCCTCCTGGGACATGTCGGCGGTGTAGCGATAGGGCATCATCACCGCGTGCACCCGCTGCGGCCCCAGCGCATCCACGGCGATGGCGAGGGTGAGGGCCGAATCGATGCCGCCGGATAGCCCCAGCACCACGCCTTCGAAGCCGCTCTTGTTGACGTAGTCGCGCACCCCGCTGACCAGCGCACAGTAGAGGCTCTCCTCGGGCTCCTCGAGGGGCTCGATCTCGCCCTCCACCGGCGCCCAGGCGCCGTTCTCCTGCACGAACTGCACCGGCATCAGGCCCGCCTGCCAGTAAGGCGCCACCACCCGCACCTGGCCACCGGCATCGACGCAGGCCGAGCCGCCGTCGAACACCAGCTCGTCCTGGCCGCCGATAGTGTTGACGTAGACCAGCGGCAGCGACACCTCGGCGGCACGCTGCTCGAGCAGGCGCAGGCGTTCGGCCGGCTTGTCCTGGTGATAGGGCGAGGCATTCAGGGTGACGACGATGTCGGCGCCGGCATCGCGCACGGCACGCACCGGCGCACCGTCCCACAGATCCTCGCAGATCAGCACACCGAGCTTGGCTCCCTTGTGCTCGAGTACCAGGCTCTGCTCGCCGGTGGCGAAGTAGCGCCGCTCATCGAAGACCTGATAGTTGGGTAGCACCTGCTTGGCGTATTCGCCGACCCATTCACCGTTGTAGAGCAACCCGGCCAGATTGTAGCCGAGTCCCTCGCGGCGGCCGGGATAGCCGATGATCACCAGCACGTCGCGGGACATCTTGGCCGCCATGCGCGAGCGCGCCTCACGCAGGCGGGTCTCCATGGAAGGACGCAGCAGCAGATCCTCGGGCGGATAACCGCTCAGGAACAGCTCGGGAAACACCACGATGTCGGCACCGTGTTCGATGCGTGCCTCGCGCACGGCCTCGATGGCACGCTCGGCGTTGCCGGGAATGTCACCCACCAGCGGGTCCAGCTGCGCCATCACCAGCGTCAAGTCTTGCATGGGCGTAGGAATCTCTTGAGAATCGATGTCATGACATTGTCCCGCAAGGGCGTCCGGCTGGCAAAGCCGCCAACCCAGAAGGGAGCCAGAAAAGGATGAACCTATTGCTCATTCGCCTGATCATCTTCGCCGTGCTGTTCTTCGCCGGCCTCAAACTCTATCGCATGTACCGCGAGTGGAAGCTCGACCGCGAAGGGCAATTGGAGGATGCATCGCACCAGGAAGGCAATCAGATGGTGCGCTGCAGCTGGTGCCAGGTGCACGTGCCGGAGAGCGAGGCGCTGCGCGACCAGGGCGAATGGTTCTGCAGCAGCGCTCATCGCGACCGTTACCTGCAGGAACAGCGCCCCGAGGAGTAAGCTGTCAGGCCATAGCGGCAATCGCCTACAGTTTCCATCGGCAATGACTGATAGACGCTCTGCCCAGCTCGACTAGAGTGGATGCCTCATCGAGGAGACCACCCTGGAGAGCGCCATGGAAGCGGCTCACGCCCCGGTTTTCACCGCCCCACGCCAACGTGGCCTGACCCTGATCGAACTGCTGGTCGTCATCGTCGTGGCCGGTATCCTGATGGGCTGGGCGGTGCCCGGCCTGCAGGCGATGAACGCCCGCCAGGAAGTGGTGGCCGAAGCGCACCGTCTGCGCATGGCGCTCTCGCTGGCACGCAACAGCGCCATTACCCGACGCAGCACGGTCGTCGTCTGCCCCAGCCCGGACCGGCAGCGCTGCCATATGGACGATTGGAGCGCCTCGCTGGTCATCGTGCTCGGCCCGCTGTCGGGTGACGACTTCGCCCCGGATGCCCTGCTCAGGCTGCTGGAGGGCGGTCGCGGCGTCAGCGTCAGCTATCGTCAGGATGGCAAGCCGGTGCGCTTCACTCCGTTGGGCCGGTCGTCGGGACACAACGGCACCTTCCGCATCTGCGGCCGGCATGGGCAAGGTGCCGAGCTGGTACTGAGCAATTTCGGCAGAGCGCGCGCAGGCAACGCCATCGACTGCTGACCCCGCCACATCTGATGAGCAGAGAGATGCGACAAGCCATCGTAGGTTACCACCGGGACGACGAAGGACACTGGGTCGCGGAGCTGGCATGCGGGCACAACCAGCACGTGCGCCATCAGCCGCCCTGGATAGAGCGTCCCTGGGTCACGACCGAGGCCGGGCGGCGTACACGCCTAGGCATCGAGCTCGAATGCCTGAAATGCGAACGGGGCGAACCACGGGACAATCCATGACCCGGCCCCGCCCCATGGGACCGCTCTTCATAGAGCCCGCTACCCCTTGGGTCCCATCAGCAGCCAGATGATCAGCCCCACCAGCGGGAACAACAGCAATACGATGATCCACAATAGCTTGGCAATGGGGCCGGCCGGGCTCTTGGCCACCTTGACGATAGCCCAGACCAGGATGATCAGCCAGATCAGACCCAAAAGGCCGCCTACTTCGATTCCCATCAGACATCTCCTTGTCCAGCGGTCGGTGTTGTTCAAGAAGTAGCACGCAGCGGTAAGGGTAACAATCCGAAACTGTTACGCCAGGTAATATCAGGTAACTCATCTCAGCCGAGCTGCCACCAGTCGGGGAGCAGCCGGCGCACCTCCGCGCGCTGAAAGCGATCGTCCATCAGCACCAGCGTGCCGCGGTCCTCGGGGCTGCGAATCACCCGACCGGCGGCCTGAGTGACCTTGATCAGCCCCGGTATGCGATAGGCGTAGGCATCGCCGCTGCCGAACCGCGCCTCGAGCCTGACCTTGAGGGTCTCGTTGAAGGGATCGAACGGTGGCAGGCCGAGGGTGGCGATGAAAGCCCCGATCAGCCGCTCGCCGGGCAGGTCGATACCCTCGCCGAAGGCCCCGCCCAACACCGCGAAGCCGATGCCCTGCCCGCCCGCGCGAAAGCGGGCCAGGAAGGCGTCGCGCTCGTCTTCGCGCATGCCGCGGGTCTGACACCAATGAGGCAGTTCGGGGTGGAGCCGCGCCAGTCGCTCCGCTGCCGCCGCCATGTAGGCGAAGCTGCTGAAGAAGGCCAGGTAGAGTCCCGGCCGTCTGCGGTACTGCCCGGCCAGCTCGGCGACGATGGGCTCGAGCGAGGCCTCGCGGTCGCGCAGACGGGTCGAGATACCGCCCGGGATGCGCACTTCGAGCTGATCGCTGCGAAACGGCGAGGCCACCGTCTGCCACACACAGTCGTCCGGCAGCCCGAGCAGGTCGCGATGATAGTGGGCCGGCGACAGCGTGGCCGAAAACAGCACGCAGCTGTGTGCCTGGGCGAAACGCGGGGCCAGGAAGTCGGCCGGTATCAGGTTGCGCAGCCCCAGCACCGCGCGCCCGCGGCCATGGCGTGAGAGGTCGCACAGCGAGTGTTCGCCGAACGACTCGGCCAGACGGCCGAAGCCGAGGGCATCGAACAGCCGCTCCTGCAGCATCGGGTCGGCGCCGCCGGGATGCTCGGCCAGATAGTCGCCGATCGCCGTCGCCACCTGCTGCAGCGCGCCGACCAGGCGGCCGGGCAGGTCATCGAGTACTTGGTAGGCGGGGCGGCCCCGCTGCCCTTCGTCGGCGCCGCCCTGCTCGCGCACCAGCGCCTGCCACTGGCGCATCAGCCGGCCGAGGGGCTTCACCAGCGGCGCAGGGGCACTGCGGTGCAGCGTCGCGAAAGCGTGCTGATCCAGCTCCCCGCTGTACATGCCCCGGGCCCGCTCCACCAGGTTGTGGGCTTCGTCCACCAGCAGCGCCAGGCGCCAGCCGTTGGCCTGGGCCAGACCGTGCAGCAGCGCCGAGACATCGAAGTAGTGGTTGACGTCGCCCACGCATACGTCGCTCCAGCGCGCCAGCTCCTGGCCCAGGTAGTAGGGGCAGACGTCATGCTCGAGGGCCACCTCGCGCAGCGCTTCGCGGTCGAGCCAGCCACGCTCGGCCGCGGCCTGGCGCGCGGCGGGCAGCTTGTCGTAGAAGCCGGCGGCCAGCGGACAGGCATCGCCGTGGCACGCCTTGTCCGGGTGTTCGCAGGCCTTGCTGCGCGCCGTCAGCTCCAGCACCCGCAGCGGCAGGCGCCCCTCCCCACCTTCACCGCAGTCGCTGGCCGCCCCCAGCCGCGCCAGCGCCTCCAGCGCCAGACGCCGTCCCGGGGTCTTCATGGTCAGGAAGGCAAGCCGGTCGATCCGCCGGCGCGGCATCGCCTTCAGGGTCGGGAACAGCGTGGCCACGGTCTTGCCGATGCCGGTAGGCGCCTGGGCCAGCAGGCAGCGTCCGGTGGCCGCCGCCTTGTAGACGCTCTCGGCCAGCTCGCGCTGCCCGGGGCGAAACTCGGCGTGGGGAAAGCTCAGCCCGGCCAGGGCGGTATCGCGGGCCTGGCGATGGCCTGCCTCCTGCTCGGCCCAGCTCAGGAAGCGCTCGCACTGGGCCTCGAAGAAGGCGCTGAGCTCGGTGGCGCTGGCCTCCTCGGTCAGCAGGGTCTCGCGCTCGCTGCCGATATCGAAATAGACCAGCGCCAGGGTCAGCGAAGCGAGCCCCCGCTCGGCGCACAGCAGCGCCCCGTAGACCTTGACCTGGGCCCAGTGCAGGGCCCGCTGATTGGCGGGCATGCGCGAGAGGTCGCCGCGATGGGTCTTGATCTCCTCGAGGCGGTTCAGCGCCGGGTCGAAGCCGTCGGCCCGACCGCTGACCGCAAGGCCGCGGTAATGCCCGCTCAGGGCCAGCTCGCGCTCGTAACGCTCGCCGCGACGCCCCGCCACCAGGGCGTGGCCGGCGATGCCTTCGCGAGCGCTGGGCGAAGGAGTGAAGCGGTGGTCGAGATCGCCTTCGCGGGCGGTGAAGTCGCACAGCGCCCGCACCGCCACGCGATAGAGCGGCACTTCACCGCTCGTCACGGCAGCGCTCATGACGCCCCGCCCTGCCGCCAGGTGACGTGACAGACCACGGCCTCGATGCCCTGGGCCTGGAAGAACGCCAGCCAGCGCCGCTGGTTGTCCTGCAGCCTGTCGCCGGGCCCCTTCACCTCGATCAGGCGATAGCGAGGCTCGCCGCTGGCCGCGCCGGGCAGGAACTGGATCAGATCGGGCAGGCCGGCGCGATTGGCCTTGAGATCGGCGAGCAGGCGCTCGAAGCAGGCCCGCAGGTGTGTTGCCGGAATAGAGGCCAGCGCCTGCTCCAGCAGCCCCTCGTCGAGCACGTCCCAGTAGACGAAGGGCGAGGCCACACCGCGCTTCTCGTGCCAGACGCGCCATATCGCCTCACCGTGGCTGCCATCGTCGAGACGCGCCAGGCAGGCGGCGAAGCGTTCGCGCCGGCGCGCGACGAAGTCGTCGCGATAGAGATCCACCGGGCCGACGTGGAAGGGGTGGAAGAAGGCACCCGGCAGCGGGGCGAACAGTGCCGGCCAGCAGAGCAGGCCGAACAGGCCGGTGAGCAGCGCGTTCTCGACGTAATGAACCGGTGCTTCGGGGCGGTTCAGGTGTTCGGCCACGGCCCGCTCGACGCCGATCGCGCCGGCCATCGGCAAACAGAGATCGAGACGCCGAACGGCAGCGTCGGGCTCGCGGCTCGGTGGTACCAGCTCCAACCGCCGACACAGCCTGGGCAGCAGGCGTGCCAGCGCCTGGCGCTCCTGCTCGCCGACGGTCGCTGCCCATGCCCGGCTGGCCAGCGCATGAGCCTGACGATATTCACCCAGCCGCTCCAGCAGCCGCAGGTGGCGTATGCGCGCCTCCACCTGGCCTCCCGCGCCCTCGCCACTTTCGGCATAAAGCCTCAGGGCCAAGGCTTCCTGCCCGCTTCGTTCGGCGGCCTGGCCCAGCAGGAACGCCAATTTGCCTCGCCGCTGCGCCAGCCAAACGTTCTTTTCCGGCACGCTCGGCAGTTCGGCCACCAGCGCCGCGAGCGGTTCGCCCTGCTCCAGGCGCTCGCGCAGCACGTGCAGTGCCAGGTAGGCATCGACCTCTTCGCGATGCTGGAAGGCGCGGGAGCCCGGCGTCAGCTCGACTCGCTCGAAGCGTTGCAGGCCGAGCTCGGCGAGCACGAACTCGGCCCAGTCCTGGCGCAGGTTGCCGAAGAACATCAGCCGCAGGCGGTCGCACCAGGGCATCACCGTCAGCCGCACGATGCGCTCGCCGTCCAGAGCGTCGTTCGCCTGGGGCCACCACTCCGCCAGGCGCTTCGCCTGGAGTTCCTGCACCGACAACGCCTCGCTGATCGCCGTCTTGCTCGCTCCGGGAGCAAGCCCGGCCGCGGCGATCTCCCCCGCCAGCGCCCGGCGCAGTTCGGCCAGACGCAGCAGGCGAAACAGCTCACCCTGGGTCAGCACCGGATCCGCCTCGACCCAGCCGGCCTCCACCAGCGGCGCCAGAGCGCACTCGGTATCGCCGATCTCGGCATAGACGAGCCTGCCGGTACGAAAGAGCTCTCCCTTGCGCATCACCATGCGCACCAGCAGCGCCTGGGACGGCTGCGGAAGAGCCTCGAACGAGGCGAGACGACCGCGCTCCTCCCGGGTCAGCAGGTCGGCATGATGCTTGCCCACCCAGTCCAGGACGAAGCGGAAGTTCGCCAGGTAGTAGAAGGGATCGTCAAGGGGGGCGGTGACCGCCTCGGCAGGCGAGATACTGTTCATGCATCCATGATAACAGCCCTATCGCCGCCTGCCAGCTCTGCTTCAGCCCAAGCCTGCGGCGAGCGCGCGCACCACCTCGGCCGCCGGCACTTCACGACAGCTGCTGGCGTTCTGCCCGGCCCACAGCGGCGAAAAGTCGGCGCTGCCCGCAGCTTCGGCGGCACTGCGCAGCGGGGCAATGGCAGCGGTGGCCAGCGGGAAGGCCGGTGCCGCCTCGCTGAGCGAGCCCTGCTCGCGCATCAGCCGGGTGACGATCCCCCGCGCGGGGCGCCCCGTGTACAGGTTGGTCAGCGCCGTATGGCGCGCGGCCTCGCTCTGTAGCGCACGGCGATGCAGTGTCGAGGTGGTGGCCTCGGGGCAGCACAGGAAGGCGGTGCCGACCTGCACGGCCGAGGCGCCCAGCGCCAGCGCCGCCGCCACCCCGCGCGCATCGGCGATGCCCCCGGCGGCGATCACCGGCAGCGACACGGCCGCCACCACCTGCGGCAGCAGCGCAAAGGTGCCGAGCTGAGTGGTGACGTCATCATTGAGGAACATGCCGCGATGGCCACCCGCTTCCAGCCCCTGAGCGATGATCGCATCGACTCCATGGGCCTCGAGCCAGCGTGCCTCCTCGACGGTAGTGGCAGACGAGAGCACCACGGCCCCCCAGCCCTTGACCCGCTCGATCAGCGCCGCCTCCGGCAAGCCGAAATGGAAGCTGACCACCTCGGGACGGAAGGGCTCCAGGGCATCGCATGCCACCTGGTCGAAGGGACGCCGTCCGGCGCCGGCAGGCACGCTGTCGATATCGAGGCCGTACTCGGCGTAATAGGGGGCCAGCACCTGGTGCCAGCGCGCCAGCCGCGCCGCGTCCGGCACCGGCGGTGCATGGCAGAAGAAATTGACGTTGAGGGGGCGTGCGGTAGCGGCACGAATACGCTGGAGCTCGTCCACCATGGCTTCCGGCGTGAGCATGGCGCAGGGCAAGGCACCGAGCGCCCCCGCCTCGCTCACGGCCACGGCCAGCTCGGCGCCCTGTACACCGGCCATGGGCGCCTGAAGGATGGGCAGCTCGATGCCGAGCCGGCGAGTCAGATTCACGGTCATTCTCCCTGCTCCCCCTGCTGTCGTTTGTTGCGCTGCCAAGGGCGTTTCGGCCCCAGGGTATCGGCGGCGTAGGCGCCCCGCTGGCCCATGGGCCGGGGCTCGCCTACCGTGGTATCGCGCTTGGTCTGACGCTCCATTTCAGCGTTGATCTCGGCACCCAGCAATACGACGAACGAGGAGAGCCAGAACCACAGCATCAGGATCACCACCGCACCGAGCGAGCCATACAGCTCGTCCATGTTGGCGAACTGGCTGACATAGAGCGACAGACCGCCGGAGCCGAGCAGCCACAGCAGCGTCGCCACCACGGTGCCCACGCTGACCCACTCCCAGCGTGGCGAGCGGCGATAGGGGCCATAGCGGTAGAGCACCGCGATCACGAACATCATCAACAGCAGCAGGGCCGGCCAGCGTAGCCAGTTGATCAAGGTGACCACGGGCCCCTCCAGGGCCAACCAGCCAACGACCAGCGGAAACAGCGCGACGACGCCGATCGCGCCGAGCGAGATCACGATCAGCCCGACGGTCAGCGCGGCCACCACCAGCATGCGATGCACGAAACCGCGCCGCTCCTCCTCGCCATACACCACGTTGAGCCCGACCAGCAGACCGCGCACCCCCTTGGACGCCACGAACATCGCCACCGCCAGGCCGAACAGCGCTGCCAGACTGAGCCCGGTATCGGTATTGGCGCCGACCTCCTCGGCCTGTTCGGTAATCAAGCGAGCCCCGCCGGGCGGCATGAAGCGGCTCAGCTCAGCGATCTGCTCGGCCAGCTCCACCGGATCGAAGACCAGCGCCCACAGCGAGATGACCGCCGCCATGGCGGGAAACAGCGACAGCAGCGAATAGAAGGCGATGCCGGCCGCCAGCATGTTGACGTGGTCGTCCGCCAGCTGCTCCTTGACCCGCCAGGTCACGTCCAGCCACCCCGGAGTGGGTATCTGGTTCGGCTTGCCGGCCTTGCGGCCTCTCAGTTCCTTTGCCATGGCATCCTCAGGGCTGCTGCGCCGGGCGCAGTATCATGCGTGCATCGCGAATCTCGATGTCGAAACGGTTGAGGAAACTCATCCCCAGCAGCGCCACTTCACCCTCGAGCCCAGGGCTGATGGAGCCGTTGACGTTGGTGGCAGTGAAGCCGCCCAGGCTGACCTCGTCGAGCCGGGTGAGGTCGCCGCGTACACGCCCGTTGGCGGTGTTGAACCAGGCCGAGCCGGCACTTTGCAGGCCAAGCCGCTCGGCGAACTCGGCGGGCACGGCCACGTAGGTGGCGCCGGTATCGAGCAGGAACTCGATCGGCTCGCCGTTGATCCGTCCGGTGGCGACGAAGTGGCCGGAGCGGTTGCGCTCCAGCACGATCGGCTCGTCGGAGCCGCTCACGGCGTTGACCAGGTGCGCGTTGGGATTGCGCTGAGTTTCCAGGAACCCGTGAAACCACCAGCTGCCAACGCCGATGAACGACACCCAGAACAGCAGCATCATGCCCATGCCGGCACGCCTGATCGAACCGCACTGTCGGTTCATGTCTTCTCTCCCGGTTGGCAGGCCTAGCCCGCTTTGACACTTTGGGTCCGGCTGTCTGTACTGAACGGCGCTGCGGCCCCCTTGGCTGCGCTTCGACGACTATCGCTTCAATGACGTCTATCGATTCAATAACGACAAGGATAGCCACATGCATGACCGCATCGAACATTCGACCATGATTGCTCAGCGTCTTTCCCCCCTCGCCTCGGTCCTGCTCGGCGCGGCGCTGATCACGGCCCTGCTGACCAGCACGCCGGCAACGGCATGGGACGGGCTGGTGGAAAAGCAGGTATTCGAGCTGGACGAATACACCACCGTCGGCGGTGACACCATCGCGCCGGTGCGCATCGGCTGGGAGGCCTATGGCACGCTCAACGAGGAGCGGGACAACGTCATCCTGATCACCCACTTCTTCTCCGGCACCAGCCATGCCGCGGGCCGCTACGCCGAAGACGATGCGGCACCCGGCTACTGGGACGCGATCATCGGCCCCGGCAAGCCGCTGGACACCGACGAGTACTACATCATCGCCTCGGATACCCTGGTCAACCTCAACGTCCACGACCCCAACGTCACCACCACCGGGCCGGCCACTCCCAACCCCGAGACCGGCGAGCCCTGGGGCACCGACTTCCCGCTGGTCACCATTCGCGACTTCGTCGAGGTGCAGAAGGCCCTGCTCGAGAGCCAGGGCATCGAACGGCTGCATGCCGTGATGGGCCCCTCCATGGGGGCGCTACAGGCCTACGAGTGGGCCAGCACCTATCCTGAGCGGGTCGAGCGGCTGATCCCGGTGATCGGCGGCGGTGTTGCCGATCCCTGGCTGCTGGCGACCCTGAGCGCCTGGGCCGCCCCCATTCGCCTGGATGCCAACTGGAACGAAGGCGACTACTACGACAGCGAGCCGCCGCTGGACGGGCTGCGCGAAGCGCTCAAGCTGGTGACACTGAACGCCAACCACTGGCTGTGGGCCAACGAGACCTTCGACCGCAGCTGGGCCGACGAGGACGCCGACCCGACCCGTGAGCTCGACGCGCGCTACGCCATCGAACAGACCCTCGACGACATCGCCGCCGCCCGGGCCGAACTGGCCGACGCCAACCACCTGCTCTATCTGGTCAAGGCCAACCAGTCGTTCATCGCCGGGCACGGCGGGAGCCTGGAGGAGGGGCTTGGCCGCATCGAGGCGCCCACCCTGATCCTCTACAGCGAGAACGATCTGGTGTTCGCGCCGGAAGGCGTACGCCAGACCGCCGAGCTGATCGAGGACGGTGGGGCTGACGTGGAGCTGGTCACCCTCGAGGGCAAGCGCGGCCACCTGGACGGCATACTCGCCATCGACCAGGCCGGTGAACGCATCCGCGCCTTCCTGGCCAAGTGAAGCACGCGGTCGCTACCCGCCTAGCCGAGTAGCGACCGCATCAGCAGGTACCCCCCATGGCCAGCGAGCCGAATGGCAGATGCCTGCGCCTCAGGAGGCAGCATTGCCCAGCGCCTCTCGGGCCAACTTGTCGATCTCGCCGGTGATCCCGGACAGCTCGGTCGCAATCACCGAGAATGCCCGGCCGGCCTGACCGGCACTCGAGGCGACGATCTGCGCATTGAAGGAGACGATACGCGCTTGGCGCGCAATGGCGGTGATCGTGCCGAGCAGCTCATGCGCCTGGCCCCGCAGGGCCATGGAATGGCGTTGAGAGAGCTCCTCGTAGATCTGGGTCAACTGGTTGAGCACCGCAAGCAGCGGCGTGGCCGAACGGATCAGCTCATCGAGCCAGGTCTGCACCTCACCGCCAGCTGCGAGAGCGTTCAGCACGCGCTCGGCCAGAGCAATGAACTCAGCGATGATGCGTTCGCCGTCCAAGGCCCCGTAATAGGCCTCGTGCAGCTCCTCACAGAAGACGCCGGGATGTCCATTCTTGCCTTCGATAAGGGCAAGGTGCGCATCGCGGAACAATTTTAGTGCATCGCGCGCCGTATCCAGCGCTTCCGGGTGCCCCTGGGCGGCCAGTACGGCATAGAGCACCAGACGCTGGGAAGTAAAGCGCCGGCGCCCCGACAGGTTGATCAGGCCGGCGAATACCTCCCCCGAAAGGTCGGCCTGTATCGGCCGGGCGAGCGGTTTGGGGGGAGCATCTAAACGTGGAGCAGTAACGTCACTTGGCATCGGCTTCTCCTGGCTGGCTATCCAACACGATACCGAGTACAAGCGAAATCCGTGCCACTCACCGAGTGAGTTGGCCATGCCCTGGCATGTCAGCCCGTCAGGGAGCGCATCAGCAGGTAAACCCCCATGGCCAGCAGGCCGCTGAGGAAGACCCGTCGGAAGGTGGTTTCCGAAAGCCGTTGACGCAGCCGCTGGCCGAGCTGCATGCCCACCAGCGCCGGCACTACCGCCCCCAGCGAGAGCAGGCCCAGCTCCACGCTGAGCAGACGCTGCCCTCCCATGGAGAGGCCCAGCGCCATGGTGGTCGCCACGAACAGCACGCCCATGGCCTGGATCAGCATGTCCCGCGGCAGGCCGAGAGACTGCAGATAGGCCACGCCGGGAAATACCGAAGAGCCGGTCATGCCGGTGAGCAGGCCCGTCAGGGCGCCGTTGACCGGCGCGGCATGTCGGCCGCGGCTGACCAGCTTGCCCAGGCCGAGGTTGAACAACCCGGCCAGGGCGTAGAAAGCGATCAGCACCCCGAGCAGCCCGGAGAGCCAGCGCACGTCGACTCGGGCCAGGATGGCCACGCCCAGCCATACCGTGACCACCGAGGCCAGCAGGAAGGGCCACAGGCGCCGCACGATCTGCGTCAAGTAGCCTCCCACCAGCGCCTGCCAGACGTTGGTGATGATGGTGGGAGCCAGCAGCAGCGCCATGGCCGAGGGCAGCCCCACCGTGGCCGCGAGCAGCGCCAGCGACACCGTGGGCATGCCCATGCCGATCACCCCCTTGACCAAACCGGCCACGACGAAGGTGATGGTGACTAGCACCAGCAGGAAGGGATCTAGGGTCATGTCGTCGCTTCCCTGTCGGCCACGGCGGCGCCGTTGCGCGCCTCCCACTCGGCCGCCGCCCGCTGCCCGCGGGCCTGGTTGACCGCCAGGCAGATCAGCATGGCCACGATGAACAGCGCCGCACACAGCAGGATCGAGGCCTGCAGCCCCACCACGGACTGCAGCAATCCGAGCGCGATGATGCCTAAGACCCCGGCCAGCTTGTTGGCCAACCCCCAGAAGCCGAAGAACTCCGCCGCCTTGCGCGTCGGCGAGAACAGCCCCACCAGGGCGCGGCTGGCCGACTGGCTGGAGCCCAGTGAGAGCCCCGCCAGACAGCCGACGAACAGGAACAGGTGCTGGGCCTCCCAGTCGAGGCCGAAGGCGGCATTGAGGAAGGCGGTGACCTCCGGTGTGGCCCAGATGGCCAGAATCGCCGCCACCCACAGCAGCAGGGTCAGCTGATAGGTGAACTTGGTGCCGATACGGTCCTGGATGAAGCCGAAGCCCAGCGCTCCGGCTGCCGCCGTGATCTGCACGATGATGAACATGATGTTGCGCACCGCCTCGTCCCAGCCGATCACTTGGGCGCCGTAGATGAAGGCGAAAGCGATGATGATGTAGACCCCGGCCATGGAGAACAGCAGCGACACCAGGAAGATGCCCAGATCGCGAAAGTGCCGCAGCTCGTGCAGCGTGGTCGAAACCCGCTCCCAGGCGATCTCGCGATAGCTCTTGCGGTGCGGCTGGGGCGTGCCGCGCTCCTTCACCCACAAAAAGGTGGGAATGGCGGTGATGAGGAAGAACGCCGCGGCGAAAGGACCGACCCAGCGAATGCGCTCGAAGTTGTCGGCGCTGGCCTCCCCCAGCGCCACCAGCGTGAAGCCCGCCGCGAACAGGCCGCCGACGTAGCCCAGCGCCCAGCCGAAGCCGGAAATCTTGCCCAGATCCTGTGGCGGGCCGAGGTCCGGCAGGAAGGCGGCAATGAACGACTCGCCCATGGAATAGGCGTAGTTGGACACCACGATCAGCAGCACCCCCAGCATGACGTAGCCCGGGGCCACGAAATAGAGCAGCGCCGTGGCGATCACGGTGACGATGTAGCTGATGAACAGAAAGCGCTTCTTGGCCGCCCGGTAGTCCATCACGGCACCGCACAGCGGTGCCGTGATCACCACCAGCAGGTAGCTCGTCGCCAGCGCCAGGCTCCACAGCAGGTTGGCCAGACGAAAGCCGTCGCCGCGATCCCCGACGATGACGGTAGTGAACAGCTCGCCGAACACCACGGTGATGATCAGCAGCGTATAGGCCTGATTGGCGAAGTCGAACATCGCCCAGCCCAGGATCTCCTTCTTCGATGCCCGCTGCCTGGCGCCCGCGCTGCCCGCCGCCGGTATCACGCTCATCCCCCTCTCCTTTGCCTGCGGGACCCTCCCGCAGCGCTAGCCTACCAGCAATTCGCTGCCGAGATGACGCTGGAGCGGCTTTCACTACACTGAGGGTCACACATGGACCGGAGGTGAATCATGAAAGGACGCTGGAACGGTACTCCTCTGCTGGCGCTGGCCGTGGTAGCCACGGCAGCCAGCGCCGACGAAATGACGCTGGAAACCGAGCATCAGACGCTGAGACTGGCGGCAGTGGCGGAAGATCTCGAGCGCCCCTGGGGTGTGGCCATCCTGCCCGGTGGGCTGTACATGGTGAGCGAACGCAGCGGGCAGATTCAGAGCTTCTACAATGACGAGCGTCAGACCGTAGAAGGCCTGCCCGGCATTCATGTGGAGAATCAGGGCGGGCTGCTCGACATTGCCGCCTCGCCCGACTATGCCGACACGGGCTGGATCTACTTCACCTACTCCAGCGGCGACGCCGACTCAACGGCCACGGCGCTGGCCCGCGGGCGCCTGGCTGGCGATCGCTTGACGGATGTGGAAGAGCTGTTCGAGCAGAACCGTCGCTCCGAGCCCGGCCCCCATTCCGGCTCACGCCTGGCCTGGATGGATGACGACAGCCTGCTGATGTCGGTCGGCGACCGCGGCTCGCCAGAGCGCGCTCAGGACACCAACGATCATGCCGGCTCGATCCTGCGGCTCAACCCTCAAGGTCTGGCGCCCGAGGACAACCCACGCTTCGAGGACGTGGGCTACCTGCCCGAGATCTACTCCTGGGGACATCGCCACGTGCTGGGGCTGGCCGTGGACCGCAGCCGCGGCGACGTCTGGGCCGTGGAAGCCCGCGGCAACGGACACGACGAGCTGCTGCTGATCCGCAGCGGAGAGAATCACGGCTGGCCGGAGGGCGACGACAGCGACGAGGCCGCCGGCGCAGACCTGCTCGACGACATCGCCAGCGGCGAGCTGTTCACCGACGAGGAGGTCATCGAGCCTGCGTATCGCTTCTCCTCGGACGTCTCCCCGTCTGGTCTGGCCGTGGTCGACAGCGAGCACTACCCACAGTGGCAGGGCAACTTGCTCGTGGGCGGTCTGGAGAACGGCCAGATCTATCGCTTCGAAGTGAATGGCGATGAGGTGATGGAGATGGAGGAACTGCTCGAGGAGCCGCTGGGTCCGGTGCGTGACATCCGCCAGAGCCCCGAGGGCTATCTGTATGCGCTCATCGGCGACGAGAACGGCACGCTCTACCGACTCGAGCCGGAAGAGTGAGTCGTCGCCCGGCCCGCAGCCTCTGCGGGCCGTCAGCTGTCGCCCTTGCGTGGACAGGCAGTACCTTCACTTCTCACGCTCCCCCGGGCATTATCGGGATTAACCTAGGTTAAGCCCTCTGTCGGGTAGCCTCATCCATGAGCGCCAGGTAAGGCTGGGTGATGCCGGCTCGGCAGCGATAAGGATCGCAAGAAGAACAAGCCGCAAGGGGGCAGGACGTATGAAGAGATGGTGGCCGACACTGTTGCTCGCTCTGTTTCCTCTGCCGGCAGCCGCCGAGCTGGAAGCCTTGACCTTCATCACCGAAGAGTACCCTCCCTACAACTACCGACAGAATGAGAGGCTCGAGGGGATCTCCATCGAGCTGCTGGAGCGGATCTTCGCCGAAACCGGTAGCACCATGTCCCGCGAGGACGTGCGCTACTATCCCTGGGCCCGGGGGTACGAAACGGTCCTGTCCGAGCCGAACACGGTACTGTTCTCCACCACGCGCACCGAGCAGCGCGAGCAGCTGTTCCAGTGGGTGGGTCCGATTGCCACCGACAGGGTATCGCTGCTGGCCCGTCGCGACAGCGGCATCCAGTTGAACGATATCGAGGACGTGATCGCCGGCGACTACCGTATTGCCGTGATCCGCGAGGACATCGGCGCCCAGCGACTGCAGGAAGCCGGAGTGCCGGAAGCCCAGATCCATGCAGCAATGTCAGGCGCCAGCGCGCTGCGCATGCTCGAGCGGGGGCGGGTCGATCTGTGGGCCTACGGTGAGGACGTGGCTTTCTGGTTGATGAACGAAGAGGGCATGCCGACCACTGACTACACCCCGGCCCTGACCATCAGCGAATCCGACCTCTACTACGCGCTGCACCGCGACACCGACCCCGACCTGATCGAACGCATGCAGGCGGCGCTGGATCGTCTGCGCGAGCGGGGCGTGGTGGGCGAGATTCTTGGCGGCACCATTGCCTTCAACACCGAGGAGTATCCACCCTACAACTATCGCGGTGCAGACGGCACCATCACCGGCAGCTCCACCGAGCTGCTACGCGCCGCCCTCAGCGCCGCCGAGCTCGACGCAGAGTTCAGGCTGCTGCCCTGGGCCAGGGCCTATACCGAAGCGCAGCTGCGCGAGCGCCACTGCGTCTACTCGACCACTCGCACGCCCGAGCGTGAAGCGCTGTTCACCTGGGTGGGGCCGCTGACCTCGAGCACCTGGGCCGCCTTCACCCTCGAGGATGCCGAAACCGAGGCCAGCTCTCTCGAAGAGCTCGCGGAGCTGCGCGTGGGCAGCTTTCGCGAGGACGCCGTCGGGCAGTATGCCGCCAGCCAGGGCGTTCCCATCGTCGTAGCCAGCGCCGAGCGTGAGAACATCGCCCGCCTGCGGGCCGGTGTGATCGACGCCTGGGTCACCGGCGAACAGGCGGCCCGCTACCTGGCCGAAGAGGCGGATCTGCCGCTGCGCCGCCTGTTCGTCTTCAACGAAGTGGAACTCTATCTCGCCTGCCACCCCTCGGTTCCCGATTATTTCATTGCCCGGCTGCAGGCAGCGCTCGACCGGAAAGACAACACAGAGAGGCCCTTGTGAACCCACTCATTGGCATGGAACGCCAACTGCTCAGGCGCAGCCTGACCGCCAAACAAGCCGGGCTCACCCTGGCCATCGCACTGCTGCTGAGCATTCTCGCCGGCATCGTCGAGCTGGCCCTGGACGCCCGTGCCATGCAGCGTGAGGTTCAGGATGACACCCGCCATCGCCTCGACTTGGTGCACGGCACGGCGGCCGAGGCCGCCTTCCAGCTCAACCCGGAGCTGGCGACCCAAGTCGTCGAAGGGCTGTTTTACGGTGGTGCCGTGGCTCACGTTTCCCTTCGCGACGATTTCGGGCGCAGCATGGCGGAACGGCAGCGCGAGACGGACAAGGCCAGCAGCCGGGTTGCCCACGCCCTGTTCGGCGACATCCTCGATTATCACCAGACCCTGTACTACCAGGCCGATGCCAATGCCTCTCCTCAGCCCGTCGGCGAACTCTCGCTGAGCCTGGCGCTCGACAGCCTGGCGCACGACTTCAGCCAGCGCGGCCTGCTGATCTTCTCGCTGGGCGTGGTCAAGGCGCTGGCCATCGCGGCGCTGCTGGCCGTTGCGTTCCACTGGTTCGTCACCCGCCCCCTGCTCAAGGTTCATGCGGCTATTGCCGACACCGACCCGAGCCGTCCGGGCCTCTGGCCCAAGCCGGCCATGGACCGTCATGCCAACGACGAGCTGGGCCACCTAGTGGAAAGCGTCGACCGGCTGCTGCAAGCCTTTCAACACGGTCTCGACCAGCGCGACCAGCTGCAGCAGATCTCCACCATGGATGGCCTGACCGGCATTGCCAACCGTCGCCACTTCGATGCGTTCCTCAGCCGGGAGTGGCAGCGCGCCCAGCGCGGCGGCCATGCCATCTCGGTGATCTTCATAGATATCGACCACTTTAAGGAATTCAACGATCACTATGGACACGTGGCCGGCGACGACACCCTGAGAGCCATCGCCAAGGCGCTCGCGCGTGTGGTCCACCGCGCCTCGGACCTGGTCGCACGCTATGGCGGCGAGGAATTCGTCTGCGTGCTGCCGGAAACCGACTTGTCGGGTGCCCAGCGGGTGGCCGCACGCATCCATCAGGAGATTCGCGCCCTGGAGATTCCCCATGTGCATTCCACTCGCTCGGGCCGGGTCACCGCCAGCCTCGGCGTGGCCAGCAGCGACCCCGCCCGGGACGAAGACGGTTACGAGGCGCTGCTGGCCGAGGCCGATCACCAGCTCTATCGCGCCAAGCGCCAGGGGCGTGACCGGGTCGTCACCCAGACCTGAGCACGGTCGGGGAACCGGCCCGGTAGCGAAGAATCGATAGAGTAGACCCAGCCGGAGGCGGAGCAAGCGTATGAGCAGACGCGACGAGTTCGTCGAGCAGATGAAGGCCCAACTGGACGAATGGAACGCCGAAATAGAAGCCATGGTCGCCCGCGCACGCCAGGCCAGCGCCGAGGCACAGAATCGCTACCAGGATGACATCGAGCGCCTCAAGCGGCGCCGCGACGAAACCCAGCGCCGCCTCGAGGAGTTGCAGTACGCCGGCGAGGCGGCTTGGGATTCGCTGCAGCAGGGGTTCGACGAGGCCTGGGAGCTGCTACGCAAGGCGCTGAGCGACGCTCAGCGCCACGAGCCGCCGCCCAGGGACGTCAACGAAGCGGATGACGATAGCCCAGGCACCCGATCGCCTGGCGGTTCTCCTTAGCCTTCTGTCTCGCCCTTGTCCTTGGGTGGCAGCTGCTTCCCTTCCGCACCCTGGGAGTGGACCTCGTTGCCGCGCTGCAGCCTGTCGATCGACTCGCCACCCTGGCGCGTCAGCTGCGCCAGGCGGTCGATCTGGGCATCCAGTTGGGGCAGCGCCTCCTGACGATAGCGCGACAGATCGTCGATGGCACCCAGCACGTCATCGAAGGCCTGCTCCAGCGCCTGCATGTCGAGTTGGGCCGAGGCGGCACGGGTCTGGATCTCCACCCCCTGCTGACGCAACGCCTTGGCCGTCCCGGCGATCATCTCCGAGGTCGTGGTGTTGAGTGATTCCACCCGATCCAGCACCAGGCGCTGATTGGCCAGCGCCAGCGCCACCGCTACCGCCACGGTCAGCGCCGACACGGTAACGTGGATCGCCCGGTCGACGCCGCGAATCAGTTCGCGGTTGTTGCGGATGATCACTTCCAGGGCCAGCACGCCCTGCTGGCTGACCGCCTGCTGCTGCTGCAGATCGACGATGCGTTGGCGCAGCGGGAAGAGCAGCTCCTCCTCGATGAAGGTCCGCTGTGGGTGCTCGTCGCCCAACCGCTCCAGAGCCTGTATCAGACGCCGGTCGATCAGGCGGCCCAGATCGATCTGGCGCTGCAGCCGGCCAAGCAGCTGGCGCAGGCTCTCCTGATCGTCGCTGAGAGTGATGTTGTCGCGGCGCAGCATGTCGCGGCCGCCTTCCAGGTCGGCAATGATGGCGTCCAGCGCCTGCTGGGCATTTTCGAACTTGCGGAAGTAACGTTGAATGCGGCTACCGGCGCCCGGGATACGCGCCAGCAGCCGGTCGAACGGCCCCGAGGCCAGACGGTGCTGGTGCGGATCGAGTTCCTGCATGTGGCCGCGCAAGTCGATCAACGCCTTGGCCACCGGGCCACCCTCGTCGCCCTGGTGCGCCAGCTTGTGCAGCGGTGCCTGCAGCATCTCGCTGTGATGCGCTGCCTGCTGCTGCAGCTCGAGGCCCATCTCGTCCACCGCACGCCGCTGACGATCGAGCTCGGCGCCTTCGCTGGACAGCACGTCATCGACGAAGGCATTCGCCAGTTGCTCCAGCTCCGGGTCGTCGATGACGATCTCCTCGCTATCCTTCGGCTCGGGCGCCACCTCCTCGAGTTCGCTGGCGATCTGCTCCACCGGCGGCAGCGAGAGCGGCGAGCCACGTTCGGACGACTGCTTCATGAGTACTTCCCCATTCAGGCCTTTCCCCCACCATAGCAACTCCGCTCCTGATACTGCGCGAGCAGGCTGACCACGCATTCAACGACGTTCACTACGGCTGTAGCGCTCTGCCCCCTCGATAAAGCGACGCAACTCTTCCAGCGCCCGGTCGGTGGCGAGCGACGCCTGCGGGCGCCCGGTCTCGACCCGCGCCAGGGCCACTGCGGTATCGTCGAGCAGGGTCAGCGCCGACTCGTTGCGCGCCACCAAGCGTCGCAGGCGCCGGTCGGTCTCCTCGATCAGCTCCAGGCGGCGCTTGAGCGCGATGCGCTCCTCGACGGAGAGCTGGCTGCCCTCCTGGGTCAGGCGGCGGCGCACGTATTCGTCATCCAGGCCCATCACCCCCCGCGCCTGGGCCGCCATGGAGGTGAAGGTGTCCACCGCCCCGAGGCAGACCTCGGTGATCAGACTGCGCGAGCGCTCGAAGGCCAGCTCGCTCTTGTCGAAACGGGCGGCGAGCAGTTCCATGACATGGCTGTAGCGGGTATAGAAACGATCGACCTGGCTGGCCAGATCGCCACGTCTGACGTCGAGCAGCTGCTGCTTGGCCCGGCACAGCGCCAGGGTCAGCTCATCGGCTCCCACCGGCGGCCGGGCCGGATCCAGCTCGGCCACCCCCGCCTCCCTGGCGGCACGCTCACGATCGGCGCGCTGGCGCTCGGCCTCGGCCGCAAGCCGCGCCTGCAGGCGCTGCTGATGTCGCCGGCTGCGCCAGCGACGCCAGCCCCGTTCTACCGGCAGTGCCACCGCCACCGCCACCAGCCCGGCCAACCAGCCGCCCAGGCTGGGGCCGAAGCCGCCCCACAGCGAGGTCAGCCACAGCACCATGCTGATGAACGGTACCAGCAGGCAGTAGCGAAACAGCACCTGAAAACGGTTGGGGTTCTCGGTGGGCACCGCCAGCCTAGGGTTGGCCAGCCCGACCAGACACCACGGCAGGCAGGTGACGAACAGCCCGTATGCGAATCCCTGCAGAAATCCCAGCATAAGCCTCGTGCGCCAGCGGGTAGATGCTTCTGAGTGTACGGGGGCGGGCGACGCGGTGCGAGCCTGACGGCCTCAGCGGCACAGCCGGAAGCCGCGCATGCCGAAGTGGAAGTGATCGGCATGGGCGCGATTGTACTCCGGCCCCAGCACGTTGCCGAAGAGATCGCAGGCGCCGTCACGCGCGTCACGCAGGAAGTCGCCCCGCGCATCCGCGTCGTCCCAGTGGTCGATCAGCGTGATACGCCGTCCATCGGCCAGGTGGAAAGCCGCCACGTCGAGCGCCTCCGCGGTGGCATGCTCGCTCAGGCGTCCGCCCTCGCGACCGTAGACGTTACGACAGGCAAAACTGCCGAAATGTTCGACCCGCGCCACACGCGTATCGAAGTGGGCCTCGGCGGCAGGCTGCAGACGCTGCCGCTCGTACATCACCCAGGCCAGCGCCAGCGGGCAGCGCGCCACGAAGCTGGCGTTGAACTCGACCTCGCTGCCATGCACCCGAACCACGTTTTCCAGCGGGCAGCCGCTCACCGGCTCGTGATCGTCGAGCGGGGTCATGCGCAGCGCACCCTCGGGCACCGTCGCCAGTGCCGCCAGACAGCCTTCGCGATCCTCGGCCAGGCGGTGCAGCTTCCACTTGGTCACCGGGGTCAGGGGGTCGTCGACGTGCAGCGGCGCCCAAGGGTGCCAGTGGCGGGGAATGCGCTCCTCGAACTGCCACCAGGCGGCCGCGGCGAGGGCAGTCAGCACGATCAGGACAAGCAGAAAGCGCATCTCACCTCGACGTTAGGTTTTGCACGAAAAGTCGGCGAGCGATGGCCAGACAAGGCAAAAATCGGCGAAAAGACGGAGTTTACGGGGTGTAAATGAGTACTTTGAGCCGATTTTTAACGCCGTATGGGCGAGCGCAGACAGTTTTCGTACAGAGCCTAGAGCAGCAGATGCAAGAGCAGCGCCACGCCCCCCACCGCCAGGGCCGTGATCACGGCGATGTCCACCGCACGGTCGAGCCAGCGGTCGAAGCCGCCCGGAGAACGGCGACGCGGCTGGCGGCGCCGGGTGGCGCCGCGCTGCAGCGGACGTTGGCGTGAGCCGATGAGAGACATGGTAGGCATCCGATACCCGATTCTTTCTCAAGCTTACGACCTGTCACCACGCCTGGCTACCGCAGTTGTCAACCATCTAGCCTCCCTCACGCCGATGGATACGCCGATTGACCACGTTGGGCGCCCGCCGCAGGCGCTCCTGCTCGCCCAGCGCCTCGGCCTCGAAGGCGTCGGCCCCCACCGGGGTTTCGCCGTGACGGCGGTAGAGCTGGGTCAGCATGGCCTGACGGTCGGCGCGAAGCTCGCGGATCAGTACCACGATCATGCCGTAGAGAATGAAGGTGAACGGCAGCGCCGAGAGCACTGCGGCCGACTGCAGCCCGGTCAGCCCGCCGGCGGCGATCAGGGTGAGGCAGATGGCGGCGATCAGCACGCCCCAGATCACCCGCTTGAACAGCGGCGGATTGATCGAACCGTTGTCGGTCATCTGGGCCACGATGTAGGACGCCGAGTCGGCCGAGGTGACCAGGAAGATGAAGATCAGCAGCATGGCGATCACCGACAGCACGCCGCTGTACGGCATACGCTCGAACATCTCGAACAGGGCCACGGTGATGTTGGCCTCGGTGGCCGCCGCCAGGCCGGCGCCACCGGTCAGTTCCATGTGCAGCGCGGCGCCGCCGAACACGCCGATCCACAGGCAGGCCAGCAGCGGCGGCACGATCAGCACGCCGAACACGTACTCCTTGATGGTACGGCCACGCGAGACCCGGGCGACGAAGGTACCGACGAAGGGCGACCAGGCGATCACCCAGGCCCAGTAGAAGATCGTCCAGTTGGCCGCCCAGGTGTTGTCGGTGAAAGGCGAAATGCGCAGGCTCATGCCGATGAAGTTCTGCAGGTAGTCGCCGATACCAAGGGTGATGGTCTCGAGGATCATCACCGTGGGCCCGGTGATCAGCACGTAGAGCATCAGCCCGATGCACAGGATCATGTTGAGGTTGGAGAGGCGCCGGATACCCTTGTCCAGCCCCGACCAGGTCGAGGCCATGTAGGCCAGGAACATCACGAACAGGATGACGAACTGCCACAGCACGCTTTCCGGCAGGCCGAACACGGCGTTGAAGCCGCCGTTGAGCTGCAGCACGCCCAGGCCCAGCGAAGTGGCCACCCCCATCACCGTGGCCACCACCGCGAACACGTCCAGAGTCGGCGCATAGGGGCGTACCCGGGGGTATTTCGCCGAGATCGACGACAGCACGGAGGAGACCAGCCCGGCCTGCCCCTTGCGGAACTGGAAGTAGGCGATGATCAGGCCCACCACCGAGAAGGCGGCCCACTGGTGTATGCCCCAGTTGAAGTAGCTGTACTGGATGGCATAGCGCGCCGCCTCGGTGGACTCGGCCGGCACGTCGCCGTAGGGCGGCTCGAGGTAATGCAGCATCGGCTCGGCCATGCCGTAGAACACCAGCCCCACGCCGAAGCCCGCCGCCAGCAGCATGCTGACCCAGGAGAAGAAGCTGAAGCTCGGCGTACTGTCCTGCGGCCCCAGGCGAATCTTGCCGTACTTGCTGAAGGCCAATACCACCAGGAAGATGACGAAGCCGAACACCGAGATCAGGTAGAACCAGCCAAACAGCCGGGTCACGCCGGCCAGCGCGGCATCGGCGGCGTTGCCAAACGCCTCGGGAAAGCCGGCGCCGGTCACCACCAGCGCCAGGATGATCAGGGCCGACACGGCAAAGACCCGCTGCCCTCCATGGTTGGCCATACTGAATTTCCTTATTCGTCCTTGGGGTTTTCATGCTAGCAGTCCGACCGCAACGGCACACAATCCGCCATCGGCCTACCTCACTTGCGACGTTTGGGCATTGCATCAAAGCGTCGACAAGAGGATTCTAGGAAAACCAAGCAGGCTAAACATTTTTTCGAGTACCGAACATGTCCCGACTCTCCCGGACGCCCCTGTCCGTGCTCGACCTGGCGCCCATCCGCCAGGGCGGCACCATCGCCGACAGCTTCGCCGAAAGCGTCGCCCTGGCCCAGTTGACCGAGCGGCTCGGTTTCACCCGCTACTGGCTGGCCGAGCATCACAGCCTCGACGGCATCGCCAGTGCCGCCACCGCGGTGCTGATCGGCCACATCGCCGGCGCCACCTCACGCATCCGCGTGGGCAGCGGCGGCATCATGCTGCCCAACCATGCGCCGCTGGTGATCGCCGAGCAGTTCGGCACCCTCGAAACCCTCTACCCAGGCCGCATCGACCTGGGCCTGGGCCGCGCACCGGGCTCCGATGCCGCCACCATGGCGGCGCTGCGCCGCGACCCCTACGCCGGGGCCGAGAACTTCCCCGAGCTGCTCGCCGAGCTGCAGGGTTTTCTCGACGACGAACGCCCCGGCCAGCGCGTGCGCGCGGTGCCCGGCCAGGGCACCCGAGTGCCGCTGTGGCTGCTCGGCTCCAGCGGCTACAGTGCCCAGCTCGCCGCCCGTGAAGGGTTGCCGTTCGCCTTCGCCGCCCAGTTCGCCCCGGGCTACCTGCACGAGGCCCTGCGCCTCTATCGCGACAACTTCCGTCCCTCGGCCCTGCTCGAACGGCCCTACGCCATGGTCGGCCTGCCGGTGATCGCTGCCGAGAGCGACGAGCGCGCCGAGTTCCTCGCCTCCACCGCCCGCCAGAAGTTTCTCGGCATGGTGCGGGGCAAACGCACCCGCGCGCTGCCGCCGGTCGAGAGCCTCGACTGGACGCCCATGGAACGGGTCCAGGTCGAGCAGTTCCTGGGCGCGGCGGTGATCGGCGGCCCCGAGACCGTACGGGTGGGACTCGAGCGTTTTCTCGAGCAGACCGGCGCCGACGAGCTGATGCTCAATACCGATACCTACGCCAGCGCGGACCGGCTGCGCAGCTACGAGATCGTCGCCGAGGTGTGGCGGACATGAACACCCCCACCCCCGGCGCCCGACTCGATCTCGCCGGCGTCCTCGTCGGCATCCGGCGCATGGCGCCGCTGTCGCTGTTCGTGGTGATCTTCGGCCTGGCCTTCGGCGTTGCCGCCCTCTCACGCGGCCTGTCGGGGCTCGAAGCCATGCTGATGAGCGCTCTGGTGTTCGCCGGCGCCTCGCAGTTCGCCGCCCTGGAGCTGTGGGGGCCGGAGATCCCGCTGCTGCCGCTGATCGCCACCACCTTTGCCATCAATGCCCGCCATCTACTGATGGGGGCCGCCATTCAGCCCTGGCTGGCCCACCTGCCCCCGGTTCAGCGCTACACCAGCCTGGTAGTGATGAGCGACTCCAACTGGGCCATGGCGGTGGCGGACCGTCAGCGCGGCGAAAGCAACGTCGGCATGCTGGTGGGTGGCGGCATCGCCCTGTGGCTGACCTGGCTGGCAGGAACGCTGCTCGGCGTGATCTTCGGTAGCGGCATCGCCGAGCCCGAGCGCTTCGGTCTCGACGTGATCATGGGCTGCTTCCTCTTCGCCATGCTGCTGGGCGGGCGCCGCGACCTCTCCATGCTCGTGCCCTGGGGTGCTGCCGCCCTGGCGGCGCTGGCCGCCATGGCCTGGCTGCCGCCGCACTCCCACGTCATCGTCGGTGCCCTGGCCGGCGGTCTGGCCGGCCTCATGGTGCCCTCCCGCCCGACCCAGGAGGCGACCGCATGAGCCTCCCTGCCACGGCCGCGGGGGCACTGGCCGCCATCGCGATCATGGCGCTGGTCACCTACCTGACCCGCGCCGGCGGCGTGTTCGTGATGTCGCGGGTGCCCATCGGCCCCAAGGTGGAGCGCTTCATCAACGCCATGGCAGGCTCGGTGCTGGTGGCGGTGATCACCCCCATGGCGGTACAGGGCGACTGGGGCGCCCGCCTGGCGCTGGTCGCCACGCTCGGCGTGATGCTGACAACGCAGAAGGCCCTGGCGGCAATCGCTGCCGGTATCGTCACCGCCGCCCTGTGGCGGCTATGGCTGTGATAGCCTGAGGCCCTGGAACGTTTGCCGCATCGCGGTCTCCAAGAAATACCGACCACCCCGTGAGGCGGAGCCGCTCCGCCCGGAGACGATCATGTTCGATCCCAACGACCTACGCCGCAACGCCGCCTGGCAGGCCGCCCAGCAGTGGCGCACCCGGGCCAGCCAGCCGCACCGTGGTCCCTTGAGCGGACTCAAGCTGATCCTGACCTGGCTGCTGTTCGGTGTGCTGCTGATCGTCGGCACCGTGCTCGGCCTGTTCTTCCTGCTACTCGGCTGGGCCATGCTGCCGATCGTGCGCTACCGCATGAAGAAACGCCTCGAACAGCTCCGCGCCGAGCAGGCCAAGGATGCCGGCGGCGGCTACCACTATCGCGAGACCCACACTCGTGAGACCTACTCTGGCCAAGCCCACTATCGCGGTAGCGAGCCTGAACTGCTGGAAGGGGATTACGAGGTGCGCGACGAGAAGCACAAGAGCTGATCGGCTCCTTGGAGCCGCTCGTCCACAAAAAAGCCCGCCGTGCGGCGGGCCGAAAATGCCATGCAGGGAATGCAGGCAATCGGCCTGAGCCGACCTGTGCAGATTACCGGTGCCGTCCGTCAACGGCTCATAGGCTTTCTTCATTGGCGCAATAGGTCCTTGCTCGCGGTGGAAAAACGCTGCCGACTGCCATACCTTGAAGCCATACGCTGCGACGATCCAATGCGCCATCACCTTCCGGAGGACAACAACAATGCCTCGACTTCGGACCACGGCGGCACGCCTGCTGCGCCCCTCGCTTTTGGCCTGCCTGCTCATAGCCTTCGCCGTGCCCGGCCTGGCCAACGACTACCCCACCGAAGCGCGTGTCGATTACGTGCTGGCCTGCATGGCGGCCAACGGCAACAGCTACCTGACCATGCAGAAGTGCTCCTGCAGCATCGACGTGATCGCCGAGCATCTGCCCTACGAAACCTACGAGCAGGTCGAGACGGTGCTGGGCATGCAGGACCAGCGCGGCGAGCTGGGTGTGCTGTTCCGCACCGAGCGGGGCATGCAGGACCAGGTGCAGGCCCTGCATCAGGCCCAGGCCGACGCCAACCTGCGCTGCTTCTGATGTCCAGACCCCGCTTCGCCAGCGCCCGCCATGCCCTCAGTCTGGCGCTTGCCACGCTTGCGACCGTTCCGCTGGCGGCCCTGGCTGACGCCCACGCCGAAGGCGAACGACTGTTCCGCGCCCAGTGCGTCGGCTGCCACAGCATCGAGCCCGGTCGCCATCTGGCCGGCCCCAGTCTGCACGACGTGTTCGGGCGTCCGGCGGGCAGCATCGAGGAGTTCGACTACTCCTCGGCCTTCGAGCAGGCCGAGCTGGTATGGGATCGCGATACCCTCGACGCCTTCCTGGCCGGGCCCGCCACCTTCCTGCCCGGCAATCGCATGGTGCTGTGGGAGCTCGACCCGCGCACCCGCCAGCGCATCATCGACTATCTGGAGTACCGCAGCCTGGAAAGTCAGGACCAGGAGAGCCAGGGCACTCCCTGACGTTCAGCCCTTGGAAGCGCTGAATAAATCGTCGAGCGGGATGAAGCACAAGGCGCACGGAGCGCAGAAACCGGAGCCTATGGGGTATAGGTGAGGATTTCGAGCACCGCGCAACGCAGTGATTCGCACGCGCAGACATTTATCCAGCGTTTCCCTTGCGGGCCATCATGCCGCGGGACGGGTTATAACCCACGATCGCCAGCACCAGCAGCACCGCCGCCACCGCCACGCTGATCGCCACCGCCTCGGCGTTGAAGCGCTCGTACATGGCGAAGCGGATCATCTCCACGGCGTGGGTGAAGGGATTGAGCGCAGCGATCTGATAGACCAGATAGCTGCCCTCGCGGATGCGCCACAGCGGGTAGAGCGCCGAGGAAAGGAAGAACATCGGGAAGATGACGAAGTTCATCACCCCGGCGAAGTTCTCCAGCTGGCGGATGAATGACGAAAGCAGCAGCCCCAGCGCGCCGACCATGAAGCCGGTCACCAGCAGCGCCGGCAGCAGGTAGAGATAGCCCATCGCCGGCGCCTGGATGCCGTAGGCCCAGGCGATGGCCAGGAAGACGTAGACCTGCACCACCGACACCAGGGTGCTGGCCAGCAGCTTGCACACCAGCAGGTACCAGCGCGGGAAGGGGCTGACCAGCAGCACCCGCATGCTGCCCATCTCGCGGTCGTAGACCATGGAGAGCGAGCTCTGCATGCCGTTGAACAGCTGGATCATGCCCACCAGCCCCGGCACGATGTAGACCTCGTAGAGGATGTAGGTCTGGTAGGGCTCGGTCATGGCCACCCCCAGCGCCATGCGAAAGCCGGCGGCGAACACGAACAGCCACACCAGGGGGCGCACCAGCGCGGCGAGAAAGCGGCTGCGCTGGTGCAGGAAGCGCAGCAGCTCACGGCCCACCACGCCGCGCAGACAGTGCAGCCAGGGCATCACTCGCATGCGGTCTCCTTTTCCCCGACGAGCCGGTCGAAGGCCTCGCCCAGGGTCGCGACGCCGAGCCGGGCGGTCAGCCTCTCGCCGTGCTCGTCGGCCAGCAGCCGCCCGCGGTGCAGCACCGCGACCCGATCACCGGGGCGCACCTCGTCGATCAGGTGCGTGGCCCACAGCACCGCCACGCCCGCCTCGGCGCACAGCCGGTGGGCATGCTCGACCAGGTCGCGGCGCGAAGCGATGTCGAGCCCCACGGTGGGTTCGTCGAGCAGCAGCAGGCGCGGCTCGTGCATCAGGCCCCGGGCGATCTCCACTCGCCGTCGCTGGCCTCCGGAGAGGCGACGTACCCGTGTGCGGCGCTGATCGGCCAGCCCCACCCGCTCGAGCTGAACCAGCGCGCGCCGCTTCGCTTCCCCGCTCGACATGCCGTGCAGGGCGCCGTGGTAGGCCAGGTTCTGCATCACGCTGAGGTCGAGGTCCAGGGTCGGCTGCTGGAACACCGCGCCGATGCGGGCATGGGCCTGCACCGCCTGGCGGCGCACGTCGAAGCCGCCGATGCGGATCGCGCCCCGGCGGCGATCGTGCAGTCGGGTGATCAACGAGAACAGCGTGGTCTTGCCGGCGCCGTTGGGTCCGAGCAGCACGACGAACTCCCCGGCCTTCACGGCCAGGGAGACGTCGTCCAGCGCCGGCCTGCCGGCATAGGCGAAGCTCAGCCCGCTCACCTCCAGCGCCAGTGCGGCTGCGTCGTTCGCCTCGCTCACGGCTCGACGATCACGCCCCAGGGGAAGCGCCCCACCGGTATCGACTTGACGGCCCGCAGGCTATCCACCTCGATCATGGTGACGTCGCCGCTGACCCCGTTGGTGGTGTAGAGCCGGCTTTCGTCGCCGTTGAGCGCCAGATGCCAGACCCGCTGGCCGACCAGGATGTAGTCGAGTACTTCGTAGGTCTGCTGGTCGACCACCGCCACCCGGTTGGAGGGCCCCAGGGCGACGAAGCCGTAGCGACCGTCGGAAGTCAGCGCAATGCCCACCGCCTGCACGGTTTCCTGGGGCACGCCGGGCACCTCGAAGCGGATCACGTGCTTGACGTCGAAGGTCTCTTCCATGTCGAGGATCGACACGGTGCCGGCGATCTCCGCCGAGACCCAGGCCTCACGGCCATCGTGGGTGAACTCGGCGTGGCGCGGGCGGGCGCCCACCAGGCGGTGATGCACCGCTTCCATGGTCTCGGTGTCGATGATGTGGGCCATGTTGGAGGTTTCGGTGGTGGAGACCAGCCAGCGCCCGTCGGGGCTGATGCCGAGCCCTTCCGGCTCGACCCCTACAGGGATCTCGGTGACCAGCGTGCGCCGCTCGTAGTCGAGCACCGAGACGATGTTGTCGTCCTCGTTGGAGACGTAGATGTAGGGCCGGTTGGGGTCGACGCGGATCACCTCCGGGTCGTCGCCCGAGGCCTGGCTGCGCACCACCTGCAGCGTCTCCAGGTCGATCATGTCGATGGCCTCGTCGTCGCCCACCGCCACGAACAGCTCGCTGCCGTCGCTGCTGAAGGCCATCGACCGCGGCCGCCGCCCCACGCTGATGGTCTCCACCACCTCGAGGCTCGCCCCGTCGATGACCGAGATGGTGTTGTCCTTCTCGTTGGAGACGAAGATTCGCTCCGCCAGAGCGCTGGCGGGCAGCAGCGTCAGCGCCCCCAGCGCCAGCCCGAGCAGGCCGGGCGAGATCGTGCGGTTCAGAAGCGGCATTGTGATTCCCCCTCGTCGGCGCCGAGTGCATCGAGCGGCGTGCGTGGATGCAGGTAGCCCTCCTGTGGCGACACCGAGGCCACCATGCGCGGTCCGGTGATCAGGATGGGCTGGCGTAGCTGGTGGTTCCAGGTGCGATAGCTGACCGGGAAGCCCAGGTAGCCGGCGAGCTCGAACTCATCGCTGAGCATGTAGTCGAGCACGGCCTCGCGCTCGACGGAGCCGGTGCGGGCCGCCGCCTCGCCCAGCGAGCGCAGCGCCAGCCAGGCGCCGAAGTCCCGCGGCGTCATCCAGCGGTCGGCGAGCTTCTCGAAGCGGCGCTGCAGCTGCACCGCGCCCCACGACTCGTGAGCCCGATGCCAGGGCGTGGCCATCAGCCCCTGGGTGCCGACCACCGGGCGCGGCGCCCAGGTCTGGAAGGGGAAGTATTCGCCGAAGTAGTCGGTCTCGTCGGCGATCACCAGCACGTCGTGCTCGGGCAGGTCCTGCAGGAACACCGGGATCTCGCGCTGGATGGCGTGGAAACCGCCCTCGGCGCGGCGGGCCATGGGGTCGTGAGGCCACATCCTGTCGCCCACGACGCGATGGCCGTAGCGCTCGGCCGAGGCGCGCAGCACGTCGGCCAGGATGCGATCCTCGTCGGTGTTGCCGTAGACCAGCGCCCAGCGGTCCCACTGCTTGAAGCCAAGGAACTGGGCCAGGGCGTCAGCCAGCATGCGCCGGCTCGGCGTGGTGTGATAGAGCTCCGGGTGGCACGCCTCGCCGCGCAGCTCGTCGTCCGGCGCCCAGGCGTTGAACACCACCCGGTCGCCGCGGGCGGGGTGCGCCATCACCTCATTGAGCGCCGCGGCGGGCAGGCCACTGACGATCCACTCGACGCCCTGCTCGACCAGGCTCTCCAGCGCCTCGCCGACGTCGCCGCCCTGAGCCACCACCGCTTCGTGCAGCACGAACTCCTGACCCAGAAACTGGGCCGTGGCGTTGTTGTCGTTGAGGCCCAGACGAGCGCCCTGCAGCCCTTCGTCGTCGATCACGGGATCGAGCACCGAGAGCGGCTCCTGGTCGTCGGGGCGCTCCATGCCCAGATACCCCACGACGATGGACGCCGGCGTATCGGCCGGCACCAGGGGCGACCACCCCAGGCCCAGCGCCAGCCCCCCCAGCGCCAGCCAGCGAAAGGCTCGCGGTAGCGTACTCATAAGGACTCCTCAGGCAGCCGCACTGCCGCTGTTGTCGTTGTATGCTGCTCTAACCCATGCTTCATGGCATCCGCGCCATGATCGTGCGCACCATGCGCGACAGCTTCTCCTCGAGCAGATAGGGCTGCTCGCACATGGCCGGCAGCGCCTGCTGACGCTGCTGAAAAGTGCGCTGCTCCCAGAACAGCGCCTCGGAGAGTCGCTCGAGCTCGGCGGCGTCGGCGCTCTCCTCGGCGCGCCGTTCCTCGAGTTCGTCGACCATGGCCGAGATGGTTGCCAGGCGTGCCAGCTGGGCACGGGAAGCGCTGCGAATCCCTTCGATGGTGCGCCGCCGCTCGCGATTGGTGAGCTCGAACAGCCCGGCGAAGAGCAGGGTCAGGCGCCGCTCGACTTCCGCCTCGTCCTGCTCTTCGGTCAGCGACCCGACGAACTCGCGCACCCGCGCCTGGGCCTGCTCTTCCGGCGTCGCACGCGAGGTGGCAAAGCGCGCCACCCGGCCGACCTCCTCGTCCTCCCACCAGGCCTGCTCCAGCTCCTCCGGCGAGGGCCCGGTCCAGATGGTGCCCCAGGCCAGTTCGGGGATGAGCCGCTGCACGCAGGGCCAGTCGGGAGGTCCCGCCGCAGCGCGCTGGGCCTCGGTCTCGGTCGCAGCGAACAGCGCCAGCGTGAAACCGACTCCCAGCAGCAGGGGGGCGAATGGTCGTAGACGGCTCATGCCCCATCTCCTTCATCCGTATCCAGCAGCCGGCCGCGGCGGTCGAGCAGCGGCACGTCATACTCGCGCAGGATGGCGTCGATCTCCCCCTGGCGGCGCTCGATGAAGTCGTTGATCCAGTCCTTCCAGTGGGGCTCGCCGCGGCGCACGCCCATGGTGATGCGGTAGTCGAGGGTGGCATCGGAGTCGTCGTCGACCAGCGGCACGACCTTGAGCGGCGGGTCCTGGCGCGCCGCGTAGTAGCCTGCCAGCGGCCCCCACAACACCGCCCCATCGGTCACGCCTTCGGCGACGTCGGCAATGGCATCGCGCACCGGGGCACGTACGCGGGTGTCGACCATCAGCGGGTAGCCCTGAACGCGCGCGCCGGTTCGCCGCAGCGGCACCAGCGGCGGGGTCTCGGCCACCACGCCGATGCGACGCCCGGCAAAGACCGGATCGCTCAGTCGGGCGGCGTCGAGCTCGGAGTCTTCACGTACCACCAGCGCATAGACCGAACGGTAGTAGGGGTTGGTGTTCTGCACGAAGTCATAGCCCGCCACGACGCCGATCATCACGTCGCATACGCGCAGCTCCAGGGTGTTGCGCACGAAGCCCATGACCTGGGGCGCCCAGACGTAGGTCAGCGGCACGCCGAGATCCTCGGCCATCAGCTCGGCGATACGGTTCTCGAACCCTTCGCCGGCCTGGTTGCTGAAGGGCAGATTGTTGCCATCGGCGCAGACCCGCAGGGCCTCGCGCTCCTGGCGTTCGGGGGGATTGGCGACGGCTGCCGCGACGGCGGTCAGCCCCAGAGCCACGGCCAATACCTGCAACATGCTACGACAGGCTGCTCTCATGCATCCTCCGCTTCAGGAAATGATGTCGCGAATGGAGCGGGTTCACTCCTTGGCGTTCGCTTCCTCAGCGGCCTCGTCGTCGCCGTTCTCTTCTGCCTGCTCCTGCATCGACTCGATGATCTGCGGACGACCGCGCCCCAGGCCGCCTTCGCCACGCGCTCGCATGTAGCTGAAGAGGTTGGGAATGTTACCCATGACGTAGGGGTCATCGGCGAAGGAGGGCATCACCTGGCCGGGCTGCACCTCGCGTCCCGAGGCGATGGTGCCGGCGAAGTTCTCCCAGCCGCGCCGCTCGGCCGCACGAATCAGGTTGGGGGCGAACGAGGAGCCCATGCCGTCGGGTCCATGGCAGGCCATGCAGGCCCGGGTGTAGACGAGGTAGCCCTCGTAGGTGTCGGGGTCCACCTTGCCATCCTCGACGACGAAGGCACCCGGTCCATCGCCGGTGACGCGATGCTCGTCGGCTAGGGTGGTGGAAGCCAGCCCCAGGCCAAGGAGGAGTACGGAAAGATAGCGAGAACCTGCGAATACCGTCATGCAGCACATCCTTCTGGTAACCGCTTCGGCCACGTGCCGCCAACCGCGCTGCCGAAGTGAATGAGAACGGGCGGGAACGGCAGCGGCCATTCCCGCCCTGGGCCAGGTCCGATCAATCGGGCAGAGCGAAGACCGTCAGCACGCCGCCGAGCTTGGTGTAGTCACCCAGCGCGGAGAACACGCCCACGGCACCGAGGCCCTCTTCGGGATCCTCGAGACCCGCCGCCAGACCGATACCGGCCCAGCCGCCGACCCCGGAGAGCACGGCCACGTACTGCTTGCCCTCGTGCATGAAGGTATTGACGTTGCCGATAATCCCGGAGGGCGTCTTGAAGCGCCACAGCTCCTCACCGTTCTCGATGTCCACCGCCTTCACGTGACCTTCGAGCGTGCCGTAGAAGGCCAGGTCACCTGCAGTGGCCAGCGCCCCGCTCCACACCGCAAAGCGCTCGTCGACTTCCCACACGGTCTCGCCGGCAACCGGGTCCCAGGCGATGAAGCTGCCCATGCGGCCTTCCATCTGGCCGTTCTCGGTGGGCGCCGGCATCATGGTCAGGGTCGCGCCCACATAGGGCTGGCCGGCCACGTACTCGGTCTCGTAGGGCTCGTAGTTCATGCAGATGCGGTTGATCCCGGCATAGATCAGGCCGGTACGCGGCGAGTAGGCGCTCGGCTGCATGTTCTTGGCGCCCATCGCGGTAGGACAGATGTCGGTGGTGTTGACGTTCACCCCCTGACGGAAGGTGCTGTAATCCTCGTTGACGTTGGGCCGCCCGGTCTCCATGTCGTAGCTGTCGGCCCAGTTGGTCTCGGGAGCGAACTTCTCGGCCACCAGCAGCTCACCGGTTTCACGGTCGAGCAGGAAACCGAAGCCGGTGCGGTCGATGATCGCCAGGCCCTTGCGCTCCTCACCCTCGAATTCCACGTCGATCAGCTGGTTCTCGTTGACGCCGTCGTAGTCCCACTCATCGAACGGCACCTTCTGATACACCCACTTGACCGAGCCGTCATTGGGATCGCGGGCAAACACGGTGATGGCCCACTTGTTGTCGGCCGGCTCGCCGTCGACGGCGCGCTGATCGGGGTTCCAGGTGCCGGGGTTGCCGGTACCGTAGTAGATCAGGTCGAGGTCGGGATCGTAGGTGACCCAGCCCCAGGGCGCCCCGCCGCCGCGCTCCCACTCATCTTCCGGCCAGGTGGAGACGCCGAGATCGGCCTCACCGATGGGCTCGCCCAGCATCAGGGTGGTCTCGGGGTCGATCAGCACTTCGTCGTCCGGCCCGGTGGAGTAACCGCGCCAGACCATCTCGCCGGTCTCGACGTTGTAGGCGGTCATGTGACCGCGGATACCGTATTCGCCGCCGCTGATACCGACGATCACCATGTCATGCACCACCAGCGGCGACATGGTGTTGGTCTCGCCAACGGTATGGTCGCCGTTGCTGACGTCCCACAGCAGCTCGCCGCTCTCGGCATCCAGCGCGATCAGCGTATTGTCGGCCTGACCGAGGAACAGGCGTCCGTCGGCATAGGCCAGGCCACGGTTGACCGTGTCGCAGCACATCACCGGAATGACGCGGGAATCCTGATCCGGCTCGTAGCTCCAGACCACACGTCCTTCGTCCTCCAGATCGAGGGCGAAGACCTTGTTGGGGAAGGGGGTGTGGATATATAGCCGGCCATCGCCGACATAGAGGGGACCGCCTTCGTGGCCGCGCAGCACGCCAGTGGAGAACTGCCACACCGAGCGCAGCTCGCTCACGTTGTCGCGGTTGATCTGGTCCAGTTCGCTGAAGCGGTTGCCCTGGTAGTTGCCCAGCTGAGTGGCCCAGTATTCCGGGTTCTGCTGGAGTTCGAGTTGATTCTGGTTGGCATGCGCCACCGACACAGCCAACAAGCTAATGGCCGTTACGGCATAACCGGTCTCCCTAAGCATGGCGTTGTCTCCGTCTCACTGAAGGTGTGCCTGGGGAAAGCGGCACATCTTGTGTAGTTGTGTTTCAGGTATTGACAAGATTCAGGTCTAGCACAACTTCGGCAAGCGCATGGTCAGATCAGTTAATTTAGGTTTAGCTGGCAATCAAAAGACTATTGCCTCTGGGCAACAATCCTGCGTTACCCGTGCTAACCCCCTGCCATCGCGGCGTTTCAAGAGCCTATGTCTCCTCATTCGAGGGCTTTTGACGGATCTTCTTTGCCCTTACTAGACTTAGGTCGCAAGGTAGCGCAGCCATTAGCTGCTTTACTGAATGGGGCATGCCCATCGATCCACCCATGTGGAGGAGTTCTTATGTGGACCAAACCTGCTTATACCGACCTGCGTCTGGGCTTCGAAGTGACGCTATATATCTCCAATCGCTGAACCATCCCTTCGGCACGGACTCGACCGGCTGACGCTCTTCGCGGGCGTCAGCCGGTCGTTTTATCGGGTTCACCTTCGCCACGGAGTCCTGAATGCACGTACTGGTCCTCGGCGCCGCCGCCGGCGGTGGCTATCCCCAGTGGAACTGCAACTGTTCGCTCTGCCATGGCCTGCGCAGCGGCAGCATCGAGGCAACCCCTCGTACCCAGTCATCCATTGCCATCAGCGCCGACGGTGAGCGCTGGCTGCTGTGCAACGCCTCGCCCGACATCCGTACCCAACTGGCCGCCAACCCCGAGCTGCACCCGCGGCGCATACCCCGCGACAGCGGTATCTCGGGCGTGCTGTTGATGGATGCCCAGATCGACCACACCACCGGCCTGCTGTCGCTGCGCGAAGGCTGCCCCTTCGACGTGTGGTGCACGCCCAACGTGCAGCAGGACCTGAGCAGCGGCTTTCCGCTGTTCACCATGCTCGAACACTGGGGCGGGCTGCACTGGCGGCCCATCGGTATCGATGAAGCGCATCTGGAGGCCACCTTCGAGGTGCCTGCCTGTCCGGGCCTGTCGTTCACCGCGGTGGCACTCGACAGCAACGCACCGCCCTATTCGCCACGCCGCGGCGCACCGACCCCGGGCGACAACATCGGCCTGATGGTGGAAGACCGGGCCCGCGGCACGCGGCTGTTCTATGCCCCAGGGCTCGGTCGGCTCGACGAGCGAGTGCGCGGCTACCTCAGCCAAGCGGACTGCGTGCTGGTCGACGGCACTCTGTGGCACGACGACGAACTTCTGCGCGCCGGGGTGGGCAAGTCGACCGGCGCTGACATGGGCCACCTGGCCCTAGCCGGGCCGGGCGGTCTGCTGGAGGAGCTGGGGCGCTTGCCGCCTTCCACCCGCCGGGTGCTGATCCATATCAACAACACCAACCCGATCCTCGACGAGCGCTCCCCGGAGCGTGCTACGCTCAGCGAAACCGGCATTGAAGTCGCTTTCGACGGCATGCGCCTGGCAATATGAACCGCAACACGCCGACGGCATCACTACAATAACGATACATGCACGTCTGACTGGCAGAAGGAAGCGCTCCATGCATTCGATCGCATCCCCCTTCGCCGCCTCGACGGTGGAACCCGGCACTCCGGCGCTTTCCCCCGAGGCGTTCCGCGAGGCCCTGCTGGCCAAGGGCGCCTATTACCACGTCCATCACCCTTACCAGGTCGACATGGCCGAGGGCCGCGCCACGCCGGAACAGATCCGCGGCTGGGTGGCCAATCGCTTCTATTACCAGGTGATGATTCCTCAGAAGGACGCCGCGCTGCTGGCCAACTGTCCCGACGCCGCCACCCGCCGCCGCTGGATCCAGCGCCTGCTCGATCACGACGGCCATGACGACGACGGCGGCGGCATCGAGGCCTGGCTGACCCTCGGCGAGGCGGTGGGCCTCTCCCGCGACGAGCTCTGGACTCAGGAACACGTGCTGCCCGGCGTGCGCTTCGCGGTGGATGCCTACGTCAACTTCGTGCGTCGGGCGAGCTGGCAGGAAGCGGCGATCTCCTCGCTCACCGAGCTGTTCGCCCCTCAGGCACACCAGAGCCGGCTCGACACCTGGCCGACCCACTATCCCTGGATCGACGAGGCCGGCTACGGCTACTTCCGCAAGCGCTTGAAGGAGGCCCGCCGCGACGTCGACCACGGCCTGGAGGTGGCGCTGGCCGTGTGCACCACCGCCGCTGCCCAGCAGCGCGCGCTGGAGATCCTGCAGTTCAAGCTCGACGTGCTGTGGTCGATGCTCGACGCCATGACCCTGGCCTACCAGCTCGAGCGGCCGCCCTACCACTCGGTCACCGACCGACGCGTCTACCACAGGGGGCTGTGATGGCCACGATCGACTCCGCCACCGTTTATCGTCTGCGCCCCGGCTGGCGCCTGCAGTGGGAACAGGCCCAGGGCCGCCACGTGCTGCTCTATCCCGAAGGCATGGTGCAGCTCAACGACAGCGCCGGTGCCATCCTGAATCAGCTCGACGGCCAGCGCGACGTGGCCAGCCTGGTGGCCAACCTGCAGGCGCAGTTCCCCGATGCCCCCGCCGCGGCGATCGAACAGGACGTCCACGAGTTCCTGCTCGATGCCGCCCGACAAGGGTGGATCCAGCATGACTGATCGAACCGATACCGCCGCCGTCAACGGCGCCACCGGCGCGCCGCTGTGGCTGCTCGCCGAGCTCACCTACCGCTGCCCGCTGCAGTGCGCCTACTGCTCCAACCCGCTGGACTTCGCCGCGGTGCAGGAGGAGCTCACCACTGCGGAGTGGATCGAGGTGCTGCGCCAGGCCCGCGCCATGGGCGCGGTGCAGATGGGGTTTTCCGGCGGCGAACCGCTGGTGCGTCGCGACCTGGAAGAGCTGGTGGCCGAGGCACGCCGGCTCGGCTTCTATACCAACCTGATCACCTCCGGGCTCGGTCTCGACGAGGCGCGCATCGAGGCGCTGCGCGAGGCCGGGCTCGACCATATCCAGATCAGCCTGCAGGCCGCCGACCCGGACGTGGCGGCAGCCGTGGCCGGCTCGCCCAAGGCCCATGCCAAGAAGCTGGCCATGGCGCGGGCGGTCAAGGCCGCCGGCTACCCCATGGTGCTCAACGTGGTGCTGCACCGGCACAACATCGACCGCATCGACGAGATCATCGCCCTGTGCGACGAGCTGGGTGCCGACGCGGTGGAGCTGGCCAACTGCCAGATGTACGGCTGGGCCCACCTCAACCGCGAGGGCCTGCTGCCGAGCCGCGCCCAGCTCGAAGCCGCCGAGGCCACCACCGCGCGCTGGCGCGAGCGTCTGGCCGAGCGCGGTCGTGACATGCGCCTGCTGTTCGTGGTGCCCGACTACTACGGCGAGCGCCCCAAGGCGTGCATGGGCGGCTGGGGCTCGATCTTCATGACCGTGGCCCCGGACGGCGCGGTGCTGCCCTGTCACAGCGCGCGCATGCTGCCGATGACGTTTCCCAACGTGCGTGACCGGGGTCTCAGGGAGATCTGGTACGACAGCGAGCCGTTCAACCGCTACCGCGGCGACGCCTGGATGCAGGAGCCCTGTCGCAGCTGTGACGAGCGCCACAAGGACGTCGGCGGCTGCCGCTGCCAGGCATACCTGCTCACCGGCGATGCCGCGGCCACCGACCCGGTCTGCTCGCTGTCGCCGGATCACCATTTGATCGAGGCTGCCCGCCGCGAGGCCGACACAGCCACCCGCGCCATCGAGGCGCTGACCCTGCGCAACGTGCATGAGTCGCGAGTGTTCTGTCGCCAATGAACGCCCCGCCCCCTCTCGACGATGACGCGGCCCGCCGCGCGGGGCTGCCGCCGGGCAGCCGCTTGCAGGAGGTGCAACTGCCAAGCGGGCTGTGGATCGCTGCAGCGGAAGTGCCCAACGCGCGCCTGCAGCGCCTGGTCGGCGCGGTGGGAGTGGGCTACCTGGACGAGCCCGACGACTGCCGCGGCCTGGCCCACCTGCTCGAGCATACCCTGTTCCTGGGTTCTACCCGCTATCCCGAGGCAGGCGAGCTGGCGCGCTGGGTCGGCGAGCGGGGCGGGCGCTACAACGCACGTACCGACGACACCGTTACCGACGTACACCTGCACCTGCCGCCGCACGAGACCGATGAGGGCCTCGCCCGACTGGTGGACATGCTGGCCCGGCCCCGGCTGGTTCCCGAGTCCATCGCCCGGGAAGTAGAGGTACTCGACGCGGAGTTCCGCGCCCGGCTGGCCGACCCCGATCTGCACCGGTTGGCGGCACTTGGCCGGCTCTGTCGTGAAGGCCACCCCGCCCGGCTCTGCCACGCCGGCAACCGCAAGAGCCTGGGCGACGATGCGGCTCACCTGGTCTCCCGGCTCAGCGACTTTCACGCTCGTCACTACCGCAGCGGCCGCATGGCGCTGGCCATGCTGGGGCCGCTGCCGCTCGAAGCACAGCTCGAGCTGCTCGCGCGCCACGGCGCGGCGCTACCCATAGGCGATCCCTCATCGCTTCATCGCATCTGGCGCTGGGGCGAGCCTGGCGGCGTGGCCTGGCATTCGCCCCAGGCCACGCCCGGCACGTCGGTGCTGGAGCTGTTCTGGCCACTGCCCGGCGAGCTCGATGCCAGCCGCAGCGACTGGCTCTCCGGCGTGGCCGCGCGACTGGCGGACGGACGGCTGGCCGCCACGCTGCAGGCCGCCGTGGAGCTCGACAGTTTCGACGTGACGCTCACCCCACGAGGCACCGGAGCGGCCCTGGCGCTGCGCCTGGCACCGGCACCCGACGAAGAGAGCGTGCAGACGCTGCTCGCCGCCTGCCGCACGGCGCTCGAGCGGGCCCTCGTCTCGCCGTTGGCCACACGCCCCCCCGCCGCCGTCGAGCTGGATGTCTGGCCCCGCCGGTGCGCCTGCCGTCTGGCCGGTTCGGGCAGCAGCAGCGACCGTGGCAGCGATGACCAGGCAGCGCCGCCGGAAGCCCTGCTGCCCTGGCTCGCCACCGAGCAGTGCCGGCTGCTGTGGCAATCTCCCCATGCCCCCGGCAGTTGGAAGCGCCTGACCGAAACCGGCACGGTCTGGCACCCGCAGTCGCTGTCGGAGGCAGAGCTGCCGTTGCCCTGGCGCGCGGCCCCCGCGCTGCCGGCCCGCGCTCTACGACCGAGCGCTGATGAACCCGACCCACATCTGCTGAATCAGGGCGTGGGATTTCAGCTCTGGGCCGGCGATCCGCTGCAGCTGCCCGGCGCACCGCCGGCTTGGTTCTGCCTGGGCTGGTCCGCCTCACTCGCACGCCAGACCGCACGCCTGGCCCAGTGGCGGCAGAACGCCCTGCCGCTGCGTCAGGCCGCCGCCGCCAATGGCCTGCAGCTCCGCTGCGACGGCGACGTTCGCGGCGACTGGCTGATCGCCACGGGCCCGGCCGAACGGCTGGACGCCCTGGTGGAGCTGGCCGTCGCATGCTGGCCCGAGACGGTGACGCGGCCCCGCGACGAAGCGCCCAAGGGGCTATTGGCCCAGCGTATGCTGGCACGTCTGGAAGCCCTGCCGCCGCCCGGCACGCCCGGCCAGCAGAGCCGCCAGCCGCTCGCCTGGGTGTACGGCGACACCGATACCCAGGCAGCCGAGACCCTGCTGCGGCGGCTGGCGGCACGCCGACGGAACGACGACACAGCGCACGAGGCAACCGCAGAGACACACTGGCTCTCAGCGCAGGCAGACGACCATGCCGTGATGCTCGAGATTGCCGGCCCGGACGACACGCCCCAAAGCCGCTGGCTGCTGCAGTTGCTGGCCCAGTGTCACGATGCCGCCTTTCATCAGGAGATGCGCCAGCAACGTGGGCTCGGCTACGTGGCGGCGGTACGCTACCGCGAAGCGGCGGGCTACCCGCGGCTGGGCTACGTGGTGCAGTCGCCAGGCACGGGGGTGGACGCGTTACGCCAGGCCATCGGCGAATTCCTGGCCCACCAGGGCGAAGCGCTGGCGCGCCTCGACGAAACGGCGATGGCAAGCCGCAAACGCGCCCTGCTTGCCGCCGCCGGCCCGCCCGAAACCCATGCCGAGGCCCTGAGCCGCCTGTGGCAGGCGCTGCGCCGCCAGCCACAGGCGGATGCCTGGCAGCCCCTGCCGTGGGAAGCCGAAAGCCAGGCCCTGACCTCACTGCATGGCGACGAACTCACGGCAATGGCCCGCGCCATCTCCGAGGGCCGCCTGGCGCAGCGCTGGTGGCTGCATGACCCGAGCGCAGCCCACCCGTAACACTTGTTACGAGAATGTTGCCCACCAGCAACTCTGTTATGCCACTGCGCCACAATCGCCTCGCCTCGGCTCACCTAGACTGACATCAGCGTCATCCCATGACGGGCGCCGCAGCGCCCCATATCACAACAAACCAGGGAGACCTGCCGATGAAATCTCGCGCCGCCGTTGCCATGGCCGCGGGCCAACCCCTCGAACTCACCGAGATCGACGTCCAGGATCCCAGGGCCGGTGAGGTGCTGGTACGAATCAAGGCCACCAGCGTGTGCCACACCGACGCCTTCACCCTCTCCGGCGCCGATCCCGAAGGGCTGTTCCCCTCGGTGCTGGGCCACGAGGGCGCCGGCATCGTCGAGGCAGTGGGCGAAGGGGTGACCAGCCTCAAGCCCGGCGATCACGTCATTCCGCTGTATACCGCCGAGTGCGGCAAGTGCAAGTTCTGCCGCTCGGGCAAGACCAACCTGTGTCAGGCGGTGCGCGCCACCCAGGGCCAGGGGCTGATGCCCGACGGCACCTCGCGCTTCTCGCTCGACGGCAAGATGCTGCACCACTACATGGGCTGCTCGACCTTCAGCGAGTACACCGTGCTGCCCGAGGTCTCCCTGGCGGTGGTCTCCAAGGAGGCGCCGCTGGACAAGGTCTGCCTGCTCGGCTGCGGCGTGACTACCGGCATCGGCGCGGTGCTCAACACCGCCAAGGTGGAGCCGGGCGCCACCGTGGCCGTGTTCGGCCTCGGCGCCATCGGCCTGGCGGTGATCCAGGGCGCGCAGATGGCCAAGGCCAGCCGCATCATCGCCATCGACATCAACCCGGACAAGTTCGACCTGGCGCGCCAGTTCGGCGCCACCGACTTCGTCAATCCCAAGGAGCATTCCGATCCGATCCAGCAGGTGATCGTCGACATGACCGACGGCGGGGTCGACTACTCCTTCGAGTGCATCGGCAACGTCAACGTGATGCGCTCGGCGCTGGAGTGCTGCCACAAGGGCTGGGGCGAATCGGTGATCATCGGCGTGGCCGGGGCCGGCGAGGAGATCTCGACGCGGCCGTTCCAGCTGGTCACCGGGCGGGTGTGGCGCGGCTCGGCGTTCGGCGGGGTGAAGGGACGCAGCGAGCTGCCCGGCTACGTGCAGCGCTACATGGACGGCGAGATCAAGATCGACGAGTTCATCACCCACGACATGCCGTTCGAGCAGATCAACGAGGCGTTCGAGCTGCTGCATGCGGGCAAGAGCATTCGTACGGTACTCCATTATTGAAAGTCGCGCGAAAGCGTCACAAGAGCGATACACGTCCAAGGGACAAGGAGGCAGCATGAGCCTGATGGACATCATCCAGCGCTGGTTCGGCGGCAAGCCTGCCACTGCGACACAGAGCACGCCTCGACCGCCACCTGCGACGAGAAACCCCGAAAAAACGACAACACAGGGGAGTCAACCCACCATGAGCCACCACAACGTTCACATCCATCCCGCCGTGGACGACGGCGTCAAGCGCGGCAGCGACAGCTTCACCGGTGGCAAGCTTCACTGCCACTGCCCGAGCGACCGGGTCGAGGTGACGATCGACGCCCAGTGCGCCCACAACCATGTCTGCGGCTGCACCAAGTGCTGGAAGCCCGAGGGCGCGCTGTTCTCGATGGTGGCCGTGGTGCCCCGCGACAAGCTCAAGGTCACCGCCCACGAGGAGAAGCTCCAGGTGGTCGATTCGGCCGCGGCCATTCAGCGCCATGCCTGCACCGGCTGCGGTGTGCACATGTACGGCCGCATCGAGAACACCAGCCACCCCTTCCACGGGCTCGATTTCATCCACACCGAGCTCTCCCCCGACGAGGGCTGGGCCGGCCCCGAATTCGCCGCCTTCGTCTCGTCGATCATCGAGTCCGGCGCCGACCCGCAGAACATGGGCGCGGTCCGCTCACGGCTGCAGGAGCTGGGCCTGCCGCCCTACGACTGCCTCTCGCCGCCGCTGATGGACGCCATCGCCACGCATACCGCCAAGGCCAAGGGGGTGCTGTAATCGAACCGGAAAAACAAGCCGAAAAACGCCCCAGGCTCCTTATCCATCAATAAGGGGCCCGGGGGCTTTTATAGGTCGAGATCGGCTCAAAGCGCGTTGAGGTTGCGGAACATCTTGCTCAAGCACTGGTTGATGTAGACCACCTCGTCCTTGCGCAGCCCCCTGAAGGCCTTTTCCACCACCTGGCCGGTGAGCTCCCTGGCCACGGCCAGCTTGGCCTCACCGCCCTCGGTCAGCTCCACTTCCGTGACCCGGCCATCCTGGGGCGAGGGAGCGGTCTTGAGCAGCCCCGCCTCCTGCATCTTGTAGACGATCTTGGTGATGGTGGAGAGCTTGGCCACGGCATGGATGGAGATATCCGACATGCTCAGGCGACCTTGCTCATGCAGAATCATCAATACCCGCCACTTGGAGGAACTCAACCCATGGGGCTTGAGCAGCGTGTCCACGTCGGCGCTGTACTTGGCATTCAGCCGGGCCACCCAATAGAAGGGGAAATCCTGGGCCCGGTAGTCATCGGAAAGCGGGAAGAAGGAGGATGCCAGTTCGTCCTTGTCAACCATAGGGTGGGCGCTCCAGGGCGATAAAATAGTTGAATATTCTAGCATGTGCCCACGGTAACGAAAGCCGCGACCTAAGGATATTGAATCGCAACATTGGTCGCCACCTACTCCAGCCGCCGCGTCTCGGAAGGATACTCCCCGAACAGCTTGTAATAACTTGCCGAGAAGTGGCTCAGGTGGCGGAAGCCCATCTCATAGGCCGCATCACCCACCGTACATTCGCAGGCGGACGTGCTTGCCAACCGCCTGCGCACCGCATTCAGCCGGATGCTGCGCAGGAACTCCACCGGACGAATGCCCACCACCCGCTGAAAGCTGTTCTGTAACGTCCTACGGCTCACCCGCAAGCGCTCGCACAGATCGAGCACGCTGAGCGGACTGTCCGGATCGGCCAGGACAAGCTCCTGACTGCGCTTGACGATGTACGAGCTCACGGCGAGCTCACTGCGTTTCGTCTCGACATGCGCTTGCAGCAGAAGATCGAGCAACACGGCCATCAAGGCATCCTCGATGTCCTTCTCAAGGACGGGCGCCTCGTGCTCCCCCGGCCGGATGAAGCCATCGAAGTTCCGAGACACCTGTCCCTTTGTCTCCTTCAATAGCCGCATCGGCACGTTGATACCCGGCATGGAGAGCCGTTGGGAGAACTGGGCCGAACCCAGCTCGATCTCCGCCAAACGGGTGAAGCGTTCGAGGTCGACGCTCAGCGACATGAACGCCATCCCTTCCGGGGCATGCAGCAGGAACTCTTCGCCATCGCGCAGCAGCAGAACGCTGTTGGAACTTACCTTGCAGCCTTGAATGATGGGCGGCCTGCCCGTGGCAAAGGCCATGCAGAAGCGCTGCCTGGGTGCGTGCCCATGCTGGACGACGCGCTTGTCGAGCACCTCGTGAAAGACCTGAAAGCGCTCGCCCGAGACCTGGAAAAGCTCGCTCGAAAGGCGACCGGCGCCAAGCTGGTCATACACCTGCTGCCAGCCCTGTATCGCAGCCGCATGCTGCTGAGGGTCATGGAAGGAACGAACTTCGTAGCGCATACCCGCCCCCCATGAAAAACGCGTCATTTGAAACTCGGCAGCATGATTCCGCTTGCGGCACCGGCCACCCACGATAGAACCAGCGAATAGAGCTATCGGAGCAGAGCTATCAGAATAGAGCCATCAGAAGAACGCCGCCAAGACGAGCTGGGCGTATACGTTGGTGCCGTTGCCGCCCACCTGGGTGCCACCCTCGGTCTCGTCTCTGCCGGGTTTGTACAGGCCCAGCAGAGGGCTGATGACGACGTTGTCGGTTACGGCCCACTCCGCATAAAGGTCCAGCTCCCGGCCATCCAGGTGCAACGTATCGCGTCCCTTCAGGGTGCTGAAGTCGAAGAACAGCGCCCCCAGGGTGAGATTCTCCCTGGGGCTGGCCCTCAAGGCGAGATGGTGGACGTCGTTGTTGCGCGCAAAGGGGCCGGCATAGTTGGCCGCCACCTCACCCTGGAACCAGGTGCCCAGCTCGGGGCTGCTCAGGCCGGTGAACAGCGAGTCCCACTCCTCCGAATAGCGGGTGTAGCGGTAAGTCAGGCTGGGCGTCCAGGGAACATCCGCGAAGGTGTAGCCGGCCTCGGCGTACCAGGCGGTTTCCGAACCGGCCTCCTTATCCTGCCAGGCGTATTCGAAGGCGAAGCTGGCGTTCTCGATACCGGCGTCGCCGTCCCCCCGCAGGCTGAATACGTTCATGCCGTCACGCTGCACGAGGAAGTCGTCGGCCCACTCGCGGTTGACGTCGAGACCGTGCACCCAGGTCAGCCCGATGAGACCCGCATCGCCGGCATAGTCGAGGGTGGCGGCGGCCAGTTCGGTCTCGGCCTGGGCCAGGTTGTCGGACTTGAGCCAGGCGGCCGTTCCGTGCAGGCCCTGCGCCCCGCCGAGGCGCAGCACCGCGGTGCGGTCGAAGGCATGCCTGGCCGCCAGGTAGTAGGCGCCACCACGGTCCAGGGCTCCATCGGCCGGCCCCCGGCCCAGGTTCAACCCATCATCGTTGATGATGAAGCCCCTGCCGAGCTGGACGACCTGCCGGCCCAGCGAAACATCCACGCCATCCGTCCCGAGGGCGGGAAAGAGATCCGCGGAGCGCCATCCCAGGTAGGCGTCCTCGAGGGTGGTGCTGCGTTCCGTGCCCACGCTGTTGCCGCCTGCATCGCCATCCCCCCAGGTGGCGGAGCTGACCCAGTTGAGGCCGCCGTAGAGGGTACCGGCACCGCTCATCCCCTGATGGCCGCTGATGCCGTATTTGACGAAGCCCTCGCGCCAGCTCGAGCCATCCTCCCTGCCGTCGTAGTTCTTGCGGCTGTTCATCCAGCCGTGCACGGCCAGCAGATCGACGTTCAATGCCCCGTCGGTACTCGTCGCCAGCTCGTAGGCCTGAGCCTGACCTGCCTGGCCAAGGGTAACCGTCAGCGCCAGGACCCCACCGGCGACCCAAGTCGTCTTATGAGAATTCATGTTCGTACCTTGATGGTCTTGTTGTTATCGGCCCGCTCGATGAATGAGCCGCGAGCCGTTCGGGTCGAGCGCGTCCCTCCGCCCTCGGGAACGACACGCGCTCGTTCACCGCCTCTAGCCCTGTCGCGACAGGGCCACCTCCAAGGCCTGGACGATCATGCCGGCCTCATCGGTGGTCAGGGTCAAGGGTGGCGAGAGGATGATCTTGCTGCCGACCGGGCGCACCAATACCCCCTCCTTGCGCGCCTCCTCGGCGATGCGGGCTGCCTGCCCCTCGGAGGGGTCGATCGGCTGCCGGGTGCGCTTGTCGGCCACCAGGTCGAGCGCGAGCATGAGCCCCTTGCCGCGCACTTCGCCGACCACGTCGAAGCGCTCGCTCAGCGGCTGCAGCTGTTCGATCAGCCGCGCCCCCACCTTGGCGGCGTTGTCCGGCAGGGCCTCCCTCTCGACGATTTCCAGCACCGCCAGGGCCGCAGCGCAGGCGGTGGGATGGCCGCTGTAGGTGTAGCCATGCATGATGACGTTGCCGAACCCGGGCGCGTTCTCGATCGCCTCGACGACACGCCGGTTGAACACCGTCGCACCGAGGGGGATGTAACCAGAGGAGATTCCCTTGGCCAGGCAGAGAATGTCGGGCGCCACGCCCCAGCCCCGGCTGCCCAGCATGCAGCCGGTACGGCCGAACCCCGTCACTACTTCATCGGCGATCAGCAGGATCTCGTAGCGGTCGCAGACCTCCCGCAGCTGCTGCCAATAGCCGTCCGGCGGCACGATCACGCCACCGGCACCCTGCACCGGTTCGGCGATGAAGGCGGCAATGGTCTCGGGGCCGAGGAACTGGATCTGCTCCTCCAGTTGGCGAGTGCAGTGAGCGGTCAGCTCTGCCGGATCGCGACAGTCCCAGGGGTTGCGGTAGAGCCAGGGGGTATCGAGGTGGTAGCAGCCCGGCAGCAGCTGACCATGGTTGTAGTGGTAGACGCCGTTGCCGCCCACTGAGGTGCCACCCACGTGCACGCCGTGGTAGCCATTGCGCAGCGAGAGGAAGCGGGTGCGGCCTGGCTGGCCGGCGGCGATCCAGTACTGGCGCGCCATCTTCAGCGCCGTCTCGACCGCGTCGGAACCGCCCGAGTTGAACAGCACCCGCGTCATCTCCTCCTGGGCGAACAGCGAGGTGAGCCGCTCGGCCAGGTCGAAGACCCGCGGATGCGCGATGCCGTCGAAGGTCTGGTAGTAGGCCAGCTCGTCGAGCTGCGCGGCGATGGCGGCCTTGACCTCCGAACGGTTGTGGCCGACGTTGACGTTCCACAGCCCACCGACGCCGTCGAGCATCCGGTTGCCATCGATATCGGTGATGTAATTGCCGTCGGCGCGTGCGATCACCAGCCGTCGGGCCTGGTTACCCGGCGCCGAGGAGCTCATCGGATGCCAGAATTTCTTCTCTGCCGTCTTGTATTTCTCGTACATGGCTTGATCTCACTTGTTCTTTTGCACTGATTCGCTTGGGTGTCGATGCAGTACTTCCTCTCACCCCTCGACCGAAGGCTTACGAACGAACAGCAACTGCGGGGTGGTGAATTCGAGCAGCCCCTCCAGGCCGAACTCGACGCCGAAGCCGGACATCTTGCAGCCGCCGAAGGGCGTGTTGGGTTGAATCTGGGCGTGGCAGTTGACCCAGGCCACGCCGCTCTCCAGCCGGCTGGCGATGGCCTGCGCCCGGGACTGGTCCTCGCCCCATACCGAACCGCCCAGGCCCATTTGCGACGCATTGGCACGCCGCAGGGCATCCTCGACGTCGCGATAGGCGATCAACGGCAGCACCGGGCCGAACTGCTCCTCGTCCACCAGCCGATGGCCATCGCTGACCCCGGTGACGATGGTGGGCGGATAGAAGAAGCCCGGGCGATCCAGGCGGGCCCCGCCGCATAGCACTTCCGCGCCCTTAGCCCGCGCATCGTCGACGAGCTCGCTCACCAGCTCGAGCTGGTCGAGGTTCTGGATCGGTCCGAAGGTGACACCTTCTTCCAGGCCGGCGCCGACCACTTGCCGCTCGGCAATGGCCGCCAGGGCCTCGGCGAACTCGCGGTATTGGGATTCGTGCACGTAGAGCCGCTTCAGCGCCGCACAGGTCTGGCCCATGTTGAGGAACGCCGCCTGGAAGATGTCCTCCACCACGGCAGCCACCGGCGTGCCTGGCAGCACGATGGCGGCGTCGTTGCCCCCCAGCTCCAGGGTCAGGCGCTTGAGGTTGCCGGCCGCCGCCTGCATGACCCGCTGCCCTGTCTCGGTAGAGCCGGTGAAGACGATCTTGTCGATGCCGGGGTGGGCGGTGATGGAGCTGCCGAAGCCCTGCTCGCCGGTGACGACATTGATGACGCCTCTGGGCACGTGGCGGGCGATGATCTCCACCAGGCGAATCGTGCTCAGCGGAGTGAGACTGGAGGGCTTGCTCACCACGCAATTGCCCGCCCGCAGCGCCGGCATGATGTGCCACACCGCGATCATGAAGGGCCAGTTCCAGGGCGTGATGGAGGCCACCACACCCACCGGCTTGTGGTGCAGCTCGATGCGCTGGGTGGGCGTCTCCTCCACCAGCTCCACCGGTACTTCCTGACCGGCCGCATAGCGTGTCCAGGCCGCGCCGCCGCCCACCTCGGAGTAGGCCAGGGCCAGCGGCTTGCCCTGTTCCATGACGATCAGCCTGGCCAGCTCGTCCGCCTCACGCTCGATGTCGTCGGCGATGCGATTGAGCCGCTGGCACCTCTCTGCATGAGAGCTGAGCTTCCATTGAACGAAGGCATCGCGGGCAGCCCTGACCGCTTGATCCAGCTGTTCGGTCGAGCCGGCCGGACACCGTGCGAAGGGCGCCCCCGTGGCCGGATCGATGACCTCGAAATGCCCCGCGGCACCCGGTACGTTGTCGCCGTTGATCAACAGTTCGTAGTTACGCATACCACCGTCCTTCATGCTTCGATGCCTGGCCGGGAAAGGTGGGCCTTCCCCGGCGATCAAGGGAGAGTGATTTACAGTCGATGAGAACCGAGCTGCTGGAATTGCTCCGGCGAGGTTTGGCGAAGACGCATGGCCATCGCCCCACCCACGGCCAACGCCAGCGCGATGAGAATGCAGAGTCCGTAGGAGAGCAGCTTGCTGGACCCGGTCAGAACGTCGAAGTGCATCACCGCGATGATCAGCATGGCGAGCAGCGCGAGGCTGGAGAAAGCAGGAAGAAGCCTCCCTCTCCATGGGCCCACGTCCAGCTCGGGATGGCGGCGGAAATAGTGCAGAACCGCCACGGAAGTGATCGCCATCAGCAGGATCAGGGAGAGCGCGGCCAGGCTGGAGAACCAGGCAAAGAGCTGCAGGATGGGGTCGCCGCCGAAGGCCGCGAAGACCATCACCGCGGTTGCCGCGATCAGCGTCTGCAGCAGCGAGCCGAGGTGGGGGCTCTGATGCACGGGATGCGTGGTGCCCAGGGCGCTCGGCAGCAGGCCGTCGCGGCCGATGGCATAGAAGTAGCGTGCCGCGGAATTGTGGAAGGCGACCAGGCCGGCATAGATCCCCACCAGGAACAGGACGCGGATGACCTGCGTCATTTCAGGCCCGACGTAGTGGTCGGACAGACCGTAGATCAGCGTGGTCGGGTCCTCGAGCGCGTACAGGGTGGGCACGAGCTTGTCGGCACCGACACCGATGATCATCGACCAGGTGGAGACCGCGTAGAAACAGCCGATCAAGAGGATGGCGGCATAGGTCGCCAGCGGAATGTCGCGCCGGGGATTCTTCGCCTCTTCACCGTAGATGGTGGTCGCTTCGAAGCCGATGAAGGCGGCAAAGCAGAACAGCAGCCCGATGGAGGGGGCACCGCTGAACACGTGCTGGGCCTGGAAGGAGTCGAAATTCACTCCGCTGTCGCCACCGCTGGAGAGTATGGCCACGTTCAACACGAGGATGACGAGATACTCCACCATGACGATCACGCAGAGCACCTTGGCCGAGAGATCGATCTTGCGATAGCCGAGAAACGCAATGCTGGCCATCGCCACCAGCGAATAGATCCACCATGGCAGGTGCAGATCGAATACGGCGCTCATGGTGCCGGCGGTGACGCCACCGAACATGCCGTAGAGGCCGATCTGCAGGATGTTGTAGGCAAAGATCGCCAGCCCCGCGGCCGCACCGCCGGCAATCCCGCCCAGGCCTCGCGCCGAGAAGGCATAGAAGCCGCCGGCATTGGTCACGTAGCGGGCCATGGTGGTATAGCCCACCGAGAAGATCAGCAGAACCGCCAGCACGAGGCCGATCAGCACGGGAGTGCCCGCACCGTTTCCCAGCATCATGCCGATCGGAAAGCCGCCCGCGAGAACACTGAACGGACTCGCCGCGGAGACGACGAAGAAGATGATGAAACCGACACCCAAGGCGCCACGCCTTAGCTCTGTCGAGACTATTGCAGGGGAGGAGGTTACGTTCATTTCATGAACCTTCATATTATGATTATAGGAATCGACAACGTCACAGCTTTTATCTTATTCCTACTCCAGCGAGTGACGTTATCCCAAATCGGCACCACGATTTTCTTTTATTTCAGCCACATAGAAAGCATCCACAGACCGAAGGCGAACTCGATCATCACCGACTGAAAAAGTAAAACTCGGAGAGACTCAGCAATATTCACGACTGTTAATCAAGTTAATAGCCCGCTCTGCTTTTAGAACGTTTTATTTCTTCACCATGATGAAATCGAAGTTCGCCTTCCATTTCACATGAGTGTCCAACACTTCACGGTAATCGATGATCAGTGAATCCTTGACGCCGAACACCGCATCCGATGTCAGGTAAGCGTCACCCGCGACGAAGGTGTGGGTGACGATCCGCTCATAGTCGGGGTGCTCGAGCATGAAGTGCATGTGCGCCGGCCGCCACGGATGGCGCCCCAGGCTTGCCAGCATCTGGCCCACCGGGCCGTCGTCGGGTATCGGGTAAGACACCGGCTTGATGCCGATGAAGTCGTAGCGGCCATCGGCACCGGTAATGAACACGCCGCGGTTGTTCCATGCCGGCTGCTCATCCGGCTGCTGGACGTCATAGAAGCCATCGCTGTTGTCCGACCAGACGTCGATGCGCACCCCCTCGACGGGGTTGCCCTCCAGGTCGAGCACGCGGCCCTGGTAACGACAGGCTTCGCCCTTGCCATCCAGCGAGATGGAAGCCCCCATGGGCAGCTCCGGCGCCCCGTTCACATGGAAGGGGCCGAACACCGTATTCTCGGTCGCGCCCGCCGGGCGGCGGTGCTGAATGGCATCCACCAGCATGGAAACCCCGAGGGTATCGGAGAGCAGGATGAACTCCTGGCGCTTGTCGTCGCACATCTGCCCCGTGCGGGTCAGGAAGTCGATGGCCGCTTCCCACTCGGCCTGGGTCAGCCCCACTTCCTTGACGAAGCCATGCAGGTGGCGGATCAGCGACGCCATGACCTCCCGCAGCCTGGGGTCGGTCTGCTCGCCCATGCGCGCGTTGACCGCCTCGACGGAGTTCGCTTCGGTGAAATAATCGATCTGGGACATTGTCATTCTCCTCGATGGCCGAGCCTGGGTGATTACCGGGGCCGGGCGCCGCTCCAGGCACGCTGGAGCAATTCGCGTATGGCGTCGCGCTCGATCGGCCGGGGGTTCCAGTAGGGGTTACTGGCCGCCAGGTCGGCCGCCTTGTCCAGGTCGAATTCGCGCAGCCCCAGCGCCGCGAGGGCGAGGGGCGCCCCGAGGGAGCCGGCGAAGTCGTAGAGCCCGCCCCCCAGCTCGCCGCCGAACAGGCTCGCCGCCGGCGCCAGGACTTCGGCGGCGGCCTGGGCGTTGTACGCCGCGGTATGCGGCAGCAGGATGGCGTGGGTCTCGGCGTGGGGCAGGTCGAAGCTGCCGCCCAGGGTGTGACAGAGCTTGTGGTGCAGCGCCATGCCCACGCTGCCCAGCACGGTGCCGCACAGCCAGGCGCCATACAGCGCATCGCCGCGTGCCTGCAGGTCCCGCGGGCGTTCGACGATGGCCGGCAGCGCCTGCTTGAGACTGCGCAGCCCCTCCATGGCCATCAACCCGGTCAGCGGGTTGCAGTCCTTGGCGTAGAGCCCCTCCACCGCATGTGCCATGGCGTTCAGGCCGCTGGTCACGCTGGTCGCCACCGGCAGCCCCAAGGTGAGCTCGGCGTCGTAGATCACCACCTCGGGCAGGATGGCGGCGCCTTTGACGGTGGTCTTCACGCCGTTCTCGGTCTGCCCCAGGATCGGCGTGACCTCGGAACCGGCATAGGTGGTCGCCACCACCACCTGCGGGGCACCGTTGCGATAGGCGATCGCCTTGCTCAAGCCGATGGTCGAGCCCCCGCCCAGGGCCACGACGCAATCGGCGGCGGCGTCCTCGAACGCCGCCATGGCCTGCTCGGTCACGTGTACGGGGGTGTGCATCACCGCCCCGCCGAAGACCCCGGCTCCCAGTTCACCGAGCTGCGCGTTGAGGCGTTCGGCATCCTCGCGCCGGGAAGGCGTCGACAGCACCAGGGCCCGGCGGCAGCCCAGCAAGCGCACTTCGTCGGCGATCCGGGCCAGGCTGCCGGGCCCGAAGAGAATGCGCGCCGGATTGGCCGTGTACACAAAATCGTGCGACATGATGCCCCCTCAGTTCCTTAGCAGCACCGACTCGGACGGGTAATCGCTCGCCCAGCCCTCTTTCAGCGGCGCGACGAAGACGTTCTCCGTGCGCGTGCGGGTGATCTTCCAGCTGCCGTCGGGCTCCTTGCGGAAGGCGTTGTTGAGCCGCGACGAGCGCAGCAGCGCCTTGCCATCGGAGAAGATCCAGGGCTGGCAGTGCACCCACTGGCCCTCCGCGACGTCGCCCCTGACGTGGATCTGCTCCGAGGTCAGGTAGTGAACGTTGAGCAACAGCTTGGGATCCTGGTCCTTCTTCCAGAACCCCTGGAAATGGCGCCGGATGGCCGCCGCCCCTTCGGCACGGCCGAACTGGTTGTCGTAGTACTCGCCAACGCCTTCCCACACGGCGTCTTCGGTATACAGCGCCATGATCAGCTCGATGCGCTCCTCATCGCTCTGCACGCCATATTCGGGAATCGGCGTATCGCACAGGAACATGTAACGCGCCTGGAGACGCCGGATCTCCGCCTCGGCCTCCAAGGTCTCGATGCGCGCCACCAGGGCCTTCATCTCGGCACTCGTTACTTCCGACATGTCTCTCTCCTTTTTCCAACGGAATGGTTTCGCGCGCTACGCAGCGATTCGCTCGCGCAGGCATTTGTGCAATGCTTGCGCTATAGAGGGGCTCCGAGGCGCTCTATCACGCGCCCCAGCCCCGACTTGATCGCGCTTACCTCGGCCGGCGCCAGGTTCTCGAACAGGCGTCGTTCGTAGTCGTCGGCCATGGCCAGCAGGCGCAGCGCCAACGCCTGCCCCTCCTCGCTGAGCCGGATGCAACCGTCTTCGCCCGGGCCGACCAGGCCCCGCTCACGCAGCCCGTCGAGGGTGTCCTCGAGGTCCGCCTGGGGCTGGGCCACGCGCTCGGCCAAGGCCTCGGCGACCTGGGGGCCGCGGTCCGCCAGCAGGGTCAGGATCCGCCACTCGTTGTCGTTGACGCCCAGGCTGCCGAGCCGCGGATAGAAATCGCTGCGGTATGCGGCCAGCGCCTGGCGCATCAGGTAGAGCAGGTGCTTGCCCAGTCGGCCGTTCAGCGCCGCGCGCTCACCGACGTTGAGCAGCAGTGGATGCGGCTCGGGCACGGCATAGCGCCCGTTGTGGAAGACCAGGGCGCTGCCCTCGTTGCGATAGGCGTAGCGCACCACTTCGCCGACGATGATCAGGTGATCGCCGCCCTCGTAGACGTTCCACGTGCGGCATTCGAAATGGGCCGCGGCCCCCTTCACCTTGGCCACGCCGCCGAGGCCCTCCTCGATGGCAATGCCGGCGAACTTGTCCTCGCCCCGCCGTGCAAAGCGATTGGAGATGTCGACCTGCTCATTGCTAAGCACGTTGACCACGAAGTGTTCGGCATGGCGGTAGGCATTCAGGCTGTAGGCGCCCTTGTCGATGCTCCACAGGATCAGCGGCGGCTCCATCGACACCGAATTGAAGCTGCTGGCGGTGACGCCATGGTTCTCCTCGCCCTCGCGCGCGGTGACCACCGTCACACCGGTGGCGAACTTGCCCAGCGCGCTGCGGAAATCTCTCGTATCGAAGCTCATAAGCGGCTCTCCCTCCCACACGGGGACTATTATTTTCAGCGCCCCAATTTCTCGCCGGTGGTGCCGGCGATGCCGTAGTCGCTCTTGGGTATTTCGCTGATGATGACCCGCACGTTCGCTTCAGGGGCATCGATGGATTCGGTGATGGCGTCCGTCACCTTGCGGATCAGAGTCTCCTTCTGATCCTGGCTACGACCCGCCATCATGTAGACGTGAACGGTTGGCATTGTCTGGTCCTTTTCTTGTCGTCAGAGATCGAGAACGATCCGTTTACCCTTGGCCCGAGAGCAGCAGACACACATCAGCTCGCCCTCCTGCTTCTCCTCCTCGGTGAGAAAGTGATCGCGATGATCGATCTCACCCTCGAGGACGTCGGCCACGCAGGTACCGCACACGCCCTCCTCGCATTTCACATCCACCTTCACGCCGGCCTTGGCGAGGGCTTTGGCAATCGTCTCCTCGCTGCCGACGGAGACGCTGATGCCGGACCTTTCGGCAATCACCTCGAAGGCGTCGCCCGAGACATCGACATCCGCCGAGAAGAATTCGCGATGAATGCGCTCGTCGCCGATGCCGAATTCCCGGGCCCGCGAGATCACCCACTCCATGAAGCCCTGGGGGCCGCACACATAGACGTGTACCCCTTCCCTGGTCGCAGCGAGCTCGGCGTTCAGATCGAGCTTGGTTTCGAACTCGTCGTCATGGTGATAGACGACAAAGTCGGACAGCCCGGCCACCTCCACCTCGCCGCGGAAGGCCGTCACGCTGCGCGACCGCGTGCAGTAGTGCAGGGTGAAGTCCTTGCCCAGCGCGCGCAGACGGCGAGCCATCGCCATCATCGGCGTGACCCCGATACCGCCGCCGAACAGCAGGCTCTGCGGCGCCTCCTCGTGCAGCGGAAAGTGATTTCTCGGCCCCTCGATTTCGAGCGTCTCCCCCACCCTGGCGATTCGGTGCAGGGCCTCCGAGCCACCGCGGCTGTTGGGGTCGCGCAGCACGCCGATCTCGTAGAACTCGTTCACTTGCGGATCCGAGCAGAGCGAGTACTGGCGCCACAGGTCGATCTCGCCATCGCGCACGTGCACGTCCAGATGCGCACCGGCGGTGAAGGGGGCTAGCGGCGCGCCGTCGAGCGAGCGCAGCCGTAGCCTGGCAATCCCACCCGGCTCGTCGATGCGCTGGTCGATCGCCAGGATCAGGCGTTGGTTAGCGGTATCCATTGGCATCACCTCATGTAGATTCCACCGTTGACGTCCCAGCAGGCGCCGTTGACGAAGGCCGCCCTGGGGCTCGCCAGCAGCACCACCAGCTCGGCGACGAAGCACGGATCCCCCAGGCTGCCCACCGGGATGTTGGCAATGGCCTGCTCGAGATTGCCGCCCAGCACGGAACGCACCATGGGCGTATCCATCGGGCCGGGCGCGATGGCATTGCAGGTGACGCCAAAGGGGGCGAGATCGCGGGCGAAGATCTTCGTCAGCGTGAGGATGGCACCCTTGGAGGCGGCATAGTGCGCCCCGGTGGCGGTGCCGCCGTTCTGCCCCGCCAGGGAGGCGAGATTGACGATTCGCCCGTAGCCGCGCGCCTTGAAGTGGCGGCCGAAGATCTGGCTGCCGGCGAAGGTGCCACCGGCGTTGGTGGCCAGCACGGCGTTGAAGTCCGCGGGGTCGATCTCCAGCAGCCCCTGCACCGCCGTGCGCGCTGCGTTGTTGACCAGCACCTCGACCGCCCCCCAGCGCTCGATGCACTTGTCGAGCACGTTCTGGAAGTCGTCGGGCTTCGCCACGTCGAGAGTGGCGGAGACGGCGGTGTCGCCCGCCAGGTCGAGTTCGGCGGCCAGCGCCGCGGCCGGCTCGGGCTCGATGTCCGAAATCACCACCCGGAACCCGGCCCGATGCAGGGCGCGCACGGCCTCCGCGCCGAAGCCACGCGCCCCGCCGGTCACCACCGCCGTCTGGATCTTGTCAGGAGTCGGCGTCGTCATCAGAACAAATAGCTGAACGAATTCAGCACTCCGTCTGAGTTGAGCAGGCGCGCCACCTTGTGGCGGATCTTGAAGCCGCCCGGCGTGACGATGAGGGAGTAGCTCAGGTTCGCGGCCCAGATCCGCTGGCGCCCGAACTTGTCTTCGATCAGGTGCTCGGCACAGCGCACCGTCACCTCGTCGCCCTCGACCTTGTCGATCACGAAGCGCGACAGCGTACGAATGGTGCGGGCCGGCGGCGCCGAGGAGATCGAGAAGCCCTGCTGGAAGCGGGCGATACGGTCGCGCCGCATCTTGGCATCGTCGTGGCAGAGATTGAGCGTGTTGTCGAAGTCCTCGCCGTCGCCGATGGGCAGGGTGTAGAAGCCTTCGTCGCTCCACAGAGCGAGCCAGGCGTCGTAGTCCTGACGGTCCAGAATGTCCGCCTCGGCCCAGATGAAGGCCTGGGCATCCTGCAGCAAGAGCTCCTTTTCCATCCTGATCATCTCGTTCATGACTGCATCATCCTCTTCCACATGTCGTACGCCGCCCGCATGCCGGTCTCGGCACTGATATGGCCACGGGGTCCCGCCTCGCCCGGCTGCTCGTCGACGAGGCCGCGATTGAGCAGGATGGGTAGCTCCGCACCGCCCTTGACGCCGCGCTGGACCCGCTCCCAGACCTCCGCATCGTCGGGCGAGCCGAAGCCCATCGGCCCCTGGAAGTGCTCGTGCAGGCGCAGGCGCACCTGGTTGGCCGCCTCGGGGCCGCCGTCCATGCCAATGGCGATGTGGCGGATGTCGGTCCGCTCGACGTTCACCGGCGTCAACACGCGGAAGAAGGCCAGCGAGAACGAGACGTTGGGGAACAGGTTGAGGTTGAAGCCGGCACCGCCCACGGCGCGCACGATGCGCCTCACCTGCTCCTCGGGATAGCCGTCGTCGCGCAGCTCCCGGGCCAGCTCCGTAAAGCGCTCGGGGATCGGCGCCTCGAGGTTGTCGTCGAGATCCACCAGCTCGGGGATCATGACCATCACCGAGTGGCCATTGCCGAGATCCTCGACGTACCCCTTGCCCTGATCGAGGAAGGAGAAGACCTCCTCGGTCTCGTCATCCAACGACTGCAGGAAGGACTTGTGCACGACGGGGAAGTGGTAGGCGTCGGTGGTGTTCTCGAGCTGGACCTTCCAGTTCATCGGCACGCTGAACTGATGCTCGCCCAGCACCTTGACCGGATAGCCCGCCCCCTGCTTCATGAACAGGTCGATCCACTTCGTCACCGGGCCGAGGAAGTCGACCAGCGGTTCGGCTTCTTCATTGAAAGTGGCGAAGACCATGCCGGCGTAGGACTCGGTGCGCAGCTTGAGCAGGCCGTGCTGCGCCTTGTCGAAGTCGTCGCCGTACTGCTCGGGGTAAGGCAGCGCCCGCAGCGAACCGTCGAGCCCGTAGCCCCAGCCGTGGTAAGGGCACTGGAACGAGGAGGTCTTGCCCTTCTTTACCTCGCACACCGTGGCGGCGCGATGACGGCAGCGGTTCACCATGATGTGGATCGCGCCCTTCCTGTCGCGCACCACGATCACCGGCTCGAGCCCCACCTGGGACAGCTTGAACGAGCCCTTTTCGGGGAACTCGCTTTCGTGGGCGACCCACACCCAGGTTTTCTTGAAGATCTTCTGCATCTCCTCCTCGAACAACCTGGGATCCTCGTACATGGGCGTGCGAATGTAATCCTTGAACACGAGCTCGTGAGGGGTGATGTCGATCTTGTTTTCGATGTTCATGATGACCTCGAGGTAGCTATTGGCGGTCCTTTTCGAAACGGCTTGCCGTTGGTTTTTGCATCACTCGGGCACGACGAGTTCGCGCCCGATTCGCGCTTCGACCCGGCAGTATTTCCATAGCTTGTAGGTGCCATCGCCCACCGGCGTGGTGCGGAAGAAGTTGCAGGCCTCGACGATGGACTCGTAGTCCTGAACGTCGGCCATGATGTAGAAGGTCCAGGGGGCGGCGAGGGAGGGGCCGACCTGAATGCGGTCGTCGTCCATGATGCCCAGGATGGTGACGCCAGGCAGGCCGTCGATGCCCTGCAGCATCTCGCGGGTGGCCTCCCACACCTGCTTGGCCTCCTCGGCGGTGGCGTTCATGAAGTTCTGATTGATTCCGCAGCAAAACAGCACGCGATGCATCATGGTGTTCTCCTTTCTTCAGTTGTCGTTTCGGCGGTTCACAGATAGCCCGGCAGGGGGTCGTGATCGAAGAAGATGGCCCCGGCGTTCTTCCAGGTGATCTCGCCCATGAAGGCGTGCTGGGTGCACAGCAATGCGTCGCGCAAAATGCGTGACAAGGGGTGGCCGTTCTCGGCACCGGTCATGCCGCTGATCTGGTACACGCTGCGGATGGCCGCGGCACACTCATGGGTCAGATGGGTGGCGGAGAGTCGTAGCAGGTTGATCTGATCGCGACTCGGTTCGCCGCCGGCCTCGACGGCGCTCCAGGCCGACTCGGTGCTGTCGTAGAAGAAGGCACGCGCGGCACGCACCCGGGCCTCGGCCTTGGCCAGACCGATCTGGGCGTACTCACGCTCGCCCAGATTGGGGGCTCCAGTGACCGACTTGCGCCCACCGGCCATGGCCCGCACCACGTCCAGCGCCTCACGGGCCAACCCCAGGGTGGTGACTGCCAGCACCTGGGTGGCAAAGGAGAGAGCGGGGTAGCGGAAGAAGGGCGCGTCGATGGTGGCCCTGGCGCCGCGCACGAAGGTCCACTCCTCGGCGACGTAGGCGTCGTCCACCACCAGGTCGTGGCTGCCGGTGGCGACCATGCCCAGCATGTCCCAGGTGGGGTCGATGCGAACCTGCTCGCGGGGCAGCACCGCCATGCGCGGCAGGGCGCCGGGTTCGTCGGGCTGGATCCCGACGCCGCACAGCGAGGCGCTCATGCAGCCGCTGGCGAATTTCCAGCGTCCCTTGATGCGAAAGCCGCGGTCGACCCGCTCGGCGGGATGGGGCGGAAAGATGCCCCCCGCGAACACCACGTCGGGAGAGTCCTTCCAGATCTGGGTAATGGTCGCCTCGGGCAGCGCCGCCAGATAGGCGGGGTTCATGCCGAAGCTGGCCACCCAGCCGGCGGAGCCATCTGCCGCCGAGATGGCCTCGACCATCTTCAGGAACTCGGCGGGAGACTTCTCATCGCCGCCATACCTGGCCGGCACCATGGCGCGATAGACACCGATGGCCTGGAACTCCTCGACGATGTCCAGCGAGAGGTGTCGCTGTGCTTCGAACTCGTCACGCCGCTGGCGGATATTGTCGAGCAGCGCATCGAAGCGCTCCTCTCCGCCCCACTGGGCTTTATCGACCTGGCTGTGCATGGGTTTCTCCTGTTGTTTGAATGGCCTCGGCAGGCCGTGCGCCAACCAGATAGCGCTCGACCAGATAGCGCGCGGCCCGGCAGACACCGGCGTCATCGCCTCGCCGACCGACGAGCTGCAGGCTCACCGGCCTCCCCCGGCTCGGGGACAGAGGCAGGCTCAGGGCGGGATGCCCCGAAAGGTTGAAGGGCCGCACGAGGGACGAGACGCTCAGATCCTGCCGCCCCTCCTCGGCCGCCACGCGGGTCAGCGGAAAGTGCGGCAGCGTCGGCAGCGCCAGCACCTCGTAGGTCTCGAGCAGCCGGTCCACACCGGCAGTGAAGGCCCGGCGTACCGCTTCGGCCTCGCGCAGCTCGGCGTCGGTGGTCTCGGCGGCCGCGCGCAGGCGGCGCTCCACGTCACTCCCCAGGCGGCCGCTGTCGAGCCAGACGGCACAGGCCACGTAGGTCTCGCGCTTGATCAGCACCATGGCCGCCTCGTAGGCTTCGTCCATCAGCGCCAATGTGTGTGTTTCACCGGCCAACCCGGCGCCTTCGAGACACGCCTCCACCGCAGCGAGAATCGTCGTATCGGCCGCTACCGCCAGCCCGCTCAGACGCGGCATCGCCGCGCCCTCGCCGACCGCAAAACCGACATCCACGGCGGTCATGAAGGCGATCAGCTCGTCGAGATCGGCGCTGAGCGGTCCCACGCAGTCGAGGCTGCTGTGCGCAGGCATGACGCCGCGACGCCCGAGCCGGCCGAAGGTGGGCTTCAACCCGTACACACCGCAGCAGGCTGCCGGCACCCGGATCGAGCCTCCCGTGTCGGTACCGATGCCGATCTCGGCCAGGCCCGCCGCCACCGCCGCCGCCGAGCCGCTGGAAGACCCACCCGGGATCAGCGTCGGGAAGCGCGGATTCTCGGGAGTACCGGTCCAGGCATTGAGGCCGGTCATGCCGAACGCCAGCTCATGCAGATTGGCCTTGCCGACGATGCGATATCCGGCTGCCAGCGTGCGCTTGACGATCTCGGCATGCCTCTCTGCCGCCGTCACAGCGGCCAGCGCCGCCGAGCCCGCCCGGGTCGGGTAGCCGGCGATATCGATGCTGTCCTTGACCACGGCTCGCTTGGGGCCCGTGCCGAGGTCGAGAGCTTGGATGAGAGATGACATGGCAACCTTTTGTTTATTTATCACATGAAATTTCAAGTATTTAGTGGCACACTATTGCGTCTCTTGGTTTCTCTTCTTGCCCTGCTTTCTTTCGTTCCCTACCTATCTATCGTCACTTTCTACCTTCACTTTCTACCTTCACTTCAGAGAACGAACAGCACGATCTCGGGCACCAGCAGCAGCAGCGCGATGCATATCAGGTAAGGCGACATGAAGTAGCCGACGCCGCGAAAGATCTCGCCGAAGCTGAGCTCGGGATCGAGACTCTTGACGATGAAGGCATTGACCCCCACTGGCGGCGTGATCGCTCCCATGCTGGTCACGATACAGACCATGATGCCGAACCAGATCGGGTCGTAGCCCAGCACCAGCGCCACCGGGAAGAAGATGGGAATCGAGATGATCAAGAAGCCCATGGCATCCATCAATGCCCCGCCGATCACGTAGATCATCAGCACGCAGGCCATGACCAGCACCGCCGGCAGGGGCAGCGCCGCGGCCCACTCACCGACCAGGAAAGGCAGCCGTGTCACGGTCAGGAAGCGGCCGAACACCACCGCTCCCGCTACCAGCATCAGGATCATGGCGGAGGTTCTGAGGGTGTTGCTCAAGGAGTCCCGCAGCACCGTCCAGGAGAACCGTCCGCGCAGGCCGATGATGGCGATGGCCCCCACGCAGCCAACCGCCGCCGCCTCGGTGGAGGTGAACCAGCCGGCGAAGAGCCCACCCAGCACCAGGGTAAAGAGCGCGAATATCTCCAGCACGCCCTTGAGAGAGGCCATGCGCACACTCCAGTTGGAACGTTCGCCGGCCGGTGCCATCTCCGGGTTGCGCCAGCACAGGAAGACGATGGTCAGCACGAACAGCAGCATCAGGATCAGGCCGGGCACGATGCTGGCAATGAAGAGGTCGCGAATGGCCAGCTCGGCCTGCAGCGCGATCACGATGAGTACCGCGCTCGGCGGAATGATGATGCCCAGGGTGCCGCCGGTGGCGACGCTGCCGGCACTCAGCGCCTTCTGGTAGCCGAACTTCTTCATTTCCGGCAGGGCAATGGTGCCTACCGTAGCGGCCGTCGCCGTGTTGGAACCGCACACCGCGGCAAACCCGGCGCTGCTCAGGATCGTCGTCGTGGCCATGGAGCCCTGACGGTGGCCGGTCCAGGCGTATGAGGCAGCAAAGAGCTTCTCGGTGATTCCCGAGCGGAACAGCAGCTCCCCCATGAAGATGAACAGCGGTATGACGCTCAAGGAGTAGGAGGAAAGCTGCTCCCAGATCCCCGAACTGATGATGTTGTACGCTGCCATGGGGCTGGTGATGTGCAGCATCCCGAAGAAGCCGACGATGAACATGGCAAAGCTGATTGGCACTTTCAGCACGATCAGCAGGAAAAGCGCCAGCACCCCTACGATGGCCAACATGGTGAAACTCATGCTTGCTTACTCCGAGTCAGGCATTCCAGCACGTCCACCAGCAGCACCAGGCAGAACGCGGTGAAGCCGAAGGCGACCATGTAGATGATGGGATAGATGACCAGGCGCAGCGACTGCGAGACGGTACCGCGCTGCATGGCAAGGAAGCCGTATTCCCAGAGCTTGAAGGCCACCATGGCGAAGAACATCAGGCTCGCCACCGCCACCAGGGTCTGTACGAGACGCTGCACCCCCTGAGGCATGCGAGCCACCAGCATGTCCAGCTCGATGTGCGCCTTGGTGGCCTGGGCATAGGCCAGCGAGAACGACACCACCACTGCCGTCAGCCAGCCCACCACCTCGGTGGTACCGCCGAACGACGAGGCGAACTGGCGCATGGCGATGTTGGTCACCACCAGCAGCATCATCGCCAGCAAGGCCGTCCCGGCGAGGACGAGCAATAGCCGACTGACAAAAAGCGAGAACCTGTTCATGAGCCAGCCCCGTCGTGTCGAATGTTTCCCGGGCCTCGGCCCGGGCACCTGTTGCTACTGCTGGTATTGCTCGAAAAGTTCGAGCATACGCTCATGGAATTCGTGCGCCGGAAGTCCTATCTCGGCGACGCGCGCCAGGCGCTCCTCATTGATCGGCAGCAGGCGTTCGGTCCAGCGGGCCGCCTCCTCATCGCTCAGCGAGAGCACTTCGACCCCCTCTTCCTCGCGCGCCCACTCCAGCGTCGCCTCGACGTGAGAATCGAGATAGTCGCCGGCGAAGAAGGCCATTTCGGCGCCCAGCTCATCGATGATCTGCTGGATGTCCTCGGGCAGCGACTCCCAGCGCTGGCGGTTCATGACCGCCACCAGCACCGCATTGGTCAAGGGGTAGTCGGTCACATACTTGACGGTACGCGCATAGCGCAGATCCCTCAGCACTTCCCGCGAACTCACGTAGCCATCGACGACACCGGCCTGCAGCGCCTCGCCCGTATCGGCCTGGGAGAGTGCTATCGGCACCCCGCCCAGCGCCGCCAGCACGTCGGTGCTGTCACCAGGCACACGGATCTCCTGGCCGCGCAGCTCCTCCAGGGAGGTGACGGGGTTCTTGGTCTGCAGATAGCCGGGCTCGGAGGTGAAGGCGGTGATGACCTTGAAGTCCTCCAGCCCCAGTTGCTCGGGGGGGAACTCCTGAATCAGGTCGTAGAGTGTCTGACTGGCAACGGTCGAGTTGACCTCCTGGCCGGTGATGCTGCCAACCAGGTTGAGCAGTGGGAAACGGCTCGGCTCATAGGAGGTGATCGAAAGGCCAATGTCGGCGACGCCGCTCAATACGCCGTCGTACATGTTGCTGGCGGACAGCAGCGTACCGCCGGGGAAGGTGTTGACGGTCACGCGACCGTCGGTGCGGCGCTGCACCTCCTCCGCCCATCGCTCCATTTGTACACCGGGAAAGGTGCTGGAAGGCGAGATGAAGGCGTAACTGAGGGTGATTTCGCTGGCCGCTACGAGCGGGCTTGTCAGCACGCCCGTCAGCATACCTGCCAGCCCAATGGCACTCGCCATGCGCCGAACGCGCGGCGCTGTGTTCTTCGTCGTCATGGGTCCTACCTCTCTTATCGTTGTTGTCTGGGTGCTTCTGCGTCACCCGATGCATTCAATATCACATGAAATTTCAAGCAACGCAAGATGCATACATTTGTCCGCAGTCCGAACAATACAGGCTTCTGTCTCAGCGTTCTCGCAATGGGGCCGCCGCTGGGCCCGCCATGCTGATCTAACCTCGATAGCGGGCCCGGTCACTTTCGCCTTGTGCGGCGGGCCGCACCTCGCCCTTACTCGCCCAAATAGGCCAGCGCTGCCGCCGCCAGCGCCTCGATGCCGGTGCGCAGGGTCTCGGGATTGCCCGGGAAGTAGTAGGGGGAGTGCGGCATCTCGAGGTGGCGCATCTTGTCGACCACGTTCGCCCCGGGCGTATCGGCCCAGCGCTCGGCCGGCGTCGCGCCGATGAACCAGTAGACGTAGGGAATGTTCTCGCCGCCGAACCCGCCGGCCTCGGCATTGCCGAAGAAGGGAAAGTCCTCGCTGCCGTTGAGCCGTGGCATCTCGTAGAGACGCTCCGACCCGAAGTGCCCGGCGTGAGCCCGGCGCACGTGGTCCACTGCCACGGGGTCGTTGTGCAGGGCGATGGTCTCGTTCAGCACACGGAACTCCGGCGGCCTCGGCGAGCGCCCGGCCTCGCACTCGGCACGTACGATGCGCTCGATGGCGGCTACCACCTGGCGATGCAGGGTGTCGTCGAAGCTGCGCACGTTGATCTCGAGCTCGGCCGAATGGGGGATGATGTTGGCCTGAGTGCCGGCCTGCAGCTTGCCGACGGTGACCACCACCGTCTCCTCCGGCGGCACTTCACGAGCGACGATGGTCTGCAGGCGAGTGACCACGTGAGCGGCGATCACCACCGGGTCCACCGTCTGGGCGGGCATCGAGCCATGCCCGCCGGCGCCGTGAATCGTCACCGCCAGGTTGGTGCAGGCGGCCATGGCGCGGCCGGCAATGTGCCCGACCGTGCCGGCCAGCGCCGGCATGTTGTGCTGGCCCAGCACCACGTCCGGCCGGGCGAAGCGCTCGTAAAGGCCGTCGTCCAGCATGGCCCTGGCACCACCGAAGATCTCTTCGGCAGGCTGGCAGATGAGCATCAGGGTGCCGTTCCAGCGCTCTCTCAATGCTGCCATCACACCGGCGGCACCGACCACGCAGCTGCTGTGCAGGTCATGGCCGCAGGCGTGCATCAGCGGCACCCGCTCGCCCTGGGCGTTCTCGGCGCTCTCCCGACTGGCGAACTCGAGCCCGGTGCGCTCCTCGATGGGCAGAGCATCCATGTCGCCGCGCAGCATCACGGTGGGGCCCTCGCCGTTGCGCAGCAGGGCCACGACACCGGTGCCGCCCACGCCGCGGGTCACCTCGAACCCCAGGCTCTCCAGCGCCTCGGCGAGGCGGGCGCTGGTCTTGTGCTCCTGGAAGGGCAGCTCGGGGTAGCGGTGCAGCTGGCGGTAAAGCGCCTGCACCTCATCGAAGCCAGCCTCCACCTGGGCGCGAACGGCGCCCTTGAGGTCCCGAGTGGGGGATAAGATCGTCATCATGGCCTCCGTGGCGGTTCAGTGACTTGGAGTGCTGGATAAGGGGTGGCCATGGCGAGCCGAGCGGGATAGCCCCTGCCAGGCCGCTACCACGCCTACGTTGAGCAGCATCGCCCATACGCCGGCGTGCCAGCCCAGCGGCGAGCTCCAGACGAAGTCCATCAGCAGATAGGCCAGGCTGCCCACCAGGGCGCCGGCCATGACGCTGGTGCGACGCAGCCGCGGCAGGAACAGGGCGCCGATCACCATGGGGAAGAGCTGTACGATCAGCCCGTAGGCGCCGAGCAGCAGCAATACCAGGGAAGCGGGATTGGCCAGGGCGAAGAGATAGGCGATCAGCGACAGGCCGACCACGCTCCAGCGGGTGGCGCTGACCACGGTCCGTTCACTGGCGCGCTGCATCACGGTGGGCCCCAGCACATCGCGTACCAGTACGATGGCTGCGGTATGGGCCAGGTTGGCGCCGGTGGACATGGCCGCCGCCAGCGCACCGGAGAGCATCAGCCCGATCACCCAGGGGGAGAAATTGGCCACGTCCATGACCATGCGCAGCAGCACGGTATCCGAGCGCGCCAGCGGCTCGTCGGCGAACACCAGCACGCCGGCAAAGCCGATGAACAGCAGCGGTACCAGCAGGTAGGCGTAGAGCGGATAGAAGACGCTGACCTTGCGCAGGGTGCGGCCGCTGTCGGCGGAGTAGAATTTCATGAACAGATGCGGCCACATGGCCCCGCCGAAGGCGCTGACCAGTACCGCGGTGCTGAAGTAGCCCCAGCTCATGCCGCTGGCGCCGGGCATGGTCAGGTACTCGGGCGCCGCCTGCTGGAGCTGGAGGAACATTTCGCCGACCCCGCCGTAGAGGCGCTGCGACACGGCCAGACCCAGAAACCAGGCGATGGCGATCATCATGATGCCCTGTACCAGGTTGGTCCAGCCGATGCCGCTCAGACCGCTGCAGAACACGTAGGCCGCCACCACCATGAAGGCCAGCAGGGCGCCGAGCCAGAAGGGAATCAGCCCATCGGTGGCGGCCTGGAACAGCAGCCCGGCCCCGGCGATCTGGATGGTCAGATAGGGCACCAGCGCCAGCACGCCGATGGTGCCGGCCAGGATACCCAGCGCCTTGCTCCGGTAATGGTCGGCGATCATGTCGCCCTGGGTCAGATAGCCCTTCTGGCGGCCCAGCTCGGCGACCCGAGGCCCCATCGCCCAGATGGTGATCGGCACCAGCGCCAGGTAGGCGAGAATGTAGAAGGCCGGCGAGCCGTGCTGATAGGCCCAGCCCGGCGCACCGAGGAAGGCGAAGGCGGAGAAGATCTCGGCACCGAGGATGAAGAACAGGATCACCACGCCGACGTGGCGTCCGCCGGCCACATAGCCCTCGAGGCTCGAGCTCTGCTGACCGCGGGCGCGCAGGCCCACCCACAGCACCATGGCGAGATAGGTCAGAGTGATACCGACCACGATCAGCGAATCAGTCATGACGGCCGCCTCCGTGACGTACGACGTAGGCAAGCCACATGCCGGCGAACAGCACCAGCATCCACAGGATGTACCAGAAGAACAGGAAGGGCAGCCCCAGCACGATGGGCTCGATGCGGTTGGCAATCAGCGCACCGGGCCAGATCATGGCCAGGGTGCACAGGGCGAAGTGCAGCCCCGTCAGGAGATGGTAGGTCTTGGTCATCGGGAGAGTCCAGCTCGCCGCAGCGAGTCTTGTTGTGGGTTGTCTCCTGACTATGGGACAGACGGCACGATCGAAAAAATAGGGATTTGGAATGCGAGCCATGCCATTACGGCATGGCTCGTGGAAGGCTTCCGTTCTGAAGCCGCGCGGAGCGGTTACTGAGCCAGGCTGGGGCGTACCTGCTCCGTTCTGGCCACCATCACGGAGTCAGCCACCAGCTCGGCGGTGATCGCCGACAGCGTCCAGCCCAGATGGCCATGGCCGGTGTTGTAGAACACCCGTGGCTGCCGCCCTCTTCCCACCCGCGGCATCATGTCGGGCAGCATGGGGCGCAGCCCCGCCCAGGGTACGACCCGCCGGGTACCGACGCCGGGGAAGCAGCGTTCGACCCAGTCGATCAGCGGACGAATTCGGTCGTGACGGATATCGCGGTCGAGGCCGTTGAACTCGGCGGTGCCGGCCACGCGGAAACGCTCGGCGCCCAGCCGGCTGGTGACCAGCTTGGCCTCGTCGTCCAGCAGGCTCACCATCGGCGCCGCATCTCGAGAGGCCGCGTCGTCGAGATGCACGGTGATCGAGTAGCCCTTCACCGGATAGACGTTGAGACGGTCGCCGAGACTGGCCGCCAGGCCACGACTCGCCACACCGGCGCACACTACCAGGCCGTCGTACGCCTCCCGCTCGCCTTGCACGCCGACCCAGGCTCCGCCGGCATCGGCCCCGACGCCGGACACGTCCTGGCCGTAGCGAATGCTCCCGCCGCGACGCTCGACGGCAGCCGCCAGGCCCTGGGTGTACTTGTGGATGTCGCCCGTGGCGTCGCTCTCGGTGAAGAAGCCGCCATGGTAGTCGCCGGCCAGATTCGGCTCGATGGCGCGCATCTCCTCGGGCGTCACCGGCCGCCGCTCGAGCCCGCCATTCGCCAGCAACCTGGTGACTCTGGCCGCATGCTCGAAGCTCGCCCGGTCGCGGTAGATGTGCAGAATGCCCCGCCGCTCGAGGTCGAACTCGATCTCTTCGTCGCGCGCCCAGCGGTAGAGATACTCCCGGGCGGCGATCGCCAGGCGTGCCGTCTCCGTGGTGTTGTCGGCATAGCGGGGAATGGCGGCGATGAACTCGGCGAACCAGCTCAGCTTGTGCCAGGTAGGCCGGGGATTCACCAGCAGGGGCGCATCGGCTCGCAGCATCCAGCGCAGCCCCTTGAGCACCGTGGGCCAGTGAGTCCACACCTCGGCATTGGAGGCCGACAGCTGGCCGCCGTTGGCGAAGGAGGTCTCCATGGCTGCATAGCGGTTGCGCTCGTAGAGCGTGACGTCCAGGCCGCGTTTGAGCAGCGCGTAGGCGGTGGTGACACCCGTGATGCCACCGCCGATGACGGCGATACGTTGCATTGCGTTTCTCCAGACGCGTCGGGTCGAACTCGCCGCCAGCCGGCAACGAGCACCCCATCCGTCATGGAACCTGAGAGATTCACGCGCGCAACGCCCGCTTGCTCCTTCGGTGTGCCGACGGACGCAGTCGTCGGCCGCTCTTCGGAATCAGTGATGCGAAGCGGTCCTGTGGCCTGAGAGTTTCCGGGGCAGTTGCTCCTTCGGCGCCGGTGCCGCAGCTCACGGACCGGTCTCTCCCGCTGTCGCACTATCAGTCATGCCACTATCCGCGCTGGGAATCCATAGGAAAAATACCAATAATCGATGAAAGCCATGCCATTCAGGTATCGGAGCCGATGGAATTCCGCCAACTGCACTACTTTGTCGCCGTCGTCGAGGCCGGCTCCATTTCCGCCGCCAGCCGTCGCGTGCATGTCGCCCAGCCCGCCCTGACCCGTCAGATTCACCTGCTGGAAGAGGACCTGGAGACGCGGCTGTTCGAGCGGCATGCCCGCGGCATACGCCTGACGGTGGCCGGCCAGGCGCTCTATGAGGAAGCACAGCAGCTGCTCGACCGCCGCACCCGGCTCAAGGCACGCCTCACCGCGCTGGGACAGGGGGTGGTCGGCAAGGTCAGCCTGGGCGTGACGGTGACCCACCTGTGGGTACCGCAGGTGGCCGGGCTGCTCGGGCGCTATCGCGAGCGCTTCCCTCAAGTTGCCTTCGAGGTCTTCCCGCTGCTCTCGGGGCCGCAGTTGGAGCGGCTGCGGGAGGGCACCCTGGATGCCGGCATCCTCTACCTCGACGACAGCGGCCAGCCGGGGCTGGAGACACGCCTGCTGCAGCACGATTCGCTGGTGCTGGCGGTGCCGGCAAATTCTTCCTGGGCCGAGGTCCCGCCGACGAGGCTGGAGCAGTTGGCCGACGCCGAGTTCGTGTGGGGGTTTCGCAGCGCTTCGCCGGTCTACTTCGACCGCATGCAGGCCCACTTCCAGCGTCTAGGCTTCCACCCCCGGGTGGTGCAGTATGGCGCCGACAACATCGCCATCCTGAGCATGGTGGCCGCGGGGCTCGGCATCGCCATTCTGCCCGCCGCCAGCAGTCATCACCCCATGCCGGGGATCCGCTTCCTGCACCTGCCGGAGCTCGACGCCTGCGCCATGCCGCTGTGGTTCGCCTGGCGGCCCGGCAACGACTCCCCGGCACTCTGCAATCTGATCGAGCTGGTCGAGAGCCTGGACGCTCCCGCCGGCCCAGCCCAGGGCTGAATTTCACTCCCCCTCGGACACACCCAGCGCCGCAAACAGCGCCGTAAGCTCCGGGTCCTGCCGCTTGGTGCGTAGCAGTGCAGCGTCCTCCACCGTGAAGCGGCCCGCGGTGGCGCTCAGGTAGACCTTGCCGCTGGCGCGGTCGGCGAAACGCACCTCCGGCACCTTGGCGAGGCACTGCTTGAGGAAGGTGCAGTTGGCGGCCACTGCCAGGGTGTCGCCGGCGGGATAGACCTCATCCGGACACGTCGCCGCGGTGTTGATCTTCTTGTAGCGGTCGAGGTTGACCAGGCCCACAGGGTCCAGCACGTGCAGCACTTCGCGGGTGCCGTGGGCGACGACCTCCGGCGGGGTGTGCCGGGGCACGCTGTTGTCGAGGAACACGTACTTGAAGCGTGGCCGCGGGCTGTCCATCCACTTGAAGAACACCCTGGGCATGCCGTCGTAGGCCTCCACACAGTGCCCCAGGAAATCCGACACCGCCTTGTAGCGCCCGCGCTCCAGCCCGCGCAGCCAGCCCCGCTCCACCGTGGCCTCCGGCGGGGTGATGATGAAGTACATGTGCATGGTGGAGACGTACTTGGCGTAAGTGCCATCCAGCAGCCGCGGCACCGTGTCGGAGGAGAAACTGTCGAAGCGAAAGCGGTCGATCAGCAGGTTGGGAATGGTGCGGTCCCGCTGCGCCTTGTCGCGAATGTAGCGGTCCAGCTTGGCGTCGATCAGCTTGACCTCCTTGCCCGCCAGGCGACCGGCGTACTTGTAGGCCTCACCCAGGGTCTCGTAGTCGAGCAGCAGGCGACGCCAGATATCGGGCGTGATGGTACCGTACTGCTCCGGCGGGATACCGAGATCCTGCAGGGTGTATCGCAGCAGGTGGCGCAGGGAGCTCTTGCCGGCCGCCGAGGCGCCCTTGAGGCTGATCAGGATCGGCTCGTCGGCGAGTGGCACCCGGGCGTAGCCCTCCTGCTCGATGGCCCGCTCGATGTGAGGCGCCAGCAGGTTGCCGATCTCACGGCTGCCATAGTCGTTGCAGGCGTGACGGGCGATCAGCGTGGTCAGCACCTCGCGGTCCACGCCGATATGGCCATGGACCGCGGCAATCGAACTCATCACCCGATAGGCGCTCTTGTAGATGGCCTGTTCGAGTTCGTCCTGGGCGGCCAGCCCTCGCTGCTTGATGCCCTGGATGGCATCGTGGTGGCGCTCCTCCAGGGTACGGCGGTCGGCCTGCCGCTGCGGCGCCGGGCGCCTGCCCAGCCAGCGGGTCAGCAGCGAGACCGGCTCGGGCTCGGCCGCTTCCGGCTCGACGGCGAAGGCCGCTTCCAGGATCTGCCCCACTCCGGTCCGGATCGTCGCGTAGAGCTCGTCGAAGGCCTGACGCAGCGCCGGCATATGGGGCAGCAGGTAGCCGCTGAGGATCTGCAGGGTGATGCGGCGGAAGTTGCGCCCCAGCATCTCCTCCTCTTCCCCCTCGGCCACTCGGATATCGGCGGTCACCCGCACGATCAGCTCGTGCAGCACCAGACGCTCGGCGCGAAACGCCACCAGCTCCTCCTCCTCGAGGCCGGTGAGGGCTCTCAGTTCGGGGATCTCGGCCAGCCGGGTAGAGACGTTCTCCTCGCGATGGATGGTTTCCAGGGGCTGGTAGCGCCTGGGCAGGTCGGCTTCGAGGCCGGGATTCCAGGCCGAATTCTCGGGAGCAGCTCGATCTAGCATAGGCGCCACGCACATGCTGGGGTTTCAGGCCGACGTTCGGCAGTCATGCCTCGACATTGGCCGAATTTCTCATGCGGAGCAATCACGTCTTTTCGTCGACGGCCACCGTCCGCTCCCGCGGCAGCGCCCACGGCCGATGCAGGATCAGGTAGGCCGCACAGCCGATCGCCACACCCCAGAAGGCCGAGCCCAGACCGAACAGGCTCATCCCCGAGGCGGTGGCCAGGAAGGTGATGATCGAGGCCTCGAGGTGCTGCTTCTCGGCTGCCGCGGCACTGAGGTTGCCGCTGATCGCCCCGATCAGCGCCAGTCCCGCCAGCAGGGCGACGAAGGTCACCGGCAGCGAGGTGAACAGCAGCACGATGCTGCCCGAGAACAGCGCGCCGAACAGATAGAACACGCCGTTGGCCACCCCGGCCACATAGCGCCTGGCGGGGTCGGGGTGGGCCGCCCTGCCGGTACACAGCGCCGCGGTGATGGCCGCCACCACTGTGGTGATGCCACCGAACAGCGCCATCGGCATCGACACCAGGCTGGTAACGGTGAGGATCGGCCGGGCCTGGGTGGCGTAGCCGGCGCCGCGCAGGATCGCCATGCCCGGCAGGAACTGGCCGGTGAGACTGACCAGCGCCAGCGGTAGCGCCAGGCTCAGGGTGGCGCTCAGCGTCCACTCGGGGCGAATCGGCGCGGGCGCGGCCAGCTGCCATGAAACGCCTGCCAGGCTGGCGCCCTCCAGCCCTACCGCCAGCACGATCCCGACCAGCAGCAACAGCACCAGGAAGTAGCGCGGGAAGAGCCGCTTGAACACCAGGTAGGCGGCGAGCATGCCCATGGCCAGGGCCGGCGAGCTCTCCAGTGAAGTGAACACGCCAAGGCCGAACTGGAACAGGATGCCGGCCATCATCGCCGCGGCGATTCCGGGAGGTATCAAGGCGATGAGACGGTCGAAGGTGCCGCTCACCCCCACCGCGAAGACGATCAAGGCGGCGGTGAGATAGGCCCCCACCGCCTCGTTCAACGACAGCCCGGGAAACAGCGTGACCAACAGCGCCGTGCCGGGCGCCGACCAGGCAGTGATCACCGGCACCTTGAGCCACAGACTCAGGCCGATACCCGACACCGCGGCGCCGATGGAGATCGCCCACACCCAGGAACTCATCATCTGGGCGGAGATGTCCGCGCTCTGCGCGGCCTGGAAGAAGATCGCCAGCGGGCCGGCGTAGGAGATCAGCACCGCCACGAAGCCGGCGGTCACGGCCGACAGCGACCAGTCCTGGCGCAATGACATGGTTCACCTCGCGTGAGTGGAATGGAGAGTCGAAACGGGAAAAAAGGCCCGCGGCGACGGGTCGCACGCGGACCAATGGAGGACGTATGGCCGCTACGCTAGCGCGCCGCGGCGGTCTCGCGCTTGACGATGAACTCGAAGTCCTTGGTCTCGAAGATCATCGAGATCAGCACCCCCAGCACCAGTGCCCAGAACGAGGCGCCGATGCCGAGGATCTGGATGCCCGAGGCGGCGATCAGGAAGGCGAACAGCGCGCCCATCTCGTGTTTCTTGCCGGAGAAGGCGATGGCCAGCGCCGAGGTCAGCACGCGGACCAGCGCCAGGCCGGCGATGATGGCGATGAAGTAGCCCGGGGTGGCCTCGATCAGGCTGACCACGTAGCCGTAGAAGGGCGCGCACACCACGAAGATGGCCCCGGTGATCACCGCCGCCACCCAGCGCTTGTCGCGCTCGCCGGCTTCCGGCGAGGAGCAGATGCCGGTCATCGGCGCGGCGATACAGGTGCTGTGCAGGTTGAAGAACGAGGAGATCATGGTGCCCAGGCCGCCCACCGCGGTGATGCCGTTGGCCGGTACCTTGTCGTAGCCCATGCCCTTGACCAGGCCGACGCCGGCCGGGGTCTCCATCCCCACCAGAATGATCGCCAGCGGCAGGCCGTAGGCGAGGAAGGCGCCCAGGGTGAACTCGGGCACGACGAATTCGGGGAAGCGCACCGTGGCCTGGATGCCGGAGAAGTCGACGCCGGTAGCCATCAGGTAGGCGATGCCCGCGCCCATGGCCACCAGCAGCGGCGGCACGCGGCAAAACAGCCGTGCCGCGAGGAAGAAACTCAGGATCATGATCGCGGCCGGCAGCAGGGCATCGTCCAGCGAGCCGACCATGCGCGTGCCGAAGCTCAGCAGCACGCCGGCGATCATGCCCATCACGATCGGCATCGGGATCAGCCGCATCACCGTGGCCATCACCCCGGTGAGTCCGGCCACCAGCGAGATGGCGCCGGCGATCAGGGTCGCGCCCAGGGCGGCCTCGAGCCCCACCACCGGGATCACCGCGGCGAACAGCAGCGCGCCGGGAATCGAGTTGGCCATGGGCAGGGGCAGACGGTAGTAGCTCGGCACCAGCAGACCGAACAGGCCGTTGATCATCAGATAGCTGATCACCCAGATCATGATGAACGAGGAGTCCAGGCCGGCCGCGGTGCCGGCGCTGATGTGGATGACGCCGGCGCTCAGGCCGAACACGCCGGCCACCAGACCGGCGCTGGCATTCTCGGGCGTCAGGTCGCGGATGAAGTCGCCAGGCAGGCGCTTCAGGCTCGTGCCTTTCTCGATGTGTTTCACGGTGTACTCCAGGGGACTGTTGTTATCGTTGAGATGAGTAGTGCGTACCGGTGAACGTGGCGTAGGAAACGATCAGCCGCTGTCACCTCCCGCCACCGGCATCACGCTACCGGTGATGTAGCTGGCATCGCGAGAAGCCAGGAACAGGATCGGGCCGGCCTGTTCGTCGAGGGTGCCGTAGCGCCCCATGAAGCTGGTGGCCTTGGTCTGATCGATCAGCTGCTGGTACCACGCCTTCTCCTGCTCGCTGGGCTCGGCGCTGTTGCGCGGCGTCAGCCGCGGCGGCGCCTCGGTGCCGCCGGGGGCGGTGGCGTTGACGCGAATGCCGTACTCGGCGTACTCGAAGGCCAGCGCCACGGTCATGGCGTTGACCCCGCCCTTGGCCGCGGCGTAGGGCACCCGGTTGATGCCGCGGGTGGCCACCGAGGAGACGTTGACGATGTTGCCCTGGCTCGCCAGCAGATAGGGCAGCGCCGCGCGACAGCACCACAGGGTGGGAAACAGCGAGCGGCGCACCTCGGCCTCGATCTGTTCGGGCGTGTAGTGGGCGTAGGGCTGGGCCCAGATGGTGCCGCCGACGTTGTTGATCAGCACGTCGAGCCGACCATAGTGCTCCTGAACCTGGCGCATCACGCCCTCGGCGCCTTCCCAGGCCTCCAGGTCGGCCTGGATGGCGATCGCCTCGATGCCCGCCTCGCGCAGCTCGGCCGCCACCCGCTCAACGTGCTCGGCGCGGTCCACCAGCGCCAGCCGGGCGCCCTCGGCCCCGGCACGTTCGGCGACGCGCTTACCGATGCCCTGGGCGGCGCCGGTGATCACCATCGTCTGGTCCTGGAATCGGGCGCTCATGCCACCGCCTCCTTCTTGGCGTCTTGCGGGGCCAGGCTCGGGGCGAACTTCTCGTAGTGGAAGCTGGCCGGGGCGATGCCCTGCTCGCGGAAGTGGGCGAGCACCGCATCGACCATCGGCGGCGGCCCGCACAGGTAGACGTCGACCTCGCCGTCGTGCAGCAGCTCGGGGGCCATGTGGTGGGTCACGTAGCCCTTGCGCATGTGCTCGCTCGCCGCATCGGCGACCACCGTGGTGTAGGCGAAGTCGGGCAGCGCCTCGACGAAGCCGTCGAGCTCGTCGAGCTTGACCAGGTGATCGTCGACGTTGACGCCGTAGAGCAGCCGCACCGGCTGGTCGCAGCCCTGCTCCTGCAGCTGGCGCAACATGGCCAGGAACGGCGCCAGGCCGGTACCGCCGGCCAGCATCAGCACCGGGCGCTTGACCTCGCGCAGGTAGAAGCTGCCCATCGGCCCGGTCAGGGTCAGGGCGTCCTCGGGCTTGGCCGCACCGCTGAGATAGCCGCTCATCAGGCCGTTCGGCACGTTGCGGATGAGGAAGGTCGCGCGGCGCTCGCCGGGCAGCGAGCTGAACGAGTAGGAGCGGGTCTCGTCGCTGCCCGGCACCTGGATGTTGACGTACTGGCCCGGCAGGAAGACCAACCCCTCGCCTTCATCGAGATCGACAACTAGCTCGAAGCTGTCCTCGGAGAGACGCTCGACCTCGGCGACCCGGCCAGGGAACTCGCCGACACTGGTCTTGCACAGGGTCGAGGCCGCCGGTACCTGCACCACGCAGTCCGAAGAGGGCACCATCTGGCAGGTCAGCACCTTGCCCTCGGCGAGTTCCTCGTCGGAGAGCGCCTCGTCGATATACTCGTCGCCGAGATCGAACTCACCCTGCTCGCAGTGCCCCTTGCAGGTGCCGCAGACCCCGTCGGAGCAGTCCATCGGCAGGTTGACCTTGTGGCGGTAGGCGGCGTCGAGCACCGTTTCTCCTGCGTTGCAGGTGATGAAGCGGGTCACGCCGTCCTCGAAGTTGAGTGCGATGGTATAGCTCATGGTCGTCTCCTCCCCCACCGGGTTCACGATCGTTCAGACGTGATACACGTCGATGACCTGGTGGATGTAGTCGTTGTTGAGCACCACCTTCTTGCTGACGATGCGCGGCTCGCCGCCGCTCACGTCCAGGGTGTAGAAGGAGCTGCCGAAGTAGCCGTCGGTCTGCTTGTAGCGGTGGCTCAGGGTGTGCCAGTTGAAGCGCAGCTCGACCGTATCGCCAGTCTGAGAGAGCACCTCCAGATTGGAGATCTGGTGCGTGGTACGCGGCTCGGGGGTGCTGGCGCCGCTGCGCTCGGTCTTGATGCGATAGACGCGATCCTCGAGCCCCTCGCGGCTGGGGTAGTAGATCAGCGAGATCTCGCGCTGCGGGTCCTCGGTCAGCCGGTCGTCGTCGTCCCAGGCCGGCATCCAGAACACCGCGTCCTTGCGGTAGCACGCCAGCCACTCGTCCCACTGGCGGTCGTCGAGCAGGCGCGCCTCGCGATAGAGGAAGGCCTGGATGTCGTGATAGCTGATGCTCATGTCGTTTCTCCCCGTCTCGGTAAGGCCTGGCTCAGGCGCTCTGGGTGGCGATGAACTGGCCGCGCTCGCGTTCGATGGCACGCAGCATTTCCTGGACCCAGTGCTTGTGGTGCAGCACGTAGAGCCCTTCGTCCTCGGGGGAGGCACCGCTGAGCAGCGGCTTCATGTCGATGGCCTTCGCGTTGTCGTCGGCGCCCTCGACCCACTGTTTGGCGCCGCGGGAGAGGTCGTTCCACTCGGCGGCCTCGCCGGCGTAGCCGTTCTGGCAGGCGCGGAACTCTTCCAGGTCGTCGGGGGTGCCCATGCCGCTGACGTTGAAGAAGTCCTCGTACTGGCGGATGCGCAGGGCGCGGTTCTCGGCGGACTCGCCCTTGGGCGCGAAGCAGTAGATGGTGACCTCGCTCTTGTCCACGGCGATGGGCCGGATCACGCGGATCTGGGTGGAGAACTGGTCCATCAGGTAGACGTTGGGGTAGAGGCAGAGATTGCGCGTCTGGTTGACGATGGAATCGGCCCGCGCCTCGCCGAACGCCTGCTCGATCCACTCTTTCTGTGAGTAGACCGGGCGCACCTCGGGGTTGAGCAGGCGGGTCCACAGCATCATGTGGCCGTGGTCGTAGGAGTAGAAGCCGCCCTGGCTCTTCGACCAGCCGTCGGCGTCCACCGCCTTGGTGCCGCCGGCGTCGTAGTTGCGGCGATCCATGGTCGAGGCGTAGTTCCAGTGCACGGTGCTGACGTGGTAACCGTCGGCGCCGTTCTCGGCGCCCAGCTTCCAGTTGCCGTTGAAGGTGTAGGAGGAGGTGCCGCGCAGCACTTCGAGTCCTTCCGGCGCCTGATCGACGATGTTGTCGATGATCTTGCGGGTCTCGCCCAGGTACTCCTCCAGCGGCAGTACGTCGGCGCTCAGGCTGCCGAACAGGAAACCGCGATAGCTCTCGAAGCGCGGCAGGCGCTTGAGGTCGTGGGAACCCTCCTGCTTGAAGCCCTCCGGGTAGGCGCCGGTCTTCTCGTTCTTGGCCTTGAGCAGCTTGCCGTCGTTCTTGAAGGTCCAGCCGTGGAACGGACAGGTGAAGGTGCCCTTGTTGCCCTGCTTGCGCCGGCACAGGGTCGCGCCGCGGTGGGCGCAGGCGTTGATCAGGCCGTGCAGTTCGCCGTTCTTGTCGCGGGTGATGACCACCGGCTGACGGCCCATGGTCACGGTGAAGTAGTCGCCCGGCTCCGCGACCTGGCTCTCATGGGCCAGGAACAGCCAGTTGCCCTCGAAGATGTGCTTCATCTCCAGTTCGAAGAAGGCCGGGTCGGTGAACATGCTGCGGTGGCAGCGGAAGATACCGCTCTCGGCGTCGTCGACGACGGCGCCGCGAACGCGTTTCTCGAGACGATCAAGCTGTGCGGTCATGGCTCCAACTCCTCGTTGCTCTTGTCAGGGACGAGGCTCCCCTACCCACCGGCGGGGGCCGGCGGGCGGAGCGCTTCGTGTCGTCAGTCAGGTAGCGTCGGTTGCGGCCGCTCAGGCCTCGACGGGCTCGCGCTTGGCCGCTGTCGCCTCGTCTTCCAGCGCCCGCGGACGCTTGTGGCGGCTCTGCTGCTCGGGGTCGGCGGTGGGTGCCAGCTCGACGTCGAACACCACCTCGGTGAAGGGCGCTTCGAGCCCACGCTTGGCGGCCTCGGCGGCGTCCTCTATGCGGGTGGCGTCGACCACCAGCTCCTCCCGGGTGGCGAAGGCGAAGTCGTCCCAGGTGTACTCGTCTCCGGCCAGGTTGATCTGGGTGGTCAGGTGACGATGGCCCGGAGCGGAGACGAAGAAGTGGATGTGCGCCGGGCGCTGGCCGTGGCGACCCAGCAGCTTGAGCACCTGGTCGGTGGGGCTGCCGGCCGGCACGCCGTAGCCGGAGGGGATGATGCTGCGGGCGCGGTAACGGCCCTCGGCGTCGGCGATGATGGTGCGGCGCAGGTTGTACTGCGACTGCGAGGGATCGAAGAAGGAATAGCCGCCCTTGGAGTCGGCGTGCCAGATCTCCACCTGGGCGCCGGCCACCGGCTTGCCCTGGGTGTCGCGCACCTGGCCGGTCAGCCACATCACCTCGGCATCGACGTCGCTGCCGTCGTCCATGCGCGCCTCGCCTTCGCTCACCGGCGCGCCGGCCACGTAAAGCGGACCTTCGATGGTACGCGGCGTGCCGCCGGTCAGGCCGGCCTGTTCGTCGGCGGCGTCCATGCGCATGTCGAGGTAGTGGTCGAAGCCGAGCCCCGGGGCCAGCAGGCCGAACTGGCTCTCCTTGCCCAGCTCGTTGAGCAGGCTCACCGCCGACCAGAACTCCTCGGGGCTGACGTCGAAGTCGTCGATCAGGCGGTATACGTCGGAGAGCAGGCGATGCAGGATCTGCTTGCCACGGTGGCTGCCGCCCTGCTGGTCGAAGCCGGCCACGGCCTTGAGAAAGTTCTGCACGTCGGGGGTGTCATGGATCTTCACGGTCATGGGTCTGTCCTCGTTGTCGTTGGGTGCCCCGCGGGGCTGGCGTGCTGCTCGATCAGCTGTCGTCGTCGCGTATGGATGACGGATGGCGGCACAGCGGCTTGACGCTGATCTCCATCCACGGGAAGAGCGGCAGGCCCGCGACCAGCTCCTGCAACTCGGTGTTGTCGCGCACGTCGAAGATGCTGACGTTGGCGTAGCTGCCGGCCACCCGCCACAGGTGGCGCCACTTGCCCTGACGCTGCAGCTCCTGGGCGTACTCCTTCTCGCGCGCCTTGATCGCGGCGGCCTCGTCGGCCGGCATCGCCGGCGGCAGCTTGACGGTCATTTCCACTTGGAAAAGCATGCGTTTCTCCTCAACGGCGGGTGTAGTGGGCGAGCTTGTCTTCATCCAGGGTGACTCCCAGCCCCGGACCTTTCGGCAGCGCGACACCGAACTCGCCGTAGGCCAGCGGCTCGGCGACGATGTCGTCCTTGAGCAGCAGCGGGCCGAACATCTCGCTGCCCCAGGCCAGCTCGGGCAGCGTGGCCCAGGCGTGCAGCGAGGCGGCAGTGCCGATGCTGCCCTCCAGCAGGGTGCCGCCGTAGAGGCCGATGCCGGCGGCCTGGGCCACCTCGGCCAGCGCCAGGGCGCCGCGCGGGCCGCCGGCCTTGGCGATCTTCAGCGCATAGGCACCGCTGAAGCCGGCGGCGGCCAAAGCGAAGCCGTCGCGGGCGTCGGCCACCGCTTCGTCGGCCAGCATCGGCACCTCGAAGCGCTTGGCCAGGCGCACCAGCCCGGCATGCTCGCGGGCTGAGACCGGCTGCTCGATCAGCTCGATACCGGCGGCCTGCAGCGCGGCGATACCGCGCACGGCGGTGCTCTCGCTCCAGGCCTGGTTGACGTCGACGCGCACGCTGGCCCGCTCGCCCAGCGCCGCCTTGATCGCGGCCACGTGGCGCACGTCGTCGTCCACGGCGTTGGCGCCGATCTTGAGCTTGAAGTCGCAGTGGCGGCGCTGTTCCAGGCGCTGGAAGGCCTCGTCGATGTCGCGGGCGGTATCGCCGCTGGCCAGGGTCCACAGCACCGGCAGATGGTCGTGGCGCGCACCGCCGAGCAGTTCGGCCATGGGCAAGCCGAGGCGCTTGCCCTGGGCGTCGAGCAGCGCGGTCTCCAGCGCCGACTTGGCGATGGCGTTGCCGCGGGCGTGGCGGTCGAGGCGGGCACGCAGCGTGGCGACGGCGCTCGCCGGCTGGCCGATCAGCAGCGGCGCCAGGTAGCTGTCGATGTTGCGCTTGATGCTCTCGGGGCTCTCGGGGCCGTAGGCCAGCCCGCCGATGGTGGTACCCTCGCCCAGGCCCTCGACGCCGTCGGAGTCGCGCAGACGCACGATGACCAGCGTCTGGCAGGCCATGGTGGTCATGGAGAGCTTGTGAGGGCGGATGGTCGGTAGATCGACCAGCAGCGTTTCGATGGACTCGATGACAGATGACATGCGCGCTCCGGCGGTTCGGTGTTTCGATACCATGGCAGTCTGATTGCCACGGCGCGGCCGAACCAATATCGTTTAGGTCCCGAGCCATACCCTGGAGGTATCATGGAGCTGCGACATCTACGCTATTTCTGCATGGTCGCGGAGGAGCTCAACCTGACCCGAGCGGCCGCCAAGCTGCACATGGCACAGCCACCTTTATCTCGTCAGATCAAGCAATTGGAGAGCGAAATTGGCGCCGAGCTATTCGAGCGAAGCGCCCGTGGACTGCGCCTGACGCCGGCAGGTCAGTTCTTTCATGAGCATACCCTGCAGATAATGGACAAGCTCGACACCACCGTCGCCGCGACCCAGCGTCTGGCCCGCAGCAAGCGCGTGATCTTCGGCATCGGCTTCGTTCCCTCGGTGTTCTACGGACAGTTGCCGCTGCTGGTGCGGGAATTACGACAAAAGGATAATGTCGAGTTGGTGCTGGCCGAGCTGACCACGGTGCAGCAGGTGAAGGCGCTCAAGAGCGGGCGCATCGACCTGGGGTTCGGTCGCATGCGCATCGACGACCCCGACGTGGAGCAGGAGAACCTGTTCGACGAGCCGCTGATGGCCGCCCTGCCCGAAGGCCACCCGCTGGCCGATACCAAGCCGACCCTGGCCCAGCTCGCCGAGTACCCGCTGGTGCTGTTTCCGGCCCAGCCGCGCCCGAGCCTGGCCGACATGACGCTGGGGTTGTTTCGCCGCCGCGGGCTCAAGGTCACCGTGGCCCAGGAGGCCAACGAGCTGCAGACGGCGCTGGCGCTGGTCGCCTCGGAGATCGGCATCACCCTGGTGCCGGAGCAGGTCAAGCGCGTGCAGCGCGACGGCATCGTTTACGTCTACCTCGCCGACCCGGGCCTCACCTCGCCGGTGATCTGCAGCCGGCGCAAGGGCGAAGCGCCTTCGCCGATCATGCAGGCGGCCAACGCCATCCTCGAGGTGCTGGTGGAGAACCGCCGCAGCGGCAGATACCCCTGAAATACCGTATGCGCAAGAAACAGCAGACTCCTATCAGCTGCCAAACTCGCGAGCCTTTTCCTCAAAGGCAGGGGCGTTAGGGCAATAGTCGCGATAGGCTTCCCTACCGGCTCTGGCCCTGAGCGCTTTCCAGCAGTGCCCCACTGCCAGGCAGCGATTGCACCTGTTTCTCAGCTCCATTAAGTGCTCTTTTTCCTCAGGGCCGAATTGATCCGCTGTCAGCCCGAAGCCTTGCAACATTGCCGGCATAAGCGTCTCGGCCGGAATCAGCTCACGCTCATCACCGCAGCCGAGGTGACGGGCAACCTCAAGCTCGAACTCAGGTAGCAAGGGAGTCTCCAGGTCGCGAATAAGGGCGCGATAGTCGGCGCCTGCCTCATACCTGATCGCCTGGACAAGCTGCGGCATGCAGGCAGCAAGCAGGCGCTCCTGCCAGCCACGTGCTTGCCTGTCGTGGAAATGCCGGTTCTCGGTCATGTCATGTCTCCAAGCCAACGTACGTCATGAGCCCATGAGGCTGCCGTGAAGCCACTCTTGCACTTTTGTATAATTGATCACAATACTGATGATCACAATACTGACGTAGGTCAATTTTTGACCAGAACGCGAAAAATCAACCGACAAGGCCAGCACAATGACAATCACTGCACGCACCCTGACTCGCAACGTTCTGTCTGCTGCCGTTATGGGGGCAACCGTTTGGGCCCTGAGCAGCCAGGCAATGGCCACCGAGCTGCGTATGGGCCTCATCACGCCACCTCAGCATATCTGGACCCAGGCCGCCGAGCGCCTCGCCGAAAGCGTTGCCAAACGCAGTGACGGCGAAATGACCATCTCGATCTTTCCCGCCGGACAGCTGGGCGACGAACCAGCAATGTTCTCCCAGATGGAGACCGGTCTGCTGGACATGGGCATCATGACTGCCGCCATCACCAGCCAGCGCGAGCCGGCATTCGTCGGCTGGTTCTCCCCCTTCCTGTTCGACAGCGTTGCCGAAGCCAGCGAGGCCTCCGAGACCGAGTCCGCCCAGCAAATGCTGACCAGCCTGGACGACAAGGGGCTGCACGCTTTTGGCTACACCTTCGCCGGCATGCGCCACATCCTGATGCGCGACGGTCGCGTCGAGAGCCTGGACGATCTGCGCCGCGAGAAGGTACGCATCATTCCGATCCCGGCCATGCAGACCTGGTGGCGGGAAGCTGGTGCCACCCCCACCCCCGTGCACCTGCCCGACGTCTACCAGAGCCTGCAAAATCGCATGCTCGATGGCATCGATATCGATCTCGATGCCTTGGTGGGCTCCGGCTTCTACGAGGTGGCCGAGCACCTCACCCTGACCAACCATATGGCCTTCCCCGCCGTTTCGGTAATCAGCCAGCGCACTTGGTCCTCGCTCGAAGAGGAAGAGCGCGAACTGCTCGAGGAGGCCATGCAGGAGGCCCTGACCTGGGCCACGCAATCTCAGATAAAAGCGGAGGCCAGCAACCTGGCCTACCTGGAGGAAACCATCGACGTCTTCGCCCTGGAAGATGCCAAGGGAGTCTTCGACGCCGCCAACCAGGCCTTTCAGGCGCGCTTCGGGGACCACCCGGTCATAGAGGCCTTCCAGCGAGAGGTCGCCGACCGCCAGGGCGACGAATGAGCCGCATGGACGCAACGACCCCACTCGATACACGGGTGACAACGATGCAGAAACCTCCTCTGACCCGCGCCAGCCGATGGCTGGCGCAGTTCGAACAGCTGCTCTGCGGCCTGCTGATCATTGCCTTCAGCACACTGCTGATCGTCAACGTAATCGGCCGCTACGTGTTCAGCAGTCCGCTCTTCTTCGCCGAGGAGCTGGCGGTCTATATCCTCGTATGGATGGCCTTCCTGGCCATTTCTGTAGCCATTCATCATGACCAGCACGTGCGCCTGACCATGCTGGTTGGGGTTATGCCGAGTCACTTGCAGCGGCTCTGCTACTGGCTGACCGAGCTGATCTGCCTGGCCGTACTGGCAACCCTGCTGTGGTACTCCATCGGCTGGATACGCTCCCCCTCAGCAGCCTTCGACATTGCCATCACACTCGACTGGCCCAAGTGGCACTTCTATCTGGTCGTACCAATCTTCTGCGCTACCGGAATTTTCCACATTCTTGCCAGGCTGCCGGACCATACCCGCACGGTCTTCGCCCTGGTCGACGACGAGGAGGACTGAGGCATGACTCTCGCCGTCTTTATCCTACTGATGCTGCTAGGCATGCCGATCGCATTCGTGCTACTCGCCTCGACCTTTGCCTTCGTGATCAACAGCGGCAACTACCGCATCCTCGAGGGGCTGCCCCAGGTGCTGTTCGGCTCGCTCGAAGTGTTCGATCTGCTGGCCATCCCGCTGTTCATCCTGCTCGGCGAAATCATGAACGAGGGCGGCATCACGCGGCGCATCATCCAGGCGGCGCGCGCCTGGTTCGCCTGGATTCCCCACAGCATCGCCTACGTCTCCCTGACCTCGAACCTGATGCTCGCCTCCATCATGGGCTCGGCCACGGCACAGATCGCCATCATGAGCCGGGTGATGACGCCGGAGCTCGCCCGCGACGGCTACGACAAAGGCTTCGCCGCGGCCCTGACGGCCGGCGCCGGTCTGCTCGGCCCGATCATCCCACCGTCGATGATCTTCATCATCTACGGCGTCATCGCCCAGGTCTCCATCGGCGCCATGTTCATGGGCGGCATCCTGCCGGGGCTTGCGCTCTTCGTACTGATCAGCGGCCTGATCGCGCTGGTCGCCCGCCGCGCCCACAAGGCTCCGGCCGAGGCCCGCGAGCCCATCGACCGCTGGCTGGCCACCCGCAATGCTCTCCTGACCCTGAGCATCCCGCTGGTGATCGTCGGCGGCATCGCTTTCGGCATCGTCACACCTACCGAGTCGGCGGCGGCCGCCACCCTGATGGCACTGATCATCGGAGGCCTGGTGTTTCGCGACCTCAAGGCCGAGAACCTCCCCGGGGTCCTGGCACGCACTGCACGCAACACCGCCATCGTGCTGTTTCTGATCGCCGCGGCCAAGGCCTTTGGCTGGGTGCTGGTCTACAACCAGATTCCCCAGCAGGTGGCCGGCCTGATGCAGGGCGCCACCGAGAGCCCGCTGGTCTTCATGCTGCTGGTGTTCCTGATGCTGCTGGTGGTGGGCATGGTGCTCGACGGCATCGCCGCCCTGATCATCCTGGTGCCGATCCTGCTGCCGGTGGCCCAAGGCAGCTACGGCATTGACCCCATCCACTTCGGCATCGTCACCTGCATGACCCTGACCCTGGGCCTGCTGACGCCGCCGGTGGGCGCCGGCCTCTATGTGGCCTCGGCAATCAGCAACGTCAGCCTGCAGCGCATCACCCTGTGGATTACCCCCTTCATCCTGGCAGCCTGCCTGGTCATCGTCGCCACCATCCTCAACCCCTGGGTCGTAACGGTCTTCCGCTAGACCCATAGACCATGCATTGCTCACAAGAGAGAGGCACATCATGAGCCAAGACACCATTCTGATTGCCGGCGGCGGCATCGGCGGCCTGGCCGCCGCCCTCGGCCTCGCTCGCCAAGGCATCCCCTCCCTGGTCCTGGAGCAGGCCCCCGAGCTGGGCGAGATCGGCGCCGGCATTCAGATCGGCCCCAACGCCTTCCACGCCTTCGACTACCTGGGCATTGGCGATGAAGCTCGCGCCAAGGCGGTGTATATCGACAACCTGCTACTGATGGACGCCATGGAGGATCGCCGGATCGCCGCCATCCCCCTGGACGAAACGTTCCGTGAGCGCTTCAACAACCCCTACGCGGTGGTGCATCGCGCCGATCTTCACAAGGTGCTGCTGGACGCCTGCGAGGCCAACGAGCGGGTCGAGCTACGCACCGACTCACGGGTCGAGGACTACGTGCAGGACGCCAATGGCATCACCGCCATTCTCGCCAATGGCGAGCGCTTCAGCGGCCGTGCCCTGATCGGCGCCGAGGGTCTGTGGTCGCCGATCCGCCAGAAGGTGATCGGCGACGGCGCTCCGCGAGTATCGGGCCATACCACCTACCGCTCGGTGATCCCTACCGAGCAGATGCCCGAGGAGCTGCGCTGGAACGCCGCCACCCTCTGGGCCGGGCCCAAGTGCCATATCGTCCACTACCCCCTCAAGGGCGGCGAGGTCTACAACCTGGTGGTGACCTACCACAACGATGCCCCCGAGCCGGTGGCCGGCAAGCCGGTGACCAAGGAGGAGGTCCATCGTGGCTTCGCCCATATTGCGGAACGCCCACGCCAGATCATCGAGCACGGTCAGGACTGGAAGATGTGGGTGCTCTGCGACCGCGACCCCAACGAGCACTGGATCGACGGCCGGGTGGTGCTGCTCGGCGACGCTGCTCACCCCATGCTGCAGTACATGGCCCAGGGCGCCTGCATGGCCATGGAAGACGCCGTCTGCCTCTCCTACCACCTCGGTGACAAGCCGGATCTCGGCGAGGCCTTCGAAGCCTATCGCAACGACCGCTTCGCCCGCACCGCCAGGGTGCAGACCTATTCGCGGCTGATGGGCGAATACATCTACCACGCGGACGGCGGCAAGGCAGCGATGCGCAACGCCACCCTGCGTGCCATGACGCCCGAGGACTTCTACAACCGCATCGAGTGGCTCTACGGCGGCAGCGGCCTGAGCAACGTCACCACCTCACAAGACGCCTGAACCTGCAGGAGGACACCCCATGTCTCTGACCGAAAAGCCCCAGAGCTCACCCGAGCGCGAGGCCTACTACGAGAAGATCGCCAGGCAGGACTTCAGCGCCCTGTGGAACGTACTGAGCGACATCATCACCCCGACTCCCAAGAGTGCCTGCGTGCCGCACCTCTGGGAGTTCGACACGGCCAAGCGGTTGCTGATGGAGGCCGGTGAGCTGATCACCGCAAAGGAGGCCGAGCGTCGGGTGTTGATCCTGGAGAACCCCGGCCTGCGCAGCCAGAGCCGCATCACTACCTCACTCTACGCCGGCCTGCAGCTGGTGCTGCCTGGCGAGGTGGCCCCAGCCCACCGCCACAGCCAGTCGGCCCTGCGCTTCGTCATGGACGGCGGCGGCGCCTGCACCGCGGTCAACGGCGAGCGCACCCTGATGCATGAGGGCGACTTCGTGATCACCCCACCCTGGACCTGGCACGACCACGGCAACGAGTCCGAACGGCCGATGATCTGGATGGATGGCCTCGACATCCCCATGCTCTCGCTGTTCGACGCCTCCTTCGCCGAGGGACTCGGCGAGGACACTCAGGCGATCACCAAGCCCACCGGCGACTCCCTGGCCCGCTACGGCGCCAACATGCTGCCGGTGGACTTCGAGAAGAAGGGCCTGGCCTCGCCGATCTTCAACTACCCCTATGCGCGCACTCGCGAGGCGCTGGAAACCATGCGCCAGCGCGACGAATGGGATCCCTGCCATGGCCTGAAGATGCGCTACATCAATCCAGTCGATGGCGGCTTCGCCATGCCGACGATTGCCCCCTTCGTGCAGCTGCTGCCCAAGGGCTTCAAGACCGCTGGCTACCGTTCCACCGATGCCACGGTGTTCAGCGTCATCGAGGGCACCGGCCGCACCACCATCGGCGACAAGACCTTCGAGTGGAAGCCCAAGGACATCTTCGTGGTGCCCAGCTGGTACCCGGTGGTCCACGAGGCCGACGCGGACGCCGTACTGTTCAGCTACTCCGACCGCGTCGCCCAGCAGAAGCTGGGAATCTGGCGAGAAGCACGAAATTCCGATTGATCGCACGACCGATAACGACCGACACCCTGAAAGAGGTAACCGAGCATGACCGACTACGTCTTCGCCCCCCAGCCCGTCACCAGCGTCGCCATCGAGGGGGACGACCAGCGCTTCCCGGTGCGCCGCATCTTCTGCGTGGGTCGCAACTACGAGGCCCACGCCCGCGAGATGGGCCGCGACCCGAGCCGCGAATTCCCGTTCTTCTTCACCAAGCCGGCCGACGCCATCGTGCCGGACGGCAGCGAGGTGCCCTATCCGCCGGAGACCCAGAACTTCCACTACGAGATGGAGCTGGTGATCGCGATCGGCAAGGCCGGATTCCAGATCCCCACCGACAAGGCGCGGGAATACATCTACGGCTACGCCGCCGGCAACGACCTCACCCGCCGTGACCTGCAGCTCGAGGCACGCGAGAAGGGTCGTCCCTGGGACTGGGGCAAGGCCTTCGACGAGTCCGCCGTCATCTCGCCGATCCGCAAGGCCAGCGAGATCGGTCACCCCACCACCGGCCGCATCTGGCTCGCCGTCAACGACGAGATCAAGCAGGACCAGGACATCGCCGACCTGATCTGGGACGTGGAGGAGATCGTCTCCATCCTCTCCCACTCCATGCGCATCCAGCCCGGTGACCTGATCTACACCGGCACCCCGGCCGGCGTGGGTCCGCTGCAGGTGGGCGACAAGGTCACCGGCGGCATCGACGGGGTGGGCGATCACGCGATCACCATCGTGGCGCCGCGGGAGGGGATATGAGCCTGGTCCTGCACAACTTCTTTCGCAGTTCCGCCTCGGTCAGGGTCCGCGCGGCCCTGAACCTCAAGGGCCTGGCCTATGAGCATGTCTCCTATGTGCTGCGCGAGAGCCAGCACCGCTCTGCAGCCTTCCTAGCCCTCAACCCGCAGGGCCTGGTCCCGGCCCTGCAGCTCGAGGACGGCACGGTGCTCGGCCAGTCCCTGGCGATCATGGAATATCTGGAGGAGACGCACCCGGAGCCAGCCCTGCTGCCAGCCGCCCCGCTGGACCGCGCCTGGGTGCGCGGCCTGGCCCAGGCCGTGGCCTGCGATATCCACCCGGTCAACAACCTGCGGGTGCTGCAGTACCTCGGTAGCGAGCTGGGTGTGGACGAACCAGGTGTGGGCGAGTGGTTCCGCCACTGGGTCGACCAGGGTTTCGCCCCCCTGGAGCAGCAACTGAGCATCGATGCCCGCCGGGGCAAGTTCTGCTATGGTGACGAGCCCGGCCTGGCAGACCTCTGTCTGTTTGCTCAGGTGGCTAACAACCGCCGCTTCGACGTGGACATGTCGCGCTACCCCACCCTGCAGGCGATCTACGATCGCTGCCTGCGGCTGCCGGCCTTCGTCGATGCCCTGCCGGAAAACCATCCTCATGCGGGGTAAGCCACCGGCTGTAACGTCGTTTCCGCCGTGGTCCGAGCGCTATCCGACTGGCCACGACGCTCTCATTACCCTCGTTACTTGGGACTCGTCACCATGACCGGAACGCCGCTTACCAAAGCCAACTCGCTCCCCGGCAATCTGCTACGGCGCTGCCACCAGATCAGCGTGGCGATTTTCTTGCGCCAGTGCGAGGCCTACAATCTCACCCAACTGCAGTACGTGATCCTATCCGCCCTGGATGAGCTGGGCTCGCTGGACCAAATCACCCTGGGGGGCTATACCGCCTTGGACCGCAATACCGTGGCAGTGGTCGTGCGTAAGCTCGAGGAACGCGGTTTGGTGACCCGGCGGCGCAACCCCGAGGATCGTCGTTCCATGCTGGTGACCCTCACCGAGGCCGGCGAGGCATTGCGCATGGAGGCCGAAGCCGCCGTGCTACAGGCCCAGGATGAAATTCTCGGCCCCCTTGACGAGGAGGAACGCGACACCCTCTGCCGACTGTTGCAGCGCCTGGCCGATGAGAACAATGCCTTGAGCCGAGTCCCGATCCGCAATAAAGGATAAGTGCGCCTTTCTCCGGCCCGCTGCGGGCGTAGCGGGCCGGCGGGAAAGCATCAGTCGAGGGGTCGCGCCACCGCCAGGCACGATGCCCGGCTGCCGTGACGCGACAGCACCGTGAGCTCCTCGAGCCGCAGGCCGGCGGCGTCGAGCTGCGCCTTGAAGGCATCCTCGTAGGTCACCCGGCCGAAGTCGATGCTGGTGAGCCGCTTGAGCATGGGCTTGAGCCACTCCATCCCACGGGAGGGCCGCAGTTGGATGGTCTGGGTGAAATAGAGCCGTCCGCCTGGGTTCAACAGTGCCGCGCAGTGGCGAAGTGCTCGCTCGGGCTCCGGCAGCAGCATCAGACTGGCCGAGAAATAGGCTGCATCGTAGGGGCCACCGTCATGGTCGTAGACGGACTCGAGACGCACCTCGGCATGGGCACAGAGCGACTCCTCCTCCAGCCGGCGCTGGGCGCGGTCGATGTAGTCGGCATCGATGTCGATACCGGTGATGCGCAGCCCCTTGCGCCTCACCGTCTCGGCATTGGCCGCCAGCGCCCCGGCCGTGCCGACCCCGACGTCCAGCAGGGCCGCCTCCTCGGGCAGCCGTTCGAGCACCGCGGCGTACCAACGGGAAGTCAGCTTCAGGATCAGGGCGTCGTAGATCAGGCTGCGCAGCATGGTTCAGCGGCCACGCCTGGCAAAGAAGGCGTCGATGGCACCCTGCGCCTCCGGCGAGCCGCAGCGCTCGAGCAAGCGTCGCTCCTCTCTGGCGAAAGCGCCTTCGACGGCAGCGTCGTCACTCTCACGCAGCAGCGCCTTGATGGCGAGCAGCGTATCGAAGGGCTTGGCCACGAGCCGTTCGGCACAGTCGAGCGCCTGCATCAGCGCCTTGCCGTCGGGGGCGACGTCGGTGATCAGGCCCAGCTCACCGGCACGGGCCGCGGTGAACGGCTGGCCCAGCATCAGCATCGCCGTGGTGGCCTTGCCGCCGGCCAGCCGTGGCAGCAGGTAGGTAGTGGCGCCCAGCGGCGTCAGGGCCAGGTTGACGAAAGGCAGGCAGAAGCGGGTCGAGTGACCGGCATAGGCGAAGTCGCAGTGCAGCAGGATCGACGTGCCGAGCCCCAGCGCCAACCCCTCGGCGGCGGCCACCACGGGTTTGGGAAAGGCACGCAAGCGGCGCAGAAAGGCAATGGCCGGCACGCTTTCGGCATTGGCCAGTGCCTTGTAATCGTTCAGGTCGTTGCCGGCGGTGAAGCAGTTCTCGCTGCCGGTGATGACCAGCACCTTGACCTCGGCGTCCGCCTCGGCCGCATCGAGCGCTTCGATCAACCGCGCATAGCTCGCCGCGTCCAGAATGTTGCGCCGCTCGGGACAGCTGATTCTGAGCAGCTCGATACCGCCCTCACGACGTGACGTGGTGATGTCGGTTGCCATGATCTGCACTCCTCTCGCACCCAATGCCTGACCACAGCATAAGAAAAAATTAATAAGTAAGCTAAGTTTTCGAGCCGCGCCGTGTCCTGTCTTTCACAACCTTCGGATCAGGCGAGCCGCCGCACTCTTGCCGGCATTCAGTGCTTCATGTCTCTTCCTTGCTTACCCGTTTGCATCCCTCTTCGGCGTCATGCCGCTCAAACCCAGACGTCGTTCAAGGCGGTGCGTTCGCCGCCCGCATTGCCGGTATTGAGAACCCCGCGCGGCTCGATCAGCATCACTTCCGCTTCCTCCTCGGCATAGGGTTTGTGCTCCACCCCCTTGGGAACGACGTACATCTGCCCCGCCGCCAGATGCACCGCACCGTCGCGAAAGTCGATGCGCAAATTGCCCTTGATGACGATGAAGGTTTCGTCGGTGTCAGGGTGGTCGTGCCAGACGAACTCTCCCTTCAGCTTCACGACCTTGAACTGGTAGTCGTTCATCTCTGCCACGACTCTTGGCGACCACTGCTCATCGACAAGGCTGAGCTTCTGGCTGATATCTATCGCCGTATATTCCCTCGTCTCCATTTCTCCCCCCTTGTTGTTCGGTTACAACGTTTCTTGGCGCTATTCGAAAAGTAGACCATCGGGGCGAAGGAGATAGGCCTCTCCCGGTTTGAAGGCCCAGGTGAGAGAAGTATCCAGACTAGCCCTCTCGTGCCCATTGATGACGCGGGGCACGCCGACCGTGACGCCGTGCTGCCAGCCGTGCCTCGGCGCGCTCCCGCAGCTGCGGCAGGGAAAGGCACTCCAGATGTAGCGCCCATTCGCGGCGCAGCCCTTCGTCGAAGGGTTGGTAAACGGCGGTCTTCAACGCTTCGAACAGTCTGGCGCAGGCCGGGTTGTCACGCGCCTCGTCAGGTAGCGCGAGGCACTGGCGCTCGAGCCAACCGGCCGCATCGGCAACAGGCACCTTGATGCGCCGGTCGCGGGTTCGTCTCACCCCCTGCGCCGCCAGCTTCCACGCCTCGGCCTGCTGCTGCGCCTCCACGTGCAGCCGCGGCGTCACGGCATCGATGAGCCCCAGCCGTCGTGCCTGGGTCGCCCCGATGGTCTCACCCGAGAGCAGCAGGTGCAGCGCGGCGGCCAGCCCCATCAACCGGGGCAGCCGCTGGGTGCCGCCGGCGCAGGGAATCAAGCCCAGGGCGATCTGCGGCAACCCCAGGCGCAGCTCGGGCGGACCTAACCGGTAGTGACAGGCCATGGCCAGCTCCAGGCCGCCGCCGAGCACTGCCCCGTGCAGCCAGGCCACGCAGGGTTTGGTGCCGCTCTCGATGGCCAGTGTCAGCTCGGGCAGGGAGGGCGCTTCATGCAGCCGGTCGAGCTCGCCCATGTCGGCGCCCGCCGAGAAGCAGCGGCCTCCCGCCTTGAGCAGGATCCACCTCACCTTCGGGTCGTTCTCGGCTTCGACGAGGGCCTGGCGCAGCTGGCTGCGCAGCCGCTGGGTCAAGGCATTGACCGGCGGGTTGAACAGGGTGATCCGCGCGCAGTCGCCCTCGCGAATCAAGGTCACGGCTCGGCTCATGGCTCGTCTCGCTGTGTGGTAAAGGACCGGTTCATTACGGCATTACTGACAACTTGTTGTCACAGCTACTTCTTCACGGCATTGCCAGCTCATGGAGAGAGTTTAGCCAAACCAAAATAAAAGACAACGTATTGACATAAAATTTCGACTCGCCTAGCTTGAGCCTCAAGACGCGCCGAGCCGCACCAAGCACCGGCGCCAGCCACAACAACGAAACAACGGCAACATCAGGAGCTCGTATGCCTATCGAGACGAATCTGACTCCCGAGCGCAGGCAAGCGATGATCGCGCTTGGCGCCTGGAATGACATGCTCTTGACGGATTATCTGGATGAGGCCGTGGCCAGCGCCGCCGGTCGCCCGGCCATCGTCACCTACCGCATGGCCGAAGGCAGCCATGACTCGCTGTCCTACGCCGAACTGAACGAGAACGTTACCCGCATGGCGGCGGGTTTGGCCGGCCTGGGCGTGGCCAAGGGCGACGTGGTCTCCTGCCAGCTGCCCAACTGGTGGCAGATGACCGCGCTGCACCTGGCCTGCATTCGTATCGGCGCAGTGCTCAATCCGCTGATGCCGATCTTCCGCGAACACGAGCTGCGCTTCATGCTGGCCCAGGCCGAGAGCAAGGTATTCGTCGTGCCCGGCGTGTTTCGCGGCTTCGATCACGCCGCCATGGCCCGGGGGCTGAAGGCTGAACTCACCGCCCTCGAACAGGTGCTGGTGGTAGGCGGCGAGGGACCGGACAGCTTCGAGAACACCCTGCTGGAACGCGCCTGGGAGCGGGAAACGGATACTGCCGAGCTGTTCCGCGAACGCCGCCCTGGCGGCGACGACGTGGTGCAGCTGCTCTACACCTCCGGCACCACCGGCAAGCCCAAGGGGGTGATGCACACCTCCAACACCCTGATGAGCCACATCCGCCCTTTCGCCACCCGGCTGGGGCTGGGCAACGACGACACGGTGTTCATGCCCTCGCCGCTGGCGCACCAGCTCGGCTTTCTCTACGGCCTGATGCTGCCCGTCTACCTCCAGGCCACCGCGGTGCTGCAGGACACCTGGAAACCGGCCGAGGCCGTCGACATCATTCGTGCCGAGCGGCCCAGCCTGATGCTCGGCTCCACGCCCTTCCTGGCCGACATCGCCGAGCAGGCCGAGGCCCACGGTCCCGATCTGCAGTCGCTCAAGCTGTTCATGTGTGCCGGCGCACCGATCCCCAGCCCGCTGGTGGAGAAGGCCGCACGCAACCTGCCGACGCGCATCATCTCCGCCTGGGGCATGACCGAGAACGGCGCGGTGACCACCACCCGTCCTGGCGACGCCCCCTCTCGCGCCGTGCACACCGACGGCCTGCCCCTGCCCTTCATGGAGCTGAAAGTCACCGACCTGGAGGGCAATACCCTGCCGCCCGGCCAGGAGGGGCCGCTCTATGTTCGCGGCGCCAGCCTGTTCGTCGGCTACTTCAAGCAGCCGGAGCTCTATGGCCTCGACGCCGAGGGCTGGTTTCCCACCGGCGACCTGGCCCGCCTCGACGAGCAGGGCTACGTGCGCATCACCGGACGTTCCAAGGACGTGGTGATCCGCGGCGGCGAGAACATTCCCATCGTCGACATCGAAAACGCGCTCTACCAGCACCCGGCGATCCAGGCCGTGGCCCTGGTGGGCCGTCCCGACGAGCGCCTGGGCGAGCGGCTGTGTGCCTACGTCACCCTCAAGGAAGGCGTCGAGTCGCTGACGCTCACGGATGTCACCGCCTTTCTCAGCGAGCGCCAGGTGACGCGCCAGTACCAGCCGGAGTTCCTAGTGGTGCTCGACGAGCTGCCGCGAACGCCCTCGGGAAAGATCCAGAAATTCAAGCTGCGCGAGCAGGCCGCCCAGGGCGTGGCGTGACGCGAGGCCATCGCCTACCCAATCCGCAACGAGAGAGAGCTGCATGAGAGGACTTCAGGACAAGACCGTCATCGTCACCGGTGGCGGCGGCGGCATCGGCCGCGCGGTGTGTCGCCGCTTCGCCGCGGAAGGTAGCAAGGTGGCGGTGCTCGACCGCGATCTCGACGCCGCCCGTCGCACCGTGGAGGTGATCGCCGAAGCCGGCGGCCAGGCCCGCGCCTATGGCGCCGACATCACCGACTACGCCGCCATCGTCGACACGGTCGAGCGCATCGAGGCCGAGCTCGGCGTGCCCCTGGTGCTGGTCAACAACGCCGGCTTCGATCGCTTCATGCCGTTCCTCAAGACCGAGCCGGCGCTGTGGGAGTCGCTGATCGCGGTGAACCTCACCGGCGCGCTCAACATGCACCACGTGGTGCTGCCGCGGATGATCGAGGCCGGCGGCGGCAAGGTGATCAACGTCGCTTCCGACGCCGCCCGGGTCGGCTCCTCCGGCGAAGCCGTCTACGCCGCCTGCAAGGCCGGCCTGCTGGGGCTGAGCAAGACCCTGGCCCGGGAGCTCGCGACCAAGGGCGTGACCCTCAACGTGGTCTGCCCGGGCCCCACCGACACTGCGCTGCTGCAGGGTTTTGCCGAGACCTCACGCGACCCGGAGAAGCTGCTCGAGGCGTTCCGCAACGCGGTGCCCATGCGCCGTATCGGCCAGCCTGAGGACTACCCGGGAATCATCGCCCTGCTCGCCAGCGACGACGCCGATTTCATCACCGGCCAGGTCATCAGCGTTTCCGGCGGCCTCACGATGGCGGGCTGACGCCCCCGCGACGCCTTCAGCCCCACAACGCTTTCAGGAAGACACTCATGACACTGCAGACACCGAACTACGAAGACGTTCTCTATGACGTCACCGACGGCGTGGCGACCATCACCATCAACCGCCCGGAGCGCTACAACGCCTTCCGCGGCCAGACCTGCATGGAACTGCTCGACGCCTTCAACCGCGCCGGCTGGGACAAGTCGGTGGGCGTGATCGTGCTCACCGGCGCCGGCGACAAGGCGTTCTGCACCGGCGGCGACCAGGGCGCCCACGAGGGCCAGTACGACGGCCGCGGCATCATCGGCCTGCCGGTGGAGGAGCTGCAGACGCTGATCCGCCAGGTGCCCAAGCCGGTGATTGCCCGGGTCAACGGCTTCGCCATCGGCGGCGGCCATGTGCTGCACGTGGTGTGCGATCTCTCCATCGCTGCCAAGACTGCCATCTTCGGCCAGGTGGGCCCCAAGGTCGGCTCGGTGGACCCGGGCTTCGGCACCGCCTACCTCGCCCGGGTGATCGGCGAGAAGCGCGCCCGCGAGATCTGGTACCTGTGCCGCAAGTACAGCGCCGCCCAGGCGCTGGAGTGGGGCCTGGTCAACGCCGTGGTGCCGCCCGAGCAGCTCGACGAAGAGGTGCGCCAGTGGTGCGACGAGATCCTCGAGAAGAGCCCCACCGCGCTTTCCATCGCCAAGCGCTCGTTCAATGCCGACAGCGAGAACATCGCCGGCATCGGCGCGCTGGGCATGCAGGCGCTGAGTCTCTACTACGCGACCGACGAATCGAAGGAAGGGGTGGCCGCCTTCAAGGAGAAGCGTCGGCCCGAGTTCAGAAAGTTCTACAAGTGACGGCCCTGCCGCGAGGATGACAGCATGAACTTTGCCTTTACCGAACAGCAGCAGGCCATTCGCGAGAGCGTGGCGCGGCTGGCCGCCGACGCCCTGGCCCCGCGCTACCGGGCCCGCGAGCAGGAGGCGCGCATCGAGCGCGAGATCGTCGTCCAGCTCGGCGAGATGGGCTGCCTTGGCGGCGAGCTGCCCGAGGCGTACGGCGGCAGCGGCCTGGACTGCGTGACCAGCGGCATCATCGTCGAGGAGATCGCCCGCGGCGACTTCAACGTCGCCTACCTGCCGCTGCTGGCCTCGCTCAACGGCCAGATCATCGCCCGCTACGCCCGCCCCGAGCTGGCCCGGGAGTGGCTCGGCGGCATCACCGCCGGGCGCAAGATCGCCTGTATCGCGCTGACCGAGCCCCACGGCGGTTCCGACGCCGCCAACCTCAAGCTCAAAGCCACCCGCGACGGCGAGCGCTTCCTGCTCAGCGGCGAAAAGACCTCGATCTCCATGGCCGACCAGGCCGACGTGGCGGTGGTGTTCGCCCGCACCGGCACCCAGGAGCAGCGTGCCTCCGGCATCAGCGCCTTCCTGGTGCCGATGGATTCACCCGGCATCTCCACCAGCCGCTTCGAGGACTCGGGACAGCGCGCCATTGGCCGGGGCTCGATTTTCTTCGACAATGTCGCGGTACCGGCCGATCACATGCTCGGCGACGAGGGGCAGGGCTTCAAGCAGGTGATGCAGGGCTTCGACTACAGCCGCGCGCTGATCGGCCTGCAGTGCCTGGCGGTGGCCCAACAGTCGCTGGACGAGACCTGGCAGTGGCTCACCGAGCGCGAGGCCTTCGGCCACAAGCTCGCCGCCTTCCAGGGCCTGACCCATCCGCTGGCGGAGTACCAGACCTACGTTCAGGCCGCCCGTCTGCAGTGCTACTACGCGCTGTGGCTGAAGGACAACGAACTGCCCCACACCAGCGAGGCGGCAATGAACAAGTGGTGGGGGCCGAAGCTCGCCTTCGACGTGGTCAAGCAGTGCATGCTGGCCCACGGCCATACCGGCTGGGGCGAGGACATGCCCTTCTCCCAGCGCATGCGCGACGTGCTGGGACTGCAGATCGGCGACGGTACCGCCCAGATCATGAAAAACATCATCGCCCGCCAGGCGGTGCCCAGATGACCAGCCTCATCGCGACCGGACGCCCTGACTCCCGCCTGGCGGCGCTGCTCGACAAAGGAGTGCCATCGATGGCGATTCAGGACGACAAGAGCGTGGCCAACCGGCTGTTCTTCCGTCTCTTCCAGGCCAGCAACATCCTGCAGAAGCAGACGGTGGGCCAGGTCGGCCTGAGCACGGTCCAGTGGGCCGTGCTCGGCGCCCTGTCGCGCAAGGGATATGAAGACGGCATCTCCTTCAATCAGCTCACCGAGTACCTGATCGTCAGCCGCCAGAACCTCGACGGCGTGCTCAAGCGGCTGGAGCGGGACGATCACGTCAAGCGCATCCCTCATCCCGACGACAAGCGCGCCCGGCTGATCCTACTCACCGATAAAGGCCGCGCCTTCTGGGAGAGCCTGCAGCCGAAGATCCACGAGTTCTATGCCCAAGGGCTTGCCAACTTCACCTTCGACGAGACGGTGAGCCTGCTGCACTACCTCAACAAGTTCCAGAAGGACCTGGAGGCCATCGCCATGCAGGATGCCCCCACCGCCGAGCGCGAGGAGAGCTGAACCACCCGGAGCCCAAACGCACCCCATCACGACGCACGACCCCACAACGCCAACAACAAATAGCCTCGTCATGCGACGAGGTAGGAGAGTTCGTATGTCCGCAAAACGCCCATTCACCCTGAAAAGCGGCCTGCTGGGCCTGGCCGTGACCCTTGCCGCCGGCGCTGTCCAGGCCGAGATCAGCGATGACGCGATCCGCATCGGCTACCTCGCCGACATGTCCGGTCCCTACCGCGACCTGGCCGGCCCCGGCGGGCTGGAAGCGCTGCGCATGGCCGTGGAGGACCACGGCGGCAGCATTCACGGCGCCCCCATCGAGGTGTTCAGCGCCGACGACCGCAACAGCGCCGACGTGGGCGCCAACACCGTGCGCGAGTGGATCGACCAGCGCAACGTCGACATGGTGGCGGGGCTGGTCGACTCGTCGGTGACCATCGCCGCCACCCGGCTGCTGGCCGAGCACGACAAGATCGGCATGGTGTCCGGCGCCGCCGCGCTCAGCGTGACCAACGAGCACTGCACGCCCAATCACATTCAATGGGTCTACGACACCCACGCCATGTCCAACGGCTCGGCCCGGGCCATCGTCGAGGAAGGCGGCGACAGCTGGTTCATCATCGCTGCCGACTACGCCTTCGGCCACTCGCTGGAGGCCGACGTGGAGAAGGTGGTGGAAGAGAGCGGCGGCCAGGTGCTAGGCAAGGTGCGCCACCCGCTGAACACCGCCGACTTCTCCTCCTACATGCTGCAGGCCCAGGGCTCCGGGGCGAAGATCGTCGGCCTGGCCAACGCCGGCGCCGATACGGTAAACGCCATCAATACCGCCGGCCAGTTCGGCCTGGCGGAGTCGGGCCAGGCCCTGGCAGGCCTCATGGTGTTCCTCAACGACATCCACGCGCTGGGCCTGGAGACCACCCAGGGCATGCAGCTCACCACCGGCTGGTACTGGGACATGAACGACGACGCCCGCGCCTGGGCCCAGCGCTACTACGAGCGCATGGGCAGCATGCCGACCATGGTTCAGGCAGGCGTCTATTCCAGCTCCATGCACTACCTCAACGCCATCGAGGCCACCGGCACGGACGATGCCGCCACGCTGCGTGCCTGGATGGGCGAGACGCCGGTCAACGACATGTTCACTTCCAACGGCGTGATCCGCGAGGATGGGCGCATGGTCCACGACATGTACCTGGTGGAAGTGAAGTCGCCCGCCGAGTCCGAAGGCGAGTGGGATCTCTACCGCATCGTACGTACCATCCCGGGAGACGAGGCCTTTCTGCCGCTGGCGCAGAGCGGTTGTCACCTGGTCAATTCCTGAGCGCCTGCCGGGCCGCCGATGAGGGCGGCCCGGCTTCTGAAGAGAAGGATGAGGAGAGTCCATGCACGTCGACGACGCCATCCGCAGCCGCAAGTCCGTTCGCCGCTTCTTGCCCGATCCGGTCAGCCGCGACACGCTGGCCCACATCATCGAAGTCGCCGGACGCGCGCCCAGCGGCAACAATATTCAGCCGTGGCAGGTTCACGTGGTGGCGGGCGAAGCACTGCACCGGCTCAGCGCTGCCATTCTCGCCGCCTTCGACAGCGGCGAGGAGCATCAACCTGAGTACACCTACTACCCCACCCAGTGGTTCGAACCCTATCGCGAGCGCCGCCAGCGCTGCGGCTACGGCCTCTACGAGACCCTTGGCATAAGGCGTGAAGACAAGGCCCGGCGCCATGAGCAGATGCGCCGCAACTTCCTCTTCTTCGACGCCCCGGTGGCCATGATCGTGACCATCGACCGACGCCTCGAGACCGGCAGCTACATGGATGCCGGCATGCTGATCCAGAGCCTGATGACCGCCGCCCGGGGCCAGGGTTTGCACACCTGCGCCCAGGCCGCGCTGGCCTGGTATCACCGGATCATCCGTGCACAGCTGGGGCTGGCCGACAGCGAACTGGTGCTGTGCGCCATCGCCGTGGGCCACGAGGACCCCGAGGCCCCGGAGAACCACTTCATTACCGAGCGCGAGCCGGTGGGGAACGTCGCCACCTTTCACGGCTTCGAGACCGACTGACTCGCTCACTGTCGCCATCGAGACGAAGGTCGGGTTGTGATACGGCTGTCGGAGCGAAAACATAGCGAACTAACGTACGCATAACGCACACCGACAGCCAAAACGGAGCCGCACATGACCGAATCCTGCGCAATCGTCACCGGCGGCGCCCGCAACATCGGCCAGGCCATCGCCCTGCGCCTGCAGCGTGACGGCTATCGCACCATCGTGCTGGACATCGTCGAGCCCGAGGCGGAATCGCTCAGGGCCGATGCCCGGCTGGTCGATCTCGCCGAGGTGGAAGCAACCCGCGAGGTCCTCGCCGAGATCGTCGCGGCTCACAGCGTAGGTTGTCTGGTCAATAACGTGGGGATCGTCGCGCCGGCGCTGCTCGACGACACGCGAGTGGAGGACTTCGATCGCCTGATGCACCTCAACGTGCGCTCGGCGCTTGTCTGCACCCAGGCGCTGCTGCCCGGCATGCGCGAGCGGCGCCACGGGCGCATCGTGATCAATGCCAGCCGCGTGGTGCTGGGCAAGGAGGCCCGCAGCCTCTACAGCGCGACCAAGGGCGCGTTGCAATCCATGGCCCGCACCTGGGCGCTGGAGCTGGCCGGCGACGGCATCACCGTCAACTGCGTCGCCCCCGGCCCCATCGCCACCAGCGCCTTCTGGGAGAACAACCCGCCGGATTCGGAGCGCGCACGACGCATCATCGACAACATCCCGGCGCGGCGCATGGGCCAGCCCGAAGACGTGGCCCAGGCGGTGAGCTTCTTCTGCGACGCACGCAGCGGCTTCGTCACCGGCCAGACCCTGTTCGTCTGCGGCGGCGTCAGCGTCGGCTGATCCGCGCTAGATCACACCGCGCTGGCGCAACTCGGCGATCTCCGCCGGCGCCTTGCTGAGCAGCCGCGCCAGCACGGCCTCGGTATCCTCGCCCAGTGCCGGCGGCGCCTTGCGATACTCCAGCTGCGTACGCGAGTACTTGATCGGGTTGGCCACGCCGGGCACCGGCCCGTGGCGCGACTCCAGCTCGATCTTCATTTCCCGCGCCTTGACCTGGGGGTCGTCGAAGACCTGGGCGATGTTCTGGATCGGCCCGCAGGGCACCGCGATCTCGCCCAGCAGTGAGATCCACTCGGCGGCGGTACGGCTGCGGGTGATCTCGACCATGACCGGTACCAGCTCGAGTCGATGTCTCACCCGCTCGGGATTGGTCGCAAAGCGCGGGTCCTCGGCCAGCTCCGGCCGCCCCACCGCCTGGCAGAAGCGCTGGAACTGGCCGTCGTTGCCGATGGCGATGATCACCTTCTCGCCGTCGGCGGTGGGAAACGGCTGATAGGGCACCAGGTTGGGATGATACTCGCCGGTGCGGGTGGGTGGCGTGCCGCTGCAGAAGTAGTTCTGCGCCTGGTTGGCCAGCCAGCTCACCTGCACGTCGAGCAGGGCCATGTCGATGTACTGCCCTTCGCCGGTCAGGTGACGATGATGCAGCGCGCCGAGAATGGCGATGGTCGCGTTCATGCCGGTGGTAAGGTCCGCTACGGCCATGCCGACTCGCTGCGGTCCCGCGCCGGGCTCGCCGTCGGCGGCGCCGGTGATGCTCATCAGGCCGCCCTGGGCCTGGATCAGGTAGTCGTAGCCGGCCAGAGCGGCCATCGGCCCGGTCTGGCCGAAGCCAGTGATGGAGCAGTAGATCAGCCCGGGATTGATCGCTTCCAGGGTGGCGTAGTCGAGCCCCTTGCGCGCCAGGCCACCGCGCTTGAAGTTCTCCACCAGGATGTCGCTCTGGGCGGCCAGCTCACGGATCAGCGCCTGCCCTTCGGGCTGGCCCATGTCCACGGTCACCGAGTGCTTGCCGCGGTTGGCCGAGAGATAGTAGGCGGACTCGCGGGTCTCGTTGCCGTCGCGATCCTCGAGCCAGGGCGGCCCCCAGTGGCGCGTGTCGTCGCCGCTCACCGGGCGCTCGATCTTGATCACCTCGGCGCCCATGTCGGCGAGTATCTGGGTGCACCAGGGCCCGGCCATCACCCGGCTCAGGTCGAGCACGCGCAGGCCTGTCAGCGGTCCTGCCATATCACCTCTCCCGATCCTTGCGTTGCGCCCGTGGGTTCGATATTGCTCACGGGCTCTCCTGCGTCGCGCCGGCGCTGCCGGACTGACGGCGCGCCGCGACATAGCGATAGATCGCCAGCAGGATCGAGCCCAGCGTCAGGGCGATGAAGAACCAGGTGATCGGGCCGCGCACGAAGATCGCGAGATCGTTGTGCCCGATCAGCAGCGAGCGGCGCAGGTTGTCCTCGAACATCGGCCCGAGAATGAAGCCGATCAAGAACGGTGCCGCCGGAATCGCCGCCCGGTTGAAGATGTAGCCGAGCACGCCGAAGCCCAGCATCAGCCACACGTCGAAGGTGTCGTTGTTCACCGCGTAGGCGCCGTAGACGCAGAACATCAGCACGATGGGGAAGAGGATCGACTTGGGAATGTCGGCGATCAGCGAGAAGTACTTGATCGCCCCGTTGCCCACCACCAGCAGCACCAGCGAACTGAACATGATGCCGACGAACAGCGCATAGATCAGCGTCAGGTTCTCCTGGAACATGATCGGGCCCGGGGTCAGGCCGTGGACCATGAAGGCGCCGAGGATGATGGCGGTGATCACGTCGCCGGGAATGCCCAGCGACAGCAGCGGAATCAGGGTCGCCCCGGCCACCCCGTTGTTGCCCGCCTCCGAGGCGGCCACGCCTTCCACCTCGCCCTTGCCGAAGTTGTCGCGGTTGGGCGAGCGGCGGCGGGCGTCGCTGTAGGAGATGAAGGCCGCGGCGGTGGCCCCGGTACCGGGAATCGCGCCGATGATCACGCCGATCAGGCTGCCGCGAATGATGCTCTTCAGGCAGCGCTTGAGCTCCGCCAGGGTCATGCCCACCCCGCTGGCCTTGGCCTTGAGGTGCGGCAGCGCCTTCTTGCGATAGAACTCGATGATCTCGGGAATGGCGAACAGCCCGATCAGCAGCGGGATGAACGAGATCGAATCCATCAGGTTGTAGTTGCCGAAGGTCAGGCGCTGGGAGCCGTAGACCTCGTCCAGTCCCACCAGTGAGAGCAGGATGCCCATCAAGGCGGCGAGCAGGCCCTTGATCATCGAGCCGCTGGCCAGCGAGATGATGATGGTCAGCGAGAAGCAGATCAGCCAGAAGAACTCGGGTGCACCGAAGTTGAGCGCGATCTTGGCCAGATAGGCGGCGAAGAAGATCAGCGCGATGTTGGAGATGAAGTCGGCGATCACCGAGGAGTAGAGCGCCGTCTTCAGCGCCTTCTTGGCGTGGCCCTGCTGGGCCATGGGGTAGCCGTCGAGCAGCGTACAGGCGGATGCCGGCGAGCCCGGGGTGCGGATCAGGATGGCCGTGATGGAGCCGCCGTACATGCCGCCCTTGTAGATGCCCACCAGCAGCAGGATGGCCGCCACCGGCTCCATGGTGAAGGTGAACGGCAGCGCCAGCGCGACTGCCATGGTGGCGGTCAGCCCTGGAATCGAGCCGACCACGACGCCGATGACGACCCCCAGCGCAATGGCCAGGAAGTTGTCCAGGCTGAGAAAGAGATGGAGCACTTCCGAAAACATATCCATGCATTCACCCAGGGGCAGTAGCGCCTGCCGTCAGAACGGCATCAGCGGCAGCGGCACGTTCATGACCTTCACGAAGACGAAGGCGACGGCGACAGGGAACACGAAAGCCAGGCTGTAGACCCACCAGGTCCTGACCGGGTGAGCCGCAAACAGGATCAAGGTGGCCAGGATGCCGCTGATCACCGCCCCCAGCGCCTCGAACAGCGTCACGTAGACGACCAGCGCCGCCACCATCATGGCGAAGCGCAGCCGGGGCCCCTTCTCGATGCGGCGCCCATCCTCCTTGTCGGTGTTATCCACCAGCAGCCCCTGCACGATCAGCAGGCAGGAGAAGAGCAGCATCAGCCCGCCCACGATGCGCGGCAGCCAGCGCGGCGACATCAGCGGGCTCTGCATGATGGGCGGTTCGCTGATGTAGTTGGGTATCAGGTAGAACAGCAGGAAGAGGGACGCGACCAGCAGGACGCAGCCAGAGAGAACGTCTCCGGGGTCGCGAATCGCCATGACACGCTTGGACGACGAGGACGACATGACACCCTCCAGAACGGACAGGTGAGGCGAGGACGGAGCCTCGCCTCAACGAACGGTGAAAGCGGTCGACTCGCTTACTGGCTGATGCCGGCCTGCTCGGCCACTTCCTGCCAGCGCTCGACCTCCTGGGCGATGAACTGCTTGAACTCCTCGCCGGCCACCTGGCCCGGTTCGGCACCCAACTGGTCCGCGAAGTTGACGAACTCCTCGCGCTGCATCACGGCATCGAGCGCCGTACGCATGGCCTCCTGAGCCTCCTCGGAGAAGGACTCGTGAGCGATCAGACCGAACCAGGCGGTGGTCACGAACTGATCGAGGTTGTAGTCGCCGATCTCCACCAGGGTGGGCACGTCGGGCAGGTGCTCGGAGCGCTCGGCGGAGGTCACCGCCAGCGCCTTGAGGTCGCCAGAGCGAATATGGGACAGCACGGTCGGCATGTTCTCGAAGGAGACATCGACATCGCCCCCGAGCAGGGCCGGAAGCGCCGCACCGCTGCCGGCAAACGGCACGGCGGTCAGGTTGGTCTCGGTCAGCGTCTTGAACAGCTCGCCCGACATGTGGATGGAGCTGCCCACGCCACTGTGGCTGAAGGTCATGTTCTGCTCACGTGCCGCCTCGACGAACTCCTCGACGCTGTCATAGGGGCTGCTGGCCGGCACCACCATCACGTTGGGGATGTCGATCAGGTTCTGCAGGAAGACGAAATCCTCGACCGGGTCGTAGTCGAGGTCGGGATAGATCGCCGCCCCGATGGTATGCCCGGGCGAGGCCATCAGAATGGTATGAGCGGCATCGCGCCCACCGCGCGCCAGACGACCGGTGGCCACGGTGGAGCCCGCCCCGGGCCGGTTTTCCACCACCACGTTGGCATCGAGCTCATCCTGCAGCAGGTCGGCCACGCGACGCGACAATACGTCCGTCGTACCGCCTGGCGCATAGGGAACGACCAGACGCACATCGCCGGTCGGCCATTCATTGGCATGCGCCGTCGAGACGGAGACCGCCATCGTCAGACCTGCGCCACATGCCGCCAGGCATGCCGTTCTCAGCCAGCTCTTGTTTACGCCCCTCATCACGCCACCTCTATCGCCGATTGGAATTGTTCGCTAAGCGTACACTTATTCGTTGACGAATCGAGAGTACTGGGTTCCGACCGGGCCCCAAACCCGACCTTAGTCTTACCCGGGAGCCTGGATAGGCACGAAAAAGCCCGGGCCAACCACCTCAGCCCGGGCAAGGAGGAGCACGAAGGAGGCGCTACTCGAGCGACTCGTAGGGCAGGCCCACGTAGTTCTCGGCGATGGTCTTGAGGCCCGCCTCCGATGAGGTGAGGTAGTCGAGCTCGGCCTGCTGCATGCGGGTCTCGAAGCCCTCTTCGTCGGAGAACTTGTGCAGCAGCGAGGTCATCCACCAGGAGAAGCGCTCGGCCTTCCAGATGCGCTTCAGGCAGGTCTGCGAGTAGTTGGGGATCAGGTCGGTGCGGCCCTCCTGATACACCTTCACCATCAGCCGGTAGAGCGTGTTGACGTCGCTGGCAGCGAGGTTGAGCCCCTTGGCGCCGGTGGGCGGCACGATGTGGGCGGCATCGCCGACCAGGAACAGCCTGCCGTACTGCATGGGCTCGACCACGAAGCTGCGCAGCGGCGCGATGCTCTTCTCCAGCGCAGGGCCGGTGACCAGCTTGGCCGCCACCTCCTCGGGCAGGCGACGCTTGAGCTCCGCCCAGAAGCGCTCGTCGGACCAGTCCTCGACCTTCTCGTCCAGCGGCACCTGCACGTAGTAGCGGCTGCGGGTCGGCGAGCGCATGCTGCACAGGGCGAAGCCGCGCTCGTGGCGGGCGTAGATCAGCTCATCGGAGACCGGCGGCGTATCGGCCAGCAGGCCCAGCCAGCCGAACGGGTAGATCTTCTCGAACTCCTTGATGCGGTCCTTGGGGATCGACTGGCGCGATACGCCGTGGAAGCCGTCGCAGCCGGCCACGTAGTCGCAGTCGAGGCGCACGGTCTCGCCATCCTTCTCGAAGGTGACGTAGGGAGCGTCGGTTTCGAGATCGTGCGGCTGCACGTTGTCGGCCTCGTAGATCGTCGTGCCGCCGCCGGCCGCGCGGGCCTCCATCAGGTCGCGGGTCACTTCCGTCTGACCGTAGACCATCACCGTCTTGCCGCCGGTCAGCCCGGCCAGGTCGATGCGTACGCGGCGGTTGTCGAAGGCCAGCTCGACGCCGTCGTGGGGCAGGCCCTCCTCGTTCATGCGCGCATCGACGCCCGCTTCACGCAGCAGGTCGACCATGCCCTGTTCCAGCACGCCGGCGCGAATGCGGCTGAGCACGTACTCGCCGCTCTTGCGCTCGAGGATCACGTTGTCGATGCCTTGGCGGCTCAGCAGCTGGCCGAGCAGCAGCCCGGAGGGGCCGGCACCGATGATGGCTACCTGGGTCTTCATGAAAAAAGCCTCATTGTTGTCAGGGGCGACACATGAGTTGCATTTTTCAATGAAAAGGCGAGGCTATTAAGGCAAGATAAAGATCAATAGTTGGACTTTTCGCACATCCTTTATCGACTTTAGTCGTGCAGGTGCCCTCATGTCGAACACACCCCACACCTCGGTGCCCGTGTTCAAGCTCTACGGCGAGACCCACCCCTGGCCGACGCCGGACCTGCTGCACTGCGAATCGATCCCCGAGCGCAGCCGGCTACACGACTGGCACATCCGCCCCCACCGGCACGCCGACCTGGTGCACGTGCTGCACATCGCCAGCGGACAGGTCGAACTGGAGCTGGAGGGCACCCAGCATGCCTTGGGCGGGCCGCTGGCCATCGTGGTGCCGGCCATGAGCATCCACGGCTTCCGCTTCTCGCAGGATGTCGAAGGGCATATCGTCACCCTGGCCCAGCCGCTGGCCGAACAGCTCGGCCAGCAGCTCGAGGAGCAGGCCAAGACGCTGCGTCAGGCCAATTACTTTCCGCTGGAACAGGCGACTCAGGCGCACCGCCTGGCCACGCTGGTAGCGCAGATCGACGCCGAGTACCGCCAGCCCGCCGCGGGCCGCGACCGCATGCTGGGTGCGCTGGTGCAGGCCTTGTGCGTGGAGCTCGCGCGCCTGGCCGAACCGCACGGCCCCGCTACCGCGGAGCCACGGAGCCGCGACCGTGGCCACGAGCACCTCGCCCAGTACCAGACGCTGATCGAGGCGCAGTACCGCCAGCAGCCCAGCATCGAGCAGTTTGCCGAGTGGCTCGGCATGAGCAGCGCGCACCTCAATGCCCTGTGCCGCCGCCTGGCGAATCGCAGTGCGCTGCAGTTGCTCCACGAACGCCTGCTGCTGGAGGCCAAGCGTCAGCTCACCTACACCAACATGACCATCAGCCAGATCGCCGACAGCCTCGGCTTCTCCGAACCGGCCTACTTCACCCGTTTCTTCAAGCGCAATACCGGGCTCTCGCCGCGGGACTTCCGCCTGCGCCAGCACGCCAAAGCCTCGCCCATATGAAAAGGCCCCGGTCAGACAGGCTGAACCGGGGCAAGAGAAAAGATGCGAGGCTAGGCTCTGCCTGAAAAGTCGGCGAGCGCAGCCAGTATTCGGACAGAGCCTACAGCATCCATAGCGATAGCACCGGGAAGGCGATCAACAGCGCCAGGCGCAGCAGGTCGGCGACGATGAAGGGCGCCACACCGCGGTAGATCTCGCCCAGCCCCACATGGGGCGCCATCGCCTTGATCACGAACACGTTCATGCCCACCGGTGGCGTCACCAGCCCCAGCTCCACCGTCAGCACGGTGAGAATGCCGAACCACACCGGATCGATGCCGAGCATGGTGATGATCGGGAACACCACCGGCACCGTGATCACCAGCATGGCGATGGAATCCATGAACATGCCGAGCACGAAGTAGAGCAGCAGGATCAGCAGCAGAATGACGATGGTCGGCACGTCCAGCCCGCCGAGGAAGGTGCTGATGGTGAAGGAGATTCGCGACACCGAGATGAAGTAGCCCAGCGTCTCGGCCCCTACCAGCATGAAGAACACCACCGCCGAGAGCGCCAAGGTCTCCCGCACGCTCTGCCACAGCCCGGCCAGACGCATGCCCTTGTAGAAGGCATAGAGCATGGTGGCGAAGGCCCCCACGCTGGCCCCTTCGGTGGGCGTGAACATGCCTTGGTAGATGCCGGCAATGATGATCACGAACACGGCGAAGAACGGCAGCAGCCCGGAGATCGAGCGCAGCTTCTCGCCCAGCGAGGTGGGCTCGCCCGGCACCGCCATGTCGGGCCAGATGCGCATCACCACGCTGACCGTCAGGGCATAGAAGAGCAGCCCCATCAGGCCCGGGATGATACCCGCGGCGAACATGTCGCCGACGGACTGCTCGGTGATCACCGCATAGATCAGCAGTGCGATGCTGGGCGGGATCATGATGCCCAGGGTGCCGCCGGCGGCCAGCGTGCCGGTGGCCAGCGAACGCTTGTAGCCGTGCTTCTCCATTTCCGGCAGGGCCACCCGGGTCATGGTGCTGGCGGTGGCCAGCGACGAACCGGAGATCGCCGAAAAGACACCGCAGGAGCCCACCGTGGCGATCGCCATGCCGCCCTTCCAGCCGCCGCAGATGGTGCGCGTGGAATTGAACAGCATGCCCGCCATACCCGAATGGGCAGCCAGCACCCCCATCAGGATGAACATCGGAATGGCGCTGAAGCTGTAGCTCGAAAGCACGTCCACCGGCACCGACTTGACCATCGAGAGCGCCGCTCCCCAGGAGATCACCTGGGCGAAGCCCACCACGCCGACGATCAGCATCGCCAGCGCCACCGGCACCCGCAGAATCAGCAGTACCAGCAGACCGATCAGGCCGATGCCACCGATCATCTCGCTACTCATGGTGGACACCTCCCCCCTCGGTGGCGAAGAAGACGCCCAGCACGGCATGCAGCAGGCTGCGCAGCGCCAGCAGCGCGCACAGCACGGCACCGAACTGGTAGATCGGCCCCATGGGGATTCGCAGATCCTGGGTCACCTGACCGCGCTGGGCGGCGATACCGGCCTCCTGCCACAGGCCGATGGCCATGACCGCCCCCAGCACCACGAAGCCGAACAGGAACAGACCGCCCAGGCGCTCCTTGAGCACCGGCGAAAGGCCGTGGGAGAAGGCCTCGACCACCACCTGGCTGCGCTCCACGCTGGCGGCCATGGCCGCCAGCAGCGAGAACATCAGCAGATAGCGCACCAGCTCGACGCTGCCGATCACGCTCCAGTTGAGCGCCCCGCCGGAGAGGCGGAACGCCATGCGCAGCAGCACGTCGACGATGGTCACGCTCATCAGCGCCAGCAGCGCCAGACCTGCCACCAGCAGGCACAGGCGCGCCAGCTGGCGGCTTGCGAACAGCAAGGGTTGCATCACGGCCTCCCGGCTCAGCTCTGCTCGACCGAGCAGGCCTCGCGCGCCGCCATGGCGGCTTCATAAACTTCACGAGCATTGTCCAGGCCGCGGCCTTCGAGCTCGCTCAGGTAGTTCTCGATCCCCGCCTTGAGCGGACCGGCCCAGTCGTCGTGCTCGAGCGGGTTGTCGATCACGCGGATGGTGTGCCCGGCCTCCTCGGCTTCCTGCTTGCCTGCCTCGTCCAGGCCGTCGAACACGCCGCCGGCCACTTCGCTCCACTGCATGCCCATGTTGGCCTCGATGGCCGCCTGCTGCTCTTCGCTCAGGCGGTCGAAGCTGCGCTGGTTCATGGTGGCGACGAAGATCAGCGAGTAGAACGGCACCTGGGTGTGGTAGTTGGCCAGCTCGTTGAGACGGAAGACCTTCATGCCCTCCCACGGGAAGCTCAGGCCGTCGATCACGCCGCGCTGCAGCGAGGTGTAGATGTCCGGGGCCGGCATGCCGACCGGCTGGGCGCCGAGCTGCTCGAGCATCTCGCCGGCCACGGCAGTGGGGCGGCGAATACGCAGGCCGGAAAGGTCGGCCGGCGACTGGATGTCGTTGTCCACGGTGTGCAGGTAGCCCGGCCCCGTGGTGAACATGAACAGCACCTTGGTGTCGTCGTACTCGCTGGCAATGTGGCCGTCGTCGTAGAGGGTCTGCAGGATGCAGGCGCCCTGGCTGGCGGTATCGGAAACCCCCGGCAGCTCGACGATCTGCGACAGCGGGAAGCGACCCGCGGTGTAGCCCTGGGCGGTGATGGCGATGTCGGAGATGCCGTTGACCGCGCCCTGGTAGGCCTGGTCGGCGCGGGTCAGGGTCTGGGACGGATAGTTCTCGATCGTGAGCTCACCGCCGGAGGCTTCCTGCACGGCATCGGCCCAGGCCTGGAAGATCTCCTGGTTGATGCCGGAACCGTCCGGCCAGAAGTGCGACATGCGCAGGGTGGTGGAGGCCTGCGCGGCGGACGCGGCAGTGAGCCCAGCGATGGAAGCCGCCAGCAGGCAGCGGGACAGGACACGGTTCATGAGGGTGCCTCCGGGGTCGTTGTAGTCGATTCTCAGCGCCATTGTTCGCAAAACGAACACACGTTCGGCTTATCGACTAAGCTACCCCACCACTGCCCCTCTCGATAATCGACATTAGTCTATGTCGCTTGGATTTTCCGTTGCTTATGACAAAGGAAAAGCACCCATTTGCCCATAAAAAAGGACAAAAGGAATATTAATTTGGACTTTTCAAAGGTGACGTGACAGAGACAAGGGAACGTGCCGTGATCTCAGTGCTCCAGCGACCCCTGCCGCCTGCGCAGTTCCACGGGTGAGATTCCGTAGCGCTGGCGGAATATCCGGGCAAAGTGTGCGCCGTCGACGAAGCCATGCTCCAGGGCAATGTGGGTGATGGTGTGGCGTCGATTCGCGGCGTCCAGCAGCGCCAGATAGCAGCGCTCCAGACGCAGCTCGCGAATGAAGGTGGCCGGCGGCGCCAGCTGATGACGACGAAACTCGTCGTAGAGCGCGCGCATCGACAGGTTCAGGGCGCTGGCCAGATCCTCCGGCGCCAGGGTCGGGTCGGCGAGCCGCTCCAGCACCAGGCGCCGCGCCCTGACCAGCCGCTCGCTCGGCATGGGGGCGCAGTGCAACTGCTGGCGTTGACGCCGCCAGAGGAAGTCGAAGACGAGCTCGAGCGCCACCTCCTCCACCTTTGCCACCATGGGGTCGTCACCCCACACCAGCTGCGAACGCAGCGCCGCCAGGGCTCCCTGCACGGCGGCGTCCCACGGCAGCACCTGCCCCTGGCAGCGTTCGGCCAGCTGCCGCCACTCCGGCATGTCGGCCAGGTCGAGGCTCAGCATCAGCACGCGGTAATCGCCGAAGGTATGCAGGCGGTAGGGCGTCGAGAGGCGATAGACCGCCATCTGCCCGGCTTCCAGGCGGATGGTGCGGTTGCCCTGCTCCATCTCGGCCCCACCCTGCAGTTGCCACACCAGCTTGAAGGTGTGGTCGGCGCTGGTGTGACTGGCCAGGCGCGGCGTACGCGTGACCCGCACCGGTGAGCTGGCCAGCTGAATCAGCTGACCGCTGTGCAGGTTTCGGCCCCGCAGGCTGGCGCGGAATGTCGATGTCTGGGGTACGACCTCCAGGGGCGGCAGATGGGCGCCGCTGGCGCTGACGAAGCGCTCCAGACTGGTGGTGCGCAGGCTGGTGGCACACAGGCTGGCGTCGGATGAGGCAGGCGACGGCATCCCAGCGGGACACGCACCGCTGCGAGGGGCGAAGGCGTTCATCTCCGGCGTCTCCGTAGCAATTGTTATTGACGTTATTTATTGCCACTTACAACAAACTCGACATACAGAGTGGTCCAAGACGACCCGGCTTGGCAAGCGATCGCTGCAGGAATCGACAACGTCTCTGCATGGATACGCAAGACCGGCATGGCATGGCGAGGCTGAATGGTCGTTACCCCCGGACGAAACAACAGATGTAAACAGCAGACGTAAACAACAACAGGAGCACGCCATGTCCACTTCCCACGCCTTCCATGCCCTGATCGACGGCGAATTGATCACGGGCACTCGCCAGATGGCGGTGATCAACCCCAGCAACGAGGAGGTAGTGGCCTACTGCCCCCGCGCCACCCCCGAAGAGGCCGAGCGTGCCATTCGCGCCGCCCGCGAGGCCTGGCCCGCCTGGCGGGATACGCCGCTGGAGCGGCGGCGCCAGGTGCTGCTTGCCATCGCCGATCGCATCGAGGCGAATGCCGAGGAGCTGGAGCACTTGATCACCCTCGAGCAGGGCAAGCCCCTGGCAGGCTCCAAGGTGGAAACCTTCCAGGCGCCGGCGATCCTGCGCTATTTCGCCAATGCCGATCTCTCGCCGCGAATACTGCAGGACGACGCGCAGCAGCGCGCCGAGCTTCACCGCCGCCCGCTGGGCGTGGTGGCCGCCATCGTGCCCTGGAACTTCCCGCTGGTGATGGCCTGCTACAAGCTCGGCCCCGCGCTGCTCACCGGCAACACCTGCCTGGTCAAGCCGAGCCCCACCACGCCTCTCGCCACGCTGCGCCTCGGCGAGCTCATCGCCGACCTGGTGCCAGCGGGGGTGATCAACGTCGTGCCGGACGGCGGCGACATCGGCCCGCTGCTGGCCGGCCATCCGGACATCGACAAAATCTCCTTCACCGGCTCCACCGCCAGCGGACGCGCGGTGATGCGCTCCGCCGCCGACAGCCTGAAGCGCCTCACCCTGGAGCTGGGCGGCAACGACGCCGCCATCGTGCTCGACGATGTCGACGTAGCGGCCGTGGCCCCGCAGCTGTTCGGCCTGGCATTCGTCAACTCGGGGCAGGTGTGCATGTCGATCAAGCGGCTCTATATCCACTCCGCCATCTACGAACCGATGTGCGATGCGCTCGCCGAGCTGGCGCGCTCGGCCAAGGTGGGCGATGGGCTGGACCCGACCACCCAGTTCGGCCCGGTGCAGAACCGCCGTCAGTTCGAGGCGGTGAAGCGGACGCTCGAGCTTGCCCCCCAGTACGGACGCATCATCGCCGGCGGTCGCACCTACGGCCCGGGCTATTACGTCGAACCGACGCTGATCCGCGACATCGAGGAGGGCAATCCGGTGGTGGACGAGGAGATCTTCGGCCCGGTGCGCTCGCTGCTGCGCTTCGACGACGTCGAGGATGCGATACGCCGTGCCAACCGCTCGCCCTATGGCCTGGGCGGCTCGGTCTGGACGCGGGACGTCGAGCGGGGCGAGCGCATCGCCAGCCGGCTGGAGACGGGCAGCGCCTGGGTCAACCAGCACTTTGCCATGGCGCCGCACATCCCTTTCGGCGGCCACAAGCAGTCCGGCATCGGCGTGGAGTTTGCCGAGGCTGGGCTTAACGAATACACCTCCATCCAGTCGGTGGTGGTCGCCAAGCCGGCCCAGTGAGAGGAGCGTACGCCATGGAAATCAACGCAGCCGTGGCCCGCGCGCCACAGGCCCCGCTCTCCCTGGAGACACTGCAACTGGAGCCGCCCCGGGCCGGTGAGATCCTGGTGCGCCTGGTGGCTACCGGCATCTGCCACACCGACATCGTCATGCGCGATCAGCATCTCCCCACGCCACAGCCGGTGGTGCTGGGCCATGAGGGAGCCGGTATCGTCGAGCAGGTGGGCAGCGGCGTCACCAAGGTCGCCGTCGGCGATCACGTGGTCATGACCTACAACTCGTGCGGCCACTGCGCCAGCTGCGACAAGGGCCAGGCCAGCTACTGCCACGACTTCTTCCCGCGCAACTTCCTCGGCACCCGGGCGGACGGCTCGAGCGGCCTGTCCCAGGCGGGCAAGATGGTGTACGGCAACATCTTCGGCCAGTCCTCCTTCGCCAGCCACTCGCTGTGCCATGAGCGCAACGTGGTCAAGGTGCCCCGCTCGGCCCCGCTGGAGCTGCTGGGGCCGCTGGCCTGCGGGGTGCAAACCGGTGCCGGCGCGGTGCTCAATTCGCTGCGGGTCGCACCGGGCGACTCGCTGGCGGTGTTCGGTACCGGGTCGGTCGGTCTGTCGGCCATCATGGCCGGGGTGGTCGCCGGGGCGACCACCATCATCGCGGTGGACCGCAACCGCCAGCGTCTGGAACTGGCCCTGGAACTCGGCGCCAGCCACGCCTTCGTGGCCGACTCGCCCGGGGTGGTGGAACGGATCTGTCAGGCCGCCGGCGGTGCGGGTGTCGATCACGCCCTGGATACCACCGGCCTGGCGCCGGTCATCCAGCAGGCCGTGGCGGTACTGGCGCCTCGCGGTACCTGTGGCATCCTCGGCGCTTCGGACCCCAGCAGCACCCTGGAGCTGAATCTGAGCCACATGATGTCGGCGGGCCGCAGCCTGAAGGGCATCGTCGAGGGCGACTCGCTGCCGGATCACTTCATTCCGGCGCTGATCCGCCTGTACGAAGGGGGCCGCTTCCCGTTCGACCGGCTGGTGACCTACTACGAGTTCGAGCAGATCAACCAGGCCATCGACGATGCCGAGCACGGCCGGGTCGTCAAACCCATCGTGCGCTTTCCCGCGCCGCTATGAAGCCAGCAGCTCCATGAAGTCAGGACAGGTGCAGCGCCATCCGGCGGTGCGCCTGCCCCGGCAAACACGCTCACGCCCCTGGGGCAGCGCTCAGTCGTCGGCTCGCGGCTGGCCGAGCCCGGGTCCCAACCCCAGCAACTCCCCATAGCGCAGGCCGATGAAGGCGTGCTCGCGCATCAGCATCTCGGCGCGGGCGCCCTCGCCGTGGCGCAGCGCCTGGAACACCAGCTCGTGCTGGGTCTGAGCCAGTTGCAGCTTGCGGTACTCGCGGTCGAGCGCCTCGCTGTCGATGACGATGGAATCCGCGGCGGCAAAGGGCAGATGGTTGTTGCGGGCGATGGCGTCGCCGATCACCGGGCTGCCGGCCGAGCCGACGATGGTTTCGTGGAAGCGCCGATTGAGCTCGCTCCAGACGTCGACGTCACGCTCCTCCAGGTAGCCCTTGGCCAGCAGCTCGCGCCCCTTTTGGATCCAAACTGTCAGCTCCTCGGCCAGCGCCGGGCTCAGCCCCTGCTCAGCCAGGCGGCGCGCCGCCAGCCCCTCCAGCACCCCGCGCACCTCCACCGCGCAGAGCACGTCCGCCTCGGTGAACTCCCGCACCATGAAGCCGCGCTTGCCGGCCCGCTGCAGCAGCCCCTCCTGCTCCAGGGTGCGGAAGGCCAGGCGCACCGGGGTGCGCGAGACCCCCAGTTGCTCCGCCACCGCCACCTCGCCGATACGTTCACCGGGCTGATAGAAGCCCTCGCCGATCAGCTTGCGCAACCGGCTCACCACGCTCTTGTCGCTGTCGCTCACTCGATCACCACCCTTGCTGCCCTTTCGAAATTAACAATGGATCCAACTAAAGCATAAGTTGACCATCGCAAGGCTGAAAAGCTCTACTTTGGATCCAAACACAATATTCACGACCGTGACCGAGCGCGGCTTCACGCCGCCGGCATGCCGGCCCCTGCCGAGGAGAGAACCATGACGCAACAGGCCCCCTTCCCTAAGAACACCTGGTACGTCGTCTGCACCCCGGACGAGATCGCGGACAAGCCGCTGGGACGCACCATCTGCAATGAGCCCATCGTACTCTTTCGCGGCGACGAAGGCCGCGTTGCCGCAGTGGAGGACTTCTGCCCGCACCGCGGTGCACCGCTGTCGCTGGGCTTCGTCCGCGACGGCAAGCTGGTGTGCGGCTACCACGGCCTGGAGATGGGCTGCGACGGCAAGTGCGCCGGCATGCCCGGCCAGCGCGTGCGTGGCTTCCCCAGCATCCGCGCCTACCCGGTGGTGGAACGCCACGGCTTCGTGTGGCTGTGGCCGGGGGATCCCGAACAGGCCGACCCGAACCTGATCCCCGAGCTGCACTGGGCCAACAGCCCCGACTGGGCCTACGGCGGCGGGCTCTATCACATCCACTGCGAATACCGCCTGATGATCGACAACCTCATGGACCTGACCCATGAGACCTACGTGCACGCCTCCAGCATCGGCCAGCCGGAGATCGAGGAGGCCGCTCCCGAGACCACCGTGGAGGGCGACGAAGTGATCACCAGCCGCCACATGGAAAACATTCCGGCACCGCCCTTCTGGCAGGCGGCACTGCGCGGCTGTGGCCTGGCCGACGACGTGCCGGTGGATCGCTGGCAGATCTGCCGCTTCACCCCGCCGAGCCACGTCCATATCGAGGTGGGCGTGGCTCATGCCGGCAATGGCGGCTACGACGCCCCGGCCGCGGTCAAGGCATCGAGCATCGTGGTCGACTTCATTACCCCCGAGACCGACACCTCGATCTGGTACTTCTGGGGCATGGCGCGCAACTTCAAGCCAGAGGACGGCGAGCTCACCGAAAAGATCCGCGAGGGCCAGGGCAAGATCTTCGCCGAGGACCTGGAGATGCTCGAGGCCCAGCAGCGCAACCTGCTGCGCTATCCGGAGCGCCAGCTGCTCAAGCTCAACATCGACGGCGGCGGCGTACAGGCCAGACGCATCATCGACCGCATCCTCACCGAGGAGCGAACCGCCAGGGAGGGCGTCACCCCATGAGCAGCGTTCCTCTCTCGCTGATCGTCGAGGTCAAGGCGCGCCACGACGAGGCCCGGGACATCGTCACCTTCGAGCTGGCCGACCCCCACGGTCGGCCGCTGCCGGCGTTCAGCGCCGGCGCCCACCTCGACGTGCAGGTCAGAAGCGGCCTGATTCGCCAGTACTCGCTGTGCAATCACCCCGAGGAGCGCGACCGCTACCTGATCGGCGTGCTGCGCGACCCCGCCTCCCGGGGCGGCTCGGTGGCCATGCACGAGGAGATCCAGGTCGGCGACCTGATTCAGATCAGCGCGCCCAAGAATCATTTTCCGCTCAAGCCGGCAGCGCGCACCCTGCTGCTGGCCGGCGGTATCGGCATCACGCCGCTGCTGTGCATGGCCGAGCGCCTGGCCCACACCGATGCCGAGTTCGAGCTGCACTACTGCACGCGCTCGCCGGAGCGCACCGCCTTTCGTCGGCGCATCGCCGAGTCCGGCTTCGCCGAGCGGGTGCACTTCCACTTCGACGACGGCGCAGCGGAGCAGAAGCTGGACCTCGAGGCGCTGGTCGCCACGCCGGATCCCGACGCCCGGGTCTACGTCTGCGGCCCCACCGGCTTCATCGAGGCGGTGCTCACGGCCTGCAAGGCGGCGGGCTGGCCCAGCGAACGGCTGCACACCGAGTACTTCGCCGGCGCCGTGACCGACACCGCCGACGACGACAGCTTCGAGGTCAAGATCGCCAGCAGCGGCGCCAGCTTCAGCGTACCCGCCGACAAGACGGTGCATCAGGTGCTGGCCGAGAACGGCATCGAGATCATGGTCTCCTGCGAGCAGGGGGTTTGCGGCACCTGCCTGACACGGGTGCTGGAGGGCGAGCCCGACCATCGCGACCTCTACCTGGACGACGACGAGCATGCCGCCAACGACCAGTTCACCCCCTGCTGTTCGCGGGCCAAGAGCAAGGTTCTGGTGCTGGACCTGTAGGTGCTTCACATGACGACACCCATAACGACAAGAGGAACACCCCCATGACACCCAGCAAGATCGTGACCGCCCTTTCCAAGCCCCTTTCCAAGAAGGGCGCGCGGAGAAATTCCCTGAACAGCGCCCTCACCGGCGCCTTGGCTGCGGCCCTCCTGGCCACCCCCGTTGTGGCCGAGGCCACCACCCTGCGCATCGCCCACGTCTGGCCCGGCGGCTCGCTGATCGACCGCGAGCTGTTCCAGGCCTGGGCGGAGAGCGTCGAAGAGGCCTCCGATGGCCGCCTGCAGGTGCAGATCTTCCCCGGCGCCACCCTCACCGGTGCCGACAACGCCTACCAGGGCGTGGTCAACGGCATCGCCGACATCGGCGCCACCGCCCAGGGCTACAACGCCGGTCGCTTCCCGCTGACCCAGGTGGTCGAGCTGCCCGGCGTCTCGGCCAGCAGCCGCCAGGGCTCGTGCATCCTGCAGTCGCTCTACGAGCAGGGCCACTTCGACGAGGAGTATTCCGATACCCGGCCGCTGTTCATGTTCACCACCGGCCCCGGCTACCTGCACACCAAGGAGCGCCTGATCGAGACGCCGGCGGACCTGGAAGGGCTGCGCCTGCGCCGTCCCACGCCGGTGGTCGGCGACATGTTCACCCGACTCGGCGCCCAGGCCGTGGGCATGCCGGCGCCGGAAGTGTTCACCTCCATGCAGCGCGGCGTAGTGGATGGGCTGAGCTTCAACTGGGAGGGCATGAAGACCTTCCGCCTCAACGAGCTGGCCAGCTACCACACCGAGGTGCCGCTGTACGACCTGTCGCTGTTCGCCACCATGAACCAGCGCACCTACGACAGCCTGCCCGAGGAGCTGCAACAGGTGATCGACGACCACAGCGGCTTGGAGTGGTCGCTGCGCGCCGCGGAGGTCTACGACGAGCTGATCCGCCAGGGCCGTCAGGACGCCGAAGAGGCCGGCCACGAGTTCCTGGTCATCGAGGATGCCCTCGAGCATCCCGACTGGGGTCCGGTGCTGAACGAGACCATCGAACGCTACCTGGATGAGGTCGGCGAGGAAGGCAGGGAGATCTACGAAGCCGCCCTCGCGCTACAGGACGAGTGCCGCGTCTGAGTTCTTCACTCTTCACCGCTACTCGCCAAGCAATCCTTCGTTGACGGCAGCCTTCGGGCTGCCGTCTTCGTTTCTCTCCCATCAGACCAAAGTCGAAGAAAGGCAGGCATGACCCGGCTCGGCAACTGCTGTAACCTACCTATTGTTTAAATGCACAACAGTATCTTCGAACAACAAGCGCTCAGCTTGACGATTATTGCCGAGGCCCACATGACCGAAACGCTCGTCAAGACGACTCTGGACGACACCATCTACACCATCACCCTGGCGCGCCCGGAGAAGCGTAATGCCGTCAGCGACCGTCTGCTCAGCGCCCTGGAAGAGGCCCTGGTGGCCACGCCGCAAGAGGCGCGGGTCATCATCCTGGCCGCCGAGGGCAAGCACTTCTGCGCCGGTCTGGACCTCGCCGAACACCAGCATCGCGACCCCTTCGGGGTGGTGCAGCACTCTCGCGGCTGGCACCGCATCTTCGATCGCCTGCAGAACGGCGGCCTGCCGGTGGTGACCGCCATGCAGGGCGCCGTCATCGGCGGCGGCCTGGAGCTGGCCACCGCCACCCATGTGCGGGTCGCCGAATCCAGCACCGTCTATCAGCTGCCGGAAGGGCGTCACGGCATCTTCGTCGGCGGCGGCGCCTCGGTGCGGGTCTCCAACATCATCGGGCCCGGTCGCATGTGCGAAATGATGCTCACCGGCCGCGTCATGGACGCCGACGAAGGGCAGCGCCTCGGCCTCTCCCACTACGTGGTCGGTAACGGCGAGAGCCTCGACAAGGCCCGCCAGCTGGCCGAGCGCATCGCCGAGAACGCGCCCATGGCCAACTGGGCCATGGTCTCCGCCATCTCGCGCATCGACAACATGGCCAGCGACGACGGCCTGTTCGTGGAATCGCTCACCGCCGCCCTGACCCAGACCAGCCCCGAGGTGGCCGAACGCATCGGCAACTTCTTCAAGCACAAGGGCCAGGGCCCACGTACCTGAGGAAAGCATCATGAAATTCCAGGACAATACCTTCATCGTCACCGGCGGCGCCTCGGGGCTGGGAGAAGCCACCGCGCGCGCCCTGCACGACGCCGGCGGCAACGTAGTGATCGCCGATCTCAATGCCGAGCGCGGCGAGAAGCTGGCGGGCGAGCTGAACGCCAGGAGCGCCACCGACCGCGCGCTGTTCCGCCGCACCGACGTCACCAGCGAGGCCGATGCCCAGGCCGCGGTGGCGCTGGCCGTGGACACCTTCGGCGGCCTGCACGGGCTGATCAACTGCGCCGGGGTCGGCGACCCCGCCAAGGTGGTCGATCGCCACGGCGAGCCGCTGCCGCTGGAAGCCTTCGCCCGCATCGTCAACATCAACCTGCTGGGCACCTTCAACATGCTGCGCCTGGCCGCCGCCGCCATGGCCAAGGGCGAGCCCCAGGCCGACGGCGAGCGTGGGGTGATCGTCAATACCGCCTCGGTGGCGGCCTTCGACGGCCAGATCGGCCAGCCCGCCTATGCGGCCTCCAAGGGCGGCATCGTCGCCATGACCCTGCCCATCGCCCGGGAGATGGCGCGCCACGGCATTCGCGTCATGACCATCGCCCCGGGGCTGTTCAGAACCCCGCTGATGGAGGCGCTGCCGGAAGAGGCGCAGCAGTCCCTGGCCGCGTCCATCCCCTTCCCCAACCGCCTGGGCGAGCCCGACGAATTCGCCCGCCTGGCCTGCCATATCGTCGACAACCCCATGCTCAATGGCGAGACCATTCGGGTGGATGGTTCAATTCGCATGGCCCCTCGATAAGGAAACCTGATTTATTGCTGCGCTCGATATCCTGGCCGCTGGCGGTGCTCGCAATCCTCATTGAGCAGTCAGTCAACTCCGGATGCTGCGCTCCGGCAGCGGCCAGCCTCTCTTCGCTCGCGACATAAATCAGCGTTCCCTTTTTCACAAAGCGATATACGGAAAGGCCACCATGCTCGATTACCAGGCGCCGCTGCGCGATATGCAGTTCATCCTCGAGGAGCTGGCCGGCCTCGAGCGGATCGGCGAGCTGCCCGGCTGCGAAGATGCCTCGCCCGACCTGGTCAGCGCCGTGCTGGAAGAGGCCGGCAAGTTCGCCGCCGGCGTGCTCGCTCCGCTCAACCCGGTCGGCGATCGGCAGGGCTGCCGCCTGGAAGGCGAGCGAGTGGTCACCCCCGAAGGCTGGCAGGCAGCCTACGACCGGTTTCGCGAGGCCGGCTGGATCGGCCTCTCGCTGCCCCCTGAGCATGGTGGCCAGGGCCTGCCCAAGCTGGTCTCCACCCCGGTGTGGGAGATGTGGTTCTCGGCCAACATGGCCTTCGCCATGCTACCCCAGCTCAACGTGGGCCAGACCGAGGCGCTGATGATCGCCGCCAGCGAGGCGCAGAAAGCCACCTGGCTCGACAAGATAGTGAGCGGCGAATGGGCCGCCACCATGAACCTCACCGAGCCCCAGGCCGGCTCCGACCTGGCCGCCACGCGCATGCGCGCCGAGCCCGAACCCGGCGGCGCCTACCGCCTATTCGGCCAGAAGATCTTCATCTCCTACGGCGAGCACGAGCTCACCCCCAACATCGTGCATCTGGTGCTGGCCCGGTTGCCCGACGCCCCGCCGGGAGTGAAGGGCCTGTCGCTGTTCCTGGTGCCCAAGTACCTGCTCGACGAACGGGGCGAGCCGGGGCCGTGCAACGACATCCGCTGCATTGCCATCGAGCACAAGATGGGCATCCACGGCAGCCCCACCTGCACCCTCAGCTACGGCGATGACGGCGGCGCCCTGGGCTATCTGGTGGGCGAGCCGCACCAGGGCCTCGCCACCATGTTCGTGATGATGAACGAGGCCCGCTTCAACGTGGGCATCCAGGGCGTGGCCCTGGGCGAGCGCGCTTACCAGGCCGCCCTCGCCTACGCCCGGGAGCGTGTGCAGGGGCGCGACATCGTCAGCGGCGAAGCCGGCAAGGCCATCCTCACCCACCCCGACGTCAAGCGCATGCTGGTGTCGATGCGCGCCCGGCTGATGGCCATGCGCGGCCTGCTCTACAGCGCTGCCGGCTGGTTCGATCTCGCCCGCCATCATCCCGAGGCCGAGGCTGCCGACAAGTACCGCCGCTACGTCGACCTGCTGATGCCGGTGGCCAAGGGCTGGTGCACCGAGGTGGGCAACGACCTCTGCGACGAGGCGATCCAGGTGTTCGGCGGCATGGGCTTCGTCGAGGAGACCGGGGTGGCCCAGCTGTTCCGCGACGCCCGCGTCATCACCATCTACGAGGGCACCACCGGCATCCAGGCCAACGACCTGCTGGGGCGCAAGATCCTGCGCGAGGACGCCGCCACCCTGCGCGAGCTGATCGCGGATATTCGTCAGACGGCCGGTCGGCTCGACGGTCATGAACACCTGGGCGACCTGGCGCAGCCGCTCCACGACCAGGCCACCCTGCTCGACGAGAGCGCCGACTGGCTGCTGGCCCACAAGGCCGACACCGCCGTGCTCTATGCCGGTGCCGTGCCCCTGCTGCACCTGCTCGGCATCGCCTGCGGCGCCTGGCAGATGGCCCGCCTGGCGCTGGCCGCCGAGGCCCGCCGCACGGCAGGCGACGGCGACCCCGACCCCGACTACCTGACGGGGCTGAGCGAACTGGCCCGTTTCTACCTGGCCACCCAGGCACCCCAGGCTCACGCCCACGGTCACACTCTGCGCCACGCCGGCGCGGTACTGAGCCGCTTTTCAGAACAAGCACTCTGAGCCACCTGACAAGCAAGAGGCATTCCGCCGCGTCTCTCGCTCAGCAAAGGTCACATCGTGCTGACCTGCTCACCGGGCGCTGACTTCTTGTGGTGCCCTTCTCGTTGGGATTAGATCGGCGGTCAACGCCATGTCGAGGAAATCCCAATGACCTCCCCTACTCGTCTCATCTACCTGTTCGATCCGCAGTGCGGCTGGTGCTACGGTGCCTCAGCGTCGATGGAGGCTCTGCTGGAGCGAGGCGACCACGATGTCCAACTGATCCCGACCGGACTCTTTGCCGGCGAGGGCGCCTTTGCCATGAATGACGGCTTCGCCGCTCATGCCTGGGCGGCCGATCAGCGTATCGCGCGACTCACCGGCCAACCGTTCAGCGACGCCTATCGCGATCGGGTATTGGGCAATCGTGAGTGGCGGGTCGACTCCGGTCCGGCAACGCTGGCGCTCACCGCCGTGTGCCTGACCGAGCCTGCACGGGAGTTCGCCGCGCTGCACGCCCTCCAGCGCGCACGCTATGTCGAAGGTCGCAACAATGCCGACCCAGCCGTAGTGGCCTCCGTACTGGAGTCGCTGGGTCTGGAGGAGGCGACGCGCCGTTTCCGCACGCCGGACGACGAGCTGACAGCTGCCAACCAGACGCGCATCGACGCGGGCAAGGCATGGATGCGCCGCGTCGGTGCCAATGGCGTTCCCACCCTGGTCGTCAGCGACGAAAAGGGCGCTCGCGTGGTCGATTCGAGCGCCCTCTACGGCGGTATCGACACGCTGGTGTCGGCCGTTACCCCACCTTGACGATCAGCGCCGCGGCGGAGTCGCCGGCGGCGCAGCCGGTCACCAGGGCGTAGCCGCCGCCCTTGAGTGCGGTCTCCTCGATAGCTTCGATCAGCAAGCGCGCCAGGGTCGGCGCCTGGGGGTGGCCGTAGACCAGCGAGGTGCCGTAGTTGTTGAAGCTGTGGGCGTCGAGCCCCAGCGCCTTCGAAAGGTGCAGGTCGTTGGCGATGAAGGGCGTGTGGTTCTTGATCGTCTTGATCTGATCCAGCCGGAGATCGGCGCGGGCGAGCGCGCGCTTGACCGACTCGGCCGGGGCCATCGGCATGTGCGCCGGCTTGGTGCGGGCATGGCCGTAGGCCACCACCTGCACCGCCATCTGCGGGTCACGGCTGAGCTCGACGGCCCGCTCGCGGGTGGTGACGAGAATGCCGGCGTTGGCGTCGGCCGGGTGGGTCTGGGCGCCGTAGGTATGGATCCCGTCCGGCTGCACGCTGCGCAGGCGGGCGAGCCCCTCGGCGGAGGTCGCAGTCACGCCCTCGTCGGCCTCGACGAGCTTGGTCTCCTTGCGCGAGACCGCCACCTCCACCGGGAACATGTAGCGCTTCTGGAAGGCGCGCTCGTTGGCCAGGGCCTCGGCGTACTGCTCGTAACGCCGCAGGGTCAGCTCATCGGCCTGCTCGCGGCTGAAACCGTGCTCCCGCGCCACGTTCTCGGCGGTGGTCAGCATGTCCTTGCCGGTGGCCGGATCGGCGGCGATGTTGTCCATGTTCCAGTTCTCGGCGATCACCTCGCCACCCGGCCCGTTGGGGTTGGGCCAGATGGTGTGGGGGCCGTTGGAGGGCCGGTCGGCCAGCAGGCAGTAGGTGGTATCGAAGCTGCCGGAATCCACCGCCAGGGCGGCATTGAACACCGCCGTGGTGGCGGTGGCGCAGGCCTGGGTGATGTTCTGGCCGGGTGCCTGGCCGGCGCCCATCATGGCCGCGGCCCAGGGGGCGCCGTAGAAGATCGACTTCTGCCCCACCGACACCCCCAGGTAGAGGTAGTCGATGAGCGTGGGATCGATGTCGCGGGCGGCGAACCAGCGCTTGCTGGTGGCCGCACCCAACTCGATGGAGTTGACGTTGGCCAGGCTGCCCATCCACTTGCAGAAAGGGGTGGTGTAGTAGCCGCCGTAGGGGATGTAGGCGTTCTTGAACATGTCCGATCTCCAAATGCTGTTCAGTCGCGGGTCAGGTGCGCGCGCAGGCCGCCCCACTGGGGCTGGAAGAGCTCCGCCGGCATCTCGCGCAGCTCGCTGGCAATGCGCGGCACGAAGTCCATGGCCGCCAGGATGTCGCGCTCGACGTCCAGTCCGGGGGCGATTTCGGTCAGGGTGATCTCGCCGTCGAGCAGCTCGAACACGCAGCGCTCGGTGACGAACAGCACCGGCTTGCCGGTCTCGTGGGCGTAGCGACCGCTGAAGGTGATCTGGTCGACGCGCTGGACGAACTTGCGCCGTGGCCCCTCCTCGAGAATCCGCAGGCTGCCGCCCTCGACCGCCACCTTGCCGCCGTTGGTGAAGGTGCCGCAGAACACCACCTTGCGAGCGTTCTGGCTGATGTTGATGAAGCCGCCCGGCCCCACCACCTTGTCGCCGAACTTGCTGACGTTGAGGTTGCCCTCGTGGTCGGTCTGGGCCAGCCCCAGGAAGCACACGGCCAGGCCGCCGCCGTCGTAGAAGTCGAACTGATAGCCGTGATCGATGATCGCCTCGGCGTTGTAGGCGGTGGCGAAATCGCCGCCGCTGGCCGGCACGCCGCCGTAGGTGCCGAGCTCGGTGGTCAGTGTCATCAGGTCGCTGACGCCCTCTTCCGCCGCCACGCTGGAGACCCCTTCCGGCATGCCGATGCCGAGGTTGACCACCCCGCCCGGCACCAGCTCCATGGCGGCGCGGCGGGCGATCACCTTGCGCGGGTCCAGCGGCAGCGGCTTGATGCCGCCCAGCGGCACCTTGAGATCGCCGGCCAGGGCCGGGTTGTAGGTGGTGGTGATGGTCTGCATATGGTGTTCGGGCTCGGCCACCACCACGTAGTCGACCAGGTCGCCCGGCACCTTGACCTGCTTGGGGTGCAGGCTGCCCTGGGTGGCCAGGTACTCCACCTGGGCGATGACGATGCCGCCGCTGTTCCTGGCCGCCTGGGCCATGGAGAGCTGCTCGAGGAACAGCGCCTCGCGCTCCATGCTCAGGTTGCCGCGCTCGTCGGCGGTGGTGGCGCGAATCACTGCCACATCCACCGGGAAGGTGCGATACAGCAGCCACTCCTCGCCTTCCAGCTCGACCAGCTTGACCAGATCCTCCTCGGCGGCGCTATTGGCCTTGCCCCCCTCCAGGCGCGGGTCGACGAAGGTGCCGAGCCCCACCTTGCTGAGCACGCCGGGCTTCTTGCCGGCGATATGGCGCCACAGGTGCGCCAGCACGCCCTGGGGGAGCAGGTAGCCCTCGACGCGGTTCTCGCGAATCAGCTCGCCCATGCGCGGCGCCTGGCCGGTGTGGCCGCTGATCAAGCGCCTGACCAGGCCGGCGTGGCCAAGGTGGTTCATGCCGCGGCTCTTGCCGTCGCCGCAGCCGCAGCTGTGCGCCACGGTGAGGTCGCGGGGCGCCCCGGTCTCGAGGAAGCGCTGCTCCAGGGCCGTGGCCACGGCTTCGGCGAAGCCGCACAGGCCGGCGGTGGTCCAGATGACCGTATCGCCGTCCTGGATCAGGTTCGCCGCGGCAGCGCTGTCGATGATCTTGTTCACACTTGTCGGCTTCACTCTTGTCGGCCCTCTTGCGGAAACACCATTAGCATGGCGCTATATATTGTTGAATCAACAAACATACTGACTCATGGATCTCCCACTGGAACGCCCCGGCTAGCGGGGCGCTCCCGTCAGCCGCTGGTCAACACCAGCACGATCTGGGGATAGAAGATCACCAGGGCCACCACCAGGATGTCGGCCACCAGGAAGGTCGAGACGCCGCGGAAGATGTCCATCAGCGAGGCGTACTGCCCGGCCACGCCCTTGATCACGAAGATGTTCATGCCCACCGGCGGCGTGATCATGCCGATCTCCAGCAGCTTGACCAGCAGCACGCCGAACCAGATCAGGCTGACGTCATACAGCTCGAAGATCGGCAGCAGCACGGGCAGGGTCACCAGCATGGCGCCGAACGGCTCCATGAACAGCCCGAGGAAGAGATAGATCAACACCACCACCAGCATCAGTTCCAGATAGGTGGGGTCCCAGCCGCTGACGGCACCGGTGATGTAGCCGGCCACACCGCTCAGGCTCAGGAACATGGTGAACATGCTGGCACCGACGCCGATGATCAGCAGCGCCGAGGTGGTGGAGAGCGTCTCGAGCAGCGCCGCCTTCATGGCCCTGCCATTCAGCCGCCGCAGCACCAGGCCGATAAGAATCGCCCCGGCAGCGCCGACGGCACCGGCCTCGGTGGCGGTGAAGAAGCCGGAGAAGAGGCCGCCGAACACCAGCACCCCGAGCGCCAGCACCGGCCAAATATCGAGCAGCGCCTGACGCGGAGACACCTCGCGGGCGCCAACGGCCTCCCGGGGCACGATGTCGGGGCGCAACCAGCTCACCACCAGGATCACGATGCAGTAGCTCACCGCGGTCAGCAGGCCGATGGTGATGCCGCCCAGGAACACCTGGGTGATCGAGACCTGGGCGAACACGCCGTAGACGATCATCAGGATGCTGGGGGGAATCAGCGCCCCGATGGTGCCACCCGCGGCAATGGTGCCGCAGGCGAAGCTGGGCTTGTAGCCGCCCTTCACCATCTCGGGAATCGCGATGCGCCCCATGGCCGCCGAGCAGGCGACGCTGGAGCCGCTCACCGCGGCAAAGCCGGAGCTGGCAAAGATGCTGGAGATGGCCACGCCGCCCGGCAGCCAGCGGAACACCACCTTGGCTGCATTGAACAGGCCGTTGGTCAGCCCGGCGTGGTAGCAGACGAAGCCCATCAGCAGGAACATGGGTACCGCACTGAGCGTCCACTTGGCGATGAACTCATAGGGCGTCGAGGAGAGCATGCCGATGGCGGTGTTCCAGCCGAACATCATGGTCATGCCGCCCAATGAGACCGACACCAGAGCAAGCGCAACCGGTACGCGAAGTGCCAGCAGGACAAGGAGAATGATCAAGCCATAGAAACCGGTCGCAACGGACATGAATTACCTTTCCTCTTGCGCGGGAGAATCGTACGTCGTTCCCGTCGCCAGCAGCGGCAGCCTGACCAGGCAGACCAATGCAGCCAGCGCAAAGGCCACGGGCAGTACGAAATAGGTCGGCCAGACGGGCATCGGCACGTTGAGTGACATGACGTAGGCGCCGATCTGGTACTGCTCCATGGCCTTGCCCCAGGTGGCCACGGCCAGCGTGGCGTAGATGGCCGCCGAGAGCAGCGATACCAGAACGTCGGAAATGCGGATCAGCCTGGGGCCCATCAGGCCTTCCAGCGCTTCGACGCTGATCATGTTGCGGCGCCACTCGACCCAGCCCAGCGGCAGCAATGCCAGGGTGATCAGGTAGTAGCGGGTCACCAGTTCCAGCGTGGCGGGAATGGAGATCGACAGCGTCGAGCGCAGCACCACATCGAGCGTGATGTGCACCACCATCAGCAGAATCCCCAAAGTGCCCAGCAGCGCCAAGCCGACAGCGGCGAGGTTGGTCAGGCGATATAACACAGCCATGGGGCGTCTCCTACATCAAGGAAAACACTGCACGAATGCCGGCCCGAAGGCCGGCCATTCGTGGGGTACACGACCTGCTCAGCTGCCGTAGGTGGCGAAGTCGACGTCACTAAAGATTTCACGCTTCATGGCCTCGGCAATGGCCTCGTGATCGTCGCCGATCTCTTCGACCATCTCGGTCCACTTGTCGACCAGCGCCTGGAAGCGCTCGATCTTGGCCTCGGCGTCTTGCACACCGTGGCGCCTTTCGGCCTGCTCCGCGGCATAAGTCAGATCCTCCTCGAGGAAGGCAGGAATCGCATCGAGCAGATCCTGCTCGGGCTCGAGAATCTCGATGCCGCTCTCCTTGGCGATTTCGCGCGCCTCTTCGGCCATCTCGTAACCCCAGCGCTGGGTGATGGCGGCGCTCGCCTCGACGGAAGCGTGGATCATCGCCTCACGCTGTTCCTCCGTCAGGCTGTCCCATGCCTGCTGGCCGACGGCGTGGGAGATGGTGCTGTGGAAGGTGCCCAGTTCGACGTCGGTCACGTAATTGAGTACGTCGTCGAGACGGAAGGAGATGATGTCGGCGATGGAGGCGATGGTGCCCTCGATCACGCCCTGGGAGAGCGACTCGTAGGTCTCGCCCACCGACATGGTCGCCGGTGTCAGGCCGACCGACTCGGCCCAGCGGGAGTACTGCGGGCCGCCGACGCGCATGCGCAGGCCGCGCAGATCGGCAAGGGAGCGTACCGGCTTGGTGCTCAGGATGCGATAGAGATCAGAGGCATGCGAGCTGGTATAGACGATGCCCAGCGCCTTGAGCTCTTCCTGACATTCCGCACAGGTAACGATATATTCCGTCACTGCCGCCGCCATGGCATGGGGCGTGGTGCCGAGGAAGGCCATGTCGCCGACCAGGTTGATCTCGGGAAGGTCGGCCGGGAAATAGGCCGGCAGGAACAGCCCCGCCTCCACCAGACCGCTGCGGATGGCATTGCGCATGTTGCCAATGTTGGCCACCTCGGTGCCCAGCAGATTGCCCCTCAGCTCACCGTTGGTCTTCTCCTCCAGGCGCTCGGCAAACTGGGTGAACATCGGGTTGTAGGCGGGATGGGCGGGCGGCACCCCCGGCGCCATGCGCAACTCACGGGCCTGAGCATGGCTGGCGAGCGCCAGGCTCCCGACGGTGACGGCAATGGCAACGGTCTTGAGCAGCGTGTGATTCGTCATGGGTGTCTCCAGATGGATTATATTTGTTTGTTGAATCAACAATGGTTGTAGTCATCTATCTGATGGCCGATTATAGTCCACTCATCAACCCCTCTAGATACCCGACTTTGGTCTAAGTCCACTTGGCACAATGACATCCCAGAGCCCGGGCTCAACACGTTTGGCGAGCCTCGCTAGTGCTTTGCCTAGCTGTGCGCGCCTCGGCATGGATTCACGGCACTATCGCTCGCCCACCACGGCCACCATGGTGAGAGCCATCGAACGAAGGGTCAGCGACGGATCGTTGCAGCCTATAGTCGAGGGCGATACACTCAAAAATGGAATGTAGCGGCTGGCATCTTGCATTACCTTTTCGACAAATAGCGGGTTATTTAACCAATAATTTTAAAGTTTTCTTGGTAAAAACATGAGCCACCCACTACCACCTCTAAACCCGCTAAGAACGTTTGAGGTCGCCGCTCGCTTACGCAGTCTCACTCGTGCCGCCGACGAGCTCCATGTATCGCAAGTTGCCGTTAGCCGACAGGTCAAGGTGCTGGAAGATTATCTTGGTGTCGCCTTGTTCACTCGCCTGCATCGCGGCATAGAGCTTACCCAGGAAGGCGCTGAACTCTACGAGGGCGTAAAGCAAGCCTTTCAGGACATAGAAAAAGCCACGAAGAAAGTATCGCGCCGAAATCAGCGAGACACGCTTTCGATACAGTCCTACACCACGTTTTCCCAGCGCTGGCTGATACCTAGACTGGCGGACTTCCACAAGAAGAACCCGTTGCTGGAAGTCAAATTGTCGTCGTCATTGAAGCCCGTTGACTTCAGCATGCAGAACGTGGATGCAGCCATTCGTTCGGGGCATGGAGACTGGCCAGGCCTGCACGCGGAAAAACTGGTCGACATCGAGCTGGTCCCGATCGTATCGGCCTCGTTGTGGACAACCGAGAAGTTAGAGAAAGACGATATTTCTCGAGTGCGCCTCTTACACTCAACGGCACGGCCCGATGACTGGAAGACGTGGATCGAGGCAAGCGGACACCAGGCTGACCCCGAGATGGGGATAAAATTCGACACCTCTGCTCTGGCCTATGAGGCCGCTTCGATGGACATAGGCTGCGCCATCGCCATCAAGGTCTTCGTCGAACGGCAGCTGCAAGACGGCAGCTTCGTGGCACTTTCGGACTTCATCTGCAAGACCGGCGAGGCCTATTACTTGACCTGGCCGAAAGATGCCCGCCCTTCGGATGCATTGCTCAAATTCCTGGAGTGGATGAGAGGCATGATCGACCAGCCGCTGTGACAGAATCTTGTTGGAAAACCCGCCTGTCATTCAGAAAGCCCGTGAACGAGCCTCTTGTCATGGCGATGCCGAAGCCATTGGAATATAGCCAGGTGCACGAACAAAAGAACTCCGCACAAGAAATAAGCCACCGTAAAGCCCGCGAGCTGCGTGGCAAGCCCCAGGAGCAGAGGCGCGAGGAACTGCATGGCGCGGTTGACCATGAGTCGCAGCGCCAAGGCATGTGCTCTTTGCTCTTCGAGCACCTCCTCGGCAATCACCACCATCGACAGCGGTTGGGATAACCCCACCCCGACACCTACCAGGATGGCGAAGAAGCACAACAGGTAAAAATCGCCTGCCAAGCCAGTGAGCAGCAAACCTGACGCCATGAATGCCATGGTCCATGACATCGTCGCGTAGCGCCCGCGGAGAAGGCGCACGGCCACACTGGTGAGCGGCCTGACAGCCATCGAGGAAAGCGCACGCAGGCTGACGATAAACCCAATCGTCGTGCCTGAGAGCGCCAGGCTTTCCAGATACACGGGGAGATAGCTGGAGTGCGCGCCCAACGCCAGCATCGCCGCGAGCGAAGCGATCATGGAGAGCTGAACGCCGTGGGTGTGTTTCACCAGCACCAACTGCCTCATCAGCCCCTCTCGCAGCCCGACGCGCTGCTTGCTGCCGCCATGCCCCTTTCTCTGGTTGGTGATGAAGATGGCCACCAGCGAGACAAGAGACAAAAGCAACGCCGTGTGGATGGCACTCGAAGGACCGCCCCGATGGTCGATGATCCATCCGGCCAGCAGAGGCCCGAGCATCTGACCGAGAGACAGGAAAGTCGTGTACCAGCCGAAATAGCGCTCCAGCTTGGCGCCCTTGCCGAAATAGGTCACGGCCGTTTGCGCCGAGATGACCATCATCAGCTGCGCCAGGCCAATCACCAATTGCCCTGCGATCAGGCCCACGAAGCCGGGCAGCACGGCCAGCAGCCCTACCCCCAGCACCATGCCCGCCGCGCCCAGCTTCAGGGGGCGTGCGCTTCCCCAGCGAGCGACGAGCGAGCCAAACGACATCGCCAAAAACAGCGGCAGAACGTACGGAGCACTGACCAGCAGCCCCAAGGCCAGTGGTGTTGCCCCCAGTTCGATGGCAGCTAGCGGCACGGCTACCAGCAACATCGTTTGCACGAGGAAGGCGACGCCCAGGCTCAGGCAAATACACGCAAACTCCTTCCGCATCGTATGCCATCCCTATGCCTGAACTCTGAACAAGCCATAAAGGGGTGGGCACAGCGACTGCCCACCCCAACCTTCATCGGTCGTCTCCTCACTCGCCGCTATCTGGCGATGGGCCGTTGCCGACGGTACCCTTTGATCTTGTTGCGGAAAGCACCCAGCGCCGGCAAGACGAACGACAGCACCGCAAGCGCTAGCAGCGTGGCACTCAGGGGGTTCGTCACGAAGGTCGTCACATCGCCATTCGAGATGGAAAGTGCACGACGCAGGTTCGTTTCCAGCATATCGCCCAGGACCAGCGCCAGAATGATCGGGGCCAGGGGGATATTGGTCTTGCGCAGCAAGTAGCCGATGACGCCAAAGGCCAAGGTCACATAGACCGGGAACATCGAGCCAGCAGAGGCATAGGCACCGATCAAGCTGATGGAAGCCACGATGGCGGCGATGGCTGGGCGCGGTATATCGGCCACCTTGGCCCAGAACCGAGCCCCCGCCAGGCCGATGAACACCATGATCGGCACACTGATCCACAGCGAGACGAAAACCGTATAGGGGATCTGCGGGTTGGTGGTGAACAGCAAGGGCCCGGGCTGTATGCCGTGAATCATGAGCGCACCGATCATGATGGCCGTAGTGGCCGAGCCCGGAATGCCCAATGCCAGCATGGGCGCAAGGGAGCCGGAAACCGAGGCGTTGTTCGCCGTCTCCGAAGCAGCGATACCCTCGTAGCTGCCTTTACCGAACATTTCCGGCTGCTTGGAGAAGCGCTTGGCAACGGCGTAAGAGACGAAGGAGCCTACGGAAGCGCCCGCGCCGGGTATCACACCGACGAAATAGCCGATGATGGAACTCCGCAAGAACAGCGTCTTCATCTTGTAGAACGATTTCAAGGGCACCGCCAGGATCCCGCTCATCGGCTGGTTCTTGGTCTTGTTGCTGGCTCCCGCCTCGATCATGTAAAGGACTTCGGAAAGAGCGAAAAGACCCAATAGAGCAGGAACCAGCGGCAGCCCCTCGAAGAAGTCGGGATGGTAGCTGAAACGCGGCACCCCCGTTTGGGTATCCAGGCCGATGGTGGCCAGGGCCAGCCCGATCCCCATCGCCAGGGCGCCCTTCCACATCGAGCCGGAAGACAGGCTGGATACCAGGCTCAACCCAAGCAGCGCGAGTGCAAAGTAGGCCGTAGGGCCGAAATTCAGCGCATATTCCGAGAGAGGAACGGCAGTCAGGAATAGCAGAATGGCACTGGCGAAAATGCCCACACCTGAAGAAACGATGGAGATGTTCAGCGCGATCCCCGTCTTTCCCTGCTTGGTCAACGGGTAGCCATCCCAGGCCGTTGCCACCGCCGCCGCCGTGCCGGGAGAGTTGAGCAGAATGCCCGAGATGGCGCCGCCGTACTCGGCCGCGGCAAACAGCGCCACCAGCATGACGATGGAAACGATGGGATCCATGCCGTAGGTAAAGGGAATCATCAATGCGATGCCCAGGCTGGGCCCCAAGCCGGGGATGGCACCGATCAGATAGCCAATGAGAGCGCCCGCGACGAGGCCGAGAGGGACCATCGGATTGGTGAAGGCATCGAGGCCTATCAGAAGATTGTCGATCATCATCACACCTCAGTCGAAGTAGACGCCAAGCACCAGCACGAAGAGGACGTAGATACCGGCGGATAGCAACGGTGGCAGGCTGAACAGCAGCAGATAGCGTCTTTCGCCACCCAGCCACATCAGCAGGAGCGCGAGTAGTGCGATACCGACGAGAGGCCCTATCGCCCGGAAGGAGAGCACCAGGACGAACATGACGGCGATGGTCAGTGCGACTTGCACCGGTCGACTGACCGTCACGTAGGCGTCGGCGTCATCCTTTGGTGCCGCAATGAGGGATACGAGGATGAGCGCAACCAGCGATACGCCGATCAACAGGGAAACGAGAACGGGAAACCCACCGGCTCCAACGCCACGCGCCGCACCGGGAAGCCCCATGGCCTCCTTGAAATAGAAAGCATTGACGAGAAACAGCACCACATAGACGAATATCTCGAGCCACTTTTTCCTCAGCCTGAGCTCCGGAACGACTGCATCTTTGGCATTGGCATCATGTGACAAATCACTCATTGGCGGCCTCCAGATCTTTTATAGTTTTTCCTTTCGCAACTCGACATGAAGCCGCTAGGCTTCTGCCTCCACTGTCTTCACCAGGCCGGCATCGCCTCGCTCATGGCCCTTGCCGCTCACCTCGGCAAGCCAGCCGAGCGCCGACGCGAGCCGCTCGTGGCCCCACTGGCGCGCAATGAAGAGGGGGCCGCCCCGCCAGCGCGGGAAGCCGTATCCGTGTACGAGTGCGATATCGATATCCGCCGGTCGCTGGCAGACGCCTTCATCGAGCAACAGCAGCGCCTCGTTGATCAGCGCGAGCAGCGCCCGCTGCTGGATCTCCTCGTCATCGAACGCCCTCGCCTCGATACCCTGCTCCTGGCGGTAGCGCGCGACGATTGCGGCGACCTCCGGGTCCGGGACGGGGCGCTTGTCTTCGCCGTAGCGGTAGTAGCCCTTGCCGGTCTTGCGGCCCAGGCGACCGGCTTCACAGATCACATCGGGTATCCCGACATAGCGGCGCAGATGCCGGGTGGCCAGGGTCTGCTGGCGCATCCTCCAGGCGATATCCAGCCCGGACATGTCAGCCACCTTGAACGGCCCCATGGCAAAGCCATACACCTCCAGGGCGGCATCGATCTGCTCGATACTGGCGCCCTCTTCCAACATGAACTCGCACTGGCGGCGATAGGCCGCGTACAGCCGGTTGCCGACGAAGCCCCAGCTGTTGGCGACCACGATGGCTTTCTTCTTCAGCCGCCGTGAGAACGTGATGGCGGTGCTGAGCGTCTGCTCGCTGGTGGTCTTGCAGTGCACCACCTCGAGCAGCGCCATGCGCTGCGCGGGGCTGAAGAAGTGCAGCCCAAGCACGCGCGCCGGATGGGCAACGCCCTCCGCGATGCGGTCGATATCGAGATAGGAGGTATTGGTCGCCAGCAGCGTGTCCTCACCGACCAGACCGGCAAGATCGGCAAACAGCGCCCGCTTGACGTTGAGGTCTTCGATGATGGCTTCGATCACCAGATCCGTGCCGACCACCGCCTGGATGTCCTGGGTGGGGCGCAGTCTCGCCAGCAGCTCATCGCGCCGTTCGGTCGTCATGCGCCCACGCCCGATATCGGCTTTCAGCTCCTGTGCGATGCGCTTCACCCCCGCCTCAAGGGCTGCGGCGTTCAGCTCCAGCAAGTCGACCGTATAGCCGGCCTGCAGCACGCAGAGGGCGATGCCGCTGCCCATCGTGCCGGCGCCGATCACCGCGACCCGCTCCAGCGTGCGAGGTGCTACGGCCTGGCTCGGCGTGAAGGGCTGCTCGCGCTCGGCGAAGAAGAGGTAGCGCAGCGCGCGGGCGGGCTCGCTGCCACGCAGGGCAAGGAAGTGCGCCCGCTCCCTGGCCACCGCTTCGGCAAAGCTCGACTCGCCGGCACTCATCACCACCTCGGCCGCCACGGCTGCTGCCGGCAAGCCGCGGGAGCGTGCCAGGAGCTTTTTTGCCTGGGCCTGCAGCGTCGCTTCCTCGACGGGGGCGACGTCACGCTCGGCCAGGGGCCGCTTGCCACCCCGGTAGCGGCTTGCATAGGCCAGGATTTCGGCATGCTGCGCCGCGCCCTCTTCCGTCCCCGTCAGCAGCTCGTCCACCAGTCCGATCCGCCTGGCCTCGGCGGCAGCGATGGGCTTGCCACTGACGATCATCTCCAGCGCCTTGGGCAGCCCCACGGCGCGCGGCAGACGCTGGGTCCCGCCGGCACCGGGGATGACCCCGACGCTTACCTCGGGCAGCCCCAGCATGGCGGTGGGCGTGGCCAGTCGCACGTCGCAGGCCAGCGCCAGCTCCAGCCCTCCGCCCAGGGTGTGGCCCTTGACCACGGCAATTACCGGCAGCGGAAAGGCGGCCAGTGCGGCCGTCACTTGCGGCAGCGTCGGCTCGGTCGGCTCGTTTTCCAGCTCGCGCAGGTCGGCGCCGGCCATCAGGTGCTGGCCCGCTCCCGTCAGCACGACGGCGGTGGTGCGCTGCACGTCGATCCGGCCCAGCGCGGCCAGGATGCCTCTGCGTACCGCATCGGTGCTGCTGTTGACCGGCGGATTGTCGAGGGTGATGACCGCCACCGCCCCCTCCTGATGCAGGTGGACCCGGCCGCCGGTGCGCGCTTCAGTCATGGGAGCCACCCTCCCCGCGCCCCGCGTCAATCATGAGCACCGCGTCCGCCGCCACCACGCCCTGCCCTTCCGGCATGACGAACAGCGGATTGATTTCCGAGGTCACCAGGCGCTCGCCCAGTGCCGCCACCAGGGCGGAGAAGTTGACGATTGCCTGCGCCAGCGCTTCGGTATCGCGACGCGGTAAGCCTCGATACCCATCGAGCAGGGGCCAGGTGGTCAACTGCTGCATCATCTCCCTGGCCTGCTCCAGCGTGAGTCCGCCCTGGGCCGGCAACAGCCGGATGGCCGTGTCCTTGAACTGCTCGGCCGTGACCCCGCCGGCCCCCAGCAGAATGGCCGTACCCAGTGCATCGCGATTGGCGCCCAGGATCAGCTCATGGCCGCCGGCCACCATCGCCTCCACCAGAAAGGTATCGGGAGAGCGTCCCACGTGGGATTCCACCTGGTGCGCCATCTGCTCCAGGCGAGCGCCGATGGTCTCGGCATTCAGGTGCAGCGCCACGCCGCCAATGTCGCTCTTGTGCAGCAGGTTGGCATCCAGCACCTTCAACACCACCGGCGCGCCCACGTCGCCGACCGCACGTTCGGCCTCTTCACGCGTGTGCACGATGCGGCTCGCCGGAACGGTAATGCCGGCCGCTGAGAACAGCCGCTTGGCGGCCGCTTCATCGAGCGCGCCCTGCGGCAGGCCGCTCACGTCGGGCAGTGGAACGCTCGGCAGGCTGCCTTCAGCGCTCAGCGGCCGGCTGGTGACGTACAGCGCTTCCAGCACGGCGCTGCAACTTTCCGGCGAGCTGAAGCCGGGAATGGCCGCGCGATTCAGGCGCTGCAGCGTATTCGGCGCATAGGGGCTGACATAGGCCAGCACCGGCTTGTCGCTGGCACCCAGGCTGTCGCTGATCGCGCCGACCACCAGGTCCGGCATGGCCAGGCCCGAAGAGCCGATGATCACGATCAGGGCATCGTAGCTGTCGCTTGCGAGCAGGATACGAATCGCTTGCCGCAGCAGATCGGGCTGCAGCCCCGCCAGGGTCACGTCGATGGGGTTGCGGTCGAGTGCCGTTGGCGTATCGCCCTGCAGGGCGCGCAGTTGCTCCGCGGTGGCCTGATCCGGCGGCGGCGTCTCGAAGCCATTGATGCCCAGGCTGTCGGCGATGAGGGTACCGGCGCCGCCGGTAGAGGTCAGCACGGCGACGCGGCGCCCCGCCAGCTTGCGCCCGGCCACCAGTACGGCGGGCACGTCGAGGAATTCGTCGAAGGTGTTGACGCGAATGACGCCCAGCTCACGGAAGAAGGCATCGTAGACACGGTCTTCTCCCGCCAGCGCACCGGTGTGCGAGCTGGCGGCACTGGCTCCCGCCTCGGAGCGGCCGATCTTGAACACCACCAGCGGCTTGCCTGCTTCGCGGGCCCGCAGTGCCACTTCGCGGAAGCGCCCCGGGTGACGAATGCTCTCCAGGTAGAGCGCAATCACCTTGGTGCTGGGATCGTCGATCAGGTACTCGACGAAGTCGCTCACTTCCAGGTCCACCTCGTTGCTGGTGGAGATGAGCGATGAGAGACCGATGCCGCGGCCCGCCGCACGCGAGAGTAGCGCCCCCAGGATGCCGCCGCTCTGCGAGACCACCGCCACGCTGCCGGCAGGCAGCTCGCTGACCTCCAGCGCCCCGCTGGCCGAAAGGGGGATGCCGGCAGTCAGGTTGACCAAACCGATGGTGTTCGGCCCCAGGATGCGCATGGAGCCGGCGGCCTCCTTCAGCTGTGCCTGAAGATCCTGGCCCTCTTCTCCCGCCTCCGCATAGCCGCTGGCGAGCACCACCGCGGCCTTGCAGCCCAGCTGCGCCAGTCCTCGAACCGCATCGATGCTGCGCTTGGCATTGAGCAGCACCAGGCCGACATCCGGGGCCTCCGGCAGCGCCTTCACGTTCGGGTAGCAGGTGAGACCCTGAATCTCGTCGGCCTTGGGATTGACCGGATAGATCGGCCCTGCGAAGCCGTGCTTGATCAGGTAGGACACGGGGAGACCCGAGGTCTTTTTGGGATCGGCGGAAGCGCCGATCACCGCAATGCTGCGCGGGTTGAGGAGGGCATCGATCGGGTTCACTGCTGGGCCTCCTTCATGCGATCGAGAAAGGCCTGCACCGAGCTGCGATGCTCTTGTGAGGTGTAACAGATACCCTGCGCCTTGCTGCCCTCGGCGAACACCTGGTGCTCGGACATCTCGTAGCTCTTGTTGATGACCGATTTGGTCAGCGCGATGGCCGTACGCGAGCCGCTGCTCATCTCGGCCGCCATGGCCTGGGCCGAGCTCAACAGCTCGTCGGCGTTGCAGAGCTGGTCCGCAATGCCCAACTGCTGGGCCTCTTCGGCATTCACACGGCGACCGCTGAAGATCAGCGCCTTGGCACGCGCCAGGCCGACACGACGGGGCAGGAAGTACATGCCACCGCCATCCGGCACCAGCCCACGGGCGATGTAGGCCCAGGTGAAGTGGGCATGCTCGGACGCCACGACGAAGTCACAGGAAAGAGCCAGATCCGCGCCCAGCCCAGCCGCCGCACCGTTCACAGCCGCCACGGTGGGAATCGGCAGGTTCAGCAGCAGGCTGGCGGCGTAGTGGACGCCCTGCTGGCGCTCCCAGCCGTTGAATCCCACCGTCGCCGGATCCGCCTCCATCCGTGTTTTCATGCCTGCGATGTCGCCGCCGGCACAAAAACCCTTGCCATTCCCGGTAATGACCAAAGCGCGAATGGCGCGATCGCCACGGATCGAAAGCAAGTGCTCGACCAGCTCGGCCCGCATGGCATCGCTCATGGCGTTACGCTTGTCGGGGCGGTTCAGCGTCAGCAGGGCGATACCGTTGTCGACCGTGCGGATAACCAACTCGGGTTGACTCATAAAACACTCCTTCTGGAGAGGGCATCACAATATCGGCACCAGCCCCAAGACTAAGCAGGACAGTCTTGATGCAACATTGTCGGACCGCTCACCGAGATATCATTGCCAATACAAAGCAACCAATGACGATCGTGCATTACTTAAGCACTTGGCCATTACTCGCATCCGTCGCCAAAATAACGATTCAAACAAATCTGGATTTAGCGACCGAACCAGTCTTCCGTGAGGAGCTGAGCAATACGATAGCGTTTCCAAACTGACACATTACTCAGCGAATATACGAAGTCTGTTTATTCTTCCAACTGGGCCTTGGCCACCTCGCTGATCTGGTGGGCAAAAGCGGTGTACTCTTCCGGTCCCATCCAGGTGTCGGTAACACCGGCATTGCGAGCGTAGTTTTGGTATTGCTCGCTACGCATTGCCTCATGGAAGGCATCGGCGATCTGCTGCTGCAGCTCCATTGGCATGCCGGCAGGACCGAATATCCCGCGCACCTGCACCCAGCTGGAGTCGACGTCGAAGCCTTGCTCTTCCAGCGTGGCGACGTCGTCGAGCCCGTCCACCCGCTCCGCTCCGTGTACGCCCAACCCTTGCAGGCGCCCTGCCTCGAAGTAGGCCTGGGCTCCACTCAGGTTCGACATGCCCACGTCGACATGTCCGCCCAGTACGGCGGCAACGATATCGGGGGTCGAATTGAAAGCCACCCACTCGAACTCGACATCGGCGGCCTTTTCCAGCATCCGCAGTGCAATATGCTGTGTCGACCCCACTGGCCCGAAGCCGCCTACGGCGACCCTTCCATTTCTCGTTCTGGCCTCTTCGACCAGATCGTTGATGTCCTTGATGTCCGATCCGGTTCTGGTCCATATCAGGTTGGGATCCGACTGAGCGGTGGCTATCCAGCTAAAATCCTCGATGGCAAACGTACCCTTGAGGTTGGTCAGCATGCCGGTAAAGTGGGACAGGGTATTCACCCCCAGCGTCAGCCCATCCGGATTCGAAGACCTGATTCTTGCCATCTGGGTCGCACCCGCGCCCCCCGGCGAATTGATGACAGCAATGGTTTGGCCTATTTTCGGCTCCAGCGACTCCGCCACGGTACGAATGAATACATCTGCCGAGCCACCGGCACTCGTGTGCATGATGATTCTGACAGGCCCTTCAGGGCGCCACTCGACCTCATCTGCGGTGGAAGTCGCACTAAAACCCAGGGCGATAGACAATGACAAGAAAGAAGCGAAGCAATATTTCTTGAGCGAGGATGAGTTATGATATTTTTCCATGTCGTGCTCTCCTTTATATAGCAACACCAATATTTATTTTTAGCTGCAATTCGATACTGGCATACCTCACAGCAGCCAACCACTGACCATAAATTGGTGCTTGGCCAACCTTTGGTTCATCGAATGTCAGGAAGACGCTTCAGGCTCGGCGGGTAGAGTGCTGCCCCACAGAATGTCGTTCTTTATCTTTTCAAGCCGACGTTGCGAAAGGATTCCCGCCGTCAGCTCATCATACTTTTCGATGAGTTCGTCATCCGACATGGGCTCTTCCGGATCACCTTTGCGCACTCTCTGCAAGTGGCTGTATTGCCGGTCGCCATCGGTCGTCACGATGATGTTGGCCATCCGCTTTGCAGGATAGTGCGCCGCAATATCCTGTCTTTCCGATACCGTCACCCTTTTCATCAGGTCGCGCACCCGCGCATCGCTCAGCATTGAGCGCTCGAATGCCTGCAACCTGACCTTCCCGGTAATCAAAAAGACGGCAATGCAGTACTGAATGCTGAACCTGGCTTCCTGCGCGGAGACAGGCTCGGGCCGATTGCACATCGAGTAGGTGGCGCCATACCCCTCGATATGGATGCTCTGAATCCGCTCGATCGGTATGCCCTCTCTTTGCCGCAACACTTTCAAGCCATCGAGCGCCGGAAAGATGTGCCCACAGCAGCCATGATTCTTGATCGTCATTCGCGTGATGGGCGTCCAACTGCCGATACCCTCCAGAGCGGCCTCCCAGCTCCCCGTGGAGTCGCTGGTCGCCGCAGCGAAGCCGTTGGGCGCATGCAGGCTGTCCAGCGATGCCGTCACCCCATGGGCTGCGGCCATGCCGGCCATGAGCCCGGCGTCCGCTGCATGGCCGGCATGCAGCGGCTTGGCCATGCCTTCGCCCTGCAGGTTCTGCTGATGCCCGCCGGCGAAGCTGCTCGCAAGCGCAATGGCGTGGGCGATCTGCTGTCGGCTTGCTCCCAGCAGCATTGCCGTGGACACCGCCGCGCCGATGGTCCCCACCGTGGCCGAGGTATGCCAGAAGGTGTAATGGCTCGGCTGGACCGCCAAGGCGATACGACAGCCGACTTCGTAGCCGCCGACGATGGCGCGGTGCAGCCGTTCGCGCGATGCGCCGGTGTCCTGGGCAACGGCAAGTGCCGCTGCAATGGTGGAGCTGCCGGGGTGATAGCCGCCATCCTTGAAGATATCGTCGAACTCGACCGTATGGCTGGCAGTGGCGTTCAACAAGGCGGCGTACCTGGGCGCACTGTGCAGTCCATCCACGTAGCACACAGCCTTACCGGCGCCGCGCGTGGCAGCAAACGCCTGGGAGAGCAGCGTGGCGGGCTCATGGCGCGTGCCGGGTAGCGTGGTGGCAAACCAGTCCAGCAGCGCTCTGCGCGTCGCCCACTCCACCTCAGGGGCCAGTGGCCGGTGCTGCCACTCTTCCGCCGCGCTCGCCAGGCGTTCGATGGGATGGTTCATTGCGGACTCTCTGCGTGGATTTCGTCCAGCGCACCGCCGATGACACCCGCGGCTTTCAGCGCCTGCAGCTCGCCTGCCGAATATCCCAGGCTGGTGAGCAGCTCCCCCGTCTGGGCGCCGACCCTTTGCGGAGGAGAAGTGATTCGCCGCTCTCCGGCGGACATCGTGAACGCCGAGACCGGCACGACCAGTTCGCGCTCGTCATTCTCGGCGATAGGCTGGCCGTGCAGCACGCCTCTCGCGCCGACATGCGGATCTGCCAGCGCCTCCTCCAGCCGCCTGATGCGTGCCGCCGGAATGCGTCGCTGCTGCAAGAACGTTTCCCAGTAGCTCGCCGTCATGGTGCCGATGATTTCCGCAATGACTCTCGCCTCTTGCGCATGGCCATCCAGGCGCTGGTTGTTGTTCTCCTTGATCATGTCCTCGCGCCCCAACGCGGTCCACAGGCGTTTCTGCTGGGTCAGGTTGGAGGCAGCGATCATCAATGGCTCATCGGAAGCCTGGTAGCAACCGATGGTGGCAAAGGGGAAGGTGTTGCCCTTTGGCTCCGGCTTTGCCCCGTTCCACAGCAGGGCAGTCAAGGCTGGGCTTGTCAGCATCAGGGCCGTATCCAGCATCGACACATCGATGAACTGCCCTTTGCCACCGTTGCGCTCACGCTGAAAGAGCGCCGTCGCGATGGAAAACGCCGCTGTCGTGCCCGTGGCATAGTCGACTACCGGCGCCCCGCTCTTGAGCGGGCCGGTATGACGGTCGCCCGTCATTGCCATCATGCCGGAGAAGGCCTGAATGACATTGTCGTAGGCCGTCAGCTCCCGGCGCGGCCCCGTGGTGCCAAACGCAGAGATGGAGCAATAGATCAGCGCCGGGTTGATGGCTGCCAACTCTTCATATCCCAGCCCAAGCTTTTCCAGAGCACCGGGGCGATAGTTCTCGACGAACACGTCGGCCGTTGCCAGCAGCTTCTTCATGATTTCTTGCCCTTCGGGCTTCTTGAAATCGATGGCGACAGCCTTCTTGTTGCTCGCCTGCGACATGAACGCCGTGCCCATGCCGATATCGTTCAGTTTCCGATCGGATCCCTGAAGACGCGCCTGGTCGGGATCGGATGGCGACTCCACCTTGATGACGTCCGCCCCCAACACAGCCAGCTGATACGTGGAAAAAGGGCCGGCCAGTACATGGGTAGCATCGATGATTCGCACGCCTTCAAAAGGGGGAGACATAGCACCTCTTCACTTTTTCAAGTTATTCGTTTTGTATGAATTCCCGGCACAAACGTACACCGCTGACTTTCAACATATACAAGGGTGGGGAACAGCTGTACTGAAGAAAAATCATGCCCGGCTTAACAAAATGTTAGCGGGTTCTCTTGTAAGGAGAGGCAAGGAGAGAAAACAAGGGAAGGGGCGCGAGATAGCGATGCTCTACATCATAAGCAGGTAGGCCAGCGCCGGGCATAGGGCTAACTGGCAGCAGGAAGCTGGCAGCGGTAAAAGCAGGAGAACCAACGCGAAAAGGCCCGGCGAGTCGCGTTCTCGCCGGGCCGAAAGCAAGCTAGTCGGACACAGAGCGCCTTTGCCTCAGAAGCTGACGCTGAGACCCGCCGCCACGTTGTTGTCGGTGCGGTCGTAGCGGCCCGCTTCGAGGAAGCCATACACCTTGTCGTTGAAGTGGTGGCGCACGACACCCACCCAGGCGTCGTTGTCGAGATCGAAGTTGCGGTTGTTCTCGGCGTAGCCCAGAGAGACCGACCAGGCATCGCTCAGATTGGCCGAGACGTTCACGCCCCAGGCATCGAAGTCGGAAGCGGCACCGCTGTCCTCGCGGTCGTCGTTGTGCTCGTAGACACCGCCCAACTGCACCATGCCGAAGTCGTAACCGATGCCGAAGGAGGTACGGTGCAGGTTGTCGATGCCCGGGCGGCGCACCTGAGTATGGCCGATGCCGAAGTTGAGCGGCCCTTCGTTGTAGATCAAACGCCCCGTCACCACGTCGAAGTCCTGATCGTTCTGGGCGTTGGTGGTGAGCACGGCGCCGATGAACTGGAAGCCGCCGAAGCGCGGCGTGCCGTAGGAGAGCACGTCGCTACCCTGCTCGGCCTGGCCGAAGATGGCGTTCTGCCCGGTCTGGGCATGGAAGCGGTTGTACTCGAAGGTGTCGATGTTGTTGTAGATCTGGTGCCAGAAGCCGGAGGGCACGCGGGGCTGGAAGCCGAAGCTACCGAAGTCGGTCAGCAGCAGCACGCGGGCGGTGCGGAGGTAGATCTCGCCGTCGTCCTGGCGGTGGGCGCCCGGCGTCCAGGTCTGCTCATCCACGGAGTTGATGGCATTGGCGAAGTCGGCCACCAGGTCGTAGCGGATACGCAGGCTGGGATTGACGGTATAGACCCCACCCACGCCGGCCTCGGCCCGGAAGGCCCAGAGATCGAGGTCGCGGTCGCTTACATCGAGTACGCCGCCGGTCACGTTGCCGGAAAAGGTGGGGCCGCTGTGGTGGGTGTCGGCCAAGGCCTGGCCGGAAACCGCAGCGGCCAGGGCGAAAGCGAGAGGCGTCAAGGTCAGTCGTTGGAGCGTTGTCATTGTGTGTTCCCATTGTGTGTCTTGTTGGCGAGCAGCGCGCTCAAACGCTGCACAACAATACTTTCCAACAAACAAATTGTTGTCAAACACAATGTTTATATCAACATATCGTCCGCATAACGAACAATATTGACAAACGAAAAAACACAATTCATACAAAGCGTTGCAGGGATTTCCAGGGTGTGCATCGGCAATCGCTCACACGGCCTCCCTTGCTAAAGTCGAATGCCGCAGCTGCTGAAACGAGGTGCTCGCTTACCAGAACGAGGAACGCCCCGGCTTCCAGGACGGGGCGTCAGACATGCAGCCGGTACTGCTCTACAGGAGAGCTCAGCGGAATCGATGCACGTGATATTGGTCTCAGCCGAGCTGCAGGACGCTCGGCGGCGGTGGCTCGCGATACAGCTCGTCGACGATGGCGGCCCGGTTATCGAGCACCGCACGCTGGTTGATCGAGCCCTTGTCGGTGATCTCATGGGCATCCAGCCGCGGCGGCTCGTCGAGCAGTACCAGGCGCCGCACCCGGGTGGAGCTGCCGGTGCTGTGGGCGTCCAGGTCGCGCAGCATCTGCCGGAAGCGCTCGCGCACCGGCTCGCTTGCCAGCACCGTGGCGGCATCGACCTCGCGGCCCAGCCCCGCCAGCTCGCGGCACTTCTCCAGATCCGGGAACACCATGACCGAGATATAGGGCTTGTCGATACCGGCGATCACCACGTCCTTCACGTGGGGGGCGCCGGCTTCGATGATGCGCGCCCGCAGCGGCCCGACGCTGACCCAGGTGCCGGTATCGAGCTTGAAGTCCTCGGAGATGCGACCGTCGAAGCGCATGCCGCGCTGGGGGTCGTCCGGGTCGATGAACTTGACCGCATCGCCCAGGCAGTAGAAGCCCTCCTCGTCGAAGCTCTTGGCGGTGAGCTCCGGCTGGCGCCAGTAGCCCGGCATCACGCTGGGCCCCTTCACCCGGCACTCCAGCTTGCCGCTGTTGGGCACCAGCTTGATCGTCACACCGCGGGCCGGCAGGCCCACCACCCCCGACTTGGACTCCTCCAGCGAAGCGAACATGGCCGAGGGCGCGGTCTCGGTGGCACCCAGCCCCGTGAGCATGCCCACCTTGCAGCCCAGGGTCTGGACGGCCAGCCGGTCGAGCTCGTCCCAGATGTGCTGGGAGAGCCCCGCGGCGGCGAAAAACATCAGATTGAGCCGCGAGAAGAAGGTCTCGCGCAGGGCATCCTCTCGCTTCAGGTAATCCACCAGGATCTCGAAGCCCTTGGGCACGTTGAAGTACACCGTGGGCGCGATCTCGCGCAGGTTGGCGATGGTTTTCTCGAACTCCCCCGGCACCGGGCGGCCGTCGTCGATATAGAGGCTGCCGCCGTTGTAGAGCACGATGCCGACGTTGTGGTTGCCGCCGAAGGTGTGGTTCCACGGCAGCCAGTCCACCAGCACCGGCGGCTCGTCGCGCATGAAGGGCATCAGCGACGCCAGCATCTCCTGGTTGGAACAGAGCATGCGGTGCGTATTGATCACCCCCTTGGGCATGCCGGTGGAGCCCGAGGTGAACAGGAACTTGACGATGGTATCGGGAGTGACCGCCGCGCGGGCCGCCTCCACCGCCTCGGTGGGGGGCGTATCCAGCAGCGACTCGAAGGCATCGATGCCGGGAAAGCCGGTGGTATCCACCGCCACGCAACCGCAGTCGGCCGGCTGCACCGCCGCCAGCGCCGGCGCGAAATCCTTGGCCTTGTCGACCAGCAGCAGGCCGGGGGTCAGCAGCTCGACGATATGGCGCAGCTTGGCGTAGTCGCGGCTGACCAGCGAATAGGCCGGCGAGATAGGAGCGAACGGCACGCCCACGTACATGGCCGCCAGGGCCAGCAGCAGGTGCTCGATGGAGTTGCCGCTGAGGATGACCAGCGGCCGCTCGACGCTCAGCTCGTGATCGAGCAGCGCCTGGGCCAGGCAGCGCACGCGGCTCAGGGTGTCGGCATAGCTCAGGCGCTGCCACTCGCCGCTCGCGTCGCGGCGCGCCACGAAGGTTCTCTCCGGCGCCTCGTCGGCCCAGCGCTCCAGACACTCGAGCAGCGTAGCGGGATAGTCGCCAAGAGGTTCCTCGATGCTGAGCAGTTGGGTGCCGTCATCGCGCGAGACCAGTCGGGCAGTGGCAGTGCCCAGGTGAACATCGCGAAAGGGGTGAAGCATGGGCGCTCCTGCTGTTGTGATCGTTGTCAGGGGTCGAAAGGGGCATTCGCTACCCTCGGCCTGGGAGCCTTGGTAACATGGGTCCAGTATTTTTTTAAATTGTTGGATAGTCAAACATTTAACCACCATAACATTATCCTTGGGAATGCCAGCAGCAGGCGAGAAAAACCAAAGAATATCAAAAAGATATGCGGCACATCGGGCGATGCCCATCACGCCTGGATACGACTAAAGTTGGTACCCAGGCAGCCCCGCCAGCTGCTATCCGATAGGCTATTCACTGCTCCGCCCGCGTGGCTCACCCTAGGTCAGGACCCACATATTCATGAGCAACGACGACCAGAACGGAATCGACTACTCCATGCTGCAATCCCGCCTCGGCTACAAGCTACGCCGGGCGCAGCTCGTCTACTTCGACGTCTTCTTCGAGGCCTGTGCGCAGGAGGGCATCACGCCCGGGCTGTTCAGCATCCTCGCCATCATCTACCACAACCCGGGGCTGACCCAGTCGGCGGTTTCCACGGCTCTGAACGTGGACCGCTCCGCCATGGTGGCGGCCATCGACAAGCTGGAGAGCATGGAGGTGGTGGAGCGGCGCAAGTCGAAGAACGACCGCCGCTCCTATGCGCTCTACCTGACCGAAAAGGGCAAGGAGTTCACCGAACGGCTCAACCGCAAGGTCTCGGCGGGCGAGGACCGCTTCGACAAGTTCATGAAAGAGGGCGAGCGCGAATGGCTGCTCGATCTGCTCGACCGCATCATCGATCACCGCAAGGGCAACTGAATCCCGTCGCCTGCCAAGCGTAGGGGGCGATACCATCGCCCCCTGCTACTTGCCTGGCTCGGCAGCTCAAATGGGTGCTGCTCAAATAGGATAGTGTCGTGGCCCCAACTGCACCGTGACCCAACGCAGCTCGGTGAACTCCTCGATGCCCGCCTTGCCGCCGAAGCGCCCGTAACCGCTGGCCTTGGTGCCGCCGAAAGGCATCTGCGGCTCGTCGTGTACCGTCGGCGCATTGATGTGGCAGATACCCGAGCGGATCTTCCCGGCCACCTTCATCGCCCGCGCCGTGTCGCGGCTGAACACCGCCGCCGAGAGGCCGTACTCGCTGTCGTTGGCGATGCGAATCGCCTCCTCCTCGCCATCGACCCGGATCACCGCCACCACCGGCCCGAACGACTCCTCGCTGTAGAGGCGCATGGCCGGGGTCACGCCATCCACCACCGTGGCCGGCATGATCACCCCATCGGCCCGGCCGCCGGCGGCCAGGCGCGCGCCGTGGCTCTCGGCATCGTCGAGCAGCGCATTGAGCTTCTGCCCCGACTCGGCGTTGATCAGGGTGCCCAGGGCGTTGCCCTCGCCGCGTGGATCGCCGACCTTGAGCGCCGCGGCACGAGTGGCCAGCTTGTCGACGAAGGCATCGGCCACCGAGGCATCGACGATAAGCCGCTCGGTGGACATGCAGATCTGCCCCTGGTTGAAGAAGGCACCGAAGATCGCCGCATCCACCGCGGCATCCAGATCGGCGTCGTCCAGCACCAGGAACGGCGCCTTGCCGCCCAGCTCCAGCAGCACCGGCTTGAGATGGTGCGCCGCCTTCTCGGCGATGATCCGCCCCACCCCGGTAGAACCGGTGAAGTTGATGCGCGCCACCTCGGGGTGGGCGATCAACGTCTCGACAATCTGCGGGGCCTCGTGGGGCGCATTGGTCACCACATTGACCACGCCCTCACCGAGGCCGGCCTCCACCAGCACCTCACCGATCAGGTGGTGGGTCGCCGGGCACTGCTCCGAGGCCTTGAGAATCACCGTATTGCCGCACGCCAGCGGTGTGGCCACGGCGCGGGTACCGAGGATGATCGGCGCGTTCCACGGCGCGATACCCACCACCACGCCGCAGGGCACGCGAATGCCCATGGCCAGGTTGTCGGGCACGTTGGAAGGGATCACGTCGCCCTGAATCTGAGTGGTCAGCGATGCCGCCTCGCGCAGCATGCCGGCGGCCACCATCACGTTGAAGCCGGCCCAGCCCGGCGTAGCGCCGGTCTCGTTCACCATGCGCTCGATGAACTCCGCCTGGCGCGCCTCCATCAGCTCCGCCGCCTTGAGCAGCTTGCCGCGCCGCTCGCCGGGGCCCGTTTGCGACCAGGTCGCGAAGGCGCGGCCCGCGGCATCCGCCGCCGCCTTGGCATCCTCCACCGAAGCCGCCGCCGCCGTGGTCGCCACCTCACCGGTGAACGGGTTGCGACGTTCGAACGTTCCTTCTCCAGAGGCAGCCTTGGCCTGGCCGCCGATCAGCAATCCGAGGGTCGTCATGGGTCACTCCGTTGCGTTGTTTTCAGCATTGCCCGCTTCTCATTCTCCCCGAAGCTAACGGCTGCATAAGGCAATATCAGCGGGATTACTTGGACTTTTCCCGTATCGGGTTTGGACTTTAGTCGGATGTGGTGCGGGAGGTATCAGGGAAGGACGCGGTTAGGCTTGGCGACTAGTTATTGGGAGGCAGGAGTCGGCCAGAAGCGACCTAAGATACTTATACCATTACGAATTTTGACTCTTCGACCGTGATCGAGGGAATCGGTATTCGATCTTGAGGCTCGCCCCGTTGCCTTTAGGGGGTTGATGAATAAACCGGTCATTATCCTCCATCGCGGCGCGCATCGCCGCGCAGCACATGGGCATGCGATTGTGCGGTTTTGGGTAGCCTCCAACTAGCCGATGCAGCTCTCTCGCCTCGATTGAAATCGACGTTTTTCCCTCTACCGAAGCAGCCTCCAACAACTCTGTAATCGCCTCTCTGAAATCCGCTGTGCTCGGGGGACTCCCCTCGTAAAGCTTAGGTAAAGGTTGATCCGAGTCCTTTCGCTTTGAACGCATGGCGACTCCAGACTCGTAAGGCTCTCGTCCGTTCCACGGAGGTGAAAGGTTGCGGATTAAATCTTTTTCCACCAACTTATACTTTGGAGTAGGGTGGAACCATACTGCGGTAGGTTTGCCCTCTTTCGTTGCAGCTAGAATCCTCGCATTCAGTTTGCAATTCGTACTCTGACCATCACTATGACAGTTTCTTGGAGAGATCTGACCGTAGCCGGCAGCACTGAAACGGCTCGCTAGGTTTTCGCATTCGCCTACGTACTTCAACTCACCGGCCACTTCGATTGCATAGACTCCAGCTGCTCGCGGTGCATGCGGCAAGGAAAAGGAGCAAAATGGTCCTTCAGCATAGGCGTTAGTTCGTACAGACATATCAAAATAGTGGGCATATTCTTCTAGCTGACCTGTTGCGGTCCGCCGGAGCTGTAACACTCCCACCAACCAGAATTCAATTCCCCCTATGGACTTACGCTCAGCATCCATTTTATTTTAGTTTCCGTTATAATAGTTATAAACACGCCTACTGAAATTACCACACATCAACTTTTGGTCATCAACTACCACCTTCCATCAGCGTAGCCTAAACTTCTCCATCCGGCCAGAAGCGGACCCTGGGAATATCCGCCTCGGCCGAAAGCAGCCTCGCGTCAGTCTCACTTGTCAGTCGTTGACTCACCTATGAGGCAGCGGTACTAGGCTGTCGGCACTGTTCCTCCGTCAATGACAAATTCAGACCCCGTGATGGATGCGGCGCGAGGCGAAGCCAGAAAAGCAATAAGGTTAGCAACCTCGGACGGCGTGGAAGGGCGGCCGATCGGAATACCACCAATTGAATCCATAATTATCTGTTTGCCCCCTTCATAATCCGTTCCTGCTTCCATCGCCAGTCGCTTAGCCAGTGCGACGGATGATTCGGTTTCGACCCACCCCGGTGCAACACGCAAGACTCGAACACCTTGCGGTGAAACTTCTTTCGATAGGCTTTTACTGTAGGTGGAGAGCGCAGCCTTGGCAGCAGCGTAAGCAGTCGTTGCTTCTGGCAGGGGCAGTCTGCTCTGAATAGAAGTCACATGGATGATGACGCCTTCGTTTCGATCCAACATATCGGGGAGCAAGGCCCGATCCAGGCGCACGGCGGGGTATAGGTTCAAGTTGAGTTCGTTCTGCCATTGCCCGTCGCTCAGCGCAGCGAATCCGCCACCGGGGGCTGACGAACCGCCCAAAACATGAATAAGTATATCCACCGTTCCCAAGAGACGTTTTGCCTCGGCCACCAGGAGTTCACAACCTTCTTTGGTCATGAGATCAACCGAAACGCACTGGCCGTCCGCCATGTCGGCGGTCGCTTTTCGGGCCGAGGTCACCACATTTGCTCCCTGATCGAGGAACAGTTCAACCACGGCTCGTCCGACTCCTTTGGTACCTCCGGTGATCAAAACCCGCTTGCCTGCCAAGTCAAGGTTCATTAGTTAATCTCCAAGCAGCGAATTCGGCCATCCTGCAGCAGAAATACGTGGTCCAGCTCCGCTGGACTGCCAGGAAAATTACCGACAACACGAGCCTTTACGACCAGTTGACCCGCTTCATTTGATGACTCCAGGGGCTCGACACGGTAGGTAAAGGCTTGCTTTGCGTCACGCTGCCAGGCCTCGATAGCTTTGACCCCTTGGTGTGTCTGGTTCTCGTCGATCACCGTGGCATCTGTCCAAAAGCAGTCCACAACACGCGAGGTGTCGCCACCATTATTGATTTCAAAGTACGTCTCGACGGCTTTAGGTAGTAGTAGGCGCATCATCGGATCTCCTGTCTGTTAAGCAACGGGGTTACGGAGCAACCTTGCAGTTAGGATACGAGCCGCCCATAATTCCAACAACCGGGATTGACATTGACGACGAATCCCGAAAAACAGGACAATCCAATGTCAGATCAACGCCTAGGACTCAATGAATTCGAAGCTGCACTGGCCGTGGCACGCAGGGCCTCGTTTCGACAGGCGGCTATCGAACTCAGTATTTCAACCACAGCTTTGAGCAACACCATTGCCAAACTGGAAGCGAATCTCGGCACGCGGCTGTTCAATCGCACGACACGCAGCGTGTCTCTGACCGAAGCAGGCATGATGTACGTGGACCGTGTGGGTCCGGCATTGCAGGATTTACGCGGCGCGCTGGAAGCAGTGCGATCCCACAGCGCCGGTCCTACGGGTGTCTTGCGTATCAATGCTTTTGCCAGCGCCGCACGTGAAGCTCTTCTTCCGCTAGTTCTGGAGTTTCTGCGACATCACCCACAAGTACATATCGACCTTGTTACTGAGGGCCGCCTGGTTGACATAGTCTCTGAAGGGTTCGATCTCGGTGTGCGGTCTGCGCATCTCGTACCCAGTGACATGATTGCGATTCGTCTTGGTCGGCCGCAACGCTATGCAGTGGTTGGATCGCCAGCGTATTTCGATACTTACGACCGGCCCAGTTCGCCAGCTGATCTCCTTCTTCATAACTGCTTACGAATCCGCCTCCCAAATGGCGCGATCTATCCATGGCATTTCGAACGTGATGGAGAAGTGGCCAGAGTCGATGTGAGCGGGCAACTCACACTAGACGAAGCAAACCTCGCCAAGACCGTCGTGCAGCAAGGCGTTGGGCTCGGCTTTTTTATGGAACAAGACGTGTACCGAGAAATTGAGACCGGCGAGTTCGAGCGAGTATTGGAAGACTGGACACCACCCAGAGATACCCTGTGTCTTTACTATCCGAACCGCCGCAATCCGTCCGCAGCGCTCAAGGCGTTTACCGCCTTGGCCCGTGCTAACTTTGAGGGGCGCACATAGTTCACACTGCTAGCGTCTATACTCTGTTGAGAGCAAGCTATATGGAACGCAATGAAGACGGGTTTCAGGAGATCAAGCCCAACGTAAGCCCTTCAACGTAGCAGCTCGGGTTGAGCTTTCCAGCCTGCGTAAAATGCTCCTCACATGGGTGCGACCGCACCCGGAGCGATGTTCGCCACTTGTTCGTTGCACCACGACTGTTATGCCTCTGAGGGGAGTATAAGTGCTGCCTCGAAGGCATGTTGTCCGCTTACGGCCAAGAGCAGACCTTGAGACTTTCCTGATATTCAACGTCCACCTTAACCCGCTGGCTTCGGAGCGCTAGCGAAGAAGACAAGCGGGTTCAAGTTATGGTTGGGCTGGTGTTGAGTCCACGCTTGGCAGCGTCTCATCGAGATCACCTCTTTGGGATAGCACCGTTATTTTCTTCAATTTCTTGGCTTCGCCTTTCAAGAAACGCGATAAGATCAAGAAGATCTGTAACCGGTACGCGAGAAACGTTGCCCTCGTATAGGTATCGCCAATTGATAAATACCCCGTCAAACTGACTAAACCAATGCCCCAGATCATACCCCGGGTGCTCTTTTTCAAACTGGTGTACTAACCAGTCTTTAGTGTACTTTGGGAGATTCCTATAAAGCTCCGATGGCTGATGGCCTTTTGACAATACTTCAGTGACCACATCTTCGTAGCCAACGACGCCAGGCTCAATCTCGTACTCCCCTTTGAACACCATTTGAGCGTTAAAACTCTTCAAATATAGCTCAATAGAAAGCGCCCCGTTGACGATCAGGGAGGCTGGCCCTTCAGCACTCCACGACTGCGAATACAAAGTATCTACTGTCCATTTGAACTGTCTGGCGACATGCCGAACCGAAGAACTCTGCACTTCATTGATCTCAAGGTTACTCATATTTCCTATGCCCAACGTCTTGCTCACCGGAAAACTAGAGAGCTGTGAGTAATTTATCCGTGTGCAGCAAATTATTATAACGTATTAGTAGTGCCGCAGCCCAGCAAGGAATCACCGGTGACGATTATTTGCCGAAGAACTTTTCAAGGAAACTTTTTTTACGCGGCCGTGCCGGTTCTGGTGCACTCGGTCTTAGACGCGTTTCCGATTCTTCCTCAAGGGAATCATGAGCAGCGATCAAGACATTGACCAAGTCAAAAGTTGACTCGTAACTGGGTGGCTCGTGCCCTTTTACCTCTTTCCCGCCATCGAATAACTTAGGAAATATTTCACTCCATGCTGAATAGTATTTCCTGCACTGCTTCTCAGTTCCAAATATTTGCCCATGCTCGCCACACACAACTGCATGAGAAATTTGCTTGCGGGCGCCATTGACTTCCTTTGCCTTTAGAATTTGTTCGTCGTCGAGTTCGATCAAAAGCACTTTCATCGACTGCCTCATTAGTTATAACAGTTGTATTATGTAGTATACTGGAATTCCACTTGAACGAACACGTAGGTTCAACAATGTCATACCGCTCGCAACAGCACTCGCAACCTATTGAAAACAGACAACTTAAAAATAATCAATGAACGTGACTGCTGCCTTTTCCACCATGGCCTCTTTGGGTCGGCAGTAGCCAAACGCTTTTTCATCAGCATAGACAAACACTCCCCATTCGGCCAGAAGCGGACGTTCGGTGTGTGGTGCTCCAGGCGGAGTACCGATGACGCCGAGGCGATGCGGAATTTTGAAAGCCGCTTACCGACGTCTATAGAGATTCACTTTTATAGTGTCCGTGAAGAGCTCACTCACACTCCACGAAGAAATAATTTTTCTTGAATCAAGCCATTTAACCAAATCCTGATTTTCGGGAGTGTTTTGTAGCCTCGGAACATGGTACCCAGTTTTTATTTCGGAAAATGGTTTCGGCAGGGCATTCAAAACATGATGAACTTCATCATCCGTCATAAGAGAGTGATATTTGTTAAAGAGAGAAATTTGCGTAGCTATAGGCGTAGAATGAATTATAAGGGATTGCACAACACTTCCATTAAGATTGGTTATGACAGCGTCTGAGCTGTCAATAACCGGACCGATAAGTGCTGATCGCTCGGGAAGGTCGACGAGCGCCTCTAGGTCCATCAATTCGACTATCCTGAGCTTGGACACATTACCAATTTCAGATCGCAGAAGCTCCTCTCGGAAGCCATCGTCGAGTGCAAAGCTGTCTGAATTCGCCAGATATGTATCGATGTTGGCTGCGACGAATAGTACCTGTAAACCCCTGTTGTCATCGAGTGCGTCGAGGCTCTCCTTCGTGAAGTTTAATTTCCCTTCATCTATCAGGATACGAAGCTTAGGTGGTTCGAGTCCTTCGGGTGGCTTTTTGAACGAATTCGGCAGGGCGTGAGCATATTCTCTGTAGGCAGAATCAGACAGCGAGCCCGCATTGATGAGGAGCTGACGCAGCTTAAGTGAATCAGAGTCGCTTGGTATGGGGTGCTTTAGGATAGCCGCACGGACAGCATCTCGATCAAGATATCCAACCAGACTCTCCTCCTCGTACCCGTCACCTTTCATAAAATCAAGGCAGTTCATCCAACTTGGTTCGATCTTACCTAACTGGAAAAGCATCGAGTGCAATCTCCCGGGTACATCCTCTAGGGTTGGAAGCGGGGTCGTCTGCCGACCAAGAAACTCCCGAAGATCATCGCGATCAAGCGTGTCGTGGCGAACCACAGCAAGAATAGCGGGGGCATCCTCCTTTGAATTTCCTTGTAGCTTCAAAAGGACATCATGAAGGTAGCGGCTGAAATCTTGTTCGATCCTCTTCATCAAGGTTGTATTATTAGTAGAACGTATGGCCGTTAAATTCCTCTCACGTAGTGACCCAATATCTTTCTCTCCCAAGATCGTCTGGTAGGCGTACTCCAGGTTCGATATCGTGAGTTCGAAAAGTCCCTCTTGGAACATGAAGCGCACAATCTCAGAGTGTTCCTTTATTGCAGAAAGATCTTTGATTTCAATGTCGAGACATGCAAGACGCTCCGGCACTAACTCAGGCGAATTCGCAAGAATTTCAGGAAGGTTTTTCGCAATAAATTCCGGCAACTCGTCAAAAACCCTTGCGAGCTCTTTGAGCAAGGTTATCGGTAGGTTAGAGACCAGTTGGGTGGCGTGGGCAATATTGTTAGGGCTGGCAATGACAGCTGGGACGAGACCTTTCCAGGCTTTGGTTAGTCCCGAAAAAAGTCCTACAACATTCTGGCCGCTTGTGTAATAGGCATCAAAAAATTCCTCGCAGCTCTCGAATTTTGACGAGAGAAACTCGAAAAGTTTCTGCGTTTGCTCTAGGTAACTACTCCGGTCACTCAGTAGACTATCGACAAGCTTAACATTCAAGACATAGCTTTGCCGGAAGTCTTCATCTCGCATTGCTGCGATGACCTCTTTTGGATTGTCGATCGAAAAATCCGGGTCAGGTGTAACGAATGCTCTAATCTGGATCAGAAACTTATTGTCATTAGGCGACAAACGTCCTGAATGAAAGAGTGAAGTGTATTGGTAGTAGGTATCGTCGAGATGGCCTTCCAGTATCAGAAAACGGGCAAGCTCTCCGTTTTCCCCGAAGTTTTCGAACAGTTCCTGCACGTGGTCGGAATTCAAACGCAACAATTCGTTAAGCTTAGTCGTCCGAAGCGCTGAGACCTTTGATCTCAGGTCGCGTATTTGGCGCAAGCTCTTGTTCTTATTTTCAGTCGACTTACTTTCGATCTCCTCCTTGCGTTGCAGGTAGGATTTATAAGAACACACCTCGCTTTCCAATTTTGAAACATCGACCTGGGTTTGCTGACCATTGGCGTTCCGGCCGGAGAGACGGGGGCCCACGATAAGTTTTTCAAACGCATCGTGGCTAAGCAGCTGTGGAAGGGGAATCCATTGTGACCTATCAATACGAACGGCGTTAATATTGACTGGAAGCTTCTCAATTAGAGCCATAGCGTAGATTTGCCGCAACTCTCTCAGATCCGAAGGCGTCTGTCGCTCGGCGTCTTCAAGCCGTTGTTCGATTTTCGCTATCTCGGTCTTATAAATGGACTCACCATGTCCGATGAGCTCGTCTTGGAGGTTCAATATTTCAGCGAGCGCCCCTGCGCCGCGGTGCAGTTGCTCAAAGTCCCTTGGATAGACGTTTTTATAGATCAGGATTGCGAGGAGCTTATTGGAGTCGAGAAAATTCTCTCCTTCAGTCTCCAAATTAGCCCTATAAATGGCGTATTCATTGAAGATATTCTGAATCAACCTCAGATCGTTCAGGTATCGTGAGACTTCTCTCAAAAACTGCCGATCAAGGCGACCATCAAGCTTAAGCCTCCTTCCTTGCTCCAACACCATGTCGATCGAATTCGATGTATTTATGATCGGTATGACGGGAATGATAAATTCGAAGAACTTGGTTCTATCAGTGTTGATAAACATATCGTCGCGCAGGGCGTAGAGGAACCTGATTGTTCGTTTCACGCCTGCATTTTCGTTCACGAGGCTATTAATTTCGCGCAGTGTGACGAAAATTTCAGCGTCATTGAATCGGTCTATATCCTCAATTACCACAAGGTCGTAATTGGTTGACTGGAAGAAGTAGACTATTTCGTCTAGATGACGGTTCAGTATGGACGCCTGGTCATCATGTGCAGGCTTTATCTCAACGTCCTTCAAAGAGATGCTCTTGAGTGACAGACCGAAGCTCACTACATAAAAGTGATGCAGTGTCGCCCAAAGGAATGCTGCCGCAAGCACGAAGATCCCCAGATTGACTCCATTACTGAACGCGAATGGAATGAAAAAATCGCCGCTAATGATATCTCCTCGATGATGAAACACGTACCAAATCGCCAGAATCCCAAGCATTATGAAAAGAGATTTAAAAATCGACCAAACACCGGGCGACTGAATTCTCTTGAACCGAGACAAAGGAAGTTTGTTTGCGTCAGCACCATACAGCATCTGCTGCAGGATACTTCTCTCAATTTCTTGACGGCTCACCTTCTCGCCCTCCGAATCGGCCTCGGGAACGAAAGCAGCGAGGGAAATATGTAGCGCAGGACGCCGATACTTTTTCAAGAACGATTGGATGATGCTGCTCTTTCCCGACCCATAGGGACCCGTTAGGGCAATGTTGTATACCTTCGCACTGTTCGTCGCAAACTGAATCGCTTCGGAATATACTCCAGCCTTGTCTGCCTCATCAGTTGGCGCGAGGTCCACGAACTTCGATTGCATGTCGGCGGAGCGGTCTTTGCTTTCCAGCCAAAACGCGATGCTATAGAGGCTATTGGCGAGCCAGCGTGTTAGTGAAGTGATGGTATTTATCATAATATACTGAACCAATCTAACCGTTAAAAAATAAAATACACGAAAAGCTGGCTTAATTATCCCACTTTTACTTTGGCACTCTTGCTAATTTTAATTCTATGTTTGGATGCGGAAGCCCGATTGAACCTAAGGTTTCATATTTAACCGCTCAGCTTGCTGACACCAGTGACCGTCGAACCACCATTTCGAATCGATAGCGAGTCCGTCCCGACCCCGTCTAACATCCGCTTTGGGTCGTTAGCTGCCATTAGCCTTCCATTCCGAGGGCAAGCCGGGGCGCCAACCCCTAGCCCCCATTCTTGCTTACAAACGCACACATACATCCAGCCTAGACGGTAGCTCTGCCCCACACCAGAGACCTACGTCAACGCAGCACCTAAAAGACGAGAAGAGCCAGCGCACTGCGCTGG
>MTEX01002133.1_pt1 | contig 147048 bp, 151 predicted proteins | sample 1042691 | NCBI WGS metagenome assembly MTEX01 (sample SAMN06185810, study PRJNA358809) | soil metagenome | isolation source: soil biostimulated with molasses as carbon source | place: India | collected 2015-05-23
CGAGGCGGCCTTGCGCGTCCCTGAGATGCGCCAGGTCGTAGCCGGTCAGGCAGCGGTTGAGCGGCGGGAACTTGGCCGCGATCAGCTCGCGCTGAGTGTCGATGATCTCCCGCGCGGTGCGGTAGGCGTTGCCGATCGCGCCGCTGTGGTGACACAGCGTCTCCAGCTCGGCGTCTTCCACCGGGCGGCTCACCAGCCGCTCGCCGCCGAGCAGCACGGTGTCGAGTTCGAGCACGTGATCGCGGGTCTTGCCGTACTCGCAGCTGCCCTGGCCGCTGGCGTCGGTGGAGATCATGCCGCCGATGGTGGCGCGGTTGGAGGTGGAGAGCTCAGGCGCGAAGAACAGCCCATGAGGTTTCAACGCCGCGTTGAGCTGATCCTTGACCACCCCGGCCTGCACCCGCACCCGGCGGTTCTCGACGTCGATCTCCAGTATCCGGTTCATATGGCGCGAAACGTCCACCACCAGGCCGTCGGTGAGCGACTGGCCGTTGGTGCCGGTGCCGCCACCGCGGGGCGTGAGCACCACCTGGCGATGCTTGGGCTCGGCGGCGAGCCGGGCGATGCGTTCGAGATCCTCGGCGTGGCGCGGGAACAGTGCCGCCTGGGGCAGGCGCTGGTAGATCGAGTTGTCGGTGGCCAGCACGGTGCGGCTGGCGTAGTCCGGGGCGATCTCGCCCTCGAAGCCGGAGGCCTTCAGCGCCTCGAGAAAACGCAGGTAATGCGCGCTCAGCTCCTCGATGACGGGAGCGTCGGCGGTGTCCAGTCTTGCGATCATGGCTCAAATTCGCTTATTTGGGCGGTCTATCCAAGCATGGAAGAACAAACAACCGAGCAATGATCAGGACATAAAAAGCCACAATTAGGAGCTGTTGCCTCCTGGAGCCTTGGCCAATCAGTACGTCGATTGCAAAGAGCGTCGTGCCGCTCCCGCAGTAAGTAAGTCGGCTTCAAAATATCTTTACGGGAAAATATTTAGATGGTTAAACTATATTCACTGAAGTTGTTACTGGACCGTGGAGAAAGCCCTCATGATCATCGTTCTCGCTCTGGCCACTGCGCTGGCCCTCATCCGCCTGGGCGGTGGCGCATACGAGTATTCGGTCATCGACCCAGCCTGGCCCAAGCGCCCTGAACTCATTCAGCCCCAGCACGGTGGCGTATCGCGCAAGCGCTTCTGGCTTCCCGCTCATCTCTCCTTCGAGCTGCTGCTCCTGGCATCCCTGGTGCTGGCATGGGCGCATCCCCCGGTGCGCTTGCTCCTGCTGACCGCGCTGTTGAGCCACGTGGCGATGCGAGTGTGGTCCGCGTTCGACTTCATCCCGCGCGCCCTCGCCTTCGAGCGCGCCGATCCGGCCATGGTCGAACAGCACGCTGCGCAACGCTGGGTACGACGCAGCCTCTTGAGGCTGCCGCTGGACCTCACGACCTGCGCGGCCTTGCTGGGTGCTCTCATCGCCGCCGCACGTCTCGGGGGGTAAGGCACTCATGTCCGACACGATCAACGAGTCGAAACAGAGATTGCTGGAAGCTCTTGGCGAGCGGGTCAGAAAGCTGGGAGCACAAAGCGTGTTGACGAGTCACGTGGTGGCCGACCGTTTCGACCTGCATACGACGGACCTGGAGGTCCTGGACCTGCTGACCATGGAGGGCCGCGCACTGGCCGGGGATATCGCACGCGCAACCGGCCTCACGCCGGGAGCCACTACCGCCCTCATCGATCGGCTCGAGAAGGCCGGCTACGTCAAACGCGAAGCCGATGAACGCGACAGGCGGCGCACGGTGGTCGTGGTCCAGAAAGACGCCATCGAGCCGATAGCACGCGTATACGGCCCGATGCAGCAACGCATGTACGCTCTCTGGTCCGAGTACAGCGAGGACGAGCTGCGACTCATCACGGACTTCCTCGCACGCAGCACGACGCTAGCAGCCACTTGCGCTGCGGATATTCGCGAAAAACCCTGACATACGAAAGGGAGTGATGAACGACCCTACTGCCACCACCCACCCTGCCGGATCGCAACGCAGCCGGTCACTTCGGGGTTGTAGAGATAGAGCCAGGCAGGGCCGAAGGTGGTGGCGTGAATGGCGCGATGATAGAGCCCGGCATGGGGCTGGCGCGGACGGAAGTCCTCTAGCCTGTCCAGTTCGGTGAGCAGCGCGGCATCGACCCGAAACACCTCCACTTCGACTCCGCGCGATGGTTCGGGCTTGGCGCCGGGGAAAGGGCCGAGATCGTAGAGTGTCGCGCTGGTCAGTCGGTCGCTACCGAGGAAATCGGCGCCCTCCAGCCAGAAATGGTTGCGCTGCCCACGCTTCAGCGTGCCGTAAACGGCCACTAGCGGTGTACGGGCGATGGAAAGCGCAGGTGCGAGCATGGACGACCTCTCAGTCGGTTATCGGAAATTCTAACGCTTGGAACGTCAGATTCACTACGCCTGATAGGCAGCCCTGCTGCGCCAGCAGTTCGACCACTTCACTTCCAGCGCAAGAAGCGGAGTTCCTTCGTCGCCTTGCTGCCCTAGGTTGGCTCCATTACCAACCGGAGTGGTAGCGATGAAAACGATCGATCGAAGCATGGGGCTCACGCAGTGGGTGTTGTTACTGGTCTTGTCGGTGCTGTGGGGCGGCTCCTTCTTTTTCGTCGGAGTGGCGGTCGCGGAGCTGGGGCCGCTCACCATCGTGGCCCTGCGCGTGGGGCTGGCGGCGCTGGCACTGCATGCGCTGATTCTGCTGCTGGGCCAGCGTATGCCGCGTGACCCGCGGCTGTGGATGGCCTTCTTCGGCATGGGCCTGCTCAACAACATGATTCCCTTCAGCCTGATCGCTTGGGGTCAGGGGCATATCGCCAGCGGCCTGGCGTCGATTCTCAACGCCACCACGCCTTTCTTCACCATCGTCGTGGCGCATTTCCTGACCCGCGACGAACCTCTCACCCCGGCGCGCCTTGCGGGCGTGGCAATCGGTTTTGGCGGCGTGGTGTACATGCTGGGCGCCGAGGTTCACGAAGGTGCCGTCAGCCACTCATGGGCGCAGCTTGCAGTGCTGGCCGGCGCGCTCTCCTACGCCTTCGCCGGGGTGTTCGGGCGGCGCTTTGGTGCCCTGGGCTGTTCGCCCCTGGTGGCCGCCTGCGGGCAGGTCACGGCATCGGCACTGGTACTCCTGCCCTTGGCCCTGACGGTGGAGCGCTTCTGGCAGCAGCCATGGCCGGGGCTGGATACCTGGGCGGCAGTGTTCGGCCTGGCGCTGTTCTCCACCACGCTGGCCTACCTGATCTATTTCCGCCTGCTGGCAAGCGCAGGGGCGACCAACCTGCTGCTGGTCACGTTCCTGATCCCGGCCAGCGCCATCGTGCTCGGTATCTTCGTATTGAACGAGCGCCTGGAGTGGCGCCATCTGGCCGGCATGGGGCTGATCGGGCTTGGGCTTGCGGCCATCGACGGCAGGCCGTTGTGGTGGTTTCGAAAAATGGCTTACGCTTACCGGAAAGCCAGGCGAGAGGGAGCGGGCCGATGAAGCTGTGTGCCGTGCAGTACGCCTCGATAACGGGCGATATCGAAGGGAACGTGGCACGCCACACCGAGTTCATCGAACTGGCGGCAGCGCACGATGCCGAGCTGGTTTTCTTCCCCGAGCTCTCGCTGACCGGCTACGAGCCGACGCTAGCCAAGGGACTTGCCACCCACCCGGAAGACCCACGGCTGGAGGTGTTCCAGCGCCTGAGCGACACCCATGAGATCGTGATCGGCGTGGGGCTGCCGCTGGTTACCTCGACGAAGCCGCGGATCGGCATGGTGGTGTTTCAGCCCCATTCGGGGCGCCAGGCCTATGCCAAGCAGCGGCTCCACGACGACGAACTGCCCTACTTCTCCTCCGGCGAGCGGCCGATGGTGATCGAAACCCGTGAGCACCGTCTGGCCCTGGCGATCTGCTACGAGTCGTTGCAACCCGACCATGTCGCCACGGCGGCCAGTCTGGGGGCGGACGTCTATCTGGCCAGCGTGGCCAAGTTAGCGCCGGGCATGGACGAGGCGCATGCCTACTACGCCACCTTCACCCGTTCTCACGCCATGACGATTTTGATGGCCAACTGCGTGGGACCCTGCGACGGCGATGCCGGCGGGGGCCGCTCGGCGGCCTGGATCGACCGCGGCAAGCGTATCGCCAGCCTGGACGGCGAGCAGGAAGCCATGCTGATGCTCGACACCACCACGCTCACCGCTCGCGTGCTGAGCCTGGCGGCGCCGGCGGCCTAGGCATTGTACGAAAAGTCGGCGAGCGATGGCCAGGGCTAGGCCCGTTCCCTACGGGCCAACGCACTTCCCACATCCCTGTGGGTCGCAAGGCAAAAATCGGCGACAAATCGGCAGGATAGCCGATTTGGGCAGCTCCGCTGCTCGAAGAGTGAGCGACATGGATGTCGCGAGTCAAAAGACGGAGTTTACGGGGTGTTAATGAGTACTTTGAGCCGATTTTTAACGCCGTATGGGCGAGCGCAGACAGTTTTCGTACAGAGCCTAGGCATTGGATGGCAAACCATAGAGAGACGGTATCGACCATGGAAATTACCCTTCGGCCTGCCGAAGCCAGCGATGCGGCCGCCATTACCGACATCTACAACCCTTTTATTGCCAACACCTGCATCACCTTCGAGATGGAGCCTATCGTGCCCCAGGAAATGGCTCGCAGAATCACCGAGACCCAGGCTGCCCAACTTCCGTGGCTGGTGGCAGAGGTAGAGGGAAAGGTGATTGGCTACGCCTACGCCTCGAGCTGGAAGGGTCGCTGCGCCTATGGCGGCTCGGTGGAGGCGACGATTTATCTGGACCCGAGCGTGACGGGCAAGGGGGTCGGGCGCCGGCTTTACTCGGCGCTGATCGATCAGCTGCGCCAGCGCTCCCTGCATACCGTGGTGGGCGGCATCGCACTGCCCAATGCCGCCAGCATCGCCTTGCATGAAGCGCTTGGGTTCGAGAAGGTCGCTCACTTCCGCGAGATTGGCTACAAGCAAGATCGATGGATCGATGTCGGGTACTGGCAGTTGCTCATGAGGCAATGATAGCGTCGCTTACCTGACGCTTCGGCCCCTTCAACCCAGCAAGCGCCCCAAGGCGCCATCGACATGACGCTTCCAGTCCTCTGGTGTCGTTTCCTCAAAACCCCTATCACCGACGAAGGCGCTGCCGAACACCACGTCCGGCTCGAGTTCGCGCAGCAGCCTCAGGCTCTCGGCCAGCTGTTCGCGATCCTTTTCATCGTTGTGCCCGGGAATGAAGCCGGCGTGCCAATCGCTCTTCTTGCCACGGTAGAGAGTATCCCCGGTGAACAGGTAGCGCTTGCCATGAGGCGAGTGCACCAGGAAGCAGGTGCTTCCCGGGCTGTGGCCTGGGGTGGGGATCACCTCGACATTGCCCAGATGCATCTCGCGCCGCTCGAACAGAATGTCGGGCGTGCGATAGCGGGCAAACTCATCCCGCTCGGCACGATGGCCACCCAGCTTGGCCCCGAATCGCTGGTGAATGGTCTTGAGCGTTTCCCCCAGCTCGTCCTGGTGGCTCAGGTACTGGTAGGCCACGCCGCCCAGCTCAGCCATTTCATCGATCTCATGCTGATGCCCAGTGTTGTAGAAAAGGACATTGCCCCCGTCCCGGGTCAGCAGGTAGGCGTGAACGGTCAGCCCGGGAAAGGGGCTCTCCATTTCGGTTTCCCAAATATCCGGTTGAACGCGTTGCATGATTCGCTCCTTTGCGTGGTTACACAGCCGAAGCGTAAAACCTCAAGCAACATTGAGGTCAAGAAGAGCAATAACCACGCCGGGAGCGGTAAACTACGCTCTTGATGAAAAGCCAGGCATGCATTCCCGCACTGTGGATAAGATACGACTTGAACGGTAAGGAACTCTCGAATGGTGACGCTGCTGCTGTTGGCCCTCGGCCTGGGGCTGTTGATCGTGGGTGCGGAGGGTCTGGTGCAGGGTGCGTCGCGCCTGGCGGCGCGATTGGGCATTCCGCCGCTGGTGATCGGGCTCACGGTGGTGGCTTTCGGCACCAGCGCACCGGAGCTCGTGGTCAGCCTCAAGGCCGCTCTGGACGGCCAGGCGGGCATCGCCATGGGCAACGTGGTGGGCAGCAATATCTTCAACGTGCTGTTCATTCTCGGCGTCTCGGCGTTGATCGTGCCGCTGGCGGTGGCCCAGCAGCTGATCCGCCTGGATATTCCGCTGATGATCGTGCTTTCCCTGGTGGTGCTGGTGATGACACTGGACGGCAGCGTCGGCCGGCTCGACGGTGGGCTGCTGGTCCTTGGCCTGGTGGTCTACACCGTCTTCCTGCTTTGGCAAGGTAAACGCCAGGCGGCCAGCGACGAGCCAGCAGCCGACCACGAGGCCCTGGCCCGCCCCGGATGGCATGACGCACTCTACGTCCTCGGTGGGCTTGCCATGCTGGTGGCCGGCTCACGTCTGTTCGTCGACTCGGCCGTGACCATGGCCGGCTGGTTCGGGGTCAGCGATCAGGTGATCGGGCTGACCCTGGTGGCGGCAGGCACTTCGCTGCCCGAGGTCGTGACCTCGATCGTTGCGGCCCTGCGCGGCCAGCGGGATATCGCCGTGGGTAACGTGGTGGGCAGCAACATCTTCAACCTGCTCGGCGTGCTGGGCATCACCGCCCTGATCGCCCCTGCCGGCATCGCCGTGACCCAGGCCATGCTCAGCCTCGACCTGCCGGTGATGGTCGCGGTAGCCGTCGCCTGTCTGCCGATCTGCTTCACCGCCAGCGCCATCGATCGCTGGGAAGGGGCCGTGCTGCTGGGTTACTACGTAGCCTATACCGCCTATCTGGTACTGGCTGCCACCCACCACGACGCGCTGGCCGGTTTCAGTGCCCTGATGCTCTATTTCGTGCTGCCGATCACCGCTCTGACCCTGGCCGTGCTGGTCGTGCCCGAGCTGCGCCGAAGAGCCAACGAGTAGCGCCTGAGGCTCAGCCCAGCATGTCCATGGCCGGCTTGGGGGAAACACCCTGGGCCAGGGCCGCCTCCCGCTCGACGGCCTTGGCCCGCTGGAAGGCCTCCCGTGCCTGCAGGCGCTGCCAATAGGCCGCCACGGCGGGTTTGAAGCGCTCATCCAAGCCGATGTAGCTGGCCAGCAGCAGCGCATAACCCACCGACACGTCGGCCGCGGTGAAGCGCCCGGCGCAGACGAACGCTTCACGCTCCAGGCGCGGCTCCAGGGTACGCAGGCGGGAGAGGAACCAGCGTGAGTAGTCCTCCACCACCTGGGGCAAACGGCGCTCCTCGGGCTCGAACCGGCCGTAGCGCAGCACCAGGGTCTGGGGGAAGGTCAGCGTCGCTTCGCCGAAGTGCAGGAAGTTGAGGTAGTCGCCGTAGGCGGGGTCGTCCGGCGTTACCGCGAGGCCCGCCTGGGGATGGCGGCCGGCGAGATACTGGCAGATGGCCGCCGATTCGGTCATCGCCACCCTGTCGTCGAACAGCGCCGGCACCGTTCCCAGCGGATTGATCTCGAGAAAGGCTTCATCGCATACCCGGGGCGGGAAATCGTGCATCACCAGTTCATAGGGCACTCCGATCTCCTCGAGCAACCAAAGGGGACGAAACGAACGAGCGCTGACGCAGTGATGGAGTGTGATCATGGCGGCCTCCGGTCTGTCCTTGAACGTGTTGGCTTTACAGGCACGAAGCGGCTGCGCGATGCTGAGCCGCCACTGCCAGGGAGTCCTTCAGATTGACACGCCAGACGCTCGAGAAGTATCAGGTCTTGGTCTATCTGGCGTTCATCGCCATGGGCCTGGCGCTGGGTAGCGCTTTGCCGCAGCGGGTCGGCGTGCTGGAAGCGTTGCTGTGGCCGTTGCTGGGGGCGCTGCTCTACGTGACCTTCACCCAGGTGCCGCTCACGCAGCTGCGCGCCGCCTGGCGCGATACGCGCTTTCTGGCCGCGGCGGTGGTCGGCAATTTCGTCCTGCTGCCGCTCATCGCCTGGGGGTTGGCGAACCTGTTCGTCACCGAGCCGGCGGTACGCCTGGGCCTGCTGCTGGTGCTGTTGGTGCCATGTACCGACTGGTTCATCACTTTCTCTCACTTGGGTGGCGGCAAAGCGCAGTACGCCATCGCCTTCGCCCCGGTAAGCCTGCTGTTGCAGCTTGCCCTGCTACCCCTCTACCTCTGGCTGTTCCTGGACGAAAGCCTGCGCCTCGCCCTGGTACAGCGTGAGCTGTTGCTGGCCTTTGCCGGGCTGATTCTGCTGCCCTTGCTTCTGGCCTTCATCACAGAGAAGTGGGCCCAGGGACACCTCAAGCGCGCAGCCGGCATCGAGCGACTGGGATGGCTGCCGGTACCGCTGCTGGCCCTGGTGGTGTTCAGCATTGCCGCCACCCAGGTGAATGTCGTCGCCGGTTCCTTGCCGCTGCTCGGCGGGCTGTTGCTGGCCTTCATCGGCTTTCTGTTGCTGGCGGCCGCCTTGGCCCGGCTGCTGGCATACATGTGGAAACTCCCCACCGCCCAGGGGCGGGTACTCGCCTTCAGCCTGGGCACACGCAACTCCTTCGTTGTGCTTCCCTTGGCCCTTTCCTTGCCCGCCTCCTACGAGCTTGCCGCTGTCGTCATCGTGTTCCAGTCGCTGGTGGAGCTGATCGGCATGGCATTCTTCCTGTGGTGGGTGCCACGCCGCCTGTTCCCTGCCGTAGGATGAAAACCATGCGGTGACGTCGGGTGGGCAGTACATCCGGACCGCTATACTCGTTATGCAATCTCTTCACTTCGCGAACCACAACGACACAACAAAGGTTCCGCCATGCACCTTTCGCTGCTGGCCGGCTGGCTTTTCCTGGCACTGCCCATCGCCGCCGTGCTGGCCGACACTGCGGTGCAGGCAGAAGAAGCCGTACGCAAGGCCGAGGTACTGGAGCAGGTCGTGGCGCCGGATGTTGAGGTCCGCGAGCCGGTGGAACCGCTCGAGGAGCAGGAGGCGCAGGTCATCGATCCGGAGGGCAGCGACCCGCTGGAAGAGCCACTTACCTGCCTGGCCCGCAGCATCTATTGGGAAGCCAAGGGAGTACAGGGCCGCGACATGGAGTCGGTCGCCAACGTGGTGATCAACCGCCTTGCCAGCGAGGAGTTTCCCAACACAGTCTGCGAGGTGGTGAAGCAAGGCTCGGAGCAGAGCCCGTGCCAATTCTCATGGTGGTGCGATGGGCGCCCCGATGAGGTGGTGGAGGGCGATGCCTATGAGGTGGCCAGGGAGGTGGCGCGCCAGGCGTTGAACCAGGAGCTGCCCGACCACACCGATGGCGCGCTCTATTTTCACGACCGCACGGTGCACCCCCACTGGGCCAACGAGTTTCTGCTGACCATCGAAACCGAGGCGTTTTTCTTCTATCGCCCCAACGATACGGCGCAGTGAATCGCCAGCTGTTGCCACCGTCACCCGACCGCTGCCCGCGATTTTTTTGGAAGATGCACGAATCGGCACGGTTTCGGAGCGCCTGGATTTGACCGGCCACGCTTCAAGAACTCACCATGCAGTTACAAAAAGAACAAATAAAGCCCCTGACATTCTCAGCCATCACAAGGGGCAACTTGCAGGAGGAAACGCTTATGATCGTCTCACTGATCCCTAGTATCGCTTCCGTTCCCCAAACCCGGCATGAAGCGGATATCGAAGCCTTGCTCGACGGCCTGATGAGTGACGAAGGGCTGAACCGGCATGAGCGGGACGAACTGCTCGACTTGCTGATACTCGAGCGGGCCGAAATCAAGCGCCAACTCAACCGCATTCGCGAAGCGCGCGGCTGACCTGCCGGCCACCAGTAAATTGCGCTGGCAGAGAGGCTCAGAGCTTCTGAAAAGCCGCCATGACCTGCCCTGCCAGCGTTTCGCATGCCTGATCGGCGCCGGGCCGCCTCACCATCGCCAACTGATATTCGCCCAGCGGCGGCAACAGGCCGGGATCGATACGCTTCAGTGGCGGTCGCACCAGGCTCAGCGGGAAAGGTGCCACCGCCAGGTCGGCGAGCATGGCCGCCTCCTGGCCGGCACAGTGCTCGCAGGAGTAGGCGATGCGGTAACTCAAGCCGGCCCGGTCCAGGGCTTCGAGGGCCATGCCCCGCCAGGCGCAGCCGGCGTGCGCCAGCGCCACTGGTAGCGGCGAGCGCTGTGCGGCAAGCCCGCCTTCCCGTCCCGCCCACACCAGCGGTTCGCTGTGAACGATCTCGCCGCGTATCTCCTGTCCCGGATTGCCGGCGGTCACCAGAATCAGATCGAGCTCTCCGGCTTCCAGTCGAGCCAGCATCTCGCGGCTGCTGCCCACCATCACGTCGACCTGAACCGCCGGGTGCGAGCGGGCAAATTGCGCCAGCACACCGGGCAGGATGCGCGTGCCCACGTCATCGGTGGTACCGAAGCCCAGCCGCCCCGACACGCTGGGTGCCAGGAACTGCGTCACCGCCTCCTCGTTGAGCTTGAGCAGGCGCCGCCCATAGCCGAGCAGCGTTTCTCCCTCGGGCGTGAGGCGTACCTGGCGGGCCTCGCGAACGAACAGGGCATGGCCAAGCGTCTCCTCCAGACGCTTGATCTGCATGCTGAGCGCCGAGGGCGTGCGAAACACCTGGCGCGCGGCCCGGGTGAAGCTGCCGCATTCGGCAATTGCCACGAAGGTACGCAGCACATCGGTATCGAGCAGCGGCAGCGGCGAATGCAGGGTGGTGGGGGGCAGTTGGGTCATGGTTCCACCTTTCAATTTCTCTTAAAGGAGACTCTAGTCTTTTTCGTTGGATTGATCCAATCGCAAGCGCGACACTGTCCTGCAAGAGGTCGCGACCCTCCACTCACTTTCAAGCGAAATCACGGCAGCCAGCCTGTGGCGGCCCGTGAGGAGGTGCGACATGAGTCAGTACGAACCGCTGCATCATCATCAGCCCCAGCCGACGCAAGCCAAGCATTCCACGCCGCCGCCCCAGCCGGACTTCTATATGCCGGCCATGCCGCCCCTGGAGCTGATCCATGCCATCGAAACCCTGCTGCACCGCTACCTGCGCCGACGGCGGTTCCGCCAGCGCTATCTGCCGCTGCTGGCCCACGACGACCATATGCTCGACGACATGAACCATCAGCGCGACGACATCCTATGGGCCTCGCGCCTGCCGCTGAAGGAGGACGCCGAGCAGGCCCTGGCCGAGCGTCGCGCACAGCGCAAGGCAGCACGGGAAAAGCTTTGCTGAGTCCAGCGCTTGACCTCAGCTGCGCTTGAGGTCGTACGGTGCGGGCAACGTCAGCACAGCAAGGAGCAACACCATGAACGTGATGATCGGGGGCGCAAGCCAGGGCCTGGGCCGGGCTTTCACCGAAGGGCTTGGCGATGACGGCGACCGCTTGATCGGCGTATCGCGTCGCATGCCGGAACCGTTGCCCGTACGCGCCGGACTCGAGATCGACTGGATCGAGGCCGATCTGGCCTCACCCGAGCGGGCGTCCGCCACGCTGGCAGAAGCCGTGGAAGCGCGGGGGATCGACGTGCTGATCTACAACCTGGGGCTGTGGGAAAGTCGGGCCTTCGAGCCGAACTACCGCTTCCTGGACGACAGCCCGGCGGAGATCCAGCGCATCGTTACGGTCAACGTCAGCGGCGCCATTCTGCTGATTCAGGCGCTGCTCCCCGTGCTGCTGCGCTCCCGTGCGCCGCGTATCGTGCTCACCGGTTCGACCTCCGCCCTGCCCGGCCACGGCCGGCCGGAGGTCGCCTTCGGTGCCACCAAGCACGCCCTGCGCGGCATTGCCGAGGCGCTGCGCGAGGGCTTTCGCGAACAGCGCCTGGCGGTGACCTGCCTGCAGCTCGGCTATCTCAACACCGAGGACGACCTGAGCGTGCCGCTCGAACGCGCAGCCCGCCGCGGCGACGGCGAGCTCATTCCCCTGCACGACGTAGTGCGGCTGGTGCGCAGCCTGCTGGCGCTGTCACCCAGCGCCTATGTCAGGGAGGTGGTAATGCCGGCAATTGCCGATAACCGTTTCTAGCGATCCCTCAGGTTCCGAGCTGCTCCCCCTCGGAGGTGGTCTCGACGAGCGTCTCGGCTCGTTGCAGCAGCGCGCGCTCCTGCTCCGGGGTCAATGCCAGGCCGAAGCGTTGGCGCAGCACATCGGGCAGCGCATCGGCTTCAATCCGCTGCAGCTCCGGCGCCTGACCCGGGCGGAAGATCTTCAGCTCGAGATCGGTGAGCGCCAGCCGAATCTCGGCGCCGTTGTGCTGAGCCACGATGCGCCGCACGAAGGGCGATCCGGGGTGGCGAGAGGCCAGATAGTTGTATTCGCCAGAGTCGGCGCGATAGCAGGGTTCGTCACTGAACTGGTAGATGTTGAACCATTCACCGAGGCGCTTATGACGCAGCAGCCAATACCCCAGCGGCGAGCGCTCCAGGCGATACTCCCAAGGGCCATGACTCACCTCACGGTCCGCCTCGAGCCGGATCGGCTCACGCGGCCCGACATTGCCGACGCCGACATCGACCATCCAATCATGGCCCGCGACTTTCACCACCAGCAGGGTATGCCCGAGAGGAGTGACGACACTCGCATCCTCGCCCATCAGCATTCTCGCGTTGCGCCCCGCAACCTCGAAGCCGAGCCGGTCCAGCACCGTGGCGAACAGCGTGTTCTGCTCATGGCAGTAGCCGCCGCGCCGACGTCGTACCAGCTTGTCCTGGAGGCTTTCCAGGTCGATGCGGATCTCACCACCGGTGACGATCTCGAGATTCTCGAACGGCACCGCGGCGAGATGCGCCTGCTGGAGCGCCGTCAATGTCTCCAGGCTGGGGGCCAAGGGGCCACGGTAGTCGATACGTGCCAAATAAGCGTCGAGATCGAGCGCCGACGTCTCCCACTGGGTCGATTCATGAAGGGGTTGGGCGTTCCGTACAGCCTGCATGGCGTTCTCCTGTTCCTTCGCTCGTAGAGCAACCTTGTTGCGCAGGCTAATACCTCAAGTTTGCTTCAGGTAAAGCGGAGACGTTTCTATCGCTCTGATAGTTTCAGGACATTCAACCAAAAGGTTGACTATCTCGCTCGCAAAGGCTATATCAACCATATGGTTGAATATGACGAAACGCATCTGGATCGGGTCTTCCATGCTCTGGCCGACCCAACCCGCCGCCTGCTGCTCGAGCGGCTGGCGGCGGGTGAGCGCAAGGTCGGCGAGCTGGCCGAACCGTTCCCCATCTCGCTGGCGGCCGTTTCCAAACACGTTCGCGTACTGGAGCAGGCGGGGCTGGTGGAACGCCGTATCGAAGGGCGCTCCCACTACTGCCGGCTACGACCGGAGCCGCTGGCAGCGGCGGAGCAGTGGCTGAGCTTCTACGAAGGCTTCTGGAGCCAGCGGCTGAACGCGCTGGAAACGGCGCTCAAGGCCGCCCCGGATGGCCAGTCGACGAAGGAGGAGAAGCAAGATGAGTGACACCGACTACGGCGAGCAGATTGCCGAAGAGAGCGTCCGCTTCGAGCGCCTGCTGCCGGGGCCCATCGAACGGGTCTGGGCCTTCCTCACCGAATCGGACAAACGTGCCCAATGGCTCGCGCCCGGCACCATGGAGCCGCGGGCGGGCAGCACCTTTGCTCTACACTTTCACAATACCGAGCTGACACCCGACAGAACGCTGCCCAGCGAGCGCTTTCGTCAGTTCGACGGCAGCTTCACGACACAACACCAGGTGCTGCGCTGCGAACCGCCTCATCTGCTTGCCTGGACCTGGGGCGGAGGCAACGAAGCCCCTTCGGAGGTGACCTTCGAACTCAGCGAGGCCGGCGAGCAGGTGCGCCTGGTCGTGACCCACCGCCGCCTCGCCGATGACGGCACCATGGTCAACGTGGCCAGCGGCTGGCACACCCACCTGGGCATCCTGGCCGAGGTGCTGCACGGTCAACCGCCCTCCCCGTTCTGGCCCACCTTCGAACGTCTCGAGGAGGAGTACCGATGCCGCATCACATCGCCCCGCAACTGATGTTCGAAGGCAACGCCGAGCAGGCCATGCGCTTCTACGTCTCGCTGTTCGACGATTCCGATATCGTCCGGCTCGAGCGCTACGGCTCTGAGGAGCCGGGGCGGGAAGGCAGCATAAAGCAGGCCGAATTCACCCTGGTCGGCAGGCGGTATACCTGTATCGACAGCCACATTGCCCATCCTTTTACCTTTACGCCCTCGATCTCGCTGTTCGTCGAGTGCGAAAGTGCCGAGGAGTTCGAGCGCCTCCACCAAGCCCTGACGGAAGGCGGCGAGACACTGATGCCGCCTGACGACTACGGTTTCAGCACGCGCTTCGCCTGGCTCAACGACCGCTTCGGCGTCTCCTGGCAACTCAATCTGGCTTGAGGAGCAAGACTCCATGACGACCTCACCCTTGCCTCCCATCGTCTCCGAAGCGGAGTGGCACAGCGCGCTGGCGGAACAGATCGCTCGCGAAAAGGCCCATACGCGTGAGCGCGACAGGCTCAATGCCGCGCGGCGCCGTTTGCCGATGACCGAGGTACGCGCCGATTACGTCTTCGAAGGGCCACAGGGAGAGGTCACCCTACTCGACCTGTTCGAGGGGCGTCGTCAGTTGATCGTCTATCATTTCATGTTCGGGCCCGACTGGGAGGCCGGCTGCGACGGCTGCTCCTGGGTGGTGGATGCCATGACCCACCCCGCCCATCTCAACGCCCGCGACGCCAGCCTGGTGCTGGTCTCCCGGGCGCCACTGGAGAAGCTCCAGCATTACCAGGCGCGCATGGGCTGGCAGCATCCGACGTGGTTCTCGTCGCTGAACGGCAGCTTCAATCAGGACATGGGCGTGACCAGCTGCAACTGCCATGCGCCGGATACCGACCGCGGCGAGCGGCACGGCATCAGCGTCTTCCTGCGCGACGGCGAGCGGGTCTTTCGCACCTACTTCAGCGGCAAGCGCGGCGTGGAGTACCTGGGCAGCCTGTGGACCTACCTGGACCTGACGCCCTACGGCCGTCAGGAAACCTGGGAAGAGTCACCGCCCGGCTGGCCGCAGACGCCACCCTACGTATGGAATCGGCGTCACGACGAATACGAGACCTAGGCTTTGTACGAAAAGTCGTCGAGCGATGACCAGACAAGGCAAAAATCGGCGAAAAGACGGAGTTTACGGGGTGTAAATGAGTACTTTGAGCCGATTTTTAACGCCGTATGGGCAAGCGCAGACAGTTTTCGTACAGAGCCTAGCGACACGGCAAGCAATACTGGAATAACGACAACCAGAGGGAACGCAAAACATGAAGACCATCGGCCTGCTCGGCGGCATGAGCTGGGAATCCACCGTCAGCTACTACCGTGCGCTCAACGAAGGGGTGAAGGCCGCCCTGGGCGGGTTTCACTCGGCCAAGCTGTGTCTCTACAGCGTCGACTTCGCCGAGATCGAACGGCTGCAGCATGCCGGCGACTGGGACGCCACCGCCGAGATCCTGAGCCGGGCCGCGCGCAGCGTGGAAGCCGCCGGGGCGGATTTTCTGCTGATCGGCACCAACACCATGCACAAGGTCGCGCCGGAGATCGAGGCCTCGATCACGATTCCGCTGCTGCATATCGCCGATGCCACGGCACAGCGCCTGGCCGCCGACGGCATTCGCCGCGTCGGCCTGCTCGGCACCCGCTTCACCATGGAGCAGGATTTCTACAAGGGGCGGATCGCCGAAGGCTTCGGCATCGAGGTACTGGTGCCCGACGCAGCGCAGCGCGACCTCGTGCATGAGGTGATCTACCACGAGCTGTGTCTGGGGCAGGTGAAGGAGACCTCGCGTCAGCGCTACCTGGAGATCATCGCATTGCTACGCGAGCAGGGGGCCGAAGCGGTGATCCTCGGCTGCACCGAAATCGCCCTGCTGGTACAGCAGAGCGATACCGCGGTGCCGCTCTACGACACCACGGCCATTCACGCCGAAGAAGCAGTGAAATGGGCGTTGGGGGGTTAGGCGTAGGTATTGATCTGCGTACCTACCATCCCATCATTGGCCAACTGCGGCTCCACCGAAGCCGAAGCCATCAGCGCCTGGACCTGATCCTTCTGCATGTCCAGCGCTTCCTTGTAGACCTCGAGCTGCACCTGCTGGGCGGCTTGGGCCTGCTGCATGACCAGCGACTGGCCGACGATGGTGTTGACGGCAGAATCCATGTCATTTGCTCCGTTGTTGGTTCTTCTGTCACCCCACGCTAACAGCTGAAGGAAGCGAAGGCAAAAACGCAGCCCGCCGAAGCGGGCTGCGCACCTCAACCAGGCAGCGTTCAGGTCGAGGCGCTTGCCAGAGGTCGTGTCCTCACCCCCATCAGGATCATCAGTGCGGCCAGCAGCAGCACTGCGGCGCTGGCGGCGAATACGTTCAGCGCTCCGCCCAGATCGAAGATCAGCCCACCCGCCGCAGCACCGGTGGCGATCGCCAGGTTGATGGCAGCCACCAGCAGGCCGCTGGCGCTTTCGGCCTCGTCCGGCACCGTGCGGGTGAGCCAGGTCGACCACGCCACCGGGATGGCACCGAAGGCCAGCCCCCACACTGCCACCAGCGCGGCATCGGTGACCGGCGTGCTTTCCAGCAGCACCAGGGATAGGCCGAGCGTACCCATCAGCAGCGGCATCAATATCATGGTCAGCCGCAGGCTGCGTTCGACCATCCAGCCACCCAGGTAGTTGCCGAGGAAGTTGGCCACGCCGAAGCCGAGCAGGATGGTGGCCACACCGCTCACACCGACGCCGGTCACCGTTTCGAGGAACGGACGAATGTAGGTGAAGAAGGCGAAGTGGCCGGTAAAGACCAGAGCCGCAGCCAGCATGCCCAGGCCGACTCGTGGCCGCATCAGCACGTCGAACAGGGTACGCAGGCGGGTCATGCCGCTGGGTGCCATCCGCGGCAGGGTGAGGAATTGCACGATCAGCGCCAGCACGCCCAACAGCGCCGCCATGCGGAACACGTCGCGCCAGCCGAACAGATCGCCGAAGTAGCTGCCCAGCGGCGCCGCGGCGATAGTCGCGGCGGAAACGCCGCTGAACATGATCGACAGCCCCCGCGGCACCAGATCCTCAGGCACCAGGCGCATCATGGTGGCGATCGACATGGTCCAGAAGCCGCCCAGCGCCATGCCCAGCAGCACGCGCCCGATCAGCAGTACCGTCAGGTTGGGGGCAAACGCCACCATCAGGTTCGAGGCCACCAGCAGCATGGAGAATCCCAGCAGCACATGGCGCCGGTCGATGCGGCGGGTCGCGGTGGAGATCAGCAGGCTGGTCAGCAGCGCCACCGCCGCGGTAACCGTCACCGCCTGACCCGCCATGCCTTCGGTAATGCCCAGGTCCGCCGCCATGGGCGTCAGCAGGCTGGCGGGCAGAAATTCCGCCGTCACCAGCCCGAACACACCGAGGGCCATCGAGATTACCGCCCCCCAGGCGGGCCGTGCCCGCGCTGCCAACTCGTTCATGCTCGTTCTCCTTTCCTAGAGAAGCATTCGTCAGGAACGAGAAGACTAGAGCGACCGGGCCGGACGATCTATGCTAGAAGCTCTCGAATAATTGATCGTTCATCCGAAACTTGTGAACGGTAACGCTGAAGGCGGCTGCGCAAATACGAATGAGGGGGCGTGAGATGCCGAAACCGGAACTGCCCAACGACCTGGTCAGCGAGCTGCTGCTCGGCATGCGCCTGCGCGGTATCGCCTATCGCCGCATTCAGCTCTCGCCGCCCTTGGGGGTCGAGTTCGGACAGGTGGAGGGCTGGGCGCAGTTCCACTTCGTGGCCCGCGGCCCCGTCTACCTGCGCAGCCCCAGCGGCAGCGTGCATACCCTGGCCACCGGCGATGCGCTACTGCTGCCACGCGGCGGTTTGCATGCCCTGCTCTCGACACCCGACCAGCCGGCACAGGACGTTGCCGCCTTCGAAAGTGCCAGGCTGTGCGAGGCGGTCAGCGCGATTCGCGCCTGTCCGAAGGACTGCACCCTCGACGGCGCTCTGACCTTCAGTGGCTGCATGGAATTCGACCTGGGCAGCATGCACGCCCTGGTCTCGCTGATGCCCGAAGTGATGTACGTCGGCACTCTGCTGGAGCGCCAGCCCGAGATCCTGCCCATGCTCGAGGCGATGGAGCGCGAGGCGAAGAGCGAGCGTGCGGGTTATGCCGCCATTCTGGCGCGACTCGCCGACGTGATGGCGGCCTTCATCGTGCGCGGCTGGGTGGAGTGCGGCTGCGGCGATGCCACCGGCTGGATCGAGGCCCTGCGCGATCCGCGCCTGGGGCGCGTCATCGCCGCCCTGCACCGCGAGCCGGGGCGCAACTGGACGGTGGCGGAACTCGCCGCCGAGATGGGTAGCTCGCGCTCGGTGTTTGCCGAGCGCTTCCTGGCGGTCACGGGCATGACGCCGCATCGCTACGTGACCGAGCTGCGCATGCGCCTGGCGGCCCAGTGGATCGGCCGCGAGCGCCAACCCATCGAGACCGTCGCCTATCGCCTGGGCTACGGCAGTGCAGCCGCCTTCAGCCGCGCCTTCAAGCGCATTCACGGCCACCCGCCCGGTGCCCTGCGTCATCGGCTAGAGCCCGCTGCCATCCTGCAATCCTCCGCTTCAGAGAGCCCCCATGAACGAAGCCCAGTCGCTACAGCGGGCCATTGATGAACCGGTGCACCTGGCGGAGTACGACCCTGCCTGGCCGGCACACTTCGACGCCGAGCGCGAGCGTCTGCTGGAGCGCTTCCCCGCTGCGCTGATCGAGGTGCAGCATATCGGCAGCACCGCCATTCCCGGCATGCCGGCCAAGCCCATTATCGACGTCATGGCCGGGGTCGCCTCCATGGCCGTGGCCGATTTCCTGTTCGAGCCCATTCTCGATCACGGCTACGTGACCTCGGTCGAGTTCAACGCCGGCCTGACCGACCGCCGCTGGTTCATGCGCCATGCCAATGGCCGACGCACCCACCACCTGCACGTAGTGGCTTACGACGGCAAGCTGTGGCGCAAGCGCCTAGCCTTTCGCGACGCCCTGCGCACCGATGCGGCGCTGGCCGAGCGCTATGCCGCCCTCAAGCGCGAGTTGGCTTTGCGTCACGGCACGGATCGCGAAGCCTATACCCGGGCCAAGGGGGAGTTCATACGCTGCGTTTGCGCTTCATGAAGCAAGACGCAACGGCGCGATACAGCGGCCTCAAGCTGGGAATCAGCATGGGAGTCGTTGCCTGATAGGCCCGGTAGTGATCGCCAAAGGCCCGCACCAGGCTACGCTCTTCGAAGTGAATGCCGATCAGAATGTAGAGGCTCATGCCTGCCGCGAAGAAAAAATGACCGACGGTCATGTGAGGCGTCGACCAGAAAGCCAGCAAGAGCCCCGACATGAGGGGATGACGCACCAACCGATGCAGCCCTGGGGTGTGAAAGCCAATTTCGCGGGGTGCTCTGCCACGCAGACGGCGATAGGCCTGACTGACGCCCAGCAGTTCACCATGACTGATCAGAAAGGTAGCATACACGACCAGCACCCAACCCAGCACGAACAGGCACCAGAGCGCCACGGCAAGGCCGCCCTCCACCCACCACAAGGTAAGGGGCAAGGGCCGCCAGCCCCAGTAGAGCAGGCCCAACATGAGAGATGACAACAACACGTAGGTGCTGCGCTCCATTGGTGCCGGTATCCAGGCCCGGCACCAGCGCTTGAAGCCTTGGCGCGCCATGATGGAGTGCTGTACACCGAACATCAGCATCAGACTTGCATTGATCAGTAACGCCTGCCCTGTCCCGCTGACAGGGCCATGGTTCACTGTCCTTGGCACGAGGATATCGGCGGTAAAGCCGATCAAATAGGCGCTACATAGCCAGAACACTAGATAGGCCACTACGGCATAGAGCATCGTTACCCAGCGCATCGTCATCTCCTGAACCCATAGGGGTTGGCATCGGTAAGGTTGGGAGTCGAATCGTGCTCAGGCTGTTAGCTGATAGAATCAAGATGAGGTGCGGCGCCCCCCACCATCCTTGCCTGCCACTCATGACTCGGCGCCAGCTTGCCCGGTCGGCGTCGCCTGTGCGTCCTCTGGGAGCCGACCCACTTCGGCTGTCTGCGATGGAGATACCCGTGTGTCGCTGAAGCTGTTCCTGTTTGGCTATCCCCGGCTTGAGCACGGCGGCCATTCCCTTCCTCTCAAGCTGCGCAAGGGACTGGCTCTGGCAGCCTATCTGGCCATGGCCGGCAAGCCTATCGGTCGCGACCTACTGGCGGAATTGCTGTGGCCCGAAGCCCCCTCCGGCGAGGGCCGAGCCAGCCTGCGTCGCACCCTGCACCGCTTGCAGCGCCAGCTCGGTATCGATCTGTTCGTCACGACCTCGGAAACCGTCGCCCTGGCACCCGCTGTGGTGGCATCGACCGACGTCGTCGTCTTTCAATCGCTGCTCGAACGACACTCCAGCCGGGCCCCTGCCGGGCAGACAATGGCGGAACTCCGCCAGGCGAGTTCACTTTACCGCGACGACTTTCTACTCGGGTTCACGCTTCCCGAGTGCCAGGATTTTGCCGATTGGCAGGCTCGGGTATGCGAGGAGCTGCGCCAAGGGTTCGGTGAAGCCCTGACGCAACTGGCGCAGGCGGCAGCCGCTGGCAACGATTACGAGGCGGCACTCGCCTACGCACAGCGAAGGCTGACGCTCGATTCTCTTCACGAGCCGACACATCAGCTATTGATGCGGCTCCACGCCGAAGCCGGACACCCGGCTGCGGCCCTCCGCGTGTACGATGAATGCCGCGTCACGCTAATGCGAGCGCTGGGGATCTCTCCCCAGAAAAGCACTGAAAACCTGCGACGGACCATCTCCGATGGTGTATATCCCACGGCGAGCGTGCCAACGAGCGAACCGACGCCAGTCAGATACGTAGTCAGCGACGGGGTCCATGTCGCCTACCGACTGTATGGAGAGGGTCCGCTGACGCTGGTAGTCCTGCCAGGCTTCGTATCGCATCTCGATTTTTATTGGGACCAGCCGGAACTCGCCCGCTTCATGCAGGCACTCGGCCACATGGCCAGGGTGGTGTGCTTCGACAAGCGCGGCGTGGGCCTGTCCGATCGTATCGACTATGCCGCAACGCCGCAGCATACGGCACGGGACCTGCTGGCCATTCTCGATGCCGAGAGCATCGAACGGGTCGTGCTGCTGGGTGTTTCCGAAGGTGGCCCGACAGCCCTCACCCTGACGGCGACTACACCGGAACGGGTCACGGCTTTGGTTCTCTACGGCACCCTGGCGCGAGCCCTGCGCACGCCCGACTACCCTTGGGGCTACCCCCCCGAGCGCTACGATGCCCAGGTCGAGGCCTTGATCAACGACTGGGGCGGCCCTGCCTGTATCGAGAGCTTCGCCCCCGGCTGGGCACTCGATGTCGAACGACGCGCCTGGTGGGCACGGGCCCTGCGCCTTGCGGCCAGTCCGCGTACGGTGAAACAGGTCTTCGAGGCGCTGAAGTCAATCGACGTGCGGCCCCTGCTTGCCAGGATCGACTGCCCCACGCTGATACTTCATCGGCACGGCGACAAGGCGGTACCGGTCGAACATGGGCGATTCCTTGCCCGCCAAATGCCCCATGCCCAGTGGGTGGAGCTTCCCGGCGAGGACCACTGGTGGTGGGTCGGCGATACCAGCGACATCCTGCGCCACCTGGATGAGTTTCTGGCTTCTCTCCGCCACTCTTGAGGGACGTTCAGAGGACGCAACGGCTGCACTCTTCTCAGTTCCGTTATGTGGAATGGCCCAACAAGTGGAATGGAGAGCCCCGATGCCCTATCTCGTCAACCGCCAAGTCAAGATCCACTTCCAGCAGTTGGGAGAGGGTCCGCCTCTGGTGCTTCAGCATGGCTTCAGCGACAGCATTTCCGGCTGGTACGAAGCTGGCTGGGTGAAACGGCTAGGACGCCATTTTCGTCTGATCATGATCGATGCGCGGGGTCATGGTCTCAGCGACAAGCCGCACGCTCCCGACGCCTACGACCTCAGCCACCGCGTCGACGATGTGCTGACCGTCATCGACACGCTTGGGCTCGAACGAGTCCATTTCCTCGGCTACTCGATGGGCGGCTGGATCGGCCTGGGCCTGGCCCAGGCAGCAACACACAGGCTTCTCAGCCTTACCCTTGGCGGCATCCATCCCTATGGCCAGGACATGAGCCCTTACCGACGCGGTGTCGCCCACGGCATGGACGACTGGGCCAAGCTCGTGCAGCAGGCTGCGGAAGGCCGCATACCGGCTAGTACCCTACAGCGAATTCGCGCCAATGACCCACAAGCGCTTGCTGCCGCCGTGGCACGCGACCGGCCGGCGCTCAAAGGGCCTTGGAACCAGCTACGCTGCCCTTGCCTGCTCTTCGCGGGTACCCACGACCCACTCCTGCCGCAGGTGGAGCGCTTTTCCCATGAGCTGCCGGAAGCCCAGTTGGTAAGAATCGAAGACGCCGACCACACTCAGGCCTTCTTCAAGCCCGCTAGGCTGGTCCCCACGCTCCTCGAGCTTTTGCAACTCAGTAAGGGCCATGTATGACCTCGGCCACTTCCGCCCCTTGGAGCGGAATGGTCGGTACAGGCAGACGAGAAGGGCTGCTTAGAGACCGGGCTGATTAGTTGAGATGCACCGCCTCGAAGTGCGCCACGGCAGCGCCAGACGTATCGCGCAGGGTCAGCGTCTGGCCTTCGATCTGCCAGGTCGCCGTCGCCTCCAGCGCGGCCAGGAAGGCCTGCTCGGTTTCGCCGCCCTGCAGGCAGGCCATGCGCGTGGTGATCAGGGGGCCGAAGTGGAGGGCGTCGTTGTCCAGCCGATAGTTGCCCGCCAGGTGGTTGCATCCGGTGGAGCCCGCTATACGGTTCTCCTCGGTGTGCAGCACGAAATGCGCCTCGCGCTGGTTGTCCCCCGCCTCGGGCGTCGCATCGCCGACCTGGGTCAGCTTCCAGTAGGTGTTCACCAGCGGCTCGTCGTGCGTCATCGCTCCCTCCATGGCGGTACACCCCATCAGCACGATGGCCAGCGATCCCAACAAGATGGCAAAGCGCCTTTTCATTCTCGTTCCCTCATCCTGCTTTCTCCACTCCCGCCGCCAACGCAGCGGGCTCCATGTGCCGTAATGTCGGAGAAGCCGCGACGAATAGCCAGCCTGAATTACGCAGATAGCGGGGATTTCGCGCCTTCGGTCCAAGGCCAGGCTGACACCTTCTGGAGTATCTAACCAAGAATGTCGATGCCGCGGTGCCCTTCCTCGACGCCCTCCACCAGGATCACGTCGCCCATGGCGTTGGCGGTGCGCAGCGGCAGGATGCGCCGGTAGGCCTCGGAGCGATACCAGGCCCGGGCCTGCTCCAGGCTGGGGAAGCCGAGCATGATCGTATCGCCCTGCCAGCTGCCCTCCAGCACCTCGGTGGGGCCGCCGTGGATCAGGTAGCGGCCGCCGTAGGGCGTGAGGGTGGCATCGATCTTCTCCAGGTACTCGACGATCTCGGGGCCCATGGTGACGTCTTGCAGGCGGGCGATGGCGTAGGCGGTCATGGCGTTGCTCCAGTGGTGGGTTTGCCTCGACAGCTTCGCCCCGCTGGTGCGGCCTGGCGATTACCTGCAAGGTAATAGCCACGCATATCGCTTGGCGCTAATCTGGCTTTATGGCAATGAATTCCCCTACCCCCGGGCAGCTGTTGAAGGAGTGGCGCCAGCGGCGGCGACTGAGCCAGCTCGCGCTCGCCGCCGAGGCCGAGATCTCCCAGCGCCACCTCAGCTTCGTCGAGTCCGGAAGGGCCATGCCCAGCCGGGAGATGCTGCTGCGCCTGGCGGAGCAGTTGGGCGTTCCCCTGCGCGAGCGCAACCGGCTGCTGCTCGCCGCCGGTTTCGCCCCCGCCTTCGGCGAGCGCGGCATCGACGCCCCCGAGCTGGGTGCGGTGCGCGGCGTGATCGAACGGCTGCTGGCGAGCCACGCCCCCTACCCGGCGCTGGCCGTCGACCGCCACTGGCACCTGCTGCTGGCCAACCGCCCGCTCGAGGCGCTGCTAGACGGCATCGACGCCGAACTGCTGAAGCCGCCGGTCAACGTGCTGCGGCTCACGCTGCATCCCCGGGGGCTCGCGCCGCGCATCGGCAACTTCCGCGAATGGCGCGCCCATATCCTCGAGCGCCTGACACGCCAGGCCGAGACGACCGCCGACCCGGTGCTGGCCTCGCTCGGCGAAGAGCTGAAGGGTTACCCGATACCGGCCGGCGCCCGCCCCCATCTGGCCAGCGCCTCATCGCGCCACGGCGGCATCGTCGTGCCGCTGGAGCTGGTCATGCCGGATGGCCGCGTGCTGTCGCTGCTGAGTACCACCACGGTGTTCGGCACCCCGCTCGACGTCACCCTGGAGGAGCTCGCCATCGAGTCGTTCTTCCCCGCGGACGCGGCCACCCAGGAAGCGCTGCAGCAGTTGGCGGCCGCCTCAGCGGGTTAGAACGACAGGCAGATCTTTCCAAAGTGACGTCCCGACTCCTCGTGGCGGAAGGCGTCGGCGATCTCCTCGAGCTTGAAGGTGCTGTCGATGATCGGGCGTACACCGCAGGCCTCGATGCCGCGCACCATCTCCTGCTGGTGGATGCGGCTGCCGACGATCAGCCCCTGCAGGCGCGCCTGCTTGGCCATCAGCTTGACGGTGGGCACCTCGCCGCCGCGCCCGGTCAGGATGCCGATCAGGGCGATATGGCCGCCGATGCGCACGGCGTCGATGGATTGTGGCAGGGTGCCGGGGCCCCCCACCTCGATCACGTGGTCGACGCCCTGACCGTCGGTCAGCGCCTGGACCTTCTTGCCCCACTCCGGCTCGGCCTTGTAGTTGATGGTGTGGTCGGCGCCGAGCTTCTTGAGCGTCTCGATCTTCTCGTCGGAGGACGAGGTGGAGATCACCCGCGCCCCCATGGCCTTGGCGAACTGCAGGGCGAAGATGGAAACGCCGCCGGTGCCCAGGGTGAGCACCGTATCGCCAGCCTTGAGGTTGCCGTCCACCACCAGCGCGCGCCAGGCGGTGAGCCCCGCCGTGGTCAGGGTGGCGGCCTCTTCGTGACTGTAGCCCTTGGGTGCGTGGGTGAACCAGGTGGCCGGGCGAATGACTTGCTCGCGGGCGTAGCCGTCGATGCCGTCACCGGGCGTGGTCTTGAAGTCGGCGACCCGCGCCGGGCCGTCGAGCCAGTAGGGAAAGAAGGTGGAGACCACCGCATCGCCAACGGCGAACTCCTCGACCCCCTCGCCCACCGCCTCGACCACGCCCGCCCCATCGGACATGGGAATGCGGCCATCCTCGGTAGGGATCATCCCGGCGACCACGGCATAGTCGTGGAAGTTGAGCGAGCTGGCATGGATCCGCACGCGGATCTCCCCCGGCCCCGGCTCGCCCGGCGCATCGCGTTCGACGACCTGCAGTTGGTCCAGCCCGCCGGGGCTCTTCAAGGTAACGACCTTCATGACAGACTCCTTAGCAATTCGAGCTAGCAATTCGAAAAAATGAGCGTGCTAAGAGACTAGCCTAATGGGCCCGCCTTCGGTCAAGCGATGGCGCGCTGCAGATAGGCCGCCAGCGCTTCCACCTGCCGCTTGCGCCGTGCCCACTCGTCGCCGTCTTCAGGACGTTCCCCTTCAGAACCATCCCCTTGGAGATAGCTGCGCCGCACCAGCGCCATGGTGGCCCGATGCTCGGGCGGCAGGCGCTCCAGCGCCCAGGCGGCGGCAACGTCCTTGGGAGCGATCTCTCCCGTCTCTAGGGTCATCCACATGCGCGCCAGGGTCAGCAGCACGTTGCGCTCATCGCCCTGCAACCCCGCCATCAGGCCAGGCAGTGAATCGAGGATGGCCCGGCGCAGGTCCGTCTCGGGAATCGGCGCCACAAGCTCAGCGAGCTCCGGCCCGTACAGGGCGAGGCTGCACTGTCTGGCGGTGGTCAGCACCACGGCCAGATCGGGATCGGCAGCCGCCGGCGGTATACGGCCCTGCTCGAACTCATCCCGCAGCCATTCGCCGTAGACCAGTTCGCTCCTCGGCGGGTAGTGCCACGGCACCAACGCCTGGTGGCACAGTAGCGTCACCTCCAATGGCCTGGACGAGCCGTCGTTGGCGGGGCTGCCGGAGACCCGCATCAGCGCCTCGACCAGCCGCCGGCGTATCGCCTCCTCGGGTGGCTGGCCGACGACCACCAGCACGTCCACGTCGCTGTGGGGTCGCAGGCCGCCGGCAAGTGCCGAGCCGAACAGATAGACCCCAACCACGCTCTCGCCCAACTCGCGGGCGACGATGGCGAAGGCGTCCCTGGCCTCCTGCGGTAGCGACTGGCCGGCCGCCTGGGAAGAGAGCTCCATCGTGTCCTCCATTCTCCTGATGCGCCACGCGCCAGCGCACTCTCCGTTGCCCCCGATGTTACTGGCTATCGCCGAGAGCCGCCTGCGCGTAGCGTCGGGCCGGCAGCAGCAAGGCCGCCATGGCCACGCCGACGGCACAGACGGCCAGCAGCAGGTAGAGCCGGACGAAGCCGCTGGCCGGCTCGTACCCCCAGGCCACGATCGGCACGGCCAGGGCACCGACTCCCAGCGACAGCACGTACTTCACGGCATAGACCCGTGCCCGCCAGGCGCTCGCGGTATGGCGTGCCACAATGGCATCCTGTACCGGAATGACACCGAACACCGTCAGCATCAGCCCCAGCGATAGGGCAACGATCTGCCATTGCCCACCCTGTACCATCAGCAACAACAGCGGAACCTGCAACAACGCCAGCAGCAGCATCAATTGCCGCGGCGCAACACGATCCACCGCCCTGCCGGTGACGAGTTGCGCCATGGAGGCGCAGGCGAAGATCAGCGAGGCCAGTCCGGCGGCACCGAGCAGGGCATCCCCGCCGCCGCTGAAAGCGTCTTCCATGATCTTGGGCAGCGCGACGGTGGTGGACGCAAACACGAGGCCGCCCATCAGAGCGGTGACGATCAGGTAGGCCAGGATCCGGCCCGGTATGGCCGTTGAGGCCTTCACCGCTGCCGGCGCATCGCCGGCCGACCGTAGCGGCTGACGCGGCTTACGCTGCGCCGGTACCAGCGCCAGGTAAGCGATGCCACTCGCCAGGCACAGCGCCCCGGGGATGAAGAAGGCTGCCTGCCAGCCGAGCATGCCCGTGAGCGCACCGGTCAGCAGCGGCGCCGCCGCAACGCCCATGTTGCCCCACACGCCGTTCACCCCCAACGCCTGACCAACGCCATCGCTGCTCTCCGCCACCATGGCGATGCCGACGGGATGATAGATGGCCGCGAAGCTACCCATCAGAAACAGCCCGGCCGCCAGCTGGTAAGGGCCGCTCGCAAAGCCTGTGAGCATGGAAGCCGCACCGAGTCCCAGGAACATCAGGGCCATCATGCCGCGCCGACTCCAGCGGTCACCCAGCCAGCCCGCCGGCAGAGTAAAGGCGGCAAAGGCGACGAAGCCCGCCGTGGCCGGTAGTAGCAGCGCAGCGTAATCGCCCTGGCCGCGTCGCTCGAGCGCCACCGCCACCGTGGGATGGATCAGCATGAAATAGTGGGCGTAGGCGTGCCCCAGGTTGAGGAACAGTAGCGGAACGCGTTTGCCGTTCATGGCCAGACTCCAGAGTTGCCGAGCTTTCAGGCTAAACTGGACGTGATGCGACTTCTCTCGCCATTCTGACAAGACATATCGCAAAACGGACAATATGCCCCACACCCTGGCCCACGCCACGCCCCTGTCACGCGACGCCCTGCAGCGGCGCATCGAGAGCGCCTCGGGACCGGTACAGCCCTATGCCTGCAACTACCCCGCCGGCTGGGACACCGGCCGTCATCATCACCTGCGCCATCAGCTCGTCTTCGCTATCCAGGGCGTGATGACGGTGGCGACCCCAGCGGGGTGGTGGGTGGTGCCACCCCAGCTTGCGGTATGGATTCCCGCTCGCCTGGAGCATGCGCTGCTGATGCACCGGCCTGTGAAGCTGCGCACCCTCTATCTCGATGAGCGGCTAGGGCCATCGGCCCAGCCACGCGTAGTGAACGTCTCGCCGCTGCTGCGCGAGCTGATACTGCGTTTGATGGAGCTGCCAGCCGAGGCGACCGCCCACGGCGCCGGAGCACGATTGGTGGCGGTACTGCTGGACGAGCTGCACGCGGGCCCCACCGTCCCGCTGCACCTGCCCGAGCCCGACGATCCCGCGCTGCGGCGGATCTGCACCGCCCTGCGTGACAACCCGGCTAACCGGGACGACCTGACCACCTGGGGCAGTAGGGTCGGCGCCTCGTCACGCACCCTGGCACGACGCTTCCTGGTGCAGACGGGCATGGGATTTGCCGCCTGGCGACAGCAGGCCCGCCTGCTCGCCGCCCTGCCCATGCTGGCGGAAGGGCGCTCGGTCACCGTCGTGTCCCAGGAGGTCGGTTACGAATCGCCCAGCGCCTTCATCGCCGCCTTTCGCCGCAGTCTCGGCACCAGCCCTGGGCGCTATTTCAACAAGCCCTTGGCCTCCTCCGATTCGTGACCTAGCTTTAAGCCTGCCCCCAATCGGGCCTACCTTCTCGCCCTTGACCACAGGTAACGCCATGGATGTGCACACCTCACGAGGAGCGGCCGGCTGGGCCGTCACCGTTCTCGCCTATGTTCTGCTGCTGCTTGGCCTGGCCATGTCGCTGGGCGGCGCCTACCTGATCTATCTCGGCGGAACGTTCTATTTTCTCCTGGCCGGCATCGGCACGCTGGCGGCTGCCGTCATGCTCATGCTGGGTTTGCCAGCGGGGGTGTGGGTCTATGCCGCCACCGTGGCAGGTACCTTTCTCTGGTCGCTGTGGGAAATTGCCGGCAAGGGCTGGATGCCGGTCTGGCACATCGACCTGATGGCGCGTACCGGCCTCATGGCCGGGCTGCTGGCTGTCGCCCTGCTGTTGCTGCCGGTGTTGTATCGCCGCGGCTATTACCAGCCGGCCCTGCCCTATGCCGGCCCGCTGCTCGGCGTGCTGATCATGGTCGGCTACGCCGGGACGGTGCTGTGGCTCATCTTCGACTCCGGCCCCGACGCACCCACCACGGTAGCGGCCGAGGAGATCCGTCAGCAGAGTGCTCCGGACGACACCGACTGGGTCGCCTACGGCGGTACCAATCTGGCCCAGCGCTTCTCGCCGGCCGACCGGATCACGCCGCACAACGCCAATCGGCTGGAAGTTGCCTGGGAGTTCAATACTGGCGACGAGCCGCCCAGCGATGCCGCCCCCTACGCCTTCCAGAACACCCCGCTGAAGATCGGCAACAGCCTCTACGTCTGCACCCAGAGCAACCAGGTCTTCGCCCTCGACCCCGGCACGGGCGAGCAGCAGTGGCACTTCGACCCGCAAGTGGCGGTGGAGGCCCAGGAGCACGTGTTCTCGACCGCCTGCCGCTCGGTGGCTTATTTCGAGGCTCCCGAGCCGGTCGAGGAGTGCCCTCGTCGCCTGCTGCTGGGCACGCTGGACGGCCGCCTGATGGCACTGGACGCCGAAGACGGCTCGCTGTGCAGCGATTTCGGTGACAACGGCACGGTGGATCTCAACGACCGCATGGACCCGCAGGCGCTGGGGCTGCTCTCCAACACCTCGGGGCCGATCGTGGTGAACGGCATCGTCGTGGTGGGCCACCAGGTCACCGACAACCAGCGCCGTGACGCACCCTCCGGCGCCGTGCGTGCCTATGACGCCATCAGCGGCGAATGGCAGTGGACCTGGGACTCGGTATGGACCACGCCGGACCGGCAGCCGCCTGAAGACGAGGTCTACCCGCGCGGCACGCCCAACGTGTGGACGGCGATTTCCGCGGACGAAGAACTGGGGCTGGTCTACCTGCCCACCGGCAACCCCGCCAATGACCAGTACGGCGGCGACCGCAGCCCCGAGGAGGAGGAGTTCACCTCGACGCTGGTGGCGGTGGAGGTCGACAGCGGTGAAGTGCGCTGGAAATACACCACGGTGCTCCACGACCTGTGGGACTACGACCTCGGCGCCCAGCCGGCGCTGATCGACTTTCCCACCGACGACGGGCCTCGCCCCGCCGTGGTTCAGGCGACCAAGTACGGCCAGGTATTCGTCTTCGACCGGGAGACCGGTGAGCCCCTGCTGCCCATCGAAGAGCGCCCGGTGCCCCAGGGCACCATCGAGGGAGACTGGACCGCCGAGGTGCAGCGCTTCTCTCCACAGATGCCGAACTTCGGCTCGATACCCGGCCAGGAGGTCGAGCATTTCACCGGCGCCCACACCTGGGGCGCCACCCCCATCGACCACCTTTACTGCCGGATTCAGTTCGAGCGCATGCGCTACGAAGGCATGTTCACTCCCCCGACCCTGGATCATCCCGGCGGCATGCTGCAGTTCCCGGGCATTCTCGGCGGCATCAACTGGGGTAGCGCCGCCTTCGATCTCGACAACGGTCTGATGATCGTCAACAACAACCGCATGCCGTCACGGGTGGTGCTCTACCCGCGCGAGGAAGCCGATGAGATGGAGAACATCGCCCCCATCGGCGAAGAGGATGCCAGCTATATCGATCAGGAAGCACAGCCCATGCTCGGCGCCCCGGTGGCGGCGCAGCGTGGCGCCTGGCTCTCGCCGCTGGACATGCCCTGTGCCGCACCGCCCTGGGGCTTTCTCAGCGCCACCGATCTCGCCACCGGCGAACTGGTCTGGTCCCGACCGATCGGCACCAGCTTCGACCAGGGCCCCTGGGGCATCCCCTCGCGACTGAAGATGACCGTCGGCGCGCCCACCAGCGCGGGGCCGGTCACCACCGCCGGCGGCGTAACCTTCATCGGCGCCACCATGGACGACTACATCCGTGCCTTCAACAACACCAGCGGCGACATGCTGTGGGAGGCGCGCCTGCCCGCCGGCGGCCAGGCGACGCCGATGACTTACATGCACGAGGGGCGTCAATACGTGGTGATCGCCGCGGGCGGTGCCTTTCAGGCCGAAACCAGCCTGGGCGACAGCGTGATGGCCTATGCCCTGCCCGAGGAGTGAGCCGGCCGTGCCGGCTGGCCCGCTAGTCGGTAGTCGGATGCCTTCACGGCCTCGGCGACGTAGGCCATGAAGGCGCGAATGCGCGCCACCCGGCGCAGGTCGGGGTGGGTCAGCAGCCACAGATCGGTGGCCAGCTCGGGGATCGGCTCGCCGAGTCGCGTCAGGGCCGCTTCGGCATCGGCGAGATAGCAGGGCAGCACGGCGCGGCCGAGCCCGTCGCGGGCGGCAGCCAGCATGCCGAGCATGGTGTCGACGCGATAGCGGCAGCGTTCGTTGGCCTCCTGGTCGGCCATCCAGGCGTCGAGTGCGGCATAGCCCAGGTGACGGTCCGGCCCGACCCAGGCATCGGCGGCGTCATCGGCACGGGCGTAAACGGCCTGAGCGACGGTGCCGACCCGCCGTCCCACCAGATGCTCGGGTGGCGAGGGCGAGGGCCGCACCGCCACGTCGGCGTCGCGCTGGGAGAGGTTGAAGAGCTGGTTGGAGACCGCCACTTCGAGCACGATTTCGGGGTGCACACGCTGGAAGCCGGCGAAGATCGGCGACAGCAGCCCCATCAGCAGCGTATCGGTGGTGGTCACGCGGATGCTGCCGGAGAGGCGCAGGTCACGCCCCACCACGCGCCGCTCGGCGCCCAGCACCTCGGTTTCCACACGGGCGGCGGTGGCCGCCAGGTCCTCCCCCGCCGGGGTCGGTGCGTAACCCGTGCGCGAGCGCTCGAACAGCGCCACGCCCAGACGCCGCTCGATGGCGTTCAGGCGGCGGAACACCGTGGCGTGGCTGGCTCCCAGCCGCCGCCCGGCGCCGGAGAGCGAACCCGCCTCGGCGATGGCCTGCACCACGCGCAGGTCGTCCCAGTGCAGCGACTGCTCAGTCACGATTCACTCCCCCCAACCCCGGCATGGCGCGGCTCAGCTGCTGCTCAGAACTCGGTCACCACGGTCACGCCGACGCCTTGGAACTCATCCATGCTCGTCAGCGCCTCGATCGACCGTTCCAGGCTGATCCTCTGGCCGACCAGCTTCTCGGGCGAGAGCTTGCCGGTCTGGATCATGTCGAGCATGGCGCCGTAGCGATGGGCCTGCATGCCGTGGCTGCCGAGGATCTCCAGCTCGTGGGCAATGACCTTGCTCATCGGAATGGCCGGCGTGCTGTGATCGGCCAGCATGAGCCCGACCTGAACGTGCTTGCCGCGCTTGCGCAGATTGCTGATCGAATTGAAGCAGGTGGTGGGGTGCCCCAGAGCATCCAACGACACGTGGGCACCGCCCCGCGTCACCTCGATGACCGCCTCGGCAACATCCGCCACCTCGCTTGCGTTCACGGTGGCGACCGCACCCAATTCACGGGCCAACTGGAGTTTCTCGGCTGAGATGTCGACGGCCACCACATTGGCGCCCACGGCGTTGGCGATCATGATCGCGGAGAGGCCGACGCCGCCGCAGCCGTGCACCGCCACCCACTGCCCGGCGGATGCCTTGCCCTGGTCGACCACGGCGCGAAACGAGGTCACGAAGCGGCAGCCCAGGCTGGCCGCCGTGGCGAAGTCCAGCGTCTCCGGCAAGGCCACCAGGTTGATGTCCGCCTGGTGGATGCCGACGTACTGGGCGAAGGAGCCCCAGTGAGTGAAGCCGGGCTGGAACTGGCTGTCGCAGACCTGGTGGTTACCCGAGTAGCACTCGGGGCAGCTGCCGCAGCCGCCGACGAAGGGCACCGTGACGCGATCGCCCACTCGCCATTGCGTCACGTCCTTGCCCACCGCCTCGACGATGCCCGCCAGCTCGTGCCCCGGCACGTGGGGGAGTCGAATGTCGGGGTCGTGCCCCATCCAGCCGTGCCAGTCGCTGCGGCACACCCCCGTCGCCATCACCTTGACCACCACGCCGTGCGCTTCCGGCGTCGGATCGGGAACGTGCTGGATTTGCGGCGGAGCGGCAAAGGCCTCGTAGACCACGGCTTTCATGCAAGATCCTCTCTGGCGTGATGTTCAATCATGCAAAGTCGGCTGTCATGTTTTGGGAATGTCGGTTCGTCAGCGTACAGCATAGCCTGAAGGCACGCATCACGTAGGCCAGCAAAGCGGAGACCCAAGATGCATGCCCTGATCGTGTTCTGCCACCCCGAACCGCGCTCGTTCAATGGCGCCCTGAAGGAGGTCGCCGTCGAGACCCTGCAGCGGCAAGGCTACCGTGTCGAGGTCTCGGATCTCTACGCCGAGGGCTTCGATCCGCTGGAGCGGCCTGGCCACTACGTCGAACGGGCCGAGCCCGAGACGTTCTTCCCCCTCACCGAACAGCGCCACGCCTATGAGGGCGGCACCCTGCCCGTCGACGTGCAGCGTGAGATCGAACGCCTGGAGCGTGCCGATCTGGTGATCCTGCAGTTTCCGCTGTGGTGGCATGCCCAGCCGGCCATGCTCAAGGGCTGGTTCGACCGGGTGTTCGTCTACGGCGGGCTCTACAGCGGTCGCATGCGCTACGACCGCGGCCGTTTTCCCGGGAAGAAGGTCATGCTCTCGGTGACCACCGGCGCCCCGGCGCCGACCTTCAGCCGGCACGGGCGCAGCGGCCATATCGTGGCGTTGCTGTGGCCGATCCACTACTCGCTCTACTATCTGGGCGTCAGCGTGCTGCCGCCCCAGGTCACCTACGGGGTGCAGGGCGGCGGGCTGAGCTACCAGGACGAGGCGGCGTTCCGTGAACGCCTGGAAGCGGAGAAAGCCGCCTGGGCACGGCGGCTGGAAGGGCTGGACGGCGAGGCAGCGATCCCCTTCGCCGGCTGGGACGACTGGAACGAACAAGGGGTGCTCAAGGCCGAGCACCCCCGAGCCTGGCAGCCCTAGGCTCCGCGATGGTGGAGTAAGAAGTGGCCGCTAGGGCGCGAAGCGCTCTCTCAGCGGCGCAATCGCCACGTCACGCGGCTCGCCGTCGAAGTCGTCCTGGATCAGCTCCGCGGCGCGTTGTTCGAGGTAGCGCCCTGCGCCTTCCACCTCGGCGATACGCTGCATGTCGGCCAGCGCTTCGATCAGCTGAGGCGTCAGGCGGTCGAGCACCGGGCGCACCTCCTCGGCGAGATCGGGCGGATCGGCGAAGGGGGAGCGCCCCTCCTGCAGCCATTGATGGTGCAGGCGCCGCTGGATCTGCTTGCTGGCCTCGAACTGCTTGTCGAAGAAGCGCCGGGCGAAGGCATCGTCAACGCCAGCCGCCTCGGCATCTTCTGCCACCTGATCGAGAATCTGCGCCTCGCGCTCCGGCGCCTCGATGGGCGCGCCGCTGTTCCATTTTGACTGCGCCACCAGCGGCGCCACGTCGAGCCGCTCGTCGATCAAGACCAGCATGCGGTCGATGGCCGCCTTGTCCTCGTCGGGCGGCTCCGGCGGCTGGGTCTGACACCCTGCCAGCAGCAGGACCAAGGCAATGGCCAGCCAGCGTCCGGAATGGATGGGCAGCGCTCTATGCAACGACATGGCGATCCTCGCTCGGTTATTTATTGGAGATGATTCGAAAGGGTACTCCAATTCGGCTCAACGCTCCCGCTGGGATTCCTGCCACTCCTCCGCGGCCTCCTCCACGCCGGGCTCGTCGCTGCGGTTGCGTCTCCCCTGGCGGTAGGCCTCCTCCTCGCGCACGTCGTCGATCACGCTCATCAGCTCACCCACGTCCACGGTGCCGGTGTCATGCTCGAAGCAGCCGGTCAGTCGGCTCTCGGGATGCAGCTCGCCGGCTTCATAGAGCGCCCAGATCTCCTTGCCGTAGTCGGTGCCGAGCAGCTCCGGGGCGAAGCGCCCGAAGTAACGGCGCATGTTGTCCACGTCGCGTTCGAACATCCACTCGGCGCTGTTGTTGCCGGCGGCGTCCACCGCCTGGGGCAGGTCGATGATCACCGGGCCGTCGGTGGCCAGCAGCACGTTGAACTCGGAGAGATCGCCGTGCACCAGGCCGGCGCACAGCATCTTGACCACGTCACGCAGGATCTTGGCGTAGTACTCGCGGGCCTGTTCGGGGCTCAGGATCACGTCGTCCAGTCGCGGGGCGGTCAGGCCCTCGGCATCGCTGATCATCTCCATCAGCAGCACGCCGTCGATAAAACCGTAGGGCTGCGGTACCCGCACGTCCGCCGCCGCCAACCGGTAGAGGGCATCGACCTCGGCGTTGAGCCAGGCCTGCTCCTGCTCCTTCTGGCCGTAGCGGGTCTTCTTGGCCATGGCCCGCGAGCGGCGGCTGTTGCGTTCGCGACGCCCCTCCTGATACTGCACCGCCTGCTTGAAGCTGCGCTGCTTGGCCTCCTTGAAGACCTTGGCGCAGCGCCGCTCTCCGTGTGAAATCACCACGAAGACCTGGGCTTCCTTGCCGCTCATCAGCTGGCTCTCGACTGTGTCGATCAAGCCGTCGTCGATCAGCGGCTGCAATCGTTTAGGTACCTTCACCTATCCTCCTACTGTTCTAAAGCGGCCATCAGCGGCTGACACGCCGGGCGCGAAACGAGCGCCCCTTGAGCTTGCCCGTGCCGAGCTGGGCAAGCGCCGCCTTGGCGACCTCGCGCTGCACCGCCACGTAGGCGCTGCGCTCCAGCACCTTGATCTTGCCTACCTGTCCCCCCTCGATGCCACCCTCGCCGGTCAAGGCACCGAGAATATCGCCGGGGCGCACCTTCTGCTTCTTGCCGCCGTCGAGCTGCAGCGTGGCCATCTGCGGCAGGAACGGCTCCCGCGTCAGCACGCTGCGCGGCGGCAGCGGTGCCTCCTCCAGCGGCTCACCGAGGAATTCGTTCAGCCGCTCTAGGCGATAGGCCTCGCTCTCGCTGACCAGGGTACAGGCGATGCCGGAGCCGCCGGCGCGGCCGGTACGCCCGACGCGATGCACGTGGACCTCCAGGTCGCGGGCGATCTGGTAGTTGAATACCGCATCCAGTGCGGCGATATCCAGCCCGCGGGCCGCCACGTCGGTGGCCACCAGGATGGAGACGCTGTGATTGGCGAACAGCACCAGGATGCGGTCGCGATCACGCTGCTCCAGGTCGCCGTGCAGCGCCAGGGCGCTGAAGCCCGCCTCAGCGAGGGCGTCGGCGAGCTCCTGGGCCTCACGCCGGGTATTGCAGAACACCACGCTGGAGCGCGGCCGGTGCTGCAGCAGCAGCCCGCGCAGCGCGGCGAAACGCTGCGTCTCGTCGGCCACCCGGTAGACGCGCTGGCGGATGGTGCTCTCGTCATGGGCCTCGGCCACCGCCACCTCGGCCGGGTCACGCATCAGCCCCTGGGCGATGCCCCTGACCTCGTCGCTGTAGGTGGCGCTGAACAGCAGGGTCTGGCGGCTGGCGGGCGTCGCGCCGACGATCGCCTCCAGGCTGGGCTGGAAGCCCATGTCGAGCATGCGGTCGGCCTCGTCCAGCACCAGCACGTCGAGCGAGGCGAGATCGAGCGCGCCCTTGCGCAGATGCTCTTCGATACGACCGGGCGTGCCCACCACCACATGCGCGCCATGCGCCAGCGAGGCCAGCTGCGGACCGAAGGGAGCGCCACCGCACAGGGTCAGCACCTTGACGTTGGGCAGCGTGCGCGCCAGCCGCCGGAGTTCGCCGGCCACCTGATCGGCCAGCTCGCGAGTGGGGCAGAGCACCAGCGCCTGAACCTGAAAGCGCGAGACATCGAGACGCGAGAGCAGCCCCAGGCCGAACGCCGCGGTCTTGCCCGAGCCGGTCCTGGCCTGGGCGATCACGTCGCGGCCCGCCAGCACCGGCGGCAGGCTGGCGGCCTGCACCGGCGTCATGGCCAGGTAGCCAAGCGAATCGAGATTGGCCAGCAGCGGTGGCGCCAGCGGCAGCGAGGCAAAGGCCCCGTCGTTGGGAGAGTCGGACACGGAAATGAACCTGCGAGACTGAGCGATTGCCGAAGCGGCAAGCAAGCGAGGGTGGATGCGAAGGCACGAGCCGAGGTCGCGCTTCGTCTAAAGGCAGGCGAGCAGCATAGCAGATAATCGCGGGCAATACGCCCTACCGGCGCAGCGAGGTCAGCGAGTGCTTACTGGGGGACGTAGCGGGGAACGTGGGACAGGTTGAGCCGGCACGGCGCATGGCGCCATGCCGGCTCGTCGTCATGCAGGCAAGCCGGGGCTCGCCCTCATCAGGTGGAGCTCAGCGCCGGTTCGGCATTCGCCTGGCGCGGCGCGTCCATGCGCTCCTCCCAGCCGCCGGCCAGCGCCCGGTAGACGCCCACCAGGGCGGTGGCGGCACGCACGCTGCTCTGGGCCAGGCCGTCCTCGGCCTCGAGCCGTGAACGCTCGCTGTCGATCACTTCGAGGAAGTCGATCACGCCGACCTCGAAGCGCACCCGCGCCTGGCGGGCCGCCTCGGCGCTGGCCGCGGCGGCGGCCTCCAGATGCTCGCGCTCGCGCAGCGACTGGGCGTAGCGGGCGAGCGCCGTCTCGGCCTCCTCCAGCGCCTGCAGCACGGTCTGCTCGTAGCGCGCCAGGTTGGCCTCGGCGTCGGCATCGGCGGCGGCCATGCGCGCCCGCACCCGACCGCTGTCGAGGAACGACCAGTCCACCCCCAGCGCCACCAGCCGGGTCTGGCTGTCGCGACCGAACAGGTCGCCGGTGCTGGCGGCCTGGGTACCGAGCAACCCGCTCAGGGTGAAGCGCGGGTAGAGATCGGCGGTGGCCACGCCGATGCTGGCGGTGGCGGCGTGCAGGCGCCGCTCGGCGGCGGCGATATCGGGGCGGCGGCGCAGCAGCTCGCCGGGCAGGCCCACTGCCACCCGCTGATGCAGCGCCGGCAGCGGTGCCGGCGCCTCCAGCCGCGCGATCAGGGCGCCGGGCTCGCGCCCGGTCAGCACCGCCAGGCGATGGACGATGGCGGCGATCTCGCCCTGCAGCGCCGGTATACGCGACAGCGTGCTCTCGAGCTGGGCCCGGGCGCGCACGCTGTCGAACTCGGTGCCGCGTCCCGCCTCCAGCCGCGCATCGACCAACGCCAGCGATTCGCGCTGGTTGTCGGCGTTGGCTCGCGCCACGCGCAGCTGCTCCTGCAGGCCGCGCAGGCGCACGTACTGATCGACCAGCTCACCGACCACTACCACCTGCATGGCGCGCACATCGGCGGCCGAGGCCTCCGCTTCGGCCTGCTGAGCCTCCACGGCACGCCGCACGCGGCCGAAGAAGTCGAGCTCCCACAGCGCGGCGACGCCGGCATCATAACTCTCGAAGTCGCGCTGGGAGCGCGTCGCCTGGGGCATCTGGTCGGCGCTGGCACGCTGGTGCGAGGCGCCGCCCTGGACGGAGACGCTGGGCGCCAGGTCGCGGCGCGACTGGCGCAGCAGTGCCAGGCTGCGGTCGTGACGCGCCAGGGCGATGCGCAGGTCGTGGTTGGCGTCGAAGGCCTCCTCGACCAGCTCGCTCAGCAGCGGGTCGTCGAAGCCGCGCCAGAACTCGCGCTCGACCGCCTCGGGAGTGACGAGCTCAGCCTCGGCGCGCGCCAGGGCGGCGGGCTCGGCCAGCGTCGGCGCGCGGTAGTCGGGCCCCACCGCACAGGCGGCCAGCGCCAGGGCGAGCGGCAACGGCATCAGGTTGCGCAGGGCTCTCATCGGTTTGGCCAGATCAGGCATGGTAGGCGCCCTCCACGGGCTGTGCGTCACGGGGTTCGGCCTGCCCGCGCGAGACCAGCTTGCGCAGGGCGACGTAGAACACCGGGGTCAGGAACAGGCCGAACAGGGTCACGCCGAGCATGCCGGCGAACACCGCCGTGCCCAGCGCCTGGCGCACCTCGGCGCCGGCACCGCCGGCCAGCATCAGCGGCACCACCGCCGCGGTGAAGGTGATCGAGGTCATGATGATCGGACGCAGGCGCAGGCGGCACGCCTCCAGCGCCGCCTCGACGATGCCGCGGCCCTGCATCTCCAGCTCACGGGCGAACTCGACGATCAGGATGGCGTTCTTGCACGCCAGGCCGATCAGCACCACCAGGCCCACCTGGACGAAGATGTTGTTGTCGCCGCCGGTGAGCTTCACGCCGATCAGCGCTGAGAGCATGCACATCGGCACGATCAGGATCACCGCCAGCGGCAGCGTCCAGCTCTCGTAGAGCGCGGCCAATGCCAGGAACACCAGCAGGATGGCCAGCGGGAACACGATCAGCGCCGCCCCGCCCTGGTTGACCTGCTGATAGCTCAGGTCGGTCCACTCGAAGCCCATGCCGGCCGGCAGCACGCCCGCGGCCAGTTGCTCCACCACCTGAATGGCCTGGCTCGACGACAGCACCCGCGGGTCGGCCTCGCCCAGCAGATCGGCGGCGGGATAGCCGTTGTAGCGGATCACCGGGTCGGGGCCGAAGGTGCGATCGACCCGGATCATGCTGCCGATGGGCACCATCTCGCCATGATCGTTGCGGGTGCGCAGGCGCTCGATGTTGGCCACGTCCATGCGGAAGTCGCCGTCGGCCTGGGCCATCACCTGCCAGGTACGCCCGAAGCGGTTGAAGTCGTTGACGTAGACCGAGCCGAGGTAGACCTGCAGGGTCTCGAACAGGTCGGTCAGCGCCACGCCCTGGGTCTTGGCCTTGACCCGGTCGACGTGCAGGTCGAGCTGCGGCACGTTGGACTGATAGGAGGTGATCGGATAGCCCATGCCCGGCGCCTGCATCAGCGCACCGCTGAAGCCATCCACCGCCTGCTGCAGCTCACCGTAGCCGAGCCCGGCGCGGTCCTGAATGAACAGCGAGAAGCCCGAGCCCGAGCCGATGCCGAGAATGGCCGGCGGGGTGAAGGCGAAGCTGAACGCCTCTTGCATGGCACCGAACTTGCCATTGAGCTCGGCAACGATCTCGTCGGCGCTGCGCTTGCGCGACTCGAACGGGTCGAGGCCGAAGAACACCGTGCCGGTGTTGGGCGTGTTGGTAAACTGCAGCGGGTTGAGCCCAGGGAAGGCCACCGCCGAGGTCACGCCCTCGGTCTCCAGCGCCAGCTCGGTCATGCGCCGGATCACCGCCTCGGTGCGGTCGAGGGAAGCGCCCTCGGGCAGCTTGGCGCCGCCGATCAGGTACATCTTGTCCTGGGTGGGAATGAAGCCGCCCGGCACCACCTGGAACATCACCCCGGTACCCGCCAGCAGCAGCGCGTAGACGGCGAACACTGCGCCGCGTCGGCGCAGGCTGCGCGCCACGCCGCCCTGGTAGCCCTTGGAGCTGGCGTTGAAGAAGCGGTTGAAGGGGCGGAACACCCAGCCGAACAGGAAGTCGATCAGCCGTGACAGGCGGTCCTTGGGTGCGTCGTGGGGCTTGAGCAGCAGCGCCGCCAGCGCCGGCGACAGGGTCAGCGAGTTGATCGCCGAGATCACCGTGGAGATGGCGATGGTCACCGCGAACTGGCGATAGAACTGCCCCGTCACGCCCTCGAGGAAGGCCATCGGGATGAACACCGCGCACAGCACTACCGAGATGGCGATGATCGGCCCGCTCACCTCGCGCATGGCCTGGTGGGCCGCCGCCAGCGGCGCGAGCCCCTCCTCGATGTTGCGCTCGACGTTCTCCACCACCACGATGGCGTCGTCGACCACGATGCCGATGGCCAGCACCAGGCCGAACAGGGTCAGGGTATTGATCGAGAAACCGAGCAGATAGAGCACGGCGAAGGTACCCACGATCGACACCGGCACCGCCAGCAGCGGGATCACCGAAGCACGCCAGGTCTGCAGGAACAGCGTCACCACCAATACCACCAGCAGCACCGCCTCGAGCAGGGTCTTGATCACCGACTTGATCGAATCGCGCACGAACACCGTCGGGTCGTAGACGATGGTGTACTCCACCCCTTCGGGGAAGCGCTGGGAGAGCTCCTCCATCTTGTCGCGCACCGCATCGGAGAGCGCGATGGCATTGGAGCCGGGCGCCTGGAAGATACCGATGGCCACCGCCTGCTGGTTGTCGAGCAGCGCTCGCAGCGAGTACTCGGCGGCGCCGAGTTCGATGCGCGCCACGTCGGAGAGGTAGGTGATCTGGCCACCGCTGCCGGCCCTGACCACGATGTTGCCGAACTCCTCCTCGGTGGTCAGGCGCCCCTGGGCGTTGATCGAGACCAGGAAGTCGGACGACTGCGGCGTCGGCGGCGCACCGAGCTGGCCGGCCGAGACCTGCACGTTCTGCTCGCGGATCGCGGCGATGATGTCGCCGGCGGTGAGCCCGCGCGCGGCGGCGCGGTCGGGATCGATCCATACCCGCATGGCGTAGTCGCCGGCGCCGAACAGCATCGCCTGGCCCACCCCCTCGAGCCGCGCCAGCTCATCGCGCACGTGCAGCGCCGCGTAGTTGCGCAGGTAGGTGCTGTCGTAGCGCCCGTCGGGCGAGATCAGCTGCGGCACCATGGTCAGGTCGGGCGACTGCTTGTCGGTGGTCACGCCCTGGCGGCGCACCGCCTCGGGCAGCCGCGCCAGGGCCTGGCTGACCCGGTTCTGCACCTGCACCTGGGCCTCGTCCGGGTCGGTACCGGGACGGAAGGTCAGCGTCAGCGCCAACACCCCGTCGGAGCCGGCCACCGACTTCATGTACATCAGATTCTCGACCCCGGTGATGGCCTCCTCCAGCGGCGTGGCCACCGTGTCGGCGATCTCGCTGGGGTTGGCGCCCGGATAGACGGCGCGCACCTGCACGGTGGGCGGCACCACGTCGGGGTACTCGCTGACCGGCAGCAGCGGAATGGTGATCGCGCCGGCAATGAAGATCAGGATCGACAGCACCGCGGCAAAGATCGGCCGGTCGACGAAGAATTTGGCAAAATTCATGACGAGACTCCCTTACGGGACGGACGCGCGGTCCGCCCCGTACAAGTCAGGGGGATTATGGTTATACGGAGTCGTGCTGGGCGGTGCTCGGCTCAGCGCACGGCGGCGTACTCCCCGGCCGCCGCCCCCGAGCCGCGCATGTCGACGCTCTCCGCCGCCACCGGCATGCCCGGGAAGAAGATCCGCTGGGCGCCGTTCACCACCACCTGATCGCTGGGCTCGAGGCCCGCCGTCACCACCCGCAGGCCGTCGACCATGCGCCCGAGCTCCACGTCGCGACGCATGGCTCGGCCCTCGTCGACCACATACACGTACTTGCGGTCCTGATCGGTGAGCACCGCCTTGTCGTCGATCAGCAGGGTGCCCGCGGCGCTGCCCGTCAGCAGCTGAACCCGGGCATACATGCCGGGCGCGAAACGGCCCTCGCTGTTGTCGAGCACGGCACGGGTCAGGATGGTGCCGGTGTCGGCATCGAGACGGTTGTCGATGAAGTCGACCACACCGCGGTAGGGGTAGTCCTCGTCGCTGGCCAGGCCCACACGCACCGGAACGCCGCCGTCGCGCAGGCTGAACTGACCGCCGTTGCGCGCCAGGGCGTCGTAGTGCAGGTAGGCCCGCTCGTCGCTGTGGAAGTGCACGTGGACTCGGTCCAGCGCGACAATGCTGGTCAGCGGCGTGGCCTCGGAAACGAGGTTGCCCGCGGTCACCAATGCCCTGCCGGCACGTCCGGCGATGGGCGCGCGCACTTCGGTGAACTCCATGTTGAGCCGGGCCGTCTCGGCAATGGCCTGAGCGGCGAGGATGTCGGCCGCGGCAGTAGCCGCCGCTGAACGACGCTGGTCCAGCTCTTCGCGGGAGATCGAGCGGCTCTGACCCAGCGCCTCGGCCCGGGCGGCTTCGCTGCGCGCCAGTTCGGCACGCGCCCGGGCTCGCTGCAGTTCGGCCTCGGCCCGTTCCAGCTCGGCGCGGTAAGGGCGCGGGTCGATGACGAACAGCACATCGCCCTTCTCGACCTTCTCACCCTCGGTATAGTTGACGCTCTCGATGTAGCCGGACACGCGCGGGCGCAGGTCCACCGTCTCCACTGCCTCGATACGGCCGGTGAAGGCATCCCACAGCTCCACGTCCTCGACCAGCACCTGAGCCACGCTGACCTGCGGCGGCGGCGGCCCCTGCTCGGCGCCGGCCTGGGTATCGGCCTGGCTCTCGCATCCTGTCAGCACGATGATCCCGGCAAGCATGGCGGTAACCATGAGCGCACGCCGGCTCCCTCGACTCTCGAACATCTTGTGGACGTTCATCGATACTCCCTCTCCCATTAACCAATACGAAGTTCGCCATGCCGTTTACTCAGCCTGGCCTCCATTCTTTTGCCGCTATTCCTTTGCCTCTATTTCTTGGTCTCTATCTTTTCTGACTTATTAATGTCGTTCGGCGGCGTGATTAATCGACGGCAAACTTCGCAGACCGCCACCTTATAGTGTTACCGGGCACTTGATTAGTCGGGCCAGCAGGGAAATACTGTCCCTTTGGCGGGACAGTCTCCGTGCAACCGTTCTTGCCCTACTGCAGTATTTCCCCTGACACGGTGCTTTTCCTCACAGGGTTCCCCGGCACTGCGCACGGCACAGGAATACGACCATGCTGCAAGACCTCAACGACGCCCTGATCTTTGCCAAGGTCGTGGAACAGGGCAGCTTCAGCGCCGCCGCCAAACAGCTTCGCCTCGGCAAGACCACGGTGAGTCGCAAGGTGCAGGACCTGGAGCGGCGCCTCGGCGCGCGGCTGCTGCACCGTACCACCCGCAACCTGAGCCTGACCGAGGCGGGTGCCATCTACTTCGATTACTGCAACCGCATCGCCCGCGACCTGGGCGAGGCGGAAAAGGCGGTGCACCATCTCGAAGAGAGCCCCCGTGGCTGGCTCAGGGTCACCGCGCCCTTCACCATGTGCACCGAGTTCACCTCGATCCTGGTGCGCGACTTCCGCCAGCTCTATCCCCAGGTGCGCATCGAGCTGGTGCTCTCCAACGAGCGCCTGGATCTGGTCGCCAACCAGATCGACGTCGCGCTAAGGGTCGGCCCCCTGCCCGACTCCAGCCTGGTGGCCCGCCCCCTGGCCCGCTTTCGCTCCTACGTCTATGCCAGCGAGGCCTATCTCGCCCGGCACGGCGAACCCCGCGAGCCGGCGGAGCTGGCCGCCCATCCCGTGCTGGCCAAGGCCATGGAGCAACGCGGCCAGCGCTACGTCTGGCAGCTGCACCACAGCGAGAGCCGGGAAGCCGTGGAGGTGGAAGTCGACCCCATCGCCATCGCCAACGACCCCTTCGCCCTGCGCGGCATGCTCGAGGACGGTCAGGGCATCATGCTGGCCAACGAGTTCGTCACCTGCATGAGCCCCGAAGCACGCCGCCCGCGGCGTATTCTCGAAGGCTGGGAAGGCCCCGAGGTCGAGCTCAACGCCGTCTTCCCCGGCGGCAGCCTGGTCTCGCCCAAGGTGCGCACCTTCGTCGACTTCGTGGTCGAGCGCATGCGTATCACCATGGAGCCAGCCGAGGATGCCTGGCAGCCGCCTGCCCACGCCGCACCGGTGAAAGAGGAACAGGCGCTGGCATAGCGTCTGGCTCAGGCAGCTTCCCGTATCGCTTCAGGGCAGCTCCGGCAGCACCGCCTCGGCCTCTATCTCGATCAGCCATTCCGGTTCGGAAAGACCGCTGACGATCACCCAGGAAGAGGCCGGTGGCGACTTGGGAAAGCGCGAGCGCAGTGCCTCCACCACCCCTTCCTGGTCGTAGCGGGCGGGCTCGGCGATATAGATGCGCAGCATCACCACGTGGGACAGGTCGCCGCCCAGCGTGCCGAGAATCGCCTCGATGTTGTCCAACGCGGCAAAGGTCTGCCCTTCCAGGTCGGGCCCCACCAGGCACTCGTGGGCATCCACCCCCACCTGTCCCGAGAGATGCACACGGTAGCCGCCCTTGACCATCACCGCCTGGCTGAAGCCGTACTGCAGGGTATTGGGCACGCCCCGCGGGTTGATGACTTCACGTTCCACGCCTTGCATGTTCACCCCCTCCTTCGTTGCCTATGGTTGTGCCCGACTCACGACTCCGCGTTCAACGGGCTTTCCTGCCGCTCGCTCTCCTCGGTGTCCAGCCCCAGGAAACCGCCGGACTGACGCCGCCACAGCGAGGCGTAGAGGCCATCGAGCGCCAGCAGCTCGCGGTGGGTACCGCTCTCGACGATGCGTCCCTCGTCGATGACGATGAGTCGATCGAGCATGGCGATGGTCGACAGCCGGTGTGCGATGGCGATGACCGTCTTGCCCACCATCAGGGTGTCGAGCTGCTCCTGAATGGCCGCTTCGACCTCGGAATCGAGCGCCGAAGTGGCCTCGTCGAGCACCAGGATCGGCGCATCCTTGAGCAGTACCCGGGCGATGGCGATGCGCTGGCGCTGGCCGCCGGAGAGCTTGACGCCACGTTCGCCGACATGGGCGTCGAGGCCACGGCGACCCTTGTGATCGACCAGCTCGAAGATGAACTCGGCATGGGCTCGACGCACCGCTTCCAGCACCTGCTCGTCGGTGGCCTCGGGGCTGCCGTAGCGAATGTTGTCGCGCACCGAGCGGTGCAGCAGCGAGGTGTCCTGGGTCACCATGCCGATCTTGCGCCGCAGCGACTCCTGGCTGACCTCGGCGATGTCCTGCCCGTCGATCAGGATGCGGCCGCCTTCCAGGTCGTAGAAGCGCAGCAGCAGGTTGGCCAGGGTCGACTTGCCGGCGCCGGAGCGGCCGATCAAGCCGACCTTCTCGCCCGGCGCCACGGTCAGGCTCATGCCGTCGAAAACGCGGGCCTGCGCGCCGTCGGGCCGGTCGTAGCCGAAACGCAGCGACTCGAAGCGGATCTCGCCGCGGGGCACGCTGAGCATCGCCGCACCGGGCAGATCCTTGACCGTGGGCTCACGGGCGATGGTATTGATGCCGTCCTGCACCGTGCCGATGTTCTCGAACAGCCCTGCCACCTCCCACATGATCCAGTCGGACATGAAGCGAATGCGCATGACCAGGGCGATGGCCACGGCAATGGCGCCGAGTGACATGGCCTGGAAATACCAGGCCCCGATGGCAATGGCGGCCACGCTGGCCAGCAGCAAGGAGTTGAGCACCGTCAACGAGACCGAGAGCAGCGTGGCCAGGCGCATCTGCCGGTGCACCGTGACCATGAACTGCTCCATGGCGTCGCGGGCGTAGGCCTGCTCGCGCTGGGTATCGGCGAACAGCTTGATGGTCTGGATGTTGCTGTAACTGTCGACGATGCGCCCGGTCATGCGCGCACGGGCGTCGGCCTGCTCCATGGAGACCCGGCGCAGCCGCGGCACGAAGACCCACATGATCGTGCCGTAGCCCACCAGCCACGCCACCAGCGGCACCATCAGCCAGGGTTCGGCACCGCCCATCAGCCACATGGCACCGATGAAGTAGACCAGCACGTAGACCATCAGGCCCAGCAGCTTGGTCACCGTCTCGCGGATCGCCAGCGCCGTCTGCATCACCTTCTGCGATACGCGACCGGCGAATTCGTCCTGGTAGAAGGCCAGGCTCTGACTCAGCATGTGACGATGCGCCAGCCAGCGCCCGAGCATCGGGTAGTTGCCGAAGATGCCCTGGTGCGAGAGCAGCGACTGCAGCAGCACCAGCAGCGGCAGGCCTACCACCACCAGCGCCGCCATGCCCGCCAGGCGCCAGCCGTACTCGGCGAAGAAACCTTCGCGTTCGGCATTGGCCAGCCAATCCACCAGCTCACCCATATAGCCGAAGAACACCACCTCGGCGGCCGACACCATGGCAGTGACCAGCGACATGGCCAGCAGCAACGGCAATACCGGACGTGAGAAGTGCAGGATGAACTTGAATAGCCCCTTGGGTGGAGTACCGGCCTGCCCTGAAGGGTAGGGGTTCACCAATCTCTCGAAGTAACGGAACATGACAACTCCATCGTCAAGAATACTTAAGAAAACTTTGTATCAAGCAGGATTCGATCCAATGACAGGAAGCAGGCTAAAACCTAAACTTAGATTGAGGTCAAGGGGTTCATGAAACCTTCATGGACAACACGTGAAAAAGGGAAGCGAAAACCATACGAGCATTGTGGAAGAATGCACAATCAAACTTCCTGATCGTTTATATCAATGAAGCTGATAAATTATTTTAAAAGAAATAACTGACGAGGCACTGCGACGATGAGCGACTCCACCCCCTGCGATGTTTCGAGCACACCTCTCCGAAAGCCGTCGGGTAAACGCAAGGGTACCGCGCTGCTGCATCGCGAACTCAGCGTCGGAGAGGTCGCCCGGCGCAGCGGGCTGGCAGTCTCCGCCATTCACTTCTACGAAGCCAAGGGGTTGATCAGAAGCCGACGCAACGCAGGCAACCAGCGACGCTTCTCGCGCGACGTATTGCGCCGCGTGGCAATCATCAAGGTCGCTCAGCGCACCGGCATCACCCTGGGCGAGATTCGCGCTGCCTTCGAGGCACTGCCGGAATCCCGCGCGCCGACCGCCGCCGACTGGCAAAAGCTATCGGCGAGCTGGCGCCAGGCGCTCGACGACAGGATCGTGCGGCTCACCCAACTGCGCGACCAGCTCGACCACTGCATCGGCTGCGGCTGCCTGTCGATGGACGAGTGTCCGCTGCGCAATCCAGAAGACGAACTGGCCGAGGAGGGTGCCGGGCCGCGCCTGCTCGACCCCGCGTGAGCTTGCGTTTAACCGTCCGGCTACATCCTCTTAGGAAGACTGCTATCTTGGGGAGAGCCCAAGGAGAGCGCTGCCATGTCGGATACCCTCATCCTCTACACCAATCCCGTATCGCGGGGGCGCATTGCCCGCTGGATGCTGGAGGAGATCGGTGCGCCTTATCGTACGGAAGTCGTCGAGTTCGGTCCCGCCATGAAGTCGCCCGCCTTTCTGGCCATCAATCCCATGGGCAAGGTCCCGGCCATACGTCACGGCGAAACGGTCGTGACCGAGTGCGCCGCCATCTGCGCTTACCTGGCCGATGCCTTCCCGGAAGCGGGCCTGGCGCCGCCGCTGGCTGAGCGTGGCCCCTACTACCGCTGGCTGTTCTTTGCCGCCGGTCCGCTAGAAGCCGCCATGACGGATCGTGACCTGGGCATGGAACCCAACGTCGATCAACAGGGCCGGGTCGGCTACGGCAGTATCGAAGCCGTGCTGGATACGCTGGAGATCGCCGTCAGCGAACACGAGTACATTGCCGGCCCCCAGTTCACCGCCGCGGACGTCTATCTCGGCGCGCATATCGGCTGGGGGCTGAAATACGGCGGCCTGGGCCCCTGCCCTGCCTTTGCCGACTACTGGGCGCGGGTCAGCAGCCGCCCGGCGTATCGCCGGGCCAGCGAGCTGGATGACCAGGCCAAGAACAAGGCTCACCGATGAGCGTCGCCTGACCGGCCCGGCGCATCCAGCTCCAACGTTCAATGGGCTTCGTAGGGGCGGGCCCAGAGGTCGTCCGGCTGATGCCGGCTGAGAATCTTTTCCGCTTCGGGCTTGGAGTCGTCCGGCACGATCACCTTGATCTGGCTGGCCTCCTTGTCGAAATAGAGCTTCTCCCGCGGGAAGCCCTCAGAAACCAACTCGTCGTAGGCATTCGCTGCCTTCATCAGGTCCTGATAGGTCGCCGTTACGGTCTGAGTCATGGCGTCCTCCTCCTCTCGGTTGAGGCATTCATCGGCGCAGCGCCAAGCGACTGGCGCGCCGTGTGCATCCTTGAGTATAGCGCTCCCCTGGCGCCTCTCCCGTTCAGAGCACGCTGCTCTCGAGCTGCCAGTCGTTGTCGGTCAAAGGCTCAGCCCCCAGCGGCGTGACGTGTACGGTGTCGCTGAGGCCGATGCCCCACTGGCCGGGTATGCGCAGGCACAACGGCAGATGGAAGACCATGCCGGCCTCGAACTCGCGCTGCTGGCCGCGCGCAATATAACCGCTGCCCTCCACCCAACTGGGCGGGAACTGCGCCCCCACGGCGTAGCCGAATACGCCGGAGAAGAAGACCCGTTCGGCGTGCGGCGCCAGCACCTCCGCGGCGGCCCGCGCGGCATCGTCGAACGTATTGCCGGGGCGCATCTTCACCCTGAGCGCCTCGAACAGGTCGCGACAGAGCTCCCCCGTCCTAAGCATCTCCTGGCTGGGCGTGCCCGCGATGAGCGTCTTCATCATCGGTGCGGTATAGCGCCGGTAGGCGGCGCCAAACTCCATGAAGACCGGCTCGCCGGGGGCGATGCGATGGCGCTGATGGTTCAGGTGAATCACGCTGCTGCGAGGCCCGACGGTGACGATGGGCTGCATGCTCATGAACTCGCTGCCACCGGCCAGCATGGCGCGGGCGCCTTCGGCCGCCACGTCGCCATCCAGCATGCCGATGGCGGCGACCCGGGCAGCCGCCTTGAGCCCCAGCGAGGTGATACGGGCGCTCTCGCGCAGACAGCCGAGCTCCGCCTCGCTCTTGACGATACGAATGCGGTCGAGCAGCTCGCCGCCATCGTCGCGGAAGCGCTCGGCGCCCAGCCGCGCCTGGAGCTCACGCAGCACGCCGTGGCGCAGCCCCGCACCGTACAGGTCCAGGCCGATGGCGCGAAACGGCGCCAGGGTGTCGACCAGCGGTTCGATCACCTCGCCGATTCCCTCCCAGCGGTAGCCCAGCAGCTCGTCGACCCGCGCGGTGACCACCGCCGGCCCGGTCTCGATGGAGGGCACCTGCAGCGTCAGCCGCTCGGGCGAGCAGACCAGGCAGGCGTGCACCGACACCTCGAAGGTGTTGTAGCCGGTCAGGTAGTAGATGTCGGACGGGTCCGTCAGCAGCAGCGCATCCAGGCCGGCCTCCCCCATGGCGTTGCGCACACGGCTCTGCCGGGCCTCGAACTCGCTGTCGGCAAAGGCCAGCTCGCTGGCCTCGCGCTGTGCGGCCAGGGCATGACGGTATTGAAGGTGGTCCATGAAGAAGCCCTCGGGAGTGAACCAATGCCGACAGTGTAGACATGATCCGCATCACACCCGAGGCAGGGAGATCAATTAGGGCTGTTCCCTGCCGGGCCGGTTTCGTAGAATCCAGCCTCGTACCCGATTCGACAGGAAAACGCTATGGGCAGGGCCTTTCAGAACCGCAAGGAATCCATGGCCAAGACGGCCGCCGCCAAGACCAAGGTGTACAGCAAGTACGGACGCGAGATCTACGTCTGCGCCAAGCAGGGCGGCACCGACCCCAACGGCAACCTGGCGCTGCGCGGCCTGATGGAGCGCGCCAAGAAGGACCAGGTGCCCAGCCACGTGATCGAGAAGGCGCTGGACAAGGCCAGCGGCGTGGGCGGCGAAGACTATTCGCCGGCCCGCTACGAGGGCTTCGGCCCGGGCAACTGCATGGTCATCGTCGACTGCCTGACCGACAATCCCAACCGCACCTTCGGCGACGTGCGCGCCTGCTTCAACAAGGCCAAGAGCAAGCTCGGCACGCCGGGCAGCGTCAGTCACATGTTCGACCACTGCGCCATCCTCGCCTACCCCGGCGACGACGAGGAGGCGGCGCTGGAGGCCTTGATGGAGGCCGATGTCGACGTCACCGACATCGAGAACGAGGAAGGTCGCATCACCGTCTTCGCCCCGCATACCGAGTACGCCAAGGCCAAGCAGGCACTGATCGATGCCTTCGGTGAGCTGGAGTTCGAGACCGACGAGATCCAGTTCGTGCCGCAGACCACCACCACCCTCTCTGGCGACGACGTGGCCATGTTCGAGAAGCTGCTCGATGCGCTCAACGACCTGGACGACGTACAGAACGTATTCCACAACGCCGAGATCGACGCCTAGGCATGAAAAAAGCCGCGCTACTCCCACCGGGGGTGGCGCGGCAAGGCACTGTCTGCCTGACTGCTCTGCTACGTAAAATGGTGGAGCTTCAGCTCCCCTTGGCGGGCGGAGTGCTTCCACCCTTCTTCGTTGCCTCGCCCTGTTGGGTATCGGAGCCACTCTTGGTCGGTGAACCCGCCTTGGCGAAGCGCTCTTCGCTGGAAGGATTCTCCACGTAGCTGGCCGCGTTCGAGGAGTGGCTTGCCCGGCTCTGGGACCCATCCTGCGCACGCTCGCGAAGCTCCTCCTTCACTCGGTCCACGCCTTCGTGCAGCTTCTCCTGGGCTCGCTCGGCCTGCTCCTGACCGGCCTCTTCGGCACGCTGCACCGCCCGGTCGCGCAGTTCGCCCAGCTGGCGATTCTCTACTCGCGTCGGTGCAAACAGGCTGCCCAGCACCGCACCGACGGCGACGCCCAGTGCCCCCGCCACCAGCGGATGCTCCTGCACGAAGTGGATGGTCTGGCTGCCAACCTCGCGTGTGCGGTACGAGGCGGCGTCCATGGCCGCATGACGCTGCTCGTCGAGATGAGCGGCGCGTTCACGCATCTGGTCGCTCAGGTGATGCACCCGATCTTTGGCCCGGCCGCCTGCGTGTTCGGCCCGCTCACGCAGGTTCTCCGCCATCTGCTGCGCCTTGCGTGTCATGCCGCTGCCGTCGTCATGAGCCGCGCTGCCGTGTCGTGGCGTGGCGCCGAGCGCCGCCGGGTCATGGCCCAGGGTGGTGGTGCCGGCTCCGCTGACGGTTTCGCGACCGTCGTATGACGCCATCGAGGCGCTGGGCAAGGTGGCGCCCGGGTAGCCGCCCCGCTGCGGCAGCGCCTCGTGGTGATGCGCGTGCGACTTGCGCTGGGCCAGCACCAGCCAGCCAAGGCCGATACCGGTCACCATCACCGGCAGAGGGGTCTCCTTGAGGCGCTGCCCCAGGCTGGTGACGATCCGTTCGGCTCCGCCGCGACGGAGATAATCGTAGGTCATGTTCATAAGCTGCTCGGGAGAAAGTCTCGCTTCGAGTTGATGAAGGGTCTCATCCAGACGCGCCCGCGCCTGGTGGATCTCGCTCTCGATCTCATCGGCACGGCGCCGACCGTCCTGGCTCATTTGAGCTCCTCCTTGGCCGTCTCTTCGTGCTGCTGAGCCAGCGCCTTGTCGCGCCGCAGACTGGCCAGCGTGCGGGTCGGCATCAGGCTTTCACGCTGGAGCTTCTTGCGCCCCGCCTGGAGCATGATGAGCCCGATCACCACCACGACTCCGCCGACGATGAGCGCAGAGAGCCACGGGGTGGTTTCAGGGGGAAGCACGGTATTGAGCCCGAACACCGCGGCGGCCAGCAGGACCAGAAAGCCGCACAGCAGTACCGCCCCGGCAATGGCGATGGATGCGATGGCACCCATGGCCTGATGGGTCTTCTCGCTCATCTCCACCTTGGCCAGCTCGGACTCCTTGCGCACGAGCGCAGTCACTTCCCGCGCCAGGCTGGTGAAGAGAACGCCGATCGAGGATTCCTCCGTCCGTACCCTGTTTTTTGCATCAATGGGGTTTTCCGCATCCATGAGGTGTCGCCTCCCTTGTTCACTCGGCTGAAGTGAGGGCTGTCCCGAGGGCTAGTGGCTGCGCATGTCGTCCTGACTGGAGCTACGCAGGAAGCGGGAAAGCATGAAGCCGGCTGCGACCGCACCGCCCAGAAACAGGGCGGGGTGCTGACGGCCGTAATCGCGGGTCTGCTCCAGCAGGGTCGTCAGGTCGCGCTCGCGCAGGTTGCGGGTAAAGGCGTCGGAGCGCTTGGCCAGCTCACTGACACAGCCCGAGAAATAGGGCTGCTCCTGGCGCTCGAACTCGTCGGCCATCTTGTGCAGTACCGTCGTGAATCTCTCGGCCTGATCGACCGCCGCGGCCTTCTGGCGGTCAAGTAGGCTCTCCGCCTGCTGTTGGGCGGCGTCGCGCAGCTCATCGCCTACTTCCGCTGCCTGCTGACGAATCTCCTCACGGTCAACACCGGGCTGACCGCTTCCGTTGCCCACGCTTGCTTCCGAGCTTGCGCGGCCGTCCGAACTCCCACGGCTATGGGTATCGCTCATTCGCCACCTCCATGTTTTGTCAGATATGACCAGCCCGCGAATCGGGCTTTGAGCCAACAATCCGGTGCAGACTCATTGCTTGGCTGACACTCGAAAAATAGTACCCGTGGAAAGCCTGTCAATTCGCACCGCCGGGCGCAGCGAAATACCACTTACCCGGCGGCAATCGGCCGACATGAAGCGTTACTTTTCATGACGCTACCTTAATGTCATCACGGCCCTACAGAGCCGCCCATCCTTCTGTTTTCATTCACTTTACGCCAGAATGACGAGTCAGTGAGGAAGCCCGGCATAACGCTCGAGAAAAGCGTCGATACCCGCGGAATAATCCGGCTCGCTGTCGATGAAACCGGTATTGTGGCCACCGCGAATGGTGAGCAGTTCCTTTGGCTCATTGGCCGCCCGGTACACCGCTTCACCCTCGGAGAAAGGGATGATTTCGTCGTCGCGGCTGTGGATGAACAGCAGCGGCGACTCGATATGGGTGACATAACGCTCGGTGGGATAATCCAGCGTTGCCAGCCAGCGTACCGGCAGGAAGGGGTAGAGCTGTTGGCCCAGTGCCGGCACCGAGCGAAACGGCGACTCGAGAATCACCGCTGCCGGCTGCCCCTGCGGCGCCAGCGAGGCCGCCAGTTCAGCCGCCACCGCCGCCCCCAGCGAGCGGCCGAACAGCACGATCTCGTCGGCAGACGCCTCCTGCTGCTCGGTCAGCCAGCGCCAGCCGGCCCTGGCATCCTGGGCCGTGCCCTCTTCGGATGGGCGGCCTTCGCTGCGGCCGTAGCCGCGATAATCGAGGATCAACACCGACAGGCCCAGGCGGTGGAACTGCAGGATCGAGTCGAGGCGGTGCGAGATGTTACCGGCATTGCCATGGAAGAACAGCAGCTTGCCGCGAGCGTCCTCGACGGGTATCCACCAGGCATCCAGCAGCAGGCCATCGGCGGTCTGCAGCTCGACCTGCTCCCACCCCAACCCGCGCTCGGCCGGCGTGGCGACATGCTCGCGTCCCACGTGGGGCAGGTAGAGCAGCCGCTCCTGAAAGAACCAGGCCAACAGCACCACGAGGCCATAGATGCCGGCCAGGGTGGACGCAACGCGCAGCACGATCAGCCCTCCTGCTCGGCCGGTACCAGGCCATGGAGCAATTCACGGATTTCAGCGGCATCCAGGGTCTCACGCGCTTCGAGCTCCCTGGCCAGGGTATCCAGCGCCTGGCGATGCCGTTCGAGCAGTTCACGTCCGCGGGCTTCCTGCTCGGTCAGCAGACGGCGAACCTCCTCGTCGACCAGCCCTGCCATGGCTTCGCTGTGCTCTCGCGCCTGAGCCATCTCCTTGCCCAGGAAGACATGCTCGTGGCTCTCCGAGAACATTGCCGGCCCGATCCGCTCGCTCATGCCCCAGCGCCCTACCATCCGGCGCGCCAGGCGTGTCGCCTGTTCGATGTCGTTTTCCGCACCGCTGCTGACCTCACCGAACACGATCGACTCGGCCAGGCGGCCGCCGAACATCACCGTGATACGGTCGCGCAGGTACGCCTCCCCCATGTTGTAGCGCTCCTCGTCCGGCACCTGGGCGGTAACCCCGAGGGCACGGCCACGGGGCAGTACGGTGACCTTCTCCAACGGATCGGCCTTGGGCAGCAGGTAGGCCAGCAGGGCATGCCCCGACTCGTGGTAGGCCACCACACGCCGCTCATGCTCGGCCAGGCCGACGTCCTTGGTCTCGCCCAGCAGCAAGCGATCGCGGGCATCGGCGAAGCAGGCCCAGTCGACCTCCTGCTGCTCGCGGCGACCGGCGAAGAGCGCCGCCTCGTTGGCCAGATTGGCAAGATCGGCGCCGGAGAAGCCGACGGTGATCTCGGCCAGCCTGGCCAGGTCGACGTCGTTTGCCAGCGGCATCTTGCGCGTGTGGATTTCCAGAATGCGCCGACGCGCTTCGCGGTATGGGTTCTCCAGGGTGATCTTGCGGTCGAAGCGGCCCGGGCGCAGCAGCGCGGAGTCGAGCACGTCGGGGCGGTTGGTCGCGGCCAGCACGACCACCGACTCCTCCACCTCGAAGCCGTCCATCTCGGCCAGGATCTGATTGAGCGTCTGCTCGCGCTCGTCGTGCCCGCCGCCCATACCGGCCCCACGCGAGCGGCCGATGGAGTCGAGCTCGTCGATGAAGATCACCGCCGGCGCCTGCTCCTTGGCCTGCTTGAACAGATCGCGCACCCGCGAGGCGCCCACGCCAACGAACATCTCGATGAACTCCGAGCCGCTGATGCTGAAGAACGGCACCCCGGCTTCGCCCGCCACGGCGCGGGCCATCAGCGTCTTGCCGGTACCGGGCGGCCCCATCATCAGGATACCGCGGGGAATCTTGGCTCCCAGGTCAAGAAAGCGCCGGGGGTCCTTGAGGAAGTCGATCACCTCGGCGACCTCCTGCTTGGCATTCTCGGAGCCGGCCACATCGGCCAACCGCACCGGGCTCTCCTCGCTGCGTATCTGACGCGCACCCGACTTGCCCATGCTGAACAGGCCGCCGCCCCCCGACATGGCCCGCTGCTGCATGCGGCTCCAGAACCAGAACAGCAGGCCAAGGATCAGGATCCAGGGCAGCGCCCCCAGCAGCACGCGCTGCCACCAGGGCGGGTCGACGGGCCGCGCGGCAATATGGATGCCATGGGCTTCCAGCCGCTCCAGCAGCCGCGAATCCTCGACATCGGGCCGGGTGGTCTGAAACTCCTCTATCTGCTCGGCATCGCGCGCTTCACGCCCGCTCTCGGAGAAGCGCCCTTCCACCGACTGGCCGCGCAGCGTCACTTCCTCCACATGCCCGGCCTCCACGGCCTCGAGAAACTCACTGTAGCTGAGTTCGGCCTGGGGCCGCTCGCCCGCGGCATCGAGGAAATGAAAGACCAGCAGGATACCGATGGCAAACCACAGGAACAGCAGCCACTGCGGACGCTGCGGGCGCGCCGAGGCCTGCTCGGGCTCCATGTCCAGCGGAGAACGCCCCCGGCGTGAGGCTTTCGATGGCTTCTGCGGGTCGGAGGTCATAGGCACTCATGTCGACTGCACTGTGCCTATGACCATGGTAACTCAAGCCAGCCTTTGCAAGGTCAAGCGGGTTTGGCGAAGGCCCGGTAGGCCTCCCACACATCGTCCACACTGGCCTCGAAGAAGCGCTTGCCGTGTTCGATGCTGGCCAGGCTCGGGTCCGAGCCCATGCGGCCGTCGGGAAAGCGACGGCGGAACTCGTCGGCGTCGCACTGGGCGCTGCCGCGGGGGGCGATTCGTGGCGACATCTCGACCTGCTTCACCGCCTCGGGGCGGGCGAACCAGGAGAGCGCGACCTCCGAGGCGGTGGCATGGGTGCCCTCCGCATCGCCGTAGAGCGACTCGGCCAGCTCCCGCACTCGCGGCCCGGCAAACCAGTTGTTGGTGGTGAGATGCAGCTCGCCGCCTGGCGCCTGTTGCAGGCTGCGCTCGGCATAGACCTCGGCAAAGGCCGCACTCAGGGTGGCGATGTTGCCGCCGTGGCCGTTGAGGAAGAAGACGTGAGTGAAGCCATGCCGCGACAACGACTGCACGGTGTCGCGCAACACGGCGATCAGCGTGCTGGGACGCAGGCTGATGGTGCCGGGAAAGGCCAGGTGGTGCTGAGCCATGCCCAGGTTCTGGGTCGGCGCCACCAGCACGCCGTGACGCTCACCGACCTCCCAGGCGACGGTTTCCGGGCAGATGGCGTCGGTTCCCACCAGACCGTTGGGGCCGTGCTGTTCGGTGGAGCCGATCGGTACGATGATACCGGTCTCGCGGGTCAGGTAGGCCTCGACCTCCTGCCAGGTAGCATGCTGTAGACGCATGTGTGCCTCCTTGGCCTCAGCCTTGTCCTTGTTGACGGTCGCAGCCCATCTTGCCCGCCTTGGCCCAGTTCTCGCCGTCCACTTCACTGAAGAAGACCTGCACGCTCTCCTCCGGGGTGCCGTAGACCTCGACGAACGCCTGGGTGATGCGCTGGGCCAGTTCGCGCTTCTGGGTCAGGTCGCGGGGAAATTGCTGGATGGTCACGATGGGCATGGCGGCTCCTGTCAGGGCTGGCTGGGGAAACGAGATGCCATCGTCGGCCGAAAGCGGCTTGCCCGCAACTCGCGTTGCCTCGCTGCTGCCCGGCTAATCCCAGGCTTGCGCCAACGGGTCGCTGTATTCCATGCGCGACCATAGACTTCCCTGCAGCAGGTCGCAGCCCTGCTCACGCAGGAAATCCACCTGCCGACGCGAGCTGACTCCGCTTGCCGCCACGCGGATCCCCAGTTCGTGAGCCATGGCGATGACCGAGCGGATGATCGCCTGGTGGCGTGGGTTGTCGAGGCAGTCGTTGATGAACAACGCATCGAGCTTGAGCGTATCGAGCGGAAACAGGCCGAGATGCCCCAGAATGGAGTGGCCGCTGCCGAAGCCGTCGATGGCAAGGCGAACGCCCATGGTCTGGAGCCTGCCCAGCATGCGGCTGGCGTGATGCGGATCGCGCATCAAGCCGCCCTCGGTCAGCTCGACTTCGAGCAGCCCAGGCGGCAGGCAGCTTTCGGCCAGGGCCTGCTCGACACGCTCGACCAAGCCCTCGTCTGCCACGCCTTCGGCCGGCACGCCAACCAGCACCCGCAGCCCCGAACCGGCTTCGTACCAGGAGCGGGCATGCCGACAGGCGTGCTTCAGCACCCAATGACAGATATCGGTCAGTTGGCCATTGTCGCGGGCTGCCGGTGTCCACTTGGACAGCTCCAGCACGCCGAAGCGCGGCGAATTCCACTGTGGCTGAGCCGAGATCGCCACGACCTGTCCGCTACGCGCACAGAGCAGGGGGCGGTAGACCAGCGTCATTTCTCCCCGCTCCAGGGCATGACGCAGGTCACAGCGCAGCTGCACACGATCAGTGTCGTCTTCCAGCAGGCTCGGCGAGAAGACACTGTATTGAGAAGCGCCCCTGGCCTGTGCCTTGCGCCTGGCCAGGTTGGCGTGGCGCATCAGCTCGGTGACGGTAACGCCGTGGTCGGGATAGAGGGCAATGCCGATACAACAGCTGGAGAAAAGCACCTGCCCGGAAATTTCGAGCGGTCGGCGGGTATGCTCCAGCAGCCTCTCCACCAACGGAATCACGTCATCCAGTCCCGCCACCCCCGGCAGCTCGACCATCAGCTCATCGCTGTCCATGCGGCTCACGCTGCCGCGGCTGTCGACGGTCTCGACGATACGCTGCGCCATGAGTCGCAGGCAGGCATCGCCCACGGGACGCCCCAGCGAGTGGTTGATCTCCTTCAGGCGATCGACATCGACATGCAGTACGGCCACGCTGGCTTCCTGCTCGGCAGCCTGAACCAGCGCAGCGGCCAGCTGGCGCTCGGCGCAGCGGCGCGTGACCAGACCGGTGACGTCGTCGTGGCAAACCTGAGTGGCCGCCCCCTGGGACCGGCCATGAAAAACGAGCTGGCGCATGCAACTCCTTCCCTGCAGCATACGACGGGGCTTCCCGTCATGTTTCCGGTGGTCCCTTACTACCGACTTGTACTCACGCCAGGTCGCTATCGTTCTTCTTCTTGAGGGTTCAGATATCATGCCGGCCACGACCAGTCAAAGGAGTTTTGCAACTTCAAGTATCCGTATTTTAGTTATTAACGGAGTTGGTCAGTAGCCGAGAGAAGGGCCGAGACAAATTGTCGGAATTAGCGAACACCGTATTCGGATACTGACGGCAGAGACATGTAACATGTTGAAACGGAAGGCTTCTCAAACACCGACTAAGTTCAGTGATAAGCGCGCCATGGAATCAGGCCGCTTGAATTGACGATACGGTCGACGAAAAGGAGCAAGCCCATGCCAGCCAAATCACAGGCGCAGCAAATGGCTGCCGGTGCTGCACTTGCCGCCAAGCGCGGAGAGAAGAAGGTAAGTGAACTCGAAGGCGCATCGAAGCAGATGTACGAGTCCATGGACGAGGCGGAACTCGAGAAAATGGCTTCCACCAGTCAGAAGAACAAGCCCAGCCATAACCGCAAATCCTGAAAGCTCGAGCTGCATTGACCCTTGCCGGCACTCAGCGACTAGGCTTTGAGGTAGCCAGTGCCAGGGAGAAAAGGTCATGCAGGAGCGCAACGTCGAGGTTGCCATCATCGGGGCCGGCACCGCCGGCCTGAGCGCGTGGCAAGCCGCCCGTCAGTATCACGACGAGGTGGTGCTGATCGAAGACGGTAAGCCCGGCACCACTTGTGCCCGAGTGGGCTGCATGCCGTCGAAGCTGCTCATCGCGGCGGCGGAGAGCGCGCATCAGGTGGAGGACGCAGCCGGCTTCGGTATCCGGGTCGGCCGCGTCGATATCGACGACCGTGCCGTCATGGCGCGGGTCAGACGCGAGCGCGACGCCTTCGTCGACAGCGTGCTCAAGTCCATGCAACAGATCGAACCCGCCAACCTGCTCGCGGGACGGGCCCGCTTCGAGGACGCTCACACGCTACGTGTCGGAGAGGAGCTGCTGCTGCGGGCGCGCACCGTCATCATCGCGACCGGCTCACGTCCCCAGGCCCCGCGTGCCTTCGCGCCGGCCGGCGACCGTCTGATCGACAGCGATGCGGTGTTCGAGTGGCAGACGCTGCCCGATTCGCTCGCCGTGTTCGGCGCCGGCATCGTCGGGCTGGAGCTGGGTCAGGCGCTGAGCCGCCTGGGCGTGCGGCTGCGCCTGTTCGGCAAGAGCGGCTCGCTCGGCCCCTTCCAGGACCCGGCCGTACGCGACTACGCCGAGCACACCTTCAATGCAGCGTTCTATCTCGACCCGGCGGCCGACGTCGACACCATCGAGCGCGACGGAGAGCAGGTGGCGATCACCTTCCGCGAGCGTGGCAGCGGCAAGCGCCTGACCGAACGCTTCGACTACTTGCTGGCGGCCACCGGGCGGCGCCCCAACCTCGACACCCTCGCGTTGGAGAAGGCCGGGCTGGCGCTCAACGACGAGGGCGTGCCTCTCTACAACCGCTTCACCATGCAGTGCCAACGCGCCGACGGCGAGGCCAGCCATGTGTTCATCGCCGGTGACGCCAGCCAGGAGCTGCCGCTGCTGCACGAGGCCAATCAGCAGGGACGAATCGCCGGCCACAATGCCGGGCGCTATCCCGAGCGGCGCGCGGGCCGGCGCAGCACTCCCCTGTCGATCGCCTTCACCGACCCCCAGATGGCCACGGTGGGCCTGAGCCTTGAAGAGGCGCGGCAGCGCTTCGGCTGTGAGGGTATCGCCGAGGGCGGCGCCTCCTTCGAGGACCAGGGGCGAGCCGTGGTGATGCGCCAAAACCGCGGCCTGATGCGCCTGTACGCCGAGCACGGCTCGGGGCAGTTCCTCGGTGCCGAGCTGTTCGGCCCGCGCGTGGAGCATCTTGCCCATCTGCTCGCCTGGGCGCTGGAGCAGAAGATGGGGGTCGAGCGCATGCTCGAAATGCCCTATTACCATCCGGTGCTGGAGGAGGGGCTGCGCAGCGCGCTGCGTGATCTCAACAGGGCGCTGTTGCAAGGGCCGGCGATGGGGGAACGGTGTCTGGAGTACGGCCCCGGCGGCTAACGAATGGCTGCGCGGGAGAATCGCTGCGTTGCGCGGGTGAGTTCGTCGGCCCAACATGTCATATCGGCAAGTCCGGGTTATGCTGAAGAAACAGCACACCGACGCAGGTGATTCCGATGGTGGCTATGGCCTCACGACGGAGAGCGGTAACGGGCAGTATCGAGCCTCAGCGTCTGTTCGGATTTTCCGCCTGGATGGCACTGGCCGCCCTCCTGTTGCTGACGCTCCTGGCGGCATCTCCCGAACGGGCCACTGCCGAGCCAATTCCGCCCCCAGACGAAGCAAGCCGTCCGACCATCGGCCTGGCACTGGGTTCGGGTGGTGCCAATGGTTTGGCGCATATTGCCATGCTGCAGGTGTTCGATGAGCTCGGCATCGTGCCGGACCGGATTGCCGGCACCAGTATCGGCGCGATCATCGGCGGCCTCTATGCCGCAGGCTTGAGTGCTGATGAGATCCTCGACCTTTTCGATGACGTTGCCGGCTCACCGCTGGACGCCCTGACGGGGCTGACCAGTTCGGATCTAAACCTGGTCGACCTGCTGCAGATCGGCATCGGGGATGGCGGCTTGTTCAGTTCCATGGGGTTTCTCCGCTACCTGGCGCTGCATACCGAGGCGCGTGACTTCAGCGAGCTGCGCATCCCAATGCAGGTGGTGGCGACCGACTACTGGACGGGCGACAGCGTGGTGCTGGAGGAGGGCCCACTGTTCCCCGCCCTTGAAGGCAGCATGGCCGTCCCGGGACTGTTCGCCCCCGTGCCTCATCTCGACATGCTGCTGATTGATGGCGGTACCTCCAACCCCCTGCCATTCGATCTGCTGCAGGACGAGGTGGACATGGTGATTGCCGTCGATGTGTCGGGCAATCGGGACCCTTTTACCGGTCACTCACCGGGCCTGACCGAGATGCTCCTCCAGAGCTTCAAAATCATGCAGCAGTCCATTGCGCGACAACGGCTGAATCATCGCCCGCCGGACCTTTACCTCAAGCCTGAGTCGCACGGCATCCGACTACTGCACTTCAACCGTATTCACGAGATCCTTCAGCAGGCCGAGCCGACCGCCACAGAGCTCCGCCAGCAGTTGATGACTTGGCAGGCGTCGCATGTCATATCGGCAAGTCCGGGTTATGCTGATTGAACAGGAACTGAATCGCGACGCAGGAGAGCCCAATGGCCGACATCGCACCACGCCTGACCGCCTTGAAGAGAGGCATCGAACGCTTGGCCGAGCTGGCCGCGCCCGCGCAGGCGGAAGAGGCTCAGCGCCTGGCGAAGACCCTGTACGCGGAGCTCGACGGCTTGCGCGATGCAGGCGCTCCGTCAGCGGAGCAGGCGCCGGACGACCTGCCCCGCCGTCTGCGCTACGAGGAGATCCGCTGCCCGGTCTGCTCGCTGCGCTCGTTCACCTACCAGAAAGGCACGCTGCGCCGCTCGGCAGATACCCGCAGCGGCTTCGAAGCGCTCTTCCACTGCCTGAGCTGCGGTCATGAGGCCTGGCACGAGGCGCAGTGAGGCGGCGGCTTCACTCATCGAACTCCGCCAGCGCCCGTTCACAACCCATCCCGACCTGCTCGCCGCCGCCGGGGTCGACCCATGGCAGGATCGCCAGGGGGGGTGCCACCACGGCGCCCAGCAGCGACAGCGCCCCGCGGGCAATCAGCTCCTGGGTGATTACGTTCACTTCCGGATCGCGCAGCGCCCCCTGCAGCTCTACCGGTGAGTTGCCGGTGAACAGGGTGGGATCGATGTTGTGCCCCTGAAAGGCCAGATCCATGCGCTCCGTCTCCAGGTTGATGGCCCCCGCCCCTTCGAAGTGAGCGATCTCGGTGGCCATGAAGAATTCGTCCAGGTCGGCCAGGCCGCGGTCGACGACGAAGCGCACGTAGGTGCACTCCAGCTGCACCTGATCTTCGCCCGTCAGCGCCGCCACCAACGCATTGGCCACGTTGAGCGGCAGCAGCTCGGCGGCAATGATGTCGAGCCAGCCCTGGGACATGGCCAGCTCGAGTTCACCATCGAGCCCGGCCATGGCTTCGTGCATGGAGCGCCCGCGGTAGCGGAAATCGCCCCGCCCGCCGATCACGCCCAAGGTGTCGCGGGCCACTTCGGGCAGACCGGCTTCGTCCAACAGGGCACTCAGGTTGACCTGATCCAGTGCCAGTTGCAGGTTTCCCTCGATGGCGGCCTGACGCGCATCCAGCACCCAGGAAGCGCTGACCTGCCCGCCGCCAAGCCCGAACCGCAGCGGCTCGACCGTCATCACCCCCTGCTCCAGCTCGAGCGCCAGGGCCAGGTACTCGAACGGCACGTGCTCCGCCTGCACGTCGACCGCCTCGTAGTCGAGCACGATATCGGTGTTGCGCAGCGCCTCCAGGTCCCACTCACGATCGGGAAACACCATCTCGGCGCGCTCCTCTTCCGCCGCCCACTGCTCCTGCTCTGGCGAGGCCGTCTCTTCCGGCCCCGTTTCCGGCGAGATACCCAGCATCGGCAGCAGATCGTCCGCCACCAGCCGCTGGGAGACCAGCGTAGCCCACAACTGGGGGCGTTCGCCGAAGCGCAGGCGCACGTCGCCGGTCACGTCGCTGTCACCGAAGCCGCCATCGAGGCCATCGATATTGAGCAGATCGTCCTGATAACGCACGTAGCCGGACACCCGATAAGGTGGCAGCTCGGGCAGGTTGATGCCGGTGAGATCGGTGAGCTCCGCCGGGCTCGGCCCTTCCAGCCGGGCACTGCCCTCTACCGATGCCAGCGCGAAGGGCTGCACGGCACTGCCATCGATCCACAGCCGGGTGTCGCCGCTGGCCAGCTCCCCGGCAACGGGATAGGGCGTACCGGGGTCGGTGAGATCCAGCAGCGGCCCGATCAGCAGATCGAAGGCAAAGGGCTCCTCTTCGTAGCTGCCCTCGCCGACCAGATGCACCCGCTGCCCCTCGACCCCTTCCGTGCGGGTGTCGGCGCGAAACGAGAGCGCCAGCCCCCACTGCGGGGCCTGATAATCCAGGGCGGTGTTCTCGAGCAGCAGCCCGCCGTCGACGACCCGGGTGTTGAGGTCCCCGTCGAGCGTGCCCACCTCGCCGATACCGAACGGGGCAAGCGCCGCGGTCAGGTCGATTTGCTCCAGTTGGGCCTGTAGATCCGCCACCAGACGCTGCTCGTCGGCCTCGAGCCATCCCTGCACGTTGAGCGAGCGCGGCTGCCCGTCGCCAAGCTGTTGCTGCGTCTGCAGCCGGGCAATGGTGAGCCGCCCGTCTTCCAGCGCCACCTCGGCGGCCAGATCGTGCAGGGTCTGGCCGGCGTAGTGAAGCTGCCCGAGAGCCAGATCGAGTTCGGCTTCGAATTCGTCCAGCCCCGCCAAAGCCCGGGCGATTCCCTGGTCCCACTCGCCTTCTGTCGGCGGCGACGTCTCCTGAGGCGCCTCCTCCGGCGAGCGCTGCTCGAACAGACCCCAGCGATCCAGATCGAGCGCATCGCCTTCCAGTTCGGCCATCAGCCAGGGGGTCTCGCGCCCCACATCGAAGGCCAGGCTCCCCTCCAGGCGGCTCTCGGCGATGTTCGCTTCGAGGCCTTCGACCCCGCCGCGCAGCGCTTCGACGTCGAGGTACAGCAAGCCCGCGAAATCCACCGGGTCCTCCTGCAGCCGGCCTTCGCCGCGAACCTGGAGGCGCTGCCCTTCGCCGGGCTCATCGGGCGCCTCGAAAATCGCTTCCAGATCGACCTGCTGAGCCGTGTCCCGGTAATAGAGACGCCCTCGCTCCAGCAGCGCGGCCTGGGCATCGTCTTGCGCCTGCACCCGGCCTTGCAGTGCCAGCCGTCGTTCGTTGCCATCCCCCAGCGGTTCCATCGCCTGCAGCCGCTCGATGGCGAGTCGGCCATCCCGCAGCGCAGCTTCGAATGCGACGTCATGAAAACTACGCTCGGCGATCTGCAACCTGCCGATGGCCAGGTCGACCTCGGCCTCGAACGAGCGCAACACCTCCAGGCGCTGGGCAAGCGGCCGCCTCTGCTCGGTCGCCTCTCGCTCCGGGGGCCCTGCGTCAGCGTCCAATGCCTCGCTCCAGCGGTTCAGATCGAGCGTATCGGCCTCCAGATCAACCATCAGGCGCGGCACGTCACGACCCATATCCAGCGCCAGGGCACCGCGCAGACGACTGTCGCCGAGGCGGCCCTGGAACGTTTCAAGGCCGCCGCGGCGCTCCTCCAGTTCGAGATGCAGCAAGCCCTGGAAAAGGGCCGCCTCGCCCTGCACCCTACCTTCGCCGCGAACGTCCACGCTCAGGTGCTCGATGCTCTCACCGGGCGTATCGAACGCAACGTCGAGATCGATCCGCTGGCTCTCATCGCGATAGACCAAGCGGCCCTGGTCGATGCTGAACGTCTCGGGCCAGAGCGCAATTTCCTGCTCCTCGGTCGGCTCGTCTATCAGATCGTCGATGTTGGTGGTGCCATCTTCGCGACGCAGCAGCCGTACCTCGGGCCGTACCACCGCGAGCCGCTCCAGCACGATCTCGCCGCCCAGCAGGGCGCCCACGTCGAGGGTTACCGACAGCTCATCGAGGCTTGCCATGGGGGCCTCGGCCCAAGGTGCATTGGCCACGCGCACGTCATCGAGCCGCAGGGTCAGCGGCAACCCCCAGTCGATGCCATGGCCACCGATTTCCACATCGCGTCCCAGCTGTTCACTGGCCTGACTCTCCAGCCAGCCACGAAACCAGGCGGATTCGAGATACAGGACTGCCCCCAACAGCACCAGCAGCACAGCCCCTGTCGTAATGACGACACGCCGAGCTAACTTGTTCACGTTTCCATCCATGAAGTGTGAATTGGCCGATACTCTAACCATGGACAGAGAGACGCCATTGGTCCAATGCCCCTCCACAGCCTGGCTTGACGAGCCGATGCCCGTTCACACACTCGCTTACCTGCCCCAAGCGGATATAGCTTCTATGCTGAAGGTACGGGCGTCCCGACCGTCACGGACGGAAACAGGGAGAAACAGCGGGATGTTCCCAGCCGGAACGGGAGGTTCTCATGAAAATCTACAAACCGGAGTGGCACTGCAACTTCACCGTGAACGAAGCGCCTGGCGCGGCCTCGAGCTGGCGCGAGCGGCTTGCCTGGCGCATACGGCGCTGGGCCGACAGGCTCGACGGCAAGGGGCGTACAGTGACGATCGAATGCCATATCGAGCCTGAAGTGACGGCCGAGGAGATCGACACCTGCCTGGTCAAGGGTTTCGAGGTCACCCACTCCCTGCTCAATCAGCTGGCCCAGCAGGCCGCCTGCGAGAACGTCATGCGAGATGCCAAGGCCGAGCTGTTCGACGGCGCTCGCCACCAGCGCTGAGCGGTCAAGCCAACGCCCGCCACGTACGGCAAGCGTTTCGTCGGGTATTGAAATCCTCCACCCCAGCCATATCTAGTATGGCTGCTGGCGAGCCCTTATTCCTTCCCTGGCCCGCCAGCCCGTCCCTATGGCCTTGATTGGCAGGCTCCGCTTCGCCGGGTTCCTGCTCGCCCCTCGTCGGGGCCTGGACCGGCCGCCGCCTGCATATAGCATAGGAGGTAGCCATGCAAGAAAGATGCGTCTCAGTGGTCATCGCCACCCATAACCGGGCCCATCTACTGGAACAGGCACTTGCCTGCCTGGCCGACCAGGAGCATCGCCCGCTGGAGGTGGTCGTGGTGGATGACGGTTCCTGTGACGACACTCGCCAGCGCGTATCGTGCCTGTCTCGCCAGTGGCGGCACGATTCCGCCCTTGCGCTGCACTATCGGTACCAGCGCAACGAAGGACCCGCGGTGGCACGCAATCGCGGCATGCACCAGGCACAAGGTGACTGCATTCTATTTATGGACGACGATGACCTGATGGCCGGCGATGCCATTTCGCAGCTGGTACGCGCCCTGGACGGCCGACATGACGCCGCGATCAGCTACGCCGGCTATGCCGATACCGACGCCGACGGCCGAACCGACGCTCAGCTTCACCTGCCGGCCCCGATTCGCTCGCCACATGCACTGCTCGAAAGCATGATCGGCGGCAGCTGGTTCGTCCCCATCCACGGCAACCTCTTCACCAGACGTGCGCTCGAGCGCATCGGGCCGTGGAACAGGCAACTCTCATCCCAGGAAGACGACGAATTCATCCTGCGTGCCATCATGCAGGATGTCGGCTTCGTGCCCGCCCCCGGCGCTCGCGTCTATTATCGTCAGCACGTCGGAACCCGGCGCAGCCAGCCGGGCAAGCCTGGAGAATGGGACGAGCCGGGGCAGATCCGACGGCTTAACGACGATGTGACAATCCGTCGCCTGGCCCATAGGACCCTGGTCGAGCGCGGCACGTTGCTGACCTACCGCGGCGCCTTTGGCGAATGGTATCGTCGCCTGCAGTCACGCTATGGGCCGTTATTGGCCTCGCAAGGCCTGATGACGGACCCCCTGGTACAATGGGCACGAACAGCGGCCGAGGAAGCGCCGGGCTCGTCCAGCACACGCCGCAAGGCAGCACGCCATGAGCCGCAGGCGGCCTGGCCAGATCAGAATGCGCTGACGGCCTAAGCACGCTATGGCCGGCGATAATTGACGCCGAGACGATCCAGGTGCGGCAGGTAGGCAGCCAGTCGCGCCTGATAATCTTCGAAATCGGGCTGTCCACCCGCGTGCCAGGCCACTTCGGCAAACGCCGTCAGCCGCGGGAAAAGCATATAGTCCATGCGCTCGCGGCTGGCGATCAGCTCGGTCCACAGGGCTGCCTGAACGCCCAGCAATCGTTGTCGCGCCGCCGCTTCGGTGGGCAGGTCGGCCCAGGGGTCGTAGCGATGAACCTGGGCCAGCGGCACCTCCCCGGCCCAGTTGAGCCCGGGGTCCTGGAAGTCGCCGCTCTGAGCCAGGTCGAAATAGGAGAATTCGCTGGGCTGCAGCACCAATTGGACGTCGCGCGACAGCATGGCCGGCACCACCCGCTGGCTGGTCCAGGCGAAGGCGATCAGACCGGGATCCAGATCGGGGCCGTGCAGCACCTCCTCCCACCCCATCATGCGCTTGCCTCTTGCCGCCAGGAAGCGCTGCACATGGCGCAGGAAATGCGAGCCGAGTTCCTCTGCCCGGGTATACCCCTCACGCTCCATTAATGCCCGGCAACGCGGGCTGCCAAGCCAGACCCCGCGGGGCACCTCGTCGCCACCAACGTGCACCCAGGGGCCGGGGAACAATTCGCAGACCTCTTCGAGCACGCCCTCGACGAAGGTATAGGTGCCCTCCAGCGCTGGGGAAAGCACGTTGTCGGAATAGCGCTGGTCGGAGAGATAGACGGAGCGATCCTCAGGGTCACGCAGCAGTTCGGGCAGGGCCAGGATCGCCGCTCGACTGTGAGCCGGCATGTCGATTTCCGGCACTATCACGATACCGAGTCGCTGGGCGTGAGCGACGACTCGCCTGACATCGTCCTGGCTATAGTAGCCGCCACTACGCTCGGGGCCGGTGAGATATTGCGGCTCGAGGCGTTCGCCATGCCCGCGCCACGCGCCGATTTCGGTGAGCTGGGGAAAGGCACGGATCTCGAGACGCCAGCCCTCGTCATCGGTCAGGTGCCAGTGGAAGACGTTGAGCTTGAGTCTCGCCATCAGGTCGAGCAGACGCAGGATGCGTTGAACCGGGTGAAAATGCCGCGCACAGTCGAGCATGAGACCGCGATAGCCGAAACGCGGGGAATCGCTGATGCGCACGCTGGGCAGGCACCAGGCGGCGTCGCGATCATTCACCGGATGCGCCGGCAGCAGCTGCATCAGCGTAGCCGCCGCATGCAGAAAACCGACCTCATCGCCGGCCTCGAGTCTGGCGCCCTCCGGGGTTACCGAGAGTTCGTAGGCTTCCGGCTCGAGGGTCTCACGCAAACGAAAGCAAAGCGGGGCCGGCGCCCCCAGGCTCACGTCACTGCGACAGTGCTCGACGAGGCCCTGACGCAGCCACTCGGCAGCCGCCCGGGCCTGGAGCGGCCCGCAGTCGATCGCGATCACGTCGCTCAGCGCCAGGTGACCGGGCAACCACTCCACGTAATGCGGCCAGGGTATCAACCCCGGCACGCCACCGGTGCGGCCAGCGGGGGATCCAACCTCTGCCCCAGGCCAGCGCACCATTATCGGCAGGGGGTCGAGACGATCCGGCGATATCGCATAGGCCGCCAGGGGCAGCTTGCTCACGCGCGCCACCGCCACTTCCAGCTCCAGCACGCAATGCAGCGTTTCACCGGGGGCCAGAGGCTGCGCCATTTCGAGCAGACAGTGGCTGCCGGTCTGTTTCAGATGGCGCACCGGCCCCTCGACCACACGGCGTACACCGCGCACCAGATTGAGGTGCAACCGCCAGTTGCCGCTCAGCGCATCGACATGGTGATTTTCCAGCCGCAGCCGCAGGTGGCCTTCGTTAGCTTCGGGTGTGCAGTGAAGTGTCAGCATCGTCCTTTGCCTTCAGGGCTTGTCACACGAGACCGAGACCCTATATAGATGCCATGATGCTTGGCGTTGCGACAAGCGCTCGCGACCCACGCCTGCCTGATGGTCACCCCGGTCGCTGCGCAAGAGCGGCCGCTGGGGGTCGCATGGAGAACCTGTCATGGACCTGATCATTGTGCACAACGTCGAGCGCATGGCGCAGCTCGGCGCGAACATCATTCAACAGCAGCTGAGCGCAAAACCCGACAGCGTACTCGGCCTTGCCACCGGTGCCACGCCACTGGCTCTCTATCGGGAGCTGGTTGTCCGCCACCAGGCGACACGACTCACACTCGACCAGCTCACCACCTTCAACCTTGACGAATACCTCGGCCTGGGGCCGGACCACCCCGCAAGTTATGCCCATTACATGCGCCGACATCTGTTCGGCCCGCTGCAACTCGATCCGCAGCGCACCCACCTGCCCGACGGCCTGGCACCCGACCCGCAGGCCGAAGCGCGGCGCTACGAAGCACAACTGCAAGCCGCAGGCGGAGTCGACCTGCAGCTGCTCGGCATAGGCCTGAACGGCCACATCGGCTTCAACGAGCCCGGCTCGCCCTTGGATTCACGCACTCGTGTAGTACGCCTGAGCGCCACCACCCTGGCCGCCAACCGACGCCACTTTCCGGCAGACGCTGAGATGCCGACCCATGCCATCACACTCGGCATCGGCAACATTCTCGAAGCGCGCCATCTGCTGCTGCTGGCCACCGGCCGGGCCAAGGCGCGCGCGGTGGCCGAAGCCCTGGAAGGCCCTGTCACGGCCACGTTGCCGGCATCGGTATTGCAACGGCATCCAAACGTCAGTGTGATTCTCGACGCCGCAGCCGCCGCAGCTCTCTCGCCCGCCCTCACGCGTCAGGCGCGCCGCCTGGATACGGAGCCGGCATCATGAAGGACAAGCGCTCCCTACCCGTGCGACAGGACACCTGGTATCTCGGCGTGGACGGTGGCGGTACGCATTGCCGGGCCCGCCTTTGCGATGCTGAAGGCCGCCCCATGGGCGAGGGCCAAGCCGCCAGTGCCAGCCTGCGCTTCGGCATCGATCACGTCTGGCAGCAGATCCTCGAGGCCGCACGCGCAGCCCTGCGCGAAGCCGGCCTTAACGAGACATCATTAACCCGCGTGCATGCCGGCCTTGGGCTTGCCGGGGCGATCAATGCCCGCACCTGGCATGACGTGGCGGCGCACCCCCATCCTTTTGCCTCCGTCCAGGTACGCAGCGACGCCCATGCCGCCGTGCTCGGCGCCTTCGATGGGGGCGACGGGGGAATTCTGATCATCGGTACCGGCTCCTGCGGCATGGTCCATCTACAGGGTCACTTCCGCAGCCTGGGCGGCTGGGGGTTCCCCCTCTCCGATCATGCCAGCGGCGCCTGGCTCGGCCTGAGAGCCCTGCGTGAGGCCCTGCTGTGTCATGAAGGGTTGCGTCCCCCGTCACTACTGGCCGAATGCCTCATGAGCGACTTCGGACACGATCCTGCCCGGTTGGCCGAATGGCAGACCAACGCTTACCCACGAGACTTCGCTCGCTTCGCACCGACCGTCTTCTCCACTGCCGAGGCGGGCGACGAACTGGCCCTGACCCTGCGCCGGCAGGCCGTGGATGAGGCCGTATTGCTTGCCAACGGCGTGCTCGAACTGGGCGCCCCCCGACTTTGCCTGCTCGGCGGCGTGGGGCAGGCACTCGCTCCCTACCTGCCCACCTGGCTGCGCCGGCGGCTCGTCAGCCCCGCTGGGGATGCCATGCAAGGCGCCTGGAGAATGGCACGCCACTCCCATCTCATCAGGGGGGAAGCAACGTGAAAATCTTGATGAACGGCCGCGTCTTCGACGGCGAGCGCTTGCGTGACGACGTTCACGTGGCGATCGAAGGGGAAACCATCCAGGCGCTGCTGCCTGCCGACGAGACACCGCCGGCGGGGGCCGAACGCTGCAATCTGGAAGGACGCCTGCTGGCGCCGGGCTTCATCGACCTGCAGGTGAACGGGGGCGGCGGCCACCTGTTCAACGAAGCCCCCAGTGTCGAGACGATCCAGGCCATCATGACAAGCCACCGGCGCCACGGCACCACCGGCCTGTTGGTCACGCTGATCTCCGATCGCCGCGAGGTGATGCAGGCTGCGCTGAATGCAGCCAGGCAGGCACTTGAGCAACGCTTGCCCGGCCTGCTGGGGCTACATCTGGAGGGTCCCTATCTCAATCCCGCACGCAAGGGCATCCACCCCGCCGCCGCGATTCGCCCACCGGAGCCGGACGCCCTGGCGCTGCTGACGGGGCTCGGCGATGTCGGCGTAACACTGGTCACTCTCGCCCCGGAGTGTGTCCCCGAGGGCTTCATCCGCTCACTGGTGGAGCGCGGCGTACAGGTCGCGGCGGGGCATACCGACGCCGACCTCGCCACCTTGCAGCGCGCCCTCGACGAGGGGCTGCATGGCTTCACGCATCTCTTCAATGCGATGTCACCACTGGGCAGCCGCGAGCCGGGCACGGTGGGGACGGCCTTGGCCGACACTGCCTCTTGGTGCAGCGTGATAGTGGACGGTCACCACGTCCACCCCGCCAGCCTGCGTATCGCGCTCGCCGCCAAGCCACGCGGGCGCCTTCTGCTGGTGACCGATGCCATGCCCAGCGCCGGCAGCGATCAGGACCGCTTCACCCTGTTCGGCGAGATGATAGAACGACGCAACGGCCGCCTGGTCAATTCTGCAGGCACCCTGGCGGGTGCCGATCTCACCATGGAGCGTGCCGTAGCCAATACGCACCAGATGCTCGGGGTGCCGCTGGAAGAGGCACTGCGCATGGCTTCACGCTACCCGGCCGAGTGCCTGGGCCTCGGCTGGCAACTGGGCTGGATCCGCCCTGGCTATCGAGCGGACCTGGTCTTGCTCGATGAAGCGCTGCGGGTATGCATGACCTGGGTCGGCGGCCACCCGGAAGTCGCATGAGATTTTCTCAAGTTTTCCCTTTTGGTACCGATATCTTTGAATGACGCTATTCCCGAGCCGGCCCGGCCCCGCCATTTCGGCGCTAATCGGACACTCGAATGACGTAGCGGAACGGCACAGTCCGTGAAAGCCCGGTACAAGTTTGATATGCTGTGGGAGTAGTTTTCGTAAAAGAAGCGGAGCGAACATCACGATCGATCATTCCTAATCAAGCCAGTACAGGAGATGCTCATGCGAGTCTACAAACCTGAATGGCAGTGCACGTTCAGCGTAAATGAAGGAGCGGCGGAAACCACCGGCTGGCGCGAGCGTCTCGCCTGGTTCATTCGCCATCTCGCCGACAAGCTGGACGGTAGCGGTAGAACGATCAAGATCGAATATGACGTCACTCCAGCAGTCAGCCACGAAGATGTGGATACCTGTCTGGGCAAAGGGTTTGCGGTGACCCAGAGCCTGCTCACCCAACTTGCCCATCAGGCCGCATGCGAGAACGTCATGCGCGAGGCCAAGGCCGAACTGTTCGAGGAAAACACCCAGCGCTGACGCTCATTGTCAGGCAATCAACTCACCTCATTCGGCCGGCCCGGATGGGGTGCTTTGTATTTCACGGGGTACGAATTTTCGGCATGCTGCAAGCTCGGTTACAATATTAATGCTGCAATGCAGCAAGAACCGACTATGCTGGAGGTGTGGGAAGCCATAGGGAGGACCCCCGCATGCAGCACACCACCCACTCCCCCGCCCCGTACGACCCCGAAGTCCTGCGCGCCTGGGCCGAGCAGGCCGCTTACGTCATAGCGGCTGGCGACGCACTGTGGCATTACCTCGACGATCACCCCACAATACCAAGCACGAGCGAAGAGCACTGACGCCCAGTAACGGGTACGGAAAGCATCTCGTCGCTCCGACTTCCGACGGTTTTGTATCGCAGTCCGACCTCATACCCGAGGTCCAGGAGGAGGCGTGGCCGAGGGGCAACATCAAGTGACCGCCTACGTCACCGGACTTGCCGGGCTTGTGGCAATGAGCCTTGCCTCGTGCCGCGCTTTTCCGCGTCACTCTCACGACCAGTACGGTATCGGGGTCATCGTCTCTGGCGGTCATCGCTCCTGGAGCGGTGTCGGCCGGGTCGATGCCCTGGCTGGCGATGTCATTACGGTGAATCCGGGCGAAATGCATGACGGCGTGCCTATCGACGGCACGTGTCGGGGTTGGCACATGCTCTACTTCGATCCGGCACTGGTTCACCAAGCAGTCGGTGACACCCTTGCAGGTGCCGAGCTGACGCGACCTGCGCTGAACGACCCTTTGCTGCGTCGGCTCATGAACGAGCTGTTCGATCAGCTCACGGCCACTCCAGAAGAGACGCTGGCCGTGGAGGAGCGAAGCTGCAAACTGCTTGGCGCCGCCTTTTCCCGCCATGGTTCTCGTACCCTCGGCCACGTGCCGGGCATTCCCGCCACTATCGCCAAAGTACGTCAGCGTCTCGACGATGCCCCACAGCTGGCTGTCAGTCTTGGTGAACTGGCCGATATGGCAGGCCTGAGCCGTTACCAACTGCTGCGCAGCTTCGCGCGCGCTCTGGGCATCACCCCGCATGCCTACCTGGTGCAACGCCGGGTGCAGATCGCCAGGCACCTGATCGCCGGCGGCCACTCCCTGAGCCAGGCAGCCCTGGCAGCAGGTTTTTCCGACCAGAGCCACATGAGCCGGGCCTTCAATCGCCAGCTCGGGCTCACTCCGGGCCGTTACCGGCGCGCCATGCAGCCGTCCTGAGCTGCAATTTCGTGCAAGACTCCCTTGGGAGTTCAACGCCATGGTGACGAGGTTTCATCATCGGAGCCTGCCCATGACCCCGGAATTTCTTCTGACCTCGCTCGTCGTCGTCGCCTCCCCCGGCACCGGCGTGCTCTACACCCTTTCCACTGGTCTGACACACGGCGCACGAGCCGGCACCATCGCTGCCTTCGGCTGTACGCTCGGCATCGTGCCGCATATCGCCGCTGCCATCACCGGGCTGGCCTCGCTGCTGCATGCCAGCGCGACGGCCTTTCAAGCGCTCAAGCTGATGGGCATCGCCTATCTGCTATATGTCGCCTGGAGCGTGCTGCGAGCCAAGGATGAGCCGCTTGCCGCGACAGCTCTGCCCGCCTTGCCGGCCAGGCAGTTGATCGGCACCGGCGTGCTGCTCAACCTGCTCAATCCCAAGCTCACGCTGTTCTTCCTGGCCTTCCTGCCCCAGTTCGTCGCTGCCGACGAGGCGGCTCTGACCCAGATGCTCGAACTCAGCGTGCTGTTCATGCTGATGACATTTGCCGTCTTTACCCTGTATGGCGCCAGTGCCGCCGCCGCGCGGCGGCAGGTCATCACACGCCCGAGCGTGCTCATCTGGCTGCGACGGGGTTTCGCCGCGGGCTTTCTCGCGCTGGCGGCTCGCCTGGCATTCACCGAGCGCTAGCGGGCTGCGTTGCGCCTGGCTACGCTCAATACTGGCCGCGGCGCCTGCCGTGGCCCACGCCAACAAGAAAGATAGCGAGATACGTCATGCACAAGACACTCCCCACCCTGGCTTGCCTGGGCCTGCTGGCTGCCGTTCCGGCGATGGCCCAGAACACCGACGAAAACGTTCCCGAATGGAGCGATGCGCTACTGGAAGCCGCCAGCCAGGTGACACTCGGCCCACGGCCGCTGTTCCTGGTCAATGACATGAGCGAGGAGACCGAACGCGAGCGCGAGCTCAAGGCCGAACTGCTGGAGTGCGCCGCACGGCACACCGACTGGCAGCCGGACGATCTGGTCATCTCCCATCGCGGCGCACCGCTACAGTTCCCCGAGCACACCCTCGAATCCTACCTGGCCGGCGTTCAGGGCGGTGCCGGTATTGTGGAATGCGACGTGACCTTCACCGGCGACAACGAACTCGTGTGCCGCCACGCCCAGTGCGACCTGCACTACACCACCAACATCGTCGAGACGGAGCTGGCCGAGCAGTGCAGCGTCCCGCCGGAGATCGACCCCGACAGCGGCGAACTGACCAATGCCGCCGAGATTCGCTGCTGTACCAGCGACATCACCCTGGCCGAGTTCCGCACCCTGCGTGGCACCATGGAAGGGGCCAACCGGGAAGCGCGCAGCATCGAGGAGTATCTGGCCGGCACGCCCGCCTGGCGCACCGATCTCTACGCCACGCGCGGCACCCTGATGAGCCACGCCGATACCGTCGCGCTGTTCAAGGATCTGGGTGTGAAGATGACCCCGGAGCTCAAGGAGCCCGAGGTGGAGATGCCCTTCAACGGCATGAGCCAGGAGGACTACGCCCAGAAGCTGATCGACGAGTACAAGGCGGCGGACGTGCCGCCAGGCGACGTCTTCGCCCAGTCCTTCAATCTCGACGATGTGCTCTACTGGATCGAGCACGAGCCCGAGTTCGGCGAGCAGGCGGTCTACCTGGACGGCCGCTATGGCGATGAAGACTTCGACCATACCGCCCCCGATACCTGGTCGCCGAGCATGGAGGAGCTGGCCGAACGGGGCGTTCGCATCCTCGCGCCGCCGACCTGGATGCTGTTGGCGGCCAACCCGGAGTTCACCGAGAACGAGAGCCGCATCGTGCCCTCAACGTATGCCGAGCAGGCCCAGGAGGCGGGGCTGCAGCTGATCACCTGGACGCTGGAGCGCTCCGGCCCGCTGGCGGAAGGTGGGCAGTGGTATCACCAGACCACGGAAGAGGTCATCCGGCGCGAAGGCGACAAACTGATCACCCTCGATACGCTGGTGCAGGATGTCGGAGTGATCGGCATCTTCACCGATTGGCCCGCCACCGTGAGCTTTTATGCAAATTGCATGCGGCAGGATTGAACGTGGGAATACGCCGGCGGCCAGATCGTCGGCGTTGTCTTGCCGGACGGGTCTCAGAGCGGCTGCGTAGCGGCACGCGTGAAGTGCAGTGACAGCACGCGCCACTGCCCATCCAGCTTTTGCCATAGCTCGCTGAAAAAGAGGTTCGGCCGGGTTCGCGCATCGCCCACGACTCGGCCCTGTCCGTGGACGGACACCAGTTCGCCGAAGGACATCAACTTGACGATGTCATCCTCGGCGCGACTACCGCGTGCGAACCACTTGCCCCCCGCCACCGCCTCGGCAATGCTGCCGAGCTGATCCAGCTTTCCCAGCAGTCCCGCCTCACTAATCAACACGAAGTCGTCGCTCTCGATATGATCCAGCACACCGACGTTGCCATCGATGTAGGCGGCGTACCACTGGCGACGGGTCTCCAGCAGCTGTCTCTCTTGCACTCTGTCCTCCATAAGCCTGGCTCTTGGACCGGCAAAGACCCACCGCAAGCACGGCGGGCTTAGGCAAAAGCTTCATGATAGTGCAGTGGGCAGGGAGCGGTATCAGAGATTGACGCGGCTGCGTGTAAGCCAACGCTTACACGCAGTTTGCAAAACGAGAAACCCCTCTCAGGTCAGAGCCCCGCGTATCCGATCGGCATTCTCGGCCAGCTGCTCGGGACTTGCCTGCGGCAGGCCTTCGACCCGGATATCCTGCATGGTATCGATAGGCACCAAATGCAGATGCACATGGGGCACCTCGAGGCCAACGATCATCATGCCCACTCGCTCGCAAGGAAAGGCCCGCTTCAGCGCCTTGGCCAACTTCTGCGAAACCGCCATGAGATGAGCGCTCAAGTCTATCGGCATGTCATCCCAGTGATCGACCTCCTCGCGTGGAATGACCAGCAGATGGCCTGGTTTCATGGGGTTGAGGGTCATGATCGCCACGCAGCGCTCGTCGGACCAGACGAACTCCGCCGGCAGTTCACCGTGAATGATGCGTGAAAAGACACTCGCCATTTCGCTACTCCCTGTTCGAAAACATCAAGATGCCACAAGCTCGAAGGCCCGTCTCCTGCGTACGGGGCCGGCATCTCTCGCCACCGTGTCCAGCACCTTCATCGGTCCATTCATCGGTCTATGACGCCGTCCACCGCCCCGAGACCCGGGCGACTCTCGTCGTTGCAGCCTACACCGCCCCAACCGTCTCTAAAAGGAGACACTCAAGCCATTGTTTTCATTGAATTTAAATCGAACAGGCCAGTTTGTGTCGCCATATACCTACACTCCAGCGCCGATATCGACCCAGCAAGTCAGGACGGCCCGCTCACCCATCTGCAGAACAAAGACACAACACACTGTTTTAAATAGATAATAAAAATCATGGCACTATTTTCGCTAGTACACTGGCAGAGCGATACGACGGCCCGAATGGCAATCCAGGCCACGTATCCGGAGGCTCCCTGCCAGGGAATGGCATGATGCGGAAAGGAATCCGCCGAGTCTCTTTCGTTTCCACCGGTCGAAGGCACGCTTTGCGATTGAGTTAGCACTATCCTTTAGTTCCCTGCGTACTTGGGCCGCTCTGCGGCCCTTTTTTTTTCGCAGCGAAGCAGTAACGGAGCCCTGTTCACAGATACCTTCGATACACAGCTACCTTCATCAGCAGTCAGGGATGAGACGAACATGCGCACGAAGCCACAGTCTCCGCTGATCAATACCCCCAGCCTGGCCGGCCTGGCCTTGGCGGTCGCTCTACTGTTCGATGCTGCACTCTCCATTCAGGGCCTGGTACCGGAGCAAGCCAGCCTTTTCCCCGCGCTTGCTCATTTCCTCGACACCCAGATCGCTGAGAGACTCCACACCGGCACGGCACTCATTGCCTTCACCAGCGGCATCATGCTGGCTATATCGCTGATCCTGATTCCCATGCAGCGGGTCTATCGCGCCCGTGAAGCTCAGCTTCTACGCGAGCGCGAACGCCTCGAGGCCTACAACGCCGAGCTCGCCCAACAGGCGGCCAGCGACGGACTGCTGGGCATTGCCAATCGTCGCGAATTCGAGCGGGTGCTCAAGCTGGAGTGGCGCCGGGCGGCACGTGAACGCCAGCCACTCGGCCTGCTGATGATCGACATCGACTGCTTCAAGCGCTTCAACGACAGCTACGGCCACCAGCATGGGGACGCCTGCCTGCGTGCCGTGGCTGACGTACTGAAGACCGCCGCCGCTCGGCCTGGCGATCTGGTGGCCCGCTATGGTGGCGAAGAGATGGTCGTACTGATGCCCCATACCTCGCTCGAAGGTGCCAACCGCATGGCCGAGCGCATCCACACCATGCTGGCGGAGCGCGCTCTGTCTTTCCCCGACTCCCCCGTGGCAGCAAACGTCACGGTCAGCATCGGCGTCTCTTCACTGCTGCCCGTACGCGATGCCAAGCGCGCCACCCTCGTCAAACTGGCCGACGAGGGGCTCTACCTGGCCAAGGAAGCAGGGCGCAACCGAACGGCCAGCGTTCCCCATCTGCGCCTCCTCCACTCGGCAGATGGCTCGGAAACCTGGGCCAGCCGGGAGCACAGAGCCTGAGCGGCGCAAGCCGGCTACTGTCTCCTACAGCCAACATCGCCAAACAACGCCCATCACGCAGCCTTCTTCTGCAAACATGCAGCAGTGTGAAATTGGTGGGTTGCCTCATGCAGCAACGGCGGGTACTATCCATAACGCTCACCAGCACCTCATCGATGGAAGCGATAACCGCCAACACGATCAACCCGAGGTAAAATCATGGGAGCTCGACCAAAGAAGTTGCTCGCTTGTGGCCTGGCAGGGATGCTCGCGGTGTTCGCCGCCCATGCTTCTGCCCACGAGCCTGACGCCCAGGAGGAAGGCATCGCCTCCTTCTACAGCGACCGCTTCCAGGGCGCCACTACGGCCAGCGGCGAACCCTTCGACCAGCAAGCGCTGACCGCCGCCCACCCCAGCCTTCCCCTCGGTACCAAGGTGATCGTCACCCGGGCCGACACTGGGCAAGAGGTGGAGGTCCTGATCAATGATCGCGGCCCCTTCGTCGAAGGGCGGATCATCGACCTCTCCAAACGCGCGGCACGCGAACTCGGTATGTTGAACCGCGGCGTGGCGCCGGTCATGGTCACCACCATTCAGTAATCCTGCCAGCCCCCTTCATTCCTGCCGGGCCTGTCGGTCCGGTGGCTGCCGTGCATGCGTGCCGAGACTACAGTTTTTCCGAATTTGGACGATATTCATATCAAGCGACGACCGGCCGTAAGAGCCTAAGCGCTTTTTTGCTATCGCATGGCGTAGGGAAAAACATGAACAGTCTCAATGCACAGATCGAGCTGTCGGAAGAGCGGGCACAGGCGTCAAGCAATGCAGCCCTTTGCAAGCGTCTGGTCCTGGCCAAGATTCAGCTCGACCGACTCGAGCAGGACGGCACCTGCAAAGACCTGAGTGCACTCAGCGCAGCACGCGTGGAGTTCGCTCTCGCCTCACGGGCACTGGCTGATGCGCTGATCGCTCAGGAAGCACTGGACGCCCCCAGTCACACCTGATCGGCCACGATAAAAAAGCGGAGCCGAGAATCCCCGGCTCCGCTTCGCCACGCTTTCGCTTGCTGGTCGGCTCAATGCCTAACCAATACCCGCCGTGCGCCGCCACCGGCTGCCAACGCCAGGCCGGCCGTTCCCTCTCGGCCTCGACGCCGGGGCACCTTCCTGGGTCGGCGCTTCACTCAATCGGGAGTGTCCGCTTCGACCAGCTTCGCCAACAGCGTAAGCGATTCCTGCCAGCCGAGATGACACGCCTCAGCGGGGATGACTCCGGCACTCGCTCCTGAACCAGGCGCAACTCGGTGCCGCTGGAGAGCGCCTCGAAGGTGACGCGAGATTTACGCTTCACCGCCCCGTCGCCACGTGGCCGGCGGGGCGCCGAAGACTCGCTTGAACGCCTTGGAGAAGGAGGCTTCCGACTCGTAACCTACCTGCTCGGCAATCACCACGATGGGGTCGCGCGATTCCCTCAGCCGCCGCGCGGCCACCTGCATGCGCAGCCCCGCCAGGTAACGCATGGGCGGTGCACCCACCAGCTCGGTGAAGTGTTCGGCAAAGGCGGAACGCGAAAGTCCCACTTCCCGCGCCAGCGCCTCGGTGGTCCAATGGTGTGATGGCCGATCGTGCAGCAGGGTCAGAGCGCGGCTGACGAAAGGATTGCGCAGCCCACCCAACCAACCGAGCCGCTCCGGCGGCAGGCTGGCCAAGTAGCAGTGCACGGCTTCGATGAACAGCAGCTCCGCCAGCCGAGAGAGCAGCGCCGGGGAGCGCACCTCACCGGTGGCAAGCTCATGGGTTGCCAAACGGAAGGAGCTCTCGATCCAGGCTCCCGCAGCGCCTTGCGTCACGTCGAGTGTCATCACGCTCGGCAGCAGGCCGACCAAGGGATCGGTCGTCGTGTCGCTGAGCAGGAAACCGCACCAGATGCGGGTCGTTTCCCCCTGCCCACCGTAGACGATCCGTGCGATGCCGCTCTCGACGGTCGCCTGCATCAACCCTTCGGCACTCACCGGCGGGCAATCCAGATGGCTGCCGAGCACGTGCGGATCGTTGCGTGGCAGCACCACCAGGTGCCCCGCCGGCACTTCCAGCGGCAGCCCGTCGCCCACGCGCAGCAGCAGCCGCCCGGCACTGACGTAGTGGTAAGCAATGATGCCCTTGGGCAGAGGCGTGAACGGGTGGCAGTCTTCGGGGGAAACCTGGGCGGCCACGCACCAGGGTGCCGTGAACTCGGCATCGAGGAAGATGCCTCCGGTCAGGTGGATCGTGCGCAGCACATCGAGGGAAGCCTCCATCGGCCAGCGCTCCCGTGATGGCGGCGGCTCGAACAATAAGTCCGGCGTCTCGCCCATTATCGCCCGCCGCGCCTCCTCGTAGTTTAGCAGCATGGCACCAGGCACAGCCGACGCCATGCCCCGACGAAACGACGACATATGGAGCGACAATGACAATGCTGACCGACCGTCAAGGCAATACCCTCTCAGGTGCCAACGCTGAAGCCCTGGATCTCTATTCGCGCGCGGTAGAGGCCTTCAATCTCTACCGCGGCGATCCCGTGGCACTGCTAGACCAAGCCATCGAGGCGGCTCCCGATTTCGCCATGGCACGCATCTTGCGCGCCTACCTGTACGCGCTTGCCACCGAGCCCGAGGCCGCACGAGCGGCCAGGGACGACGTCGCGGCGGTGAGGGCCTTTCGCCTGAATGAGCGAGAGGCCTCCCATGTCGCCGCCCTCGACCAGCTGCTGGCCGGGGAGTGGAGTGCGGCAGCGCTTACCCTGGACCGACACAACATGCGCTATCCCCACGACCTGGTGGCACTACAGGTCGGCCACCTGGCCGACTTCTACCGCGCCAACGCCCGCGACCTGCGAGACCGTATTGCCCGGGTGCTGCCCAAGTGGTCGGCCGATATCCCGGGCTACTCGATCGTCCTTGGCTTCTACGCTTTCGGCCTAGAGGAAACGGGCGCCTATGCCCAGGCCGAGGCGACCGGTCGCGACGCCCTGGACAGAGAGCCGCTGGACTGCTGGGCGCACCACGCCGTTGCCCACGTCATGGAGATGCAGGGCCGCGCCGAGGATGGCATCGGCTGGATGATCGCCCGCGAACCGCACTGGTCGGGCGACGGCAACTTCTTCCAGGTGCACAACTGGTGGCACCGTGCGCTGTGCCACCTCGACCTGGGCCAGACCGAAGCGGCGCTGGCGCTCTACGACGGCCCGATCCGCCAGGGCACCAGTGCCATGGCGCTGGACATGGTCGACGCCTCCGCCCTGCTCTGGCGGCTACAGCTCACTGGCCAGGACGTCGGCAACCGCTGGCAGGAACTGGCGCGTGCCTGGGACAGCCATGCTGACGGCAGGCTCTACCCGTTCAACGACTGGCATGCCGTCATGGCCTATCTGGGAGCGGGTCGCGGCGATCAGGTGGAGCGCCTGCTGGCCACACTGCGAAGCGGCGAGGCAAGCCGCGAGGCAAGCGTCTGGGCCAAGCAGATCGGCCTGCCGCTGGTGGAGGGGTTCCAGGCCTTCTGGCAGGGCGACTACGGCACGACCGTCGAGCGTCTCCATCCGGCACGCTTCATCGCCAACGCCTTCGGCGGCAGCCACGCCCAGCGCGACATCATCGACTGGACCCTGACCGAGGCTGCTCTGCGCGGCGGCTATCGCGACCTGGCCGAGGGCTTGGCCCATGAACGCCTGGCCTCCAAACCGCACAGCCCGGTCAACCGCGCGTTCCTCAAGCGCGCTAACGCCCTTGGCGACAGGCCGCGGCAGGTCGCATGAGCTCACCGGGCGCCCCCTCAGGACGGGCGCTCGGCTTCATGCACGGGGAGAGCTCGTGTCGCATTCCCAGGGCTTCACGCCTTCTTGACGAACTCCGACTTCAGCTTCATCGGCCCGAAGCCATCGATCTTGCAGTCGATGTCGTGGTCGCCCTCCACCAGGCGAATGCCCTTCACCTTGGTGCCCACCTTGACCACCGACGAGGTTCCCTTGACCTTGAGATCCTTGATCACGGTGACGCTGTCGCCATCCTGCAGCTCATTGCCGTTGGCATCGCGCACCACCTTGCCGTCGCCAGCCTCCCCCGCATCCGTCAGGCTCGACCACTCATGACCGCACTCGGGACAGGCGTACATGCCGGCCACTTCGTAGGTGTACTCGGAGTGACAGGCGGGGCAGTTGGGCAAGGCGCTCATGGCGATCTCTCTGCAGGATTGGAAAGCCACGCAGCATGCCAGAAGCCACCAGGGGAAGCCAATGCCTCCTCAGGCAAGAAGCGCCTCGCGCGGCGTGATGGCGAGTCGCTCTTCCCATACCGTGGCTCCACCAAGCGTGAACGATTGGCGGGATCCCGGTTCGAGCTGAAACCCCATCGCACGATAGAAGCGCATGGCGTTGTCATTGCCGACGATCAACCACAGCGTGACGCAGGTGAACCCCTCGGCGAAAAGTGTCGCCAAGGCTTCCCTGCACAGCCTGCGCCCCACGCCAAGCCGCTGAGCGTCTGGCCGGACATAGAGTACCCAGATCTCGCCTATCTGCGACCCGGCGCCTTCATCGCGTGAGGCGCCGAAGCCTATGAAGCCCTGAACCCGATCGCCCGAGCGAGCCACCAGCAGCCGTGGGCTGCCCGCTGCCAGGGAGCGGCGCCACATGGCTTCGTGCTCCGCCACCGAGAGGCCAGCCAGGTATTCGGCCGGGACGATGTCGCGGTAGGCATGCCGCCAAGCCTCGACGTGCACCTCGGCAATGCCGCGGCAGGCAGCAAGATCGGCCGGCTCGAGCTCAAGGCTCGCCCGTTCTCGCTGCCGACTCTGGGCTTCGTCCCGATCCATATGCGTTCAGTCTCCCCTCAAGCCCTTAGCATAGAAGGCCATCCCTTCGCTGCAGCGAAAGCCGAGCTGCTGATAGAAGCGGGCCGCGGGGATGTCCCGCCCCGTGGCCAGGTACACCGCACGCACATCGCTGGTGGCCAACGCTTCCTCGAGCACCTCATAGAGCTGCGAGCCGATACCTTGGCCCTGGCGATGCGTGGCCACGCACATCTCCCGCAGGTAGAACAGCTTCCCATCCAGATACGGTTCGAGGTTGCCCAGCAGAAACCCCTCGAGCTCCTCACCCTCACCCAGCCCCACCACCCCCACGGCACCTGGCGATTCGAAGAAGTGCTCGAGCCGCGCCAGTGCGCCATCGGCATGCCAGGGCTCGTTCCAGGGGACCGAGGAGAACACCTGGGCGAAGAGCGCCGCGCAGGCTTGCAGGTTGCACCGTTCCAGGCGTCTTGGTTGCATGGTTTGCTCGATAGATAGGAAGGAAAAAGACCGCGGCTAGCGCTTGTCCTGGGTATTGGTCTCGAAATCGCTGGCATCGTGGCGCTCGTGCAGCTGCTGTTCAAGCGGGCCGAAGGTGCGATTGACCATGCGCCCACGCTTCACCGCCGGCCGGGCATCGATCTCCCTGGCCCAGCGCTGTACGTGCTCGTAATCCTGCACCTGCAGGAACTCGCCAGCGTCGTAGACGCGGTCGAGCGCAAGCTGCCCGTACCAGGCCCAGTTGGCGATGTCGGCGATGGTGTAGTCATCGCCCCCGAGATAGCGACTCTCGGCCAGGCGTCGGTCCAGCACGTCGAGTTGGCGTTTGGCCTCCATGGCGAAACGGTCGATGGCGTACTCGATCTTGGTCGGCGCGTAGGCATAGAAGTGGCCGAAGCCGCCACCCAGGTAGGGCGCGCTGCCCATCTGCCAGAACAGCCAGTTCAGCGTCTCGCTGCGCCCGGCATGGTCGCGGGGTAAAAACTCACCGAATTTCTCGGCCAGGTAGAGCAGGATCGAGCCCGACTCGAACACCCGGGTGGGCGGCGTGGTGCCATGATCCCTCAGCGCCGGGATCTTGGAGTTGGGGTTGACCTCGACGAAGCCGCTGCCGAACTGCTCGCCCTCGCCGATGCGAATCGGCCAGGCGTCGTACTCTGCACCTGCGTGGCCGCGTGCCAGCAACTCCTCGAGCATGATCGTGACCTTCACCCCGTTGGGTGTGGCCAGCGAGTAGAGCTGCAGCGGATGCTTGCCCACCGGCAGTGCCTTGTCGTGGGTGGGGCCGGCGATGGGCCGGTTGATGTTGGCGAACTCGCCGCCGCTGGCCTTTTCCCATTTCCAGACCTTCGGCGGCACATACTCGTGTTCCTGGCTCATGAGGACTCCTGTCGGGGGAATATATGGCACGCCACTCCGCTACACGGCGGAATGCACCCATGCCAGTCCGACAAAAGATAGCCTGTTAAGGTTCGGGGTTCGAGCCAGCCTCACGCCAGTTGGGCGGCACCAGGCCATGGCGGCGCATGCGTCGGTAGATGGTGGGTCGTGAAACACCGAGTCGCCGCGCGGCGAGACTGACGTTCCAGCCTGTTGCACGCAGCAGTTCATGCAGCGCCTCGCCCTCGCCCGCCCCCTTTTCCTGCTCCATAGCGAGCGTCTGCGGTGCGGCGCCGAGGAGGCCCTGGCACTCTTCCGGCAGGTCGTGAAGCGTGATCTCGTCACCCTCGGCCGTGGCCAGAGCGAAGGCCAGGGCATTCTTGAGCTGACGGATGTTGCCCGGCCAGGCGTGAGCCAGTAGCGCACTCATGGCATCGGCGCGCAGGCGCACCTCCCGCTCGCGCTCGGCAAGCAGTGCCTGGTAGACGCTGCGAATCACATAATGCTTGTCGGCCCGCTCGCGTAGCGCCGGCAGCCGCAGCTGAGCACCGTTCAGGCGGTAGTAGAGATCTTCCCGGAAGCCGCCCCGGGCGATCAGCTCGCTCATGTCACGATGGGTGGCGGTAATCACACGAATATCGATACGCAGCGCTTTTTCGGCCCCCAGCGGCATCACCTCGCGCTCGGCCAGCACGCGCAGTAGCCGGGTCTGCAGCGTCAGCGGCATGTCGCCGATCTCATCCAGGAACAGGGTGCCGCCGTCGGCCTGCTGGATCAGCCCGCGCATGCCCTTGCTGCGCCCACCGGTGAAGGCGCCAGGCAGGTAGCCGAACAGTTCGCTTTCGATCAGCGATTCAGGAATCGCTGCACAGTTCACCGCCACGAAAGGCCCCTTGGCACGCGTACCGCTATCGTGCAGCGCACGAGCCAGCACCTCCTTGCCGGTACCGGTCTCGCCGGTGATCAACACACTGACCTCCTCGTTGCGCAGCCTCCGGGCCAGCTTGAGCACCCGATGCATGGCGGGATCGTCCGAGGCGAGCCGATCCAGCGCCGGCACCGGCGTAGGCGAAGGCGGCAAGGCACGAGGGGCCGGGCGTCGACCGCGCGGCTCGAGCAGAGTGACGAAACAGGTGGTGTCGTTGGCGCGCGCCCGGAAGGCGCGAATGCCGTCGTCGCTGGCGGTCGGGATGCCCAGCAGTTCACCGAGCTCGCCGTCGAACAGCTGGGTGACCGAAGGCTGCCAGCCCGGCGACCAAGGCGGCCAGCGGTGCAGATGGGCATCGATCAGCGCTCGACCGGCACCATTGGCCGCGATCACGCTGCCGTCCTCCTCGATGGCGATCAGCCCGCGGCCATTGAGATGTACGAACTCGCGGGCGGTATCGAAGCGCAGCATCAGGCTGTGGCGATAGCGGTGCAGGAAATAGGCATCCTCGATCATCCGCGCATAGAGCGTGACCAGCGGCAGGCCGAAGTTCTGGCTCTCCTGGGCGCGCGGCGACTGCAGCGCGGAAATGTCAAGCACCGCGATGACCTGCCCCTGTGGGTCGGTGATCGGCGCCGCCGTGCAGGTCAGGCTGATGTGGGTGGCATCGAAGTGCTCGCTCTGGTGGCAAGTAATGGCTTGGGCATCGTGAACGCAGGTACCGACCGCACAGGTTCCCGCATAGCGTTCGTCCCAGTCGGCGCCCAGGTAGAGACCCGCCCTGCGCAGCTCCGGCTCCCGCTCGCGCTGGCCGCGGAAGTCGACGGTGATGCCCTGCCGGTCGGTGAGCAGCAGCACATAGCCCAGCGGGGCGATCTGGGTGAAGAGTTGATCGACGCCGGCCCGCGCGACGTGCAGCAGCTCATCGACCGGCTCGCGGTGCTCCTTGAGCGCCTGTTGAGTCAGCACCCGCACGGGGCGGGGGCGGCCGGGGTCGAGCCGGTACTCGCCGACGCAGCGCTCCCAGGAGCGCCGAATCACTTCCCGGCAGCCGTCCAGGTCGGCCGGCTGGCCTTCGCTGAGTCGGATCAGGGTCTCGATGTGCTGGCGTTGCTCGTTACGCAATGGCATCGCTGCCTCCGGTGCCGCCGTGACGCTTTCCGGCGGTGGTGGCCTTGTTGTTGTGTAGCAGGCCTGCTTCCAGCGTATGCCGTGCCGAGCAGGAGTCAATCGGCTTCTCCTGCGCCCTTGGTCGGGGGGGTTACAGGTGTAACGCCCGCATTGCTCCCGTCACGTGACAGCTGTCACGTGCGTTACAGGCCGAAGGGGCGCACCTTCACGCTGCTGCCGCTCAATCCCGCTCGGAAAACCAAATTTTTCAATCGTCTGGAAGCGTTTCTCGCACACCCTTCGCGGCTGGCACGGTTTCTGCCAGGACATAGGGCGTCCCCACACAACAAGCGGAGAACAACGATGACGACCCCCACGCCGACTCAACACGCCCAGCAATGGCTGTGCGACTTCGAGAGCGCACTGGAGCAACGCGACATTCAACGGGTCATGGCCCTGTTCAATGACGATTGCTACTGGCGCGACCTGGTCGCCTTCACCTGGAATCTCAAGACGCTGGAAGGCAAGGACGCCATCCAGTCGATGCTCAACGCCACCCTGGGCGAAGCGCGCCCCGTAAACTGGCAGCTCGATGGTGAGGCCACCGAGGCCAACGGCGTGACCGAAGCCTGGTTGACCTTCGAGACCGGCGTCGCCCTTGGCAAGGGCTACCTGCGCCTGAAGAACGGCAAATGCTGGACCCTGCTGACCACCATGCAGGAGCTCAAGGACCACCCCGAGCCACGCGGTGCCAGGCGGCCCCTGGGGGCCGAGCACGGCGCCAGCAAGACCCGCGAGACCTGGCTCGAATCGCGCCAGCGGGAAGCACGGGAACTCGGCTACACACGCCAGCCCTACTGCGTGATCATCGGCGGCGGACAGGGCGGCATCGGGCTCGCCGCGCGGCTGCGCCAGCTCAACGTACCCACCATCGTACTCGACAAGCATCCTCGCCCCGGCGACGCCTGGCGCAACCGCTACAAGTCACTGTGCCTGCACGACCCGGTATGGTACGACCACCTGCCCTACATCCCCTTCCCCGAGAACTGGCCGGTGTTCGCGCCCAAGGACAAGATCGGCGACTGGCTGGAGATGTACACCAAGGTGATGGAACTCAACTACTGGAGTTCCACCGAGTGCGAGGGCGCCAGCTACGACGAGGCCAGCGGCGAGTGGACGGTGCGCGTCAACCGCGACGGCGAGCAAGTCACGCTCAAGCCCAAGCAGTTGATCCTGGCCACCGGCATGTCGGGCGTGCCCAACGTGCCCCACTTTCCCGGCGCCGAGACCTTCGAAGGCGAGCAGCAGCACTCCAGCCAACACCCGGGGCCGGATGCCTATCGCGGCAAGAAGGTGGTCGTGGTGGGTTCCAACAACTCGGCCCACGACATCTGCGCGGCGCTGTGGGAAAACGATGCCGACGTGACCATGATCCAGCGTTCCTCGACCCACATCGTCAAGTCCGACTCGCTGATGGAGCACGCCCTCGGCCCGCTCTATTCCGAAGAAGCGGTAAAGAACGGCATCACCCACGACAAGGCCGACCTGATCTTCGCCTCGATCCCCTACAGACTGCTGCCCGACTTCCAGCGCCCCGCCTTCGACCGGATCCGCGAACGCGATGCCGAGTTCTACAGGAAGCTGGAGGATGCCGGCTTCCTGCTCGACTTCGGCGACGACGACTCCGGGTTGTTCCTCAAGTACCTGCGCCGCGGCTCCGGCTACTACATCGACGTGGGTGCCTGCGACCTGGTAGCCAACGGCGACATCAAGCTGCGCAGCGGCGTGGGCATCGAACGCATCAACCCGCGCTCGGTGACGCTCAGCGACGGCTCCGAACTGCCCGCCGACCTGATCGTCTACGCCACCGGCTATGGCTCCATGAACGGCTGGGCGGCGCGCATCATCTCCCAGGAGGTGGCCGACAAGGTCGGCAAGTGCTGGGGGCTCGGCTCCGACACGACCAAGGACCCCGGCCCCTGGGAGGGCGAGCTGCGCAACATGTGGAAGCCCACCCAGCAGCAGGCGCTGTGGTTCCACGGCGGCAACCTGCACCAGTCGCGCCACTACTCCCACTACCTGGCGCTGCAGCTCAAGGCGCGCATGGAGGGCATCCCGACGCCGGTGTACGGCCAGCAGGAAGTGCATCACCTGTCCTGACACCACTTGGCCTGACACCACCTGACATCACGGGCCGGCGCGAGACGCCGGCCCGCCTTACGACATACCCGAGGTCATCTCATGAACGACGACAAGCACACCATGCAGGCAGCCGTCTGGTATCGTGCCCGCGACCTGCACGTGGAGAGAGTGGCAGTGCCCCGCATCGAGGAGCCGCATCAGGTCAAGGTGAAGGTCGCCGCCTGCGGCATCTGCGGCAGCGACCTGCACGAGTACAGCGCCGGCCCCATCTTCATTCCAGTGGACGAACCGCACCCGCTCAGCCAGCAGCAAGCCCCCATCATCATGGGCCACGAGTTCGCCGGTGAGGTCGTGGAGGTGGGCGAGCGCGTCACCCGGGTCAAGCCGGGGGATCGCGTCGCCATCGAGCCGATCCTGTCACCTCATCGAGACGGCAACTACCTGATGGAGCGCTATAACCTGACGCCCCTGCTGGGCTTCCACGGGCTCTCGGGTGGCGGCGGCGGCTTCTCGGAGTACACCGTGGTGGGTGAGCATATGGTTCACCGCATGCCCGACGCACTCTCCTACGAACAAGGCGCCCTGGTGGAACCCGCCGCGGTGGGCCTGCACGCCGTGCGCCAGAGTTCCCTGAAAGCCGGCGACAGTGCCGTGGTGTTCGGTGCGGGCCCCATCGGCCTGATGGTAATCGAGTCCCTCAAGGCCGCCGGCGCCGCCGACATCTATGCCGTCGAGCTCTCCGCCGTGCGACGGCAGAAGGCCACCGACCTGGGCGCCACGGCCCTGGACCCGCAAGAAGGCGACATAGTGGCACGAATCCACGACCTGAGCCGCGGCGGCGTGGACTTCGCCTTCGAGGTCACCGGCATCCCTGCGGTACTCAACCAGGCCATCAACAGCACCCATGCCGGTGGCGAAACGGTGGTCGTGAGCATCTGGGAAACGCAGGCCGCCTTCCAGCCCAACGACCTGGTGATCAAGGAGCGCACCATGAAGGGCATCATCGCCTACCGGCACGTCTACCCCGCCGTCATGGCGCTGATGGAACAGGGCTACTACCGGGCGGAGGACCTGATAACCGCGCGAATCCCCCTGGATGACATCGTCGAGAAAGGCTTCGAAACGCTGCTCAACGACAAGTCGCAGGTGAAGATCATCGTGCAGCCTTAGGCCCGAAGAGCGAGCGACAAGGATGTCGCGTGTCAAAAGGCAGAGTTTTCACGGCGTAATTGAGCACTTTCATCGGGCTCGTGCACGAGCCCGATTTTTAACGCCGTATGGTCAATTGTCTCAAGGCCTCGACATCCCCCGCCACGATAAGAGGCAGATGCCGGGTGATCTCTTCCACCGGCCAGTCCCACCAGGCAATGGTCTGCAAGGTTTCGACCTGCTCCGGCGTAAAGCGCTGCTTGATCGGGCGTGCAGGGTTGCCGCCCACCACCGTATAGGGCGGCACATCGCTCACCACCACCGAACGAGATGAGACGATGGCACCGTTGCCGATCTGTACGCCGGGCATGATGAGCGCGTCATAGCCGATCCACACGTCATGGCCGATGACCGTATCGCCCTTGTAGGGCAGCTCGCTCGGTTCCGGCATCACCTTCTCCCAGCCATTGCCAAAAATCTGGAACGGATAGGTGGAGACACCGGAGAGCTTGTGGTTTGCCCCGTTCATGATGAACTTGACGCCTCGGGCGATGGCGCAGAACTTGCCGATGACGAGTTTGTCGCCAATGAACGGATAGTGATAAAGCACGTTGCGTTCGAAGTTCTCCGAGTCTTCCGGGTCGTCGTAATAGGTGTAGTCGCCGACGATGATATTCGGACTCTTCACCACGTTCTTGATGAAGCACACCTGAGGAAACCCCTCCATGGGGTGCGGGTTCGCGGGGTTCGGGCCGTGCATGCTTACCCTCCTTCGCTGGGATTTTCATTCGAGACGGTGCGGCTCGCCTGCATCACTCTTCAGGCGCTTCCTTCTTCTGGAAAGCGTCGCTGAACGCCGCGGCCAGGATGCCGGTGGGCATGGCGATGAGGCCAATCCCGGCGACTGCGGTAATGCCGGCGAACAATTTGCCCAGTGCCGTGATGGGAGTGACGTCACCGTAGCCTACCGTCGTCAGCGTGGCGATGCTCCACCACAATGCGCGCGGTACGCTGCCGAACTCCTCAGGCTGCGCAGCGGCTTCGACCGCATAGAGAAAAGCCGAGGAGAGCAGTAGCAGCAAGCCGGCCACCCCCACGCTCAACAGCAGCTCGTACATTCGGGCGCTCAGCGCTTCGGCCAAGGCGGACCAAGCACGGCTGAAGCGTCCCAAGCGTGAGAGCCGCAACAAGCGACACACCTTGAGCAGCCGTATCATGAAGGTGTTGTGGGTAATGAAGCCGAGGAAGAACGGCAGAATGGCGATCAAGTCGACGAGCGCCCACCAGGTGAACATATAGCGAGCTCGCCCCCGCCAGCCGCGATAGCGAGGATCCTCGCCTGCCGCGTATAGCCTGGCCAGGTACTCAACGGAAAACAGCGCCACGAACAGCACTTCCAAGCCATTGAAGGCCCAGGGCAGGGAGTCGCGTATGCTGTCTTCGGTTTCGAGAATGGCAACGAACGACGCCACCAGAATCAACACGCAGACCAGCTTGTTGACCGGCGACAAGCCATACGCCTGCCAGCCCTCCGGAGCCAATTGACGATACAGAGTCTGTCGCAGCAAGCAGAACCCTCCTATCTTTCCATAGCTCCCAACAGCTCCAGCTCGGCGCCGTGCAGTGAAACCAGCAGCGGTTCGCCGCGCTCGTTGACGCGGAACTGGCCGTAACGGGCGGGCTCGTAGCGTTCGGCATGGCCTTCCTGAAAGAAGAAGGCGTCGGTGGCAAAGCGCACCTGGCCGTTGCGCAGCCGATAGCGCAGGCGCCGCTCGTCGGCATTCAACGTCTCCTCCGCCGACCCCAAGCGCTGAAAGTGAGCCACGCCACGGTCGTCGAGACGCACGATGACGTAGCCGTCGGCGGCATGCCGCTCGTCCACCTCGGAGCGCCGCTGGTACAGCGCTTCGCGGATACGGTTGGCGATCTCGAAGTTGAGCGCCATGTAGTCGCCCTGCATCAACGAGCGTGGGTCCACCGGCGCCAGCTCGAGAAATACCGCCTCGCCCTGCGCCAGATGGCGCTCCTTGCCCCAAATGGCCAGGTTGACCACGGCCAGGCTCAAGGCCGTGGCGGCAATCACCACGATCAGGTTGCGTCTGGTAGCCGGCTTCATGGCTCCACGCCTCCCTCCTCTGCCGCGACACCTGCCCCGGCGTGCCAGCGGCGTTGCAGCGCCCAGCGTATCGCCAGCAGCAGCAGGCCGAGGACGAACAGCGTCATGGCTTTGGCCAGCAGGGTGACGTCGAGCCAGTAGTAATAGCTGGTAATCGAGAGCAACAGCAGCAGCCCACCGAACCCCATGACCCCGCGATGGCCGATGGCAAAGCCCAGCGCGACCACCACGGCACCATGACTCAGGCCACGCGCCTGCAGCGACAGCAGCGCCAACAGCAGCACGGCGGCATAAGCGGCAACGCGCATGCCCGGTTGGACCCCATGGACATGACGCCGAAAGAGATGCCGAAGCAGCAGCAACAGCGCCAGCAGGCCCAGAGCATCTCCGGCCCAGGGCTCCAGCCAGTCGAGCCCACTGCCCACGAAGTAGCGCCCCAGCAGCAACGACTGACCGAAATAGCCGACTGACTGAATCACCAACAACCCCAATAGCAGGCCATAGCCCAGCGCCTCCAGTTCGCGGACACGGACCGGCCAACGAAACTCGTTCAACCACAGGACGGTCAGCCCCAGCAGCACCAGCCCGCCTGCCGTCGCAGGAGCAGCAGCGGTTTCGACCATGGCCAGATAGAACGCCAGGCACGCGGCGAAGGCGGAAAAGGTACGGTGAGTGAGGCTCGGCATGACCAGGGCCAGCACGACCTGTAGTACCAGCAGCGCCCACCACAGCCCGGCGCTATCCCACCCCAGCGCAGAGCCCAGCACTGAGGCCAGCGCCCAGGCCACCAGCATCTGCCCCGCCAGGCTCGCGGCCAGGGCCAGATGTTCAAGAAAGTCGCTGTGCACTTGTCGCAGCAGCGCATAGGCGCCGCCGATCAGTACCAGGCCCAGCGTGGCCGAGGCGACACTGCTATCGAGCAGGAACACCGCACCCATGCCGATGAAGCCGAGCAGGAACAGTGCGGCCAACCAACCTGAGAACGCCTGAATGGCACGCACGAACCAGGGCGTTTCGATTGGCGCTGCGCCGTCGGCCTGGGAGATGGCAATCCCGCTCTCGATGAGCTTTTGCTCGAGCGAACGGCTCATGACGACATCTCCCGGTGCAGCCGCTTGAGCCAGAACACTGCCGCAGCTCCCATCGCCAGCACCGCCATAGAGAGCACCAGAAAGCTTTCCGCCCCACCCTGCCACAGCAGATGCCGGCCAAGCAGCAGCGTGACCACGACGATGACCGACAGGCAACCGCCCGCCAGCATGAACAAATCAGGCCTCCAGTGGCGATAGACGACGTAGAGCGCCACCAGCCATAGCAGATAGACCGGCAGCACCGGGGAAAACGTCATTCGCTCAGCGACGACCCAACTCATCATCAGCAACGTGAGCGGCACGCCGCCGCCCAGCGCCAGCAGTTGCGCAGGCCATCCCAGCGACAGCCAACGCCAGCGTCGTGCGCCCAGCTCCCATACTGCGAGCGCCAGCGTGTTGAGAATGAAGAGTCCCCACAGGGCGCCCGTATCACCGCTGAACAGCCCGAAGAGCCCGCCCCAGGTGCGGAAATAGAGCGCAAGCGAGAGGTTGAGCAGCCCCAGCCACAGGATCCACAGCGCATCGAAACGCGCCACCAGTGCCCAGGGCAACATCAAAACGGCCCAGACGAAGAACAGCTGCCAGGGATCGGCGCCGGTCTGGTACACCTGGCCGACCAGCGCCAGCAGCACCCCCAGCAGCAGCGCAGCCGCCATCAGCGCGACCCGAGGCACCAGGTCGCTGGCGGCACCGCGCACCTCGGCCCACACGTACACCGCGATGGCCACCAACAGCGCCGCCTGCACCAGCCCGAAGCGCATCAAACGGCCCATCTCGGCCCAGTTGTACGCCACCAGGAACAGCACGCCGAAGACCAGTGCCAGTGCACCCAGCCACAGTAGCAGCCGGTCCAGGAACACCCCCCAGGCCCGCCCGGAAGGATGCAGCCCCGAAAGCGCAACTGCCCTCGCCACCTGCTCACGCGGTATCGCGCCGCGCTCGATCAACGCCACCAGCTCACGGCGAATGGAGGCCATATGGTTTTGCCCTATGCTACCAACCAGTAGCTAGATAATATCCCAGCCTGCTTCAATACCAGCCCAGCGGCACCCAGTACCGTCACCCAACCACTGCGACGCCCCAGGCAAGGCTGTTCCCGTGCGCTCTTACTGATCATCGCCTGGCTCCTCGGCCACATAGGCCTGGCTGGGCACCTCAACCGCTGGCAGCGCCTCCTGCTTCAACTGCTGGTTGATCGTTCTCAATGGCTCGCGCAATGCATTTTCCAATCGGGTCATATGATCTACAAGCCAGCGAATCATCTCCGCCCAGTTGGCTTTGTCGTAACCATCGATGGGCTTCGCATACTGGATACGACAGGATTTCTTGTTCGGCAGAGGCAGCCACTCCAGTGGTTGCCCAAAATGCGCCTCTATCTCGTCCTTCTGGGCGCGCAAGCGCTCAAAGATGAATAGGTTCTCATCCGGGTTCCTGCGTCCGATATTCAACTCTACCCGAACCTCACTCTTGCCACAGATCAAGGAGAAAGGCACTGATGACATCCCCGAGCCTGCGTAAAGCCAGTGATCCTTGGTCGGGCTGATATTGTTGTAGAGCGTACAGCTACTCTGGCTGAACGCTTCCAGCGCCTGCTCCCAGAACGCCAGCCTCAGCGTATGACGGTGTTTTTGTTCACTGTCGGCGCTCTTCTCCTCAGCTTCCTTAGCCACCATGCCGATCATGAACTCGGTGGATTCAGGCGTCGGAATAATCTGTTCCACGTTGAGGAACAGCCCTTCGCTGGCCTGATAAGGTGTTACCTTGAAACACTGGCAGGCAATGCCGAACTGGCTGAGCCAGAGCACGGTGTTAGTGACTTCCTTGCGATAGCGGGCTGCTACAAAAATCAATCGCTGGGTCTTGATGCGATTGATTTGCGCCGCCTCGAGCCCATCCACCTCCAGGAATTCGACCAGGCTTTCTTCCGCGCTGACCGCCGGATGGCCGGTCGCCTGAGCTTTTTGGTTCAGATAGCGCTGGTAGATATCGACCACCTGTGCCTTGCTCAGATTGGCACAGTAGCCGGCATACTTCAGTGCCTGCCACACCACATCGCGACCGGTGTCATCGAGCTTGTTCTCGATGATGACCAGATTGCCCTCCTTGTCGATGGCCAGTAAGTCGAGCCGTTCGCGTGTGTCATCGAAGCCGTCGAACTCCTTCTGAATGATCAGCAGTTCCTCACCATCCCCCTGGGCCAGCGCCTGTGGGCAGTTCTCCAGCCACTCCTGAAGGTGCTTACGCTCGGAAAAGCCCAGCTCGCCAAAACGTCTGGCATCCAGCGGCACAATTCGGTTTTGTGCAGAGTCGATTTTATACATTGTGCAAAACCCTGTTGCTCGGCGTGCTGACCAGCCCCTTCTTCATGACTTTTCTTATTGCAACCGAGCCCTATTCTTGCCCCAGATAACGCGGCTTGGCGATACCTTCGAGTTCAACTAAGGGAATGCTCAGTTCCGGCTGGCCAAGGGCGTAGGGCGTGATCTCATAGACGTTGTATCTCACCACCCAGGCGGTTTCGAGCGGCGCTACGTTCTGGCTTGGGTAAAATGGCCAGCCGGCGGCGAATTCCTCGTCCAGTTCCTGATCTCTCAGCCAACGCTCATGGGCCCGGGCGAGAGCCTCTTGGAAGGCCGGAGCCTGGCCGTCGAGCAGCATGTCGTCGAGCGTTATCTCTCGCCCCAAACGCTCGTCGATGACCATGAACTCGGTCAGCGGCATGCCGTGAGCCTGCCCGGCGTGGTAGACATAGCTGCCGAGTTCGATGACCAGCAGATCGTGATGCCGGGCCAGCACCTTCGCTTCGAGCGAGGCCTGACTGGAAGCGTGTGGCGGAGCATAGCGGCGGTCCTCTCCGGCCAGCGCGAAGAAAGCCTCGGCATAGGCTTCCCATGAGTCCCGCGGCCACTCGGTTTCGCCACCGGTAATGCCCTGCCCCATCGCCAGCAGCCGTGTGCGCAGCGTTTCACTCAGCTCAGGCGAATCGGGAAAGTGCAGTGCCCTCACCTCGACCTCGGCGCACTGCGCCGCCGGGCAGTCGCTCTCCACGAAATGCGCCTCGACGGGTTCATACGTCATCCCGGCCATATCGGCCGGCTCCTGCTGTGCCTGACAACCGGCCAGGACCACCACGCCCGCAGCCATCACTAAAACCTTGCGACATGACATTCCGCTCTCTCCCTGTGAGACGACAGCTCGCGGCCCAGCAACTCTCCGCTTACTTTAGCGGAAGCCAAAGAAGAAAAAACCCGCCGTCAGGCGGGTTGAAACAGCCGCTCATCATGCAGCTAAGCAGGAAAGCGCCGCTGCAGCTCGGCCACCTGCTCTTCGTTGAGGGCGCGAGGGTTTTCCCCGCGCAGCAGCAGGAAGAGTTTGGCGGTCTCCTCCAGCTCCTCGGTGGCGTACACCGCCGCTTCCAGGTCCTTGCCCGCCACCACCGGCCCGTGATTGGCCAGCAGCACGGCGCTGTGCCGGCCCGCCAGGCCACGCACGGCATCGCCCAGCTTGGGGTCACCCGGTACGTGATAAGGCACCAGCGGCAGCTTGCCGACCCGCATCACGTAGTAGGCGGTGAGCGGCGGGATGCAGTCGCAGTGGTCGATCCCCGGCAAGCACGACACCGCCACCGAATGGGTCGAGTGCAGATGCACGATGGCGCCGGATTGGGGGCGCTCGGCATACATCGCCATGTGCAGAAACTGCTCCTTGGTCGGCTTGTCACCGTCCAGCCACTGGCCCTGGCCATCGAGCCGCGAGATACGCGCAGGGTCGAGGCGCCCCAGACAGGCGTTGGTCGGTGTCATCAGCCAGCCACCATCTTCCAGGCGCACGCTGATGTTGCCGCTGGAGCCCATGGTCAGGCCACGGTCGAAAAGCGATTTTCCCAGGGTGGCAATCTGCTCGCGTAGGGTGTTGTTGTCATGAGCGCTCATGGCAGCACCTCGAAGGCCCGGGTAAAGAAGTCGACTCCCCCAAAGTTGCCCGACTTCAGCGCCAGTGAGAGAGGTGCTTCGCGACCCTCGAGATGGGTCTGGGTCCAAGGCACCCCGGGGTCGATCTGCTCGCCGATGCGCAAGGTCTCGATGCCCAGCGCCGACACCACCGCCCCAGAGGTCTCGCCGCCGGCGACCACCAGCCGCCCCACGCCCTCATCGACCAGCTTGGCCGCCAGTTGCCCCAGCGCCCGCTCGACGAGCTGCCCCGCATGCTCGACACCGAGCCTGGCCTGGGCAGCTTTGACTTTCTCCGGATCGGCAGAGGCATAAAGCAATACCGGCCCGCCGCTCTCCAGGGCCTCGCGAGCGAAATCGAGCGCCGCTTTCAGCTGCGCGTCACCCTCGGCCAGTGCCAACGGGTCGAGAGCGAAGCCGGGGTGTCGTTCCAGGAAGTGCGCCACCTGAGCGAGTGTCGCTCTGGAACAGCTGCCGGAGAGCACCAAGGCACTACCGCCGGCCGGCTGCAACCGGCCCGGCTCGGCGATCTCGGCCAGCCAGCCCAAGCGGCGATAACGGTCGGGCAGTGCCTGGCCCAGGCCCGAACCGCCGGTCACCAGCGGCATCGTCTCGCAGGCCTCGGCCAGCACGTCCAGGTCATGCTCGTCGAGAGTGTCGCAGATCACGTGGCGCACCCCCTGTTCGGCCAGTGCCGCCAGGTGCTGCCGGGTTTTCTCGGCCCCTTGGTCGAGCACCGGGCGTGGCGCCAGTCCAACCGGATTGGGGGTCTGGGAGGCGAGTACACGCACCAGGTCGGCATCCGTCATGGGCGTGAGTGGATGGTGCTGCATGCCACTGTCGTTGAGCAGCCGGTCGCCGACGAACAAGTGGCCCTGATAGACGGTGCGGCCGTTCACCGGAAAGGCCGGCACCATTACCGTCTGCGTCACACCCAAGCGCTTCATCAGCGCATCAGCCACCGGGCCGATATTGCCTCGCGCGGTGGAGTCGAAGGTGGAACAGTACTTGAAGAAGAACTGGCGGGCGCCTTGCGCCTGCAGCCACGCCAGCGCCGCCAGCGAATCGGTCACGGCCTCGTCGGCCGGACAGGAGCGCGACTTCAGTGCCACCACCACGGCATCGACCTCGCTCACATCGAGATCCGGGCCGGGTACGCCGATCACTTGCAGGCAGCGCATGCCGCTGCGCACCAGATTGTTGGCAAGGTCCGTGGCACCGGTGAAGTCGTCGGCGATGGCGCCCAGTACGATGGTCATGAATGACTCCGCTGTTCAGGTGACGAGTTGGAAGCGGCCCGGTTGCGCAGGCGCTTCATCAGGGGGGCAATGATGGCCATGGCAAGCAGCAGGAAGGCGATGGCCAACAGCGTGGCGCTGATCGGCCGCGTAAAGAGAATCGACAGGTCGCCCTGGGACATGGAGAGTGTGCGGCGCAGTTCACTCTCGGCAATCGGGCCGAGCACCAGGCCCAGAATGATCGACACCAGCGGAAAGCGGAGTTTTTCCAATAGATAGCCGAGCACACCGAAACCGAGCATGAGCCACACGTCGAACATCGAGTTGCGCACTGAGTAGGTCCCCACGATGCAGCACATGACGATCAGCGGGCCCAGCGCCGAATAGGGCACGTTGAGCAGTTTGGTGAACAGCGCAATGAACGGCTTGGAGAACAGCAGGATCATGAAGTTGACGATGAACAGCCCGGCGAACACGGCATAGATCAAATCGCTGCTGGTGATCATGAACATCGGGCCGGGTTGCAACCCATGCATGATGAAGGCACCGAGGATCACCGCCGTGGTGCCGCTACCCGGAATGCCGAGGGCGAACAGCGGCACCAGTGCCCCCATGGCCGCAGCATTGTTGGCCGACTCCGGCGCGGCTACCCCTTCAGGCGCCCCCTTACCGAACTTCTCAGGGTGCTTGGACCAGCGCACCGCCTCGCTGTAGCTGACCATGGCCGCGGTGCTGGCGCCGATGCCGGGCAGAATGCCGGTGATCACGCCGATGAACGAAGAGCGCGTCAGCGTGCCGCCGATTTGGCGCAGAATCGGCAGGTCGAAGATCTTCACCTTGACCTTCTTCAGCGGCTGATGGCTGTCCTGATCGAGGGCACGCTTCATCACCTCGGAGATGGCGAACAGCCCCACGATCATGGGAATCAGGCCGACACCCTCGGCAAGATTGAGATTGCCGAAGGTATAGCGGCTGGTACCGGTGAGCGGATCGGTGCCTACCGTGGCGATCAACAGGCCGAGAGTCGCCCCGATGAGCCCATAGATCAGCCGGCCGCCCAGCGAGGCCACTACCGTCAGGCCGAGGATGGCGAGGGCAAAATACTCCGGCGACGAAAAGCGCAGCGCCATGGAAGCCAGGATCGGGGTGAATACGATCAACGCCACGGTGCCGACGATTCCGCCTATGGCAGAGCTCAGCACCCCGATCCCCAACGCCTTGCCGGCCTGGCCCTGCTGAGTCATCGGATAGCCGTCGAAGGCGGTCATCACCGACTCCGGCGTACCGGGCGCACGGTACAGGATCGCCGTGATCAGACCCGAGAACACCGTCGCGCCATAGATTGCGGTCAGCAGCATGAACGCCGTGGTGGGCTCCATGCCATAGGTCACCGGCAGCAGGATAACCACCAGGATCACGCCACTGATGCCCGGCAGCGCACCACCGATGAAGCCGATGAATACCGCAGAGGTCAGCAATAGCAGGTTGAGTGGCTGCAGCACCACGGCCAACCCGCCGAGAAAATGTTCCATCGTCAACTCCCGGAGCAAGTCGATAGAGGTGTCATCGGGGCGGGCTCACGGCAGGGGGATGCCGAGCAGGGTCACGAAGACTCCCTGCATGAGCACCACCGCCACCACCACGGTGATGACGATGACCAGCCACGAGCGCGCGCCCAGCAGCAGCGTGCACAACAAGGTGAAGATCGCACTGGCGGCGACGAAGCCGATGATCGACATCAGCAGGGTGTAACCCACGGTGGCCGCCATCAGCCACCAGTGCCGCGTGGCCGCGAGCGAGAGCGTCCGCGCCGGGGCTTCCCCCGTATCGCTCTCACTTGCCCCGGTCGGGAGGTCATCTGGTGAAATGGCGTGCTGTACGATGCCGTCCTGTAAAGGCTGCTGTGCTCGGCGGCGCCCATCTCGCCAGGTCATGACCAACAAGGCGCCACCAAAGAGCAGCAGCAGGACGGTAAGAAGAAGCGGCCAGACCCGCGGCCCGATGAAGGTGGAAACCTGCGCCGAGCTGGGAAACTGAAGCGTGAGCGGCAGGCTGGCCAGGGCGAGCAGAATGACCGCCACCGCGAAAATATAGATCCTGGCTTGCATAGTGGCCCCCCGCAGGGAACGTCGCGTGACCGGCCTAGGCTTTGTACGAAAAGTCGGCGAGCGCAGACAGTTTTCGTATAGAGCCTAAGACTGGCCCAAGCGGTGAATGAAAGTGGGAGCGGGTCACGCCCCCACCGGTGCCTGTTCGGGACGTATCAGTTGCCGTTCTGCAGCAGGCGCGAATAGAGCTCGTAGTTGTTCTCGAGCCGCTGGCGGTACTCTTCGCCGCCCATCCAACCCTCGCGATAATCGAGATTCACACGCTCGGCATAAGCCTGGTATTCCTCTGAAGCGAAGATCTCCTGGAACACACCTTCGAGGTGCTGAACGAGCTCAGCCGGGGTGTCTGCATGAACGAAAACCGCCCGGTCGTTGCCATCGGTCAGGTCCCAGCCGTGTTCCACGGTGGTGGGCACGTCGGGGTAGTGGTCCAGGCGCTCCTCGCTGAAGATCAGGATCGGCATCATCTGGCCCGCCTCGATATAACTCAGCAGCGGGCTGAGCGAGGTGGTGGTGGCGTCGATGTTGCCGCCCAGCACGTTGGCCGTGGCGTTGCCGGTGCTGTCATAGGGAATGAAGTTCATGTCCAGGCCGGATGCGTCGCGCAGCGACAGGAAAGCCACATGATCCGGGCTGGCCGTGTGCGTGCCACCGACCGTCACCTTGCCCGGGTTCTCTTGGGCGTACTCCAGGAACGACTCGAAATCGGGATAGCGCTCCGGATTGACGAACAGCGCCATGACATCCGACTGCATGCGCGCGACGGGCGTGAGCTGATCCAGGCCGATCGGGTTCTGCCCGGCCGCCAGAGAGGTCACGTAGGTGGTCGAAGCGAAGTCCAGGGTGTGACCATCCGGTGCCCCGTTGGCAGTCCGCTGGTGAGCCAGGGCTCCCGAGGCCGAGGGTAGGTTGACGACGGTGATGCGTGCCCCGCCTACCGCCTCCTCGAACATCGGCCGTACCACGCGTGCGAAGTTGTCGACGCCACCGCCTGCGCCAGCCGCCACCAGGAACTGGATCGGTTTGCTGGGATAGTCGGCCACTTCATTGGCGCTGGCGCCCATGGCCACGCCAACCAGGGCCAGGCCCAGGGTAGCGGTTTTCAGTGTTTTCTTGGTGAGCATGTCGTTCTCCTTTACATAATTGTTATGCGTGCGGTTCCGGTCGGATGAGCGAGTTCAGTCAAGCGTGCTGTCGACGCTTTCACGCAACGTTGAGGTGGCATCCTGCCCATGGAACAACCGATCCTGCTCCTGACGCAGTTGGTGGAGTCGCGAATCGGGCAAGGCGACGTCCGCCAGCGTGATCGGCTGGTTGGGGGCGATGTCGCGAACGACCTCCGCCCCGGGAAGCAGATAGAAAGGGACCTTGGCCTCGGGCGAGAGCGGCGCGGCTGGATGAATCTCGGGCCGCAGGCCCTCGATATGGCGGTGATGGCCGCGCATCTCCAACCGCTGGCCGGCAGGGATCGCCTGGGTAGCACGGGCGGTCAGATCGAACTTTGGCGTGGTCGCCTGGCCGCCGCCGGAGGTCCTGCCGTTGAGCACCGCATCGAGCAGCGAGATCGGCGCTTCCAGGCCAAGCAAATGGCGCGGCAGGTAGATCATCGCGCTGTTGCCGCTGCGGCTGAGAATGTGCCCCTTGTCACGCAACAGCGACCACACGTGAGGATCCTCGCAGCGCACGACGATGAACACACCGCCGGCGAAGCTGATCTCGTCCGGGCGGCGCAGGCAGTTGAATACCTCGAGGCGCTCGTTGCCACGTAACACCCCACCGTGCGTCTCGAGGTCTAGCAGGGTCGGCACCTCACCGGTTCTCAGCACCATGGCATGGAACTCCGGGAGGTCGGGGCCGAGCCCGGTGGCATTGGCCACGTTGACCATCTCGCACAGGTCGGGCACGGATATCTGCGGGATGGCCGCCAGGACCTTGCCACGGGCCTCGACAGCCTCACGCTCCGCGCCCTCGGGCAGCTCCCACAGCTCGGCCAGACCGGGCGCCGGGTAGGAAACGCCATTGCAAAGCACGCTGCCGGCCGCCTCGTCCCAGACGAAGTCGTATTCGCTGCTCTTGCCCGCGGCAATGATCTCGAAGCCCAGCGTACGAGCCCAGGTGACGAGCCCGATCAACAGACTTGGCTGGTCGCCATCCATCGGCGTGAAGAGGCGATCATGGCGTTGCGCCAGGCGAGTCAGGTAGGGACCCACTACGGACTCGGTCTCCTTCGTGGCGATGCCCACATGCTTGCCCGCCAACAGCGCGGCTTCGGCATAGCGCCCCCCCACTTCGGGAATGCCCGTCGATTCCACCAGAATGTCGAAAGGCAGCGCCTGCACGTGCTCGAAGCTCCCTGCAGCGACGTACCCGCCTGATTGCCAAGCCTTTGCTGCCTCCTCGGAAGAATGGCATACCATTATTTCAGCATCAGGCACCCCGGAAAAGCGCAAGGCTTCGGCGGCTCTCTCCGGCGTGACATCGATGGCAACCCTCGCTGCGAGCCCTTCCATGCCGCGAGCCTGTCGCAAGACACCTCTTCCAAAATCGCCGGCGCCAGCCACGCAAGCCTCAACAACTCTTTTTATTTCAAAATGTTGTAGATAATTCATAAGAGATTTGCTTTCCCATTCCGGTCATCGTTGAAGGGCTTCGCCTTTGCAGTTAGGGTCCGGTTTCCTCACCCACCTGAGCTAATACCGTTTGGGAGTGAATGCTGCTCGGACAGAGCCGGATCTGATCGAAATTTAATGGTATGCCATTTTGAGGGTCAACAATGTACAGATACGACTTTAGTCAATGACCGTCACGAAACACCACTAACCAACTGAAAAACATGAGAGATAAATGTGTAGCACTAGGGGAGTTACAATTTGAAAGGACGAAAATGGTATGCCATTCTTGGCACTCGACTCCGGAGTAAGCAACCCTATGGAAGAAGCCGTTCAGTCAAGCCATGCAGGTCTTGTCGAGAAAGTGGCCAACTACCTGCGTGAACACATCGTGATGGATCACTTCCAGCCCGGCCAGCGCCTGCCCGAGCGCACCCTGGCCGTGGAGCTTCAGGTGTCGCGCACCCCTTTGCGGGAAGCGCTCAAGATCCTGGCTACCGAGGGCCTGGTGGTCATCTCACCCCATCGTGGGGCGGTGGTTGCGGAGGTAAGTCCAACCGACATCAAGGAAAAGGCCTACGTATTGAGCGTGCTGGAGCAAGCCGCCGCAGAGCTCACCTGCCTCAATGCCAGCGATGACGATATTGCCGAGTTGCAGGCTCTCCATTACGAGATGAAAGCCTGCTTTTTACGCCGCGATCGCCAGAGCTACTTCCGCCTGAACCAGGAGATCCACAACCGTATCGTTGCTTTGTCTGGAAACTCCGCGCTGATCGACATGCACACCAACCTGAGCCGACAGCTATATCGCGTTCGCTATCTATCGAACCAGAAGAACGAGAAGTGGGCGACCGCCATGGAAGAGCACGAAGCCATCATGGCGGCGCTGGAGGCGCGCGACCCTGAGCGTGCAGGGCGTGAGCTGCGCAATCATCTGGGCAAGACCTGGGTGAAGTATGCCAATGGCGAGTCTGTGGTGTGAAAGTCAGCCTGTAGCGAAAGGGCTGATAACCCTTCACTCGACAGCCTCATCATCCCGCCCTGGATCTGGTATCGAAACGCGCTACACCCTGATGATGCGAGTCCGCTCTGAAGGCCCCTCACAGTGCCTCTCACGCTCTGGCGGCCGGATGCCTATGCCAGAACGGCCAGCAGTCTACAGGTGTAGCGCAGGCAGAAGCCCTGAAGACCCGGCAACGCATGCTGGAAATGGGGCGACAGAACGAACAGATGCTCGAGGCACGAATCGCCGAGCGCACCCGGCGTCTCGAGGAAGCCAACCGGCTGCTGCAGCAAAGCCACGAACAGCTCCAGCATCAAGCCAACCATGACGTGCTCACCGGACTGGCCAACCGCAAGCTGCTCAATCAGCGACTGCAGGAGGCCCGCGCCCGAGTGGACCGTCACGGCGGTCATTTCGCCATGGCAGTGGTAGACCTAAACGGCTTCAAGCCCATCAACGACACCCTGGGACACGCCATAGGCGACAGGGTGCTGGTGGAATTGGCGCAGCGACTGCAAGCCACGGCGCGGCAAACCGATGTCGTGGCCAGGGTAGGCGGCGACGAATTCGTGCTGCTGCTGGAGGACTTGCCACCTGATGAGCGGGAGGCGATCCGACACAAGCTGCTGACCTGCTGCCACCCACCCATCGAGATGGAAGATGGTCCGGCGATTCCCCTCAGCATCAGCGTTGGCATCGCCATCTACCCGAATGACACCCAGGACCTGGAGGCCCTGTTCACCCTGGCCGATAACGCCATGTACCAGGACAAGACAGCCTCTCGTGCAGCAGCACTGGGAAAGGCATAGATTCAGATAGTGATAGTGCCCCGAAGGTAGGGTACAACCTGCCCCGTCAGGATGACGCGATCCCCCTGCACCTCACACACCAGCTCGCCTTTGCGCAGCCCGCCCTGCTGGGCGGAGAGACGGCGCTTGCCCAACCGCTCGCTCCAGTAGGGCGCCAGGGAAGTGTGGGCCGAGCCGGTAACGGGATCCTCATCGACCCCCGCCTTGGGTCCAAACCACCGGGAGACGATATCGAACTCATGCCCCGGTGCCGTCACCGCCACTCCGCGTCCTGGCAACGCTTTGAGCGCATGCATGTCGGGCTCGAGAGCGGCAACGATTGCCTCATCGTCCACTGCGACCAGGATGTCGTCTGTGATCCTGACATCAGCACTCGCCACCCCCAAGGCCGCCAGGACGGCCTCGGAATCCGCCATCGGCTCGGACTGCTTGGCCGGAAAATCCATTGCCAAACCCTCATCGGCACGACTCACGCGCAGCTCGCCGCTACGTGTGAAGAAACGCAGCATCTCACGACGCTCCCCCATCTCATGGAAGAGGACCCAGGCACTGGCAAGGGTAGCGTGGCCACACAGATCCACCTCCACGCTCGGGGTAAACCAGCGCAGTCGATAGCCTTCGCCTTCACGCACGAAAAATGCCGTCTCGGACAGGTTGTTCTCGCTGGCAATGGCTTGCATGACGACATCGTCCAACCACTCATCGAGCGGACAGACCGCAGCCGGGTTGCCCTCGAAAGGGCGTCGTGCGAAGGCGTCAAGATGGAAGAGATCGAGCTTCATGGAAAGATAGTCCTTTTGTCATTCGGTATTCTCACCACCACTATCGCCACCGGCCGACACCCGGACGCGCGGCTTCTCATGCTTTTCTTCCGTTGCGATGTCGTGCTGGCTGAGTACCACGATATCCCGCGGCCACCATTCTGGATGATAAGTGCGGATGAAGTTCATCAACCGCTCGCGGATCTGCATCTCCGCCACCCAGCCGGCGAAAGGATCGGAGGCCATCAGGTAGCAGGCAACGGTCTGCGACTTCTCGGTTTGTCCCGTGACGTAGCAGCACAGCTTGTGATGCTCGACGACGTTATCCTCCTCCTCGGCGAATTCCAGAAACTTCTCACGGATGAGCTGGACGTCGGCGCTCAGGTGCAATATCAGCTCCAGCTTACGATACATCTTGGCGTTCTTGATCGAGAGATTCTCGAACGGCTGGGAGACGAAATAGGTCACCGGCACGATCAGCCTGCGCTCGTCCCACGAGCGCAGGCGGATGAAGGTGTAGAAGATGCCCTCCACGTAGCACCACTGCCCTTCGAACATCACCAGGTCGCCGATGCGAACGGGCTTGGCCAGCGAGACCTGAAACGAGGAGAGGATGTTGCCCAGCACCGCCTGGCCGGCGATACCCACCAGCACCGCCAGCACGCTGGCCGAGGCCAGCAGCGACAGGCCCAGCGTCTCGAACAGTTCGATCTGGCTCAGCACATAGACGGATACGGCAACGACTGCGATCAGGATGATGACCCGGCGCAGCGCATAGAGGGTAGTGAGCAGTTGGCGCTCGTCCTTGGGCTTGGTGTCGTCGATCTCCCCCACGAAACGCCGTGTCACCTTGAGCAGGACGGTATCCACCAGGCGCAGCGCTATCGTGCCCACCCCCCAGGCAATCAGGATGATCAGCAGGGTGCGGATGAAGGTGGTAGCCACGGCGGTGAAGGAGACCACGTAGTCGAGCAGCATCTGCGCGACGAAGGCCATGACCAGCAGCGCCATGGGCACACCGATACGACCGGCGAAGATACTGGGCACGCCGTGGGGAAACCAGCGCGCCAGCAGGCCAACCAGGGCGTAGACGCCCCACCCCACCAGGCCGGTCAGCAGCAGGAAGAGCGGAATGGCGATCCACTCCCAGACCTGCAGCATCCCGAAGCTCGTCTTGAGGCGCTCGGGTATGTAGGCCTCGATCGGCGAAGGCCCAAACTCTTCGTAGAGCCGCGGAATGACGGAAACGCTCTCCGCGGAGATCAGCCATACCGGCTGCTCGTCGTCCACCCGGTAGCGCTCCAGGCGCACCTCGTAGTCTTCGCCGTCGACCGTCATCGAGGCCAGCTCGAGACTTCGGCGCGGCTCGCCCACCAGCGGGTGCTGACCGGAAGGGTCCTCGATGGCGGCGTCCTGGCGGCTGGGCAGGTTGGAGACGTTGAACCACTCACCGCGTCTGAGCACCGAGGCCAGCTGTCGGGCCAGCTCGGGCCCCTGTTGCTGCTGCTCCGCCTCGTCCAGCTCGGAAAGATTGAGCAGATGGGCCGCGGCGGCGTACTCGTCGTTCTCGGTGAGTTCCACGAAACTACGGAGCGCACCTTGAGGGGTCAGCCGCTCGACTTCGTCGGGCGGCTCGCCGAGGCCGGCGTTGAGCGAGTCGAGGGGAAACCACTCCCGCTCCTCGCTCTCATCCTCTCGCTCGCTGCCGTTCTCGCCTACTCCCTCGGGCAGCTGCGCCGCACTGGGCGCGGCAACGAAGAGCGTCACGGCCAACAAGACCAACAGTGCCGGCAACCGCCATGCGTCGATTCCTTTCATACGCGTGTTCCTGATCGAAGCGGATCCGCTGTCCCTCCTTCAGACAGCGCAGTTCGAATCGGTCCAGCCTGAGGCAGTAGACCCGACGGACCGATGGCTGCTTGCAGTACAGCTCACCGGTCACCGCTTCGTCCACACGATGGCCAACTCCATCGGCCCGCTCAGGCGTCGGGATTGCCCAGCGCTCTCAACCGCTCGGCGCTCAGCGCGAGATCGGCGTTCTTGTTGACCCCGATGCCGCGCTCGATGATGCTCCGCGCGATCTCCTGGGCTTCTTCCAGGGAGTGCATCACGAAAGTGCCACACTGGTACTCGTTGAGTTCGGGGATGTCTTCCATCCGCTTGACGTTGAGGACGTCCTGCATCGCCGCCAGCCAAGCCTCGCTGACACGCTCCTCGCTGGGGCTGCCGAGCAGGCTCATGTAGAAGCCGGTGCGACAGCCCATCGGAGAGATGTCGATGATCTCGACGTCCTTGCCGTTCAGGTGGTTGCGCATGAACCCCGCGAACAGGTGCTCAAGGGTGTGGATGCCCTTCTCACCCATCATGTCTTCGTTCGGCTTGTTGAAGCGCAGATCGAACACCGTGATGGTATCGCCGGACGGCGACTGCATGGTCTTGGCGACGCGAACGGCCGGGGCGGCCATGATCGTGTGGTCAACGGTAAAGCTATCGAGTAAAGGCATGCTCAATCCTTCTTGCCGGTCAGGTTCGCCGAAACCCCCATAGTAGCATGGGATGCCCACCGGCCCGGAATCGACGTTGACCGCCTCCCGTCAGGAGCATGACGCAGCGCCCCAGTTCCACTCGCTGCACGCCACGGCGTCGTGGGCATGCAGGCTTTCGGCATGCACCACGCGCAGCCGGAACCCGCCGATGCCGGGCTGCTCGCGCAGGGCGTGGTGCAAGCGACGCGCGGCGTCCCCCTAGTCGTTTCACGTCGCCTGGGCAGACTGAAAGTACTCGAACAGCCGGGTGACCGCCTCGGGCTCGACGCCGTTGGTGATGAACACGAAGCGCGAGATACCGTCGCGGCACGCCTCCACCGGCAGCGGCTCCGGCGGGTGGAAGATGTGCTGCACGCCGTGCAGTGCCAGCGGCTGCTCGCGCCCGGCCACGTTCACGATGGCCTTCACTCGCAGGATCTTCTCACCCAGCAGCGACATCAGCAGATCGAGCCAGTCCTCCAACAGCTCCGCGGCGATGGTTTGCTCGACGGTGAAGCAGAAGGAGCGGATCTGCTCGCCGTGGCGGGTCAGTGAAGGGTTGGATGCCGGTGCCACCATCGAGACCAGGCTGCCGACATTCGTCGGTGCCGCACTGCCGGCGGGCGTAATCTGCGCATAGGAAGCGGCGCTCAGCCACTGCTCCGCACGGCGCTGCTGAACGGGCAGGCTGCCGCCCGTCAATTGCTCGACCGCCACCTCGCCGTGGCGTACCTGCAGCTGTTCGGCAGCCGGGTTGATCCGAGCGAGATGTTCGCCAAGCCGGGTCAGCCGCTCCTCGTCGACCAGATCCCCCTTGGTGATCAGCAGCCGGTCGGCAACGGCGGCCTGACGCTGCGACTCCCGGTGGGCATTGAGCGTCGAGATACCGCTGGCGGCATCCACCAGGCAGATCACACCATCCAGCACCAGGCGATGGGCCAGCCAGTAGTCGGTCATCAGGGTGTGCAGAATGGGCGCCGGATCGGCAAGCCCGGTGGTCTCGATGATCACCCGCGAGAAAGACTCGCCGCCCGCCCGTTCGACGGCATCGAAAGTCTTCTGTACGGTGCGGCTCAAGTCGCCGCGGATGGTGCAGCACAAGCAGCCGCTGCTCATCTCCACAACGCTGTTTTCATCGCTCTGGGCGACCAGACGGTGGTCCAGGCCGATATCGCCGAACTCGTTGATCACCACCAGCGCATTGCTCATCGCCGGCTGACGCACCAGACGGTTGAGCAGCGTCGTTTTGCCGCTGCCGAGAAAACCGGTCAGCACGGTAACGGGAATCGGATCCTGGGTATCGAAGCTCATGGAATGCACCGTAACGGGGAATACGCCGCAGCAGGAAGCGCTGCGCCAACGCCTATTTTGTTATGTTATAACAACCCTAGAAATACACAAGCCCAGCCGATCCTGACAGCACCCTTCACTGCGGTTTTTTTATTAACTTCAACGAAAACATGCCCTTCACGTGAATACCGAAAAACAATCGAGAAAGGCTTTGACCCAGGCAAACAAGCATGACACCGTGGGTTCAGTTGGTAGGCAAGCAACAAAGTTTCAGTAGCGTTCGGATTCGTTCGGCAGCCCTGTGATTTCATCTTGTTTTACCCACTACTCATCTGGGTAACACCAGAAATATTGCAAGGCGCCTAGCGCAAAAGGAATTCGATTATGACGACTGGAACAGTCAAGTGGTTCAACGACTCCAAGGGCTTCGGCTTCATTACTCCGGCCGATGGCGGTGATGACGTTTTTGCCCACTTCTCCGAAATCCAGGAAGAAGGCTTCAAATCCCTGCAGGAAGGTCAAACCGTCTCCTTCGACGTGACCCAGGGAAAGAAAGGCCTCCAAGCCTCGAATATCAAGCAAGTCGCATAACCTAACGGTTAAACGATTTGTCGAACCTCTGGGTTCGATGACAAGGCCCGCCTAGGCGGGCCTTGTTGCGTTATATACATGCACCGGTATTTATCAATACCCCACGGTGAAGCGCTGACGCACATGGGCAGGGCGCTCGAGCTCATCGACCAGGGCAATGGCGTAATCCTCGAACGAGATGCTGGAGCCGTTTTCATTGGCCAGCAGCGCATCCTTGCCCAGGCGGAATTCGCCGGTACGCTCTCCCGGTACGAACAGTGCCGAGGGCGAGAGAAAGGTCCAGTCGAGATCCTTTACGCCTTTCAGATATTCCAGAAAAGCCACGCCGGCACTTGCCTCCTCGAAGTACTCGGCCGGAAAGCTCGGCTGATCGATCAGGCGCTGACCCGGCGCGACCTCCAGGCTGCCGGCCCCACCCACTACCAGATAGCGTTTCACCCCGGAGTCGCGCACCGCACCGATCAGCGCATCGGCATCGCTGGTGGCAAAATGCACCGAGCTGATCACCGCATCGTGCCCACGCAGCATTTCGGCCAGCCCGGCGCGGTCGTGGACATCCCCCGGCTGAGTCATCACGCCCGACAGGCGCTCGATGCGTTCGGGATGACGGGCGATGGCCGTCACCAGGTGGTTCCGGTCGGAGAGTTCCGCGAGGATACGGGAGCCGGCATTGCCGGAAGCACCGATGAGAGCGACGTTGGCCATGACTAAGATTCCTTTGGTTTGCTTTATGCACCTGGTCTACCTTGTAGACCTAAATGGCAAACTATGGTACTTCTCAGCCATTCGCAAGAAGTCACCGCCGTGCGACCCGGTCATACCGTCATGACCCTTGGGCACTACTAGGAGCTTCCATGCCACTCCAAGAGCTGAAAAAATTCGAGCCCGACACCCCCTGCCCCATCCGTGACGTGCTCGACCGCATCGGCGATCAGTGGAGCGTGCTCGTGCTGCTTACCCTGCGGCCCGGCACCCGCCGCTTCAACGAACTGATGCGCGAGATCGGCGATATCTCCAAGCAGATGCTCTCGCGCACCCTCAAGCGCCTGGAGCAGGACGGCTTCATCACCCGCACGGTCTACCCCGAAGTGCCCCCGCGGGTGGAGTACAGCCTCACCGAACTCGGCCACTCCTTCCTCGAACCGATGCGTGCACTGGTCGCCTGGGCCGACCAGAACCACCGCACCATCGCCGAGGCGAGAGAGCGTTACCGGGGTGGGAATTAAGGAAGCCGCGCGGCGCGCTGCGGATGGCACAGATAGCGAAGGTGAAGAAAGGGGATGAGCAACGGGCTGGCGAAGATGCCCAAGGCAACGATGATCACCCACTCCGCCGGCTCCCAGCCCAGCGCCAGCAGCCCGACCAGCACCAGCGAGACGAGCGTCAACCCCGCCCCGGCGCAGGCCGCCCGCCACCACCACAGGGAGCGCTCGCGCCTAAGTAGGAATGCGACCGCCACACACCACAAGCCAGCGATGCCCAGGGTACCGACGAACACGAAGAGGATGATCGCCACCTCCTGCATGCCCCAGGGAAAGCCCACCGTAAGCAGCAGCCCCAGGCCGAACACGAGGCAGAACGCACTGACCGGTAGCGCCAGCAGGAGCATCTCGGCCACCACGAGGCCACGGTGTAGGCGGTCTCTGTTCATACGGCCTCTGACCGACGGCTCAGCGAGACGCTACGTGCTGGCCCCGGGCTCGGCGCCACCGCCTCACTTGCTCGCACTGGTGGCAATCAGCGTGCCCCCGGCGCCCAGAAAGAGCCCGCCCGTGGTGCGATGAAACGCCCGCAACCTGCCGGGGCTGTCGAACCAGCGCCCCAGCCCCGCGCCGGCGGTGGCATAGAGCGTCATCAGCGTTGTGTCGATGACCAGCCAGGTCAGCGCCAGAATAGCGAACTGCAGCACCTGTGGCTCACCGATGGTGATGAAGTTGGGAAACAGCGCCGCAAAGAACAGCAGATCCTTGGGATTGCCGATGCCCACCAGAAACCCCTGACGGAACAAGCCGCTGGCAGGGCGCACGCTAGTCGGCGCCGGCGCGCTGGCCGTGGCGACCGGTGAACTGGGCGCGGCGAGCCAGGCCTGGAGCCCCAGATAGACCAGATACGCCCCGCCCAGCAGCTTCAGCACGAAGAAGGCCGTCTCCGAGGTAGCAAGCACCGCCCCGAGGCCCAGCGCGGAGAGCGTCATCAACACCAGCGAAGCCACGCCGCCACCGAGCACGGTGGCAAAGGCTCGGTGGCGGCCGAAGCGCAGGCCATGGGTGGTGCACAACAGCGCCACCGGTCCCGGGAAGATGATCAGGGCCGTGATCACGCCCACGTAGGTTATCCAGGTCCACCACTCCATCACCAAGCCTCCTTGGCTCGTTCATTGCTCGCCGCGCCGGCGGTATATCAGCTTATCGTATCGGTTGGCTCAAGGTGACGCTGAAAGAAATCGATCAATAGTTCATGGTGGCAATTCTCTCCCTCGCTCCCCGGCAGGTGATCCTCTCCCTCGTAATAATGGACTTCAGGCTGTCGCCCATGCCGACCAAGCCGCTGTTCGAGTCGCTTCGTCATTTCCACCGACCACAACCTGTCCTGCACCCCGTGGGACAGGAAAAGCGGCCCAGCGTAGCGCTCGACCTCGATAGGCGTCGTGGGCAGCAGCCCTTCGGAGCCGCCCTTCCAGGTCCAGGCGCGCTTGCCCACATCCCAGGACTGCCAGCCGGGATCGCCCGAATCGCGAAAGCTACGTGCATCGAAGCCACCGCACACCACGTCCGGCGGACTGTGCGCCGCCACGGCCTCGGGAATGCCGGGCATCTCATCCCTGGCCATCAAGGAGGTGAGCAACAAGGCATGCTCGGCGCCGCGTGAGACACCGTAGAGGCCCACTCTCGGCCCGACGAAGGGGAAGTCGCGCAGCGCGGCCAACGCCTGGGCGGTGCGATCCAGCGGGCAGTCGACGATATGCCCCGCATTCCAGGCATTGCCACCGCTGGAGTAACCGAACGGAAAGGCCAGAAAGCCGTGGGCCGCCAGAATCGCAGCGTTGCGGTGACTCCAGCCCGACCAAGCCCCTTCTGAGCCATGCAGCACCATGATGGCGGGAAAAGGACCGCCCCCGGGCGGCCCATAGGTGGTGCCCCACTCTGGCAACAAGCGGCGGACGATCTGCAATGGCATAGACTCTCCTTATCTCTCACATTACCGCGGGCCGGGTATCGTGAAACCTCCATCGACCAGGATCGATTGCCCGGTGATGAATCTCGCCTCGTCCGTGCAGAGCCATACCGCAACGTCCGCAATATCCTGAGGGGTGCCGATTCGGCCCAAGGCGGCCCGTGCGGCCAGCGGTGGAATGATCTCTTCACCGTGGGCACGCAGCATGGGCGTGTCGATGACGCCGGGATTGACGTTATTGATGCGGATCCCTTTGTCTCCCACCTCGAGCGCGACTGCCCGGGTCATGGCGTCCAGGCCGGCCTTGCTTGCCGAATACACGGAAGTGCCAGCCGTTGCGCCAGTGGACAGAAAAGACGAGGTGTTGACGATGGCACCATCCTGACCGCCATTGAGCATGATGCGCAGCGCGGCCCGGGTCAAAAGCCACGGCCCTTTCAAGTTGACGGCGATCAGCTCGTCGAAGCTTGCCTCTTCCATCGCCACAATCGGGTCTCCATTGCCCTGGATGCCGGCATTGTTGAAGACGCAGTCGATCCGGCCGAAGCGGTCCAGGGTTTCGGCAACGACCCGCTCCACCTCACCGGATAAAGATACATCAGCAGCTACCACGATGGCCTCGCCACCGGCTTGGGAAATCGCTGCGACATTGGACAGCAAGGGGGCTTCCCGTCGCCCCACCAACACGACCCTGGCGCCCTCTCTGGCAAAGGTGTACGCCGCCGCCTCACCGATGCCGCTCCCGGCCCCCGTCACGATGGCGACCTTATCTTTCAAGCGCAGATTGCTGACATTCATGGCTCTACTCCAACTATTGCTTGCTGACATGCTGCCGATCAAACTTATGTCTGCAAAAGAGTCCGAACAATCCACGAGACTCCCAACAAGCTGATGTACGAGACTCATCAATGTCGCGAAATATACGTGTCGGAGAATTCGCCGAACTCAGGGCATTCGCTGCCGTGGCGGAAGCACGAAGTTTTCGCCGGGCCGCCGCGGAGTTGGGGCTCGACCCTTCCACGCTCAGTCATGCGGTCCGCGCGTTGGAAAACCGACTCGGCACGCGCTTGCTGCATAGGACGACCCGCTCTGTCGCCCCAACGGAAGCTGGCGAGCGCCTCCTGGCCGGGCTGTCGCCTGCCCTGACGTCTCTGGAAAGTGTGCTCGAAGAGGCAATGACGCCTAGCGACGCTCCTTCTGGCACGGTTCGCCTTGTCGCGCCGCGCCTCGCCATTCGCACACTGGTGGCCCCCCTCATCGCAGACCTCACGCGCGACTATCCGCATGTGACGCTGGATGTCGTCACGGACGAACAGCCCAGCGATTTCGTCAGGGTCGGTTTCGACCTGGCGATCAAGCTGGGTGAAGCGATCGATCGCGATATGGTGGCGGTTCCACTGATTCCACGCTTCACGACTGCGGTCGTTGGCTCGCCGGCGTATTTCGCGGAGCATCCACCGCCCACCACGCCGCACGATCTTGCAAGGCACCGGTGCATCGGCTGTCATAGCGGCCCGGGCGGCAGTCTCTATCGATGGGAATTCGAAAAGAATGGAACCGCCATCGTGATGGATGTGACGGGGCCGCTTTCGACCGACGATCCCGATCTGATGATGAATGCGGCTCTGGCGGGCATCGGGCTGTGGCACGGTGTGGAAGAGCTAGCGCAACAAGCAATCGCCGAGGGTCGGCTGATCCGCGTGCTGGCCGATTGGTCGCCCAGCTATCCGGGCTTCCACCTTTGCTACGCCGCTGGGGTTGCGCTAGCGCCGGCCGCTCGAGCGATTGTGGATGCCCTCAAGGCACAGGCCCGTCACGCGTAGCGGCGGGCTTGCTACGTTCGAGCATCCACAATCACTTTTTGCAGTTAGACGATTGTCATACTTTGTTCAACTGCTCAAGCAGCAGCTCCGCAGTAGGAGCCGAAGACGCCGGGTTCTGGCCGGTAATCAGCAAGCCGTCGCTGACCACATACGCCGCCCAGTCATCGCCACGAGAGAAATTGCCGCCCTTGGCCTTGAGTTCGTCTTCGACCAGGAACGGCACCACCTCGGTGAGTTCGACAGCCGCTTCTTCGGTGTTGGTGAAGCCGGTGACTTTCTTGCCTTCCACCAGCGGGCGGCCATCGGGCTGCTTGACGTGACGCAATACGCCCGGCGCATGGCAGACCAGCGCCACCGGCTTGCGCGCGGCGAGGAAGGATTCGATCAGCGCGATCGAGTGCTTGTCCTCGGCCAGATCCCAGAGCGGGCCGTGGCCGCCCGGATAGAACACCGTATCGAAGTCGGCTTGATTCACGCTATCCAGGCGCACGGTCGCCGCCAGCTGCGCCATTGCCTGCGCGTCGGCTTCAAAGCGGCGGGTGTCGTCGGTCTGGAAATCCGGCTCGTTGCTCTTGGGATCGAGCGGCGGTTGGCCTCCCTTGGGCGAAGCCAATACGATCTCGGCACCGGCATCCTTGAAGACGTAGTAAGGAGCGGCCAACTCCTCGAGCCAGAAGCCGGTCTTGCGGCCGGTGTTGCCGAGCTGGTCGTGCGAGGTCAGAACCATCAGAACTTTCATACTGTTTCTCCAAGTCGAGAGCAAAAAACCAATTAGACCGGTCGTCTAGAAAGTGAACATAAAAATGCACTTCCAGAGAAGTGCGGCTGCCTCTTCCCTTCCGGTCAGCGGGGAAGATGCAGTATCTGCCGAGTGGCGCGCATGGCCATCTCGAAAGGCTGGTCATTGCGGACGACTTTCACCATCACGCTAGCCCCTAGCCACAAATGGTAAAGGCTCTGTGCCGCGGCATCAGGCGTGTCATCGACGGACAACGAGCCTTCCGCCACGCCAGCTTCGATAGCACGCGCCAGTCGATCGATGATACCGGCCGTCCCTCGTTTGAGCGCCAGGCGCATGGTCTCCGACAGATCGGCGACTTCTGCCCCCAGCTTCACCGTCAGGCACTTACCCTGGCAGTCCAAGGCGGATTGCGTCTCCTGCCAGCTTTGCCAGTAGCCCATCAGGCGCTGGGCCATATTCAGGCCCGGCGTGCTCAACGTGGCATCCAGGTCGGCCAGATAGTTCTTGAAGTAGCTTTCGAGCAGAGCTTCCCCGAAGGCATCCTTCGAGCCGAAGTAGTGATAGAACGATCCCTTCGGGACACCTGAGGCGGTCAGGATTTCGTTGATACCAACAGCGGAAAACCCCTTGCCGGCCATGATTCGCTGGCCATTGGCAAGAATGCTCTCGCGGACATCGTTGGTTTCGATAGTGGAAGTGGTCATGGGGCAATCATAGCCCCAATTAGACCAGTCGTCTAGTCATTCTAGCTTCTGCATTGCGCGTGTGAAGTCACGGACATGACACAGCAGCTCCCTTTTTGTAAGCCCAGGCTGAAATTTCTGTAAGCCATATCTCAACCCTGCCCTCGCACGTGGCCAGCTGCGCCAAGCGAGCAATAATCCTTTCATCACGTCATGGACAGGAAGCCAAGGGATCAGGATGAACCCAATGAAGATCGGCACTATCTCGCTCACCGCCCTGTTGCTTGCCGCCAGCTTACCGGCCAGCGGCGAGCCACCGGCGTACTACCAGGAACGTGCCAGCGCGGCGGTCATGGAAGCCCAAGGGGATGTGGAGCAGCACGAAGAGGCGATGGCGATCTACGATGAGGGGCTGGAACGACACCCCGACGACACCGAGCTTCGCAGCAGCCGAGCCAACCTGCTCGCTGGCATGGGCCGCTACGAAGAAGCCAAGCGCGACCTGGACGTGTTGCATGATAAGGGATTGCACAAGGAAGGCCTGCTGCTGCGCTGCATGGTGCTCGAGCGCTTGGAAGGCACCACGGACGATACCATGGCCTGCTATGCGGAGGTGGAAGCCGCCTACGTCATGGCCAGCGAGCCCGACTCACAGCCGGACGCCAACCATCTGCTGGCAGCCCGCCTGGCCGGTTCGCCCGAGGCGGAGTCACTCTTGTTGGAGTGGCAGGCCAGCGGCAATGCCGCGCAGGAGCCGATGCTGGCGGAGATCCTGGAGATGGAGCGGGGGGAGCTGGTTCGGCAACTACTGCCCTGAATACCAGACCAGCACCGACTATAACGACACTCCCTGCAAATGCTGCCTGGCGGCATCGATGAAGGCGCGCACGTTCGGATGATCACGACGGCCGCTCTGGAACAGCAGTGAAATGGGCAGCGCGGGAGCGGTGTCGTCGCTGAGGATGGTCTCGAGCCGCCCTGCCTCGACATCCTCGGCGATCTGATAAGAGAGCGTGCGCACCACACCGAGCCCGGCGACCGCAGCGGCAATGGCGGCGTCCACGTGGTTGACCGACAGCCTGGCAGGGCGCCCGGTACGCCGGCCTTCGTCCAAGCTCAGTCCGCGCTGCGACACGGCCTCATCCTCGATCAGAATCAGATCATGCTCGCGCAGATCGGCCAGCGAGGTCGGCCTGCCACGCTCAGCAAGATAGGCCGGGCTCGCGCTCAGCACCCGCCGCACCTGGCCGATCCTCAGCATGTGCAGCGAGCTGTCCGGCAGTTCGGCGATGCGCACGGCAACGTCGATGCCCTCCTCCACCAGACGCACCACCCGATCCAGCAGCAGCAGCCGGACCTGCAGCTCGGGGTACTGCCGCAGCAGCTCCACCACCACCGGCAATACGTGCAGCCGGCCGAACATGACCGGCGCCGTCACCGTCAGGGTGCCGCGGGGCGCCGAGCGATTGCCGCGCACGCTGTCGAACGCCCCATCGATCTCGGCCAGCCCCGCCCGACATCGCTCCAGGAACAGCGCGCCCTCCTCGGTCAGCCGAACGCTGCGCGTGGTGCGCCTCAACAGCTGAACGCCAAGACTCGCCTCCAGCGCCGCGATGGTCCGCGTCACGGTGGTGGGCGACATCTTCAACCGCCGCCCCGCCTCGGCAAAGCTCGACTGCTCCGCCACGCAGATGAAGGTCCTCAGCGTTCGCAGCCTGTCCATTGCGCCTCCTCGCCCTCGCCAGCCCGCCACCGAGCATTATCGTCGAAAACCGCAATGATGAAGTGCGATTTCGACGGATTCTCGCATTCATTGACGAGAGACAGAATGCAAAAGACACAAGAACCCCGAGGACAATCCCCATGAAGCTTTACCATTTCCCACTCTCAGGCCACGCGCATCGCGCCGCGCTGTTCCTCTCCCTCGCCGGAGTCGAGCACGAGCTGATCGAGGTCGATCTCGCCGCCGGCGCCCACAAGCAGCCGGAATTCCTTGCCCTCAACACCTTCGGCGAAGTGCCGGTGCTCGACGACGACGGCACCGTCATTGCCGATTCGCTGGCGATTCTCGTCTACGTGGCCAGGAAGATCGGCCCTTCCCACTGGCTACCGACCGAGCCCGCCGACGAGGCGCAGGTGCAGCGCTGGCTCTCGGTGGCGGCCGGCAAGATCGCCTACGGTGCCTGCGCCGCCCGGCTGATCACCGTGTTCGGCGCCCCCTTCCGTGCCGAAGAGGTGATCGAGCGTGCCCACGCCACCCTCGCCGTGATGGAAAAAACGCTGGAAGGCCAGCGCTGGATCGCCGGTACGGCCCAGCCCACCATCGCCGACGTCGCGCTCTACAGCTACGTCGAACGTGCCCCCGAAGGCAACGTGGATCTCTCCGGCTACCCAAGCGTGCGGGCCTGGCTGCGCCAGATCGAAAGCCTGCCCGGCTTCGTTCCCTTCCAACGCACCCGCGCCGGGCTCGAAGCCTGAACCATCCCCTTTCTACCAGGAGCCATCATCAAGCGTTTCGACACCCTACGCCTCGACCACATCGGCATTCGCGTCACCGATCTCGCCATCGCCGAAGCCTTCTACGCCAAGCTGGGCTTCCTGCGCGATCCCGAAGAGTACGCCCCCGAGGCCAAGGCCTGCGGGCTCGTGCACCCCACCGGCCTGCGCATCCACCTGATCTACAACGGCGAGCCCGCCGAAGTGGGCAACGTACTGCTGGACGCCCCGATCAAACGGCCCGGCTACACCCACGCCGCCTTCATCGTCGAGAGCATGGACGAACTGGTGGCCTGGCTGGCGCGCGAGGAGATCGAGATCACCGAAGGGCCGGTCGTCATGGGTCACGGACGCCGCAGCGTCTGTTTCATCCGCGACCCCGACCGCAACGTGCTGGAGTTCAACGAGATCCTGACGCACTAGAAAACCAGCCAGCCATGATGTGCTCCATGGGCCACGGATGGCCCCGTATCTCCAACCCTGCCCGTGCTATCGGGATGTAGGGCAGTGAACTGTGTGGCTCAGCCCGATAAAGTGGGCATCATGGTCGCAATGAGCCCTGCCTGGGCCGGCCAAACGTTTTGGAGATGCAATGATTGCCAAGAAAGAGCGCGGCAAGATGGAGCGACGGCTGAGCGCTGCGCTGACCCACGCCTGCGAGCAGGCCAAGCCCCTGCTGCCCGGCTTCTGCTGGCTGACCCATGAGGTCGATTACCAGCGCTTTCCCGAGAGCCTGGTAGTGACCTGGGTGTTCGACACCCACCCCAACCTGGCGAATGCGCTCAAGGGCGATGCCCGGCGCCACATCGCCGACCTCACCGCCGAGGCACTGGCCGAGGCCGGCCTCGATGTCTGCGACGCCTCGCGGCACCTCGATGTCGACAGTGAAGAAGCATGCCAGCGCGAGCACGGCGGCGACTGGCAGCGCAGGCTACGCAGCAAGCCAACGAGGCACTGAATGGCGAAGAAGATCGAAAGCCCGTGCGTCTCGATATGCCAACTGAAAGGCGATCTCTGCATCGGCTGCGGCCGCACGATCGAAGAGATACGCCACTGGAAAGCCATGAAGCGGCCGGAAAAGATGAAAACGGTGAAGCGCGCCGATGAACGCTTGAAGAAACTCCAGTAGCATCCAGCGCATCGACCCGCTCAGCCAGCATTGACTGCATTAATGCTAGAGAGTAAAGCGCATCACACCGCGCCTGGCGGTACCGGCCACTTAGCGATTCTCAGCGTCATCCCGCTTGCCGTTCTTGAATGCCGATGAGGCCGACGACGTGACATTGTTGATCAGCTGCGGCACGAAACGCTCCGAGAAACCCGCCACGAATGACCAGAATAGCAACTTGGCCAGGTCCGGTCCGGATCTGAGGTATGTTTCCCGAAAGATGCTACGCATGAATTCGTCACCTGATTGCTTTGCCTCCTGAAGCGGGAAGCGAAACCGGGGAAAAAGATCGCCGGAGACGATGCCGGAGAGGAACACCAGGTAGAGCACCAGTGCGAAGACGCCGCCGAAGATCGGCACCAGCAGGATCTGAAACCATGAGGCATCCAGCAGCACGAGCTCTTCATCGGTGACATTGTTCAGACGCTGCTGAATACTGACGAAACCGCCAATGATACCGCACAGGAGAACCGCCCAAGCAATCATAAATCGGCGTTCACCGGAAAAGCTCAATGCAAAGATGCCGCCCAGCACGATAACCGCGATGGCAGTCATCGCGATCAGACGCTTGGTGATTGAATGGATATGCCGGATGCGCTCCATGATGTGGCCTCTGCCCCTGATCACCCGGCGGCCCCTACTTCCACGGCAACCCCACGAGCATGATCCTCAACCTGAATGACGGCCTCCATTCCTCATATTAACGATAGTCGATATCACCGCACCCACCATCTAGGCGGCGCGCTCTCTCCCAACGGCCTTTCAACTTAGGTAATGTAGCCTTTCAAACGACAAGCATCGCATTAGCTGGAGCGCGACAATGCAGCGCCTATCAATGGGAGACGCCCAAGGCCAAGAGATATCTGGCATCCTGATGGGGAATGTTAAATGCAGGCCGTTACCCAAATGAACGACATGATCGAACGGGCGGCGCTGTTCAGCCGGGCCGCCCATCAGGCCGTGGGCCAGCGGCGCAAGTACACCGGCGAGCCCTACTGGCAACATCCGGCGACCGTGGCAGAGATGGTGTCGGCCGTGGAGGCAGCGACAGCGGAGATGATCGCCGCCGCCCACCTGCACGACGTACTCGAAGATACCGCCGTAACGGCGCTGGACATCGAGGAGTGCTTCGGCCAGCGCGTCGCCACCCTGGTGCAGGAGCTGACGGATCAATTCATCGATCCGGAAATCGGCAACCGCGCTCACCGCAAGGCGCTGGAGCGCGACAGGCTGGCTCAGGTCTCCCCGGAGGCGCAGACCATCAAGTACGCCGACCTGATCGACAACACCATCAGCATCGTCGCGCGAGACCGCGGCTTCGCCCGGGTCTACCTGGCCGAGAAGCGCCGGCTGCTGGAAGTGATGACAGCGGGTGACCAGGCGCTGAGGCGTCAGGCATGGAGCGTACTGACGGAAGGCGAAGCGAAGATTCGCGGCATTGCGCGATGAACAACGCAGCCGCCCGAGCCCCATCAGTTCGAGCCCCATCGCTACCGTTCACGAAAGACTGGCAAGAGCGACCGTACAAAAGTTACCGAGCGGTAATTTTCCCGCGAACCGAGCCTTGATCACCATGGGAGATTACCGAGCGGTAATTTTCCCGTTGCGAGCCGCCGGAATCAGCCCCCGTCCCACCCGTCCTTGATCAGAGCCTAGCCAGATCATGCCAGACCATGGCGGCCCTCAGTGCAGCACCTACACTATCCGGTAATGGCACAAGCAGGCCTAACAGCCAGCCACAAACAAAAAATCCCATTCAGCCCAATGACCACGGGCAAATATTCTGCCATGACATTCAGATATGGTGTCTTTATCTTAATTTTCAGCAGGTAGCCGATTTTCTGGGAAGTGCTGATAAACTCCGCGCAATGACAGGCTCTGCCCCGGCGGAGCTTCCATATTCCATCGGCAGGGAGACCTTCATGGCCCGCAAAATCATCGTTCTTGGTGCCGGCATGGTCGGCGTATCCGTAGCCTGGCATCTGGTGCGTCGCGGTCATGACGTCACCCTGGTGGACCGCCGCGAACCGGGTCTCGAAACCTCCTTCGGCAATGCCGGCATCATCCAGCGCGAGGCGGTGCGCCCCTACGCCTTCCCCCGCGATATCGCCACCCTGCTGCGGGTGGTGCCCAACCGCCAGGTGGACATCCGCTACCGCCCCACCGGCATGCTGAGCGCGGCGGGCCCGCTGCTGGACTACTGGCTGAACTCGAGCGGTAAGCGCTACGAGCGCATCGTGACCGAGTGGGCATCGCTGATCATGCGCTGCCAGGATGCCCACGCGCCGATGATCGAAGCCGCCGGCGCCGAGGCGCTGATACGCAAGGGCGGCTGGCTGGAGCTTTACCGCACCCAGAAGGAGTTCGAGGAGCGCCAGAAAGAAGCCCAGGAAAACCACGAGCGCTTCGGGGTCGAGTATGAAGCGCTGGACGCCGAGGCGCTCTACGCCAAGGAGCCGCATCTGGCCAAGGGGCTGGTCGGGGCGATCCACTGGACGCAGCCCTGGATGGTCTCGGACCCGGGCGGCCTGGTGCAGGCCTATGCCCGCAGCTTTGCCGCACAGGGCGGCCACATAAAGCAGGCCAGCGTCGAGGACGTGCTCCAGGTCGAGGGCGGCTGGCGAGTCAATACCAGCGAAGGCCCCATGGTGGCAGAGCAGGTAGTAGTGGCGCTGGGCCCCTGGGCCGGAGAACTGCTGGGCAGGCTGGGCATAAAAGTGCCGCTGTTCGTGAAGCGCGGCTACCACATGCACTACTCCGCCGAAGGGGATGCCAAGCTCAACCACTGGGTGATGGACGCCGAGAAGGGCTTCCTGCTCGAACCGATGCGCGCCGGCATTCGCCTGACCACCGGCGCCGAGCTGGCCGACCTGGAATCGCCGCCCCAGTACAAGCAGCTGGCCGCCGCCGAGAAGGTGGCACGCAAGCTGTTCCCGCTGGGTAAACGCCGCGACAGCCAGCCCTGGAAAGGCGCCCGCCCCTGCCTGCCCGACATGAAGCCGGTGATCGGCCCCGCCCCCAACAAGGAAGGGCTGTGGCTCGCCTTCGGCCACGGCCATCAGGGCTTCACCCTGGGCCCCGCCACCGGCGAGCTGCTCGCCCAGATGATGGATGGCGAAGAGCCCGCGGTGGATATGGCACCGTTCAGGGTGGACCGCTTCTGAAGGCACAGCCATAACGAAAGCGGGCGCCCTTGAGGCGCCCGTTTTGTGATGGCTTCCCACGTCTCCCCTGCCCCTTGGTCACTCCCATTCGCCACAGCGAAGAGTTAGGCCAGTTGGTACGCCAACTACGCGCCGAGCAAGGCCAGTTGCGCTCAAGTAGTCCCACAGCCGCGCATCCAGCGCCCCTCAAGGCCGCCGCATGGCGGCGACCAGGGCGCTTGCCCCGATCAGGCTGCAGGCACCGGTACGGTGCAAGATACGGCGCAGCCGTGCGCTCAACATTCGGCCACCGCTGGTCGCCAGGAAGGTGAAGGCAAGGTCGCTGAGTACGCCGATGATCAGGAAGGTCGAGAACAGGATTGCCAACTGCGGCAACAAGGGCTGGCTGGGTGCCACGAACTGAGGCATGAAGGCCATGAAAAAGGCCAGGCTCTTGGGGTTCAGCGCAGTGACGAGAAACGCCTTGGCAATGCCGAGCCGAATATCCGTGCCCGTGGTCTGCAGATCGCCCAACTGGCCGGCTTCGCGCCACATCTTGATGCCCAGGTACAGCAAATAGGCCGCCCCGAGCCACTTCAATACCTGGAACAGCTCGGCGGAAGCCATCAAGAGCGCGCCGACCCCGGCGAACGATAGGGTCATGGCGAGCAGGTCACCCAGGAAGAAGCCGGGAAGCATGGCCAGGGCCGCCCGTCGCCCACGGTTGACCCCAGTGGCGACCAGCAGGGCCACGGCCGGGCCGGGGGACGCGATGATCAACAGCGAGGCCAGGCAGAAGGAGAGCCAGAGTTCCAGAGGCATAAGGTATTCCTCGCATGAGGATAGCGATAACGTTCAGCACACTTAATAAAGCATCCATGCCGCCCACCTGAAAAGCAACACGGCCAGCCACCTCGATTTAGAGGAATCGGCGCCGCGCCTGAGCTACCGAGCGCGAGCGCCCCCGGAAAATTTGCGGTGCGATTGTTCGTTTGCCTCATGCAAGGAACTCTGAAGGGCGATTAGCGGTCGCGAGTCTAGGACATGTTTCAAGTCCCGGAGGCACAGATGTCGGCCTATTCGTATGCAATCCTCGAAGCGCCTTCCACACTAGGTCTGGCGACCGAAGGAGTGGAGCGCTTACCCGAGCAACTCCTCGAACTCGGACTCGCGGATCGGATTAATGCACGCCATGCCGGGCGGCTGGCGGTGCCACCCAGGCAACCGACACCCGATACGGAGACGGGAGTCCTCAATGCCGAGGCGATCGCGAGTTGGTCGCCCAAGCTTGCCGATGCGATGGAGCCACTGCTTGACGCGGGCGAGTTTCCCGTCGTCCTCGGCGGCGACTGCACAATCCTGCTGGGTTCGATGCTCGCCCTAAAACGGCGCGGCCGCTACGGTTTGCTCTTTATCGACGGCAACGCTGACTTTTTTCAGCCCGAGGCCGAACCCAATGGCGAGGGCGCTTCAATGGATCTTGCCTTCGCGACCGGGCATGGACCGATGCTCCTTGCCGACATCGAAGGCCGCGGACCACTGGTGCGATTGGAGGACGTCGTCGCGCTCGCGTACCGCGATCACAAGGATCAGGAAGAGTTCGGAAGCCAACCGCTGCCCAAAGAGCTTAAGGCGCTTGACCTTCCCCTCGTGCGCAAAATGGGAATCGAGGCCGCGACACGTGAAGCGGTCGACCACTTGCTGCGCCCGGAACTCGATGGCTTCTTCATCCACCTGGACGCCGACTGCCTTGACGACGCCATCATGCCAGCCGTTGATTTTCGTGTCCCCGGCGGGCTTTCGTGGGGCGAGTTGGAGATGGCGCTACGGATCGCCATGGGAAGCGGCAAGGCGGTCGGTCTCGAGGTCACCATCTACAATCCACGTCTCGACGAGGATGACAGCGCTGGGCACGGCCTCTCCGAAGTGCTGGCGGCAGCGCTCGAACATGCAGCGCGATGACGCCCCTTCAGCAGCAGCTGAGTCATTGCCACAAGCTGCCTGGCTCACTCCCGCTCGATCTTCGCTGGCAGCTACCCTTTTCCTGCGGCTCAGCCAGCGGGGGCAGCCTTGCCTGCCCGACATGAAGCCGGTGATCGGTCCGCCCCCCGAGAAGGAAGGGCTGTGGCTCGCCCAGATGATAGATGGCGAAGAGCCCGCGGTGGATATGGCGCCGTTCCGGGTCGACCGCTTCTGAAGGTGAGGCAACTACCCCACTACGAAAACGGGCGCCCTTGAGGCGCCCGCTTATGTAAACAATGGCTGGAGTTGGGTCGCCAGCACATTAGCTCTGTAAGATATTTTCTCCCCCTACCGTAAGCCATCTCTCAAACTCTCACCCAGCGGTAGCCAAGGAACCAAATCTAGCGATAATCGATAGCCGCACCATGGGCATGGGATAGAAGGGAAGAAACCATGGATCTTGCGAAGGTTGGCGACAAGGTAGCTTGCTCCTGCAAGGGTGGGCCGCATCGGATCGTTTCCGGTGCAAGCACAGCCAAGGTGGATGGCATTCCCGTCGCCAGAGTCGGCGACAAGAGTTCCTGTGGCGCCAGCATTACCTCCGGCGTGGCGTGGTATCCAATCGAGGGCTCAGCTGCAGCCATCAATGGCAGCGCTACGTCGTGTGGCGGTTACGTCGAAGCGGCTTCTACCACAGTCACAGGCTCCCCCACTGGAGCAAGCTCACAAGCAGCAGGCTCGCTAGCGCGTATGCGTTCGCTTAGGGTGCCCGGGAATCAAAATGACTCATTCAGGACCTCGTTTGCCGAAAACTCCCCAGAAGCTGAATACGAGTATGTCGCCTCCGAAACCGAAGTGATCATGAATCAGCCAGCCTATCTCTTCGTCGAAGGTATTGGCAGTAATGGAGGATATATCTTTCGGGTCCATGTCACGATTAGCGATAACACGCTTCATCTATCGGCACGTGGTGGAGCAATCGCAGCACAAACCCCAGGAGGTGGCACGGCCATTCTAGCCATGCGTGCCGAGCTCAGGGATGGCGATAAGTTACTGGAATCGGCAGTTCTGCAGAATAACGGAATCAATGCTTGGCCGGATGAACCTCTATATAGACCGGTAGGCCACGCCTCCTTTTCCTTACCCGAACCACAGCCTGGCAAGACGCTTTCTCTTTACCTCCAAGGGACCTTCCAGTACCAGACCAGCGCAGGATCAGCAGCACCGATGCCACCCAGCACAAGCAAAACGATTTCCATTCAGGCAGTTGAGAAACAGCATGCTCCGTAAATTATTTTTAATCACTTCGTTGACTCTTCTCCTCACGGCCTGCCAGGAAGGTAGAAGCAATGATATCGCTAGAGATTCTATCGAGCTTCAAAGGAAGGCCAGCGAAGAAACTGCTCTCGGCATTGCGGAAAGAAACAATGAGAGACTAGAAAAAGCGAAAATTCTTATCGAGCAATCGCTCGAGGCCGATCCTGGGAATCACTTCGCGCTGATCAACAGAGCCCAAATTGCCATCTATCAGGGAAATTACGAGCTTGCTCTAAGCACTGTGGAGAAAGCTTATGGCATCGCACCGAGCAACGACTCTCTCCCCCTTTTTCGCTGCATGCTGATAGAAGAAGTCGAGAGTAATGAAAGCGCTAGGGAGTGCTACTCGACTGTCGAGGCAAGCTACGCCGAGCTGCACGAAGCAGGTGAAGAAATTCCTGCCAATTGGATGAGCGCGGCTATCCTTGCCGACAGCCATGCTGCCCCAGAGCTGGCCGAAGCATATCTTGAGCAGGAAAAGGCCAAGGGCAAGATGGAAGCAGAAATTGCCGAGATGACAATCGAGAGCCTCCAAGATGGAAGCTATGTGGACCAAGTATTGATGCGCTAACGCACTGAAAAATAGGAGGGCCCGTTTAAGGGCCCAAACAGCTGGATCAGAAATTCCACATCATTCAGGCCTGGCCCGTACCGATTTTGGTCAAGTGAGGAGCAGATGGCGGCACCTCAGCGGCGGCTAGCTCCAACGACTCATCCGCTTCGTCATCCATCTGCGCCGCAGGATCGCGCCGATGAAGCTTCGGCGGTGGCGCTACCCAAGCCCTGAGCCGCTGGCCAACTTGCTGATAAAAATGCGGCACAGCCTTTTCCAGCTCCTCGATGAATATCTTGTTCCCGGCGAAACGGTGCCCAAGATCCGCCATATAGAAAATTTCGAAAGCGCTGGGTACCACATCGGTAGCGGGTGACTCCAAGGAGGTCGCGTCTTCCAGCACACGCGCTAACGTCTCTTGGGTTTCTTCTGCCCGCCCTGGCCGCACCGCTTTGACGAACATGCTCTCCGTCTCCGCGCGGGTGAGCTGCTTCGCCAACCAGTTCACCCTCGCTGAGCTACGCTTCTTGTCCTGAGGGGCTGCCAGGCGCATGGAGCAGACAATGGTCCGCTTGGTCAGGTCGGCGGTGACATTAAGGTCTGCGGCGGCATCGGGCACCTCAAGACAGCAATTGAGCACCTTCTGCTTGGCAAGGAGATCACAGTCCTCCTTGAGCCTTACTACTGGATCGGTGCGATGCGCTCTCGGAAGCTTCAGCTTCACCGGCCTGCCCAGCTGGCGGCTCATTACCAGACACAGGTCGCGCTGCTCCTGATGCCAGCTCGACACCGTGTTCTCCACTTCCTCGGTATTCTTGCCCAGCACAGCACCGCTCTTGACCTTGCCGACGACCTCCTTCCATTCACGGTTCATGCTATCGAAGCGTGTAATGCCACTAGAATCATGGCTCAAGTAGCGCAGCACCTCTTCCAGCAGAAAGCGTTGGTCCGGAGAGGCTATCTCACCTGATTCCAGCAACAGCGTCGCCTGAGTGACGGCATACATCCAGGACCAGTGGTATAGCTCGATGCCCTTCAGCATCGACTTGGGTACCTTCACCGGGTGGTGGGAAGGCATGGCCACGAACTGATTGGTAATGGTGATGACGGCATCGACCTTGTGCTTCTTGGCCTGCAGCAGGTACTGCTTGAGCTGCTCTTCGCCCACTTCGGCGTTGCCGATCTTGGCTTCGATCAGAGCCGTCCATGTCTTGCGGCCCGATTTCAGCACAAGCAAGCCATCCGGTCGGTCATTTTTGGCGGCGTCCGGCTCGGCTTCCAGAACGATCTCCGTCCAAGCCCCCATTGCCGCACGGCTGCCCACACGCACACCCAGCGACGCCAGCATCTGCTGACGGAACTCGTGCACGCCCCGCAGGGCGGCCAGCAAGACAGAAGCGGCTCGCTGCTCACGGCTGGTATCGGCAACAACGGGTATGAGCCGGGCCACATCAGCCCGCTTGACGAAATCGGGACGCTCCATGATCTATCTCCTGCGTGTTGTCATTTTTCTTTTAGGCGCCGCTGCGGCACAGCGTTTCACTAGGAGCTTGTCATGCTATAGCCTCAAGCAGCTCAGCTCTTAGCGTGCCAACGCTCCTATCCCATTCAGCGTAGCCGCACTCATCTAGCTTCACCATTTAGGCTCACTTCTCGAAGACTAATGAGCCCGCAGTATGTCTACACCAAACGTCGCTGGACGGGATGAGAACCATTAGAAAAAACAGCTCATGTTGCTATCCTAGCGGCGATTTCCTCAAATTCTCATTGTCAAGAACAGCATCAAAAATCCCCACATAGCGTTCGGCCTTTAGCAACGAAAAATGCGCAACGAGGCCAAGAAGGTATAATCCAGCCAGGGCATACACTAGGGAATAAGCCCAACTAGGAATGGCTTCATTCAGCTTGGTAACCAATGCAATGAGAGAAAGTATTCCTGGCAAAACGCCCACCTTTTCCATGACACCAATGATCAACGACATTCGTTTATTAAATGCTTCCATTTCAGACTTTAACTCACCTCTCACGACAGTAAGCGACTCCCGAGAAAACCCCTTCAGCTTCAGGAGAAGTGCTTCGTCACAGATGGCACATATCCGACTATTATCAAAAATCACGCTTAAGGGGTTTGACAAGGACTTAAAAACCACCTTGTAGTTCATCACAAAGTCGCCAAACATCAACCAAAAGCACAGCAGGTAGTACATTGCCAGGAAGAACAAAGCCACAATCGTAAAGGGCTTCATATCCAACTTCTCCCCCACGATCGCCGAGACAATGGAAGCCAACAGCAAAGCTAGTAACGCGCCTCCTATCCACAGGAAACTTCCTGACATGCTAAAAAAATTTCGACTAAGCCGCTTTCTCAACTTACTTTCTCTAGCATCAGCCTCAAACAACAGTCGATATATCTTCCTGATTTCCCTTTGCATGATTTCCCCAAAATTGACATTCTATGATTTCAATGACTGAGACCTCCTTTCCCATCCTAGCTTGGCCGGACATCTTCACCAAAATGCATGAGCAGCCGCGATCTCACCATCCTGCTTCGTAATAGAGGACTAATCTCCACATAGGGATGACTACCACCTCGTGGAAATCGCTTTGGTGCAGTCGAACAACCAGGTGTTCAGCCCCTCACAATGAGCCATCATCCGACTGACGCCGAAATTGGATAGATTCAGCCGTTCGCAGTGGTAGCTCAAGGAGGCGTCGAAAGCTCTCTTGCCTCAACACAGACATTATTAGCTACTCATGCATCTTTTCTTCTTTACCATGCTCACATCGTGGATGTGAAGTGATAGGCTAAGAGCGTCACTTGGTTTTCATCAAAAGAGGAATCCATGCATGGAACGCGCTGCCAGCGCAGAATGCCCCTTCTGCCAACCAGCGACAGCCAGGGTCATTGCCCAGCACTCACATTTCTTCGTGTTTCAGGATGGGTTCCCAGTATCGCCAGGGCATGCCTTGGTGATTCCCTACCGGCACGTCGCGACGATTGCCGAACTCAGTGCCGATGAGCAGGCGACGCTTTTCCCTGCGGTCCTCAATGCTCAGAGACTACTCAATGTAAGCCACCGGCCGGATGGCTACAATATTGGCATCAACCAAGGGCAAGCAGGCGGCCAGACGGTGCCACACCTGCATGTCCATGTCATCCCACGCTATCACGGCGACCAGCCAGATCCTCGCGGTGGGGTTCGCTGGATCTTCCCCGACAAGGCGGATTACTGGTCATGACAATACAGCCGCCCCCTTGTGGTGAGGTCGACACCAACGCCTTCAGCCAGCTCTTCAACAGCACGACCAACTCCTACAAGCTGGCCTTCTTCCAGGCCCTGCTCAACACCCTGCGAGAAAAGGAAAGGAGGGGCACTCGCGACCCTATTATCGAACTACGGGAACTGGCGACCGAGATGCTGGCCCTCGCCTGGTACCCCCACAACTTCTTCCGACTCTCATTTGGTCTCCAGGACCAGACCAGCCGAGTTCTCGATCGACTGGATTTCAATCTGGATGAGCGAGTGCTGACAAACCCGAACACCCACGCTCGGCTAAAGCAGGCCATCGCGGACCAGTACGAGGCGATCCAGGCCGGCAGTCTGCTGCGGTTCGTTCCTTACCGGCTGCTGTCGCCGTTCTTCTCCTCAGTGCTGAAGGGCCTCAAGGACAGTCAGAAGGACCGCCGCATTCGAGAACTCGCCAACGCCCGGTTCTCGAGCCACTCTCCACCCATCTACCGTTTCACGGAAGGCGAGGTTGCGATCGAGATCCACCCCGCCTGGCAAGACTATCTTGTCCGGCAAATCTCCATCATTGATGGCTGGGTGAAACACAACTGGATCAGCTACCTGCAGGACCGCAACTCCAACACGCCCGCGATCATCAAGAAAATCATGCCACCACTGCAGCGTTCTCCTCTGACTCGGCAGACGCGCTACTGGCAGGTGGTGATGGCGCAATCCACGCAACGGTGCATTTACACGGGAGACCCGATCGAGCCAAGTGACTTTGCACTGGACCACTTCATCCCCTGGTCCTTCGTCTGCCACGATCAGCTGTGGAATCTGATCCCGGTATCCAGCATGATCAACTCCTCAAAGGGAAGCCGTCTTCCCCTGGAAACGCACGTGAGCAGGTTCATCGAAGCTCAGTATAACGCCTTGAAGATAGGCCGCCGCCATCTGACAGACACGGCCTGGAACAAGGCCACCGAGCCCTATGTCAGCGATCTCCAGCTCTCCCACCAGGAACTGCTCCAGAGCCCGAGGCTTGACAGTGCCTATCGCAACACTTTGCGGCCACTGATCTCGCTGGCAAGGCAAATGGGGTTTTCCGATTATTATGATTCATAAGAAACCGTCCTTCATTGCTCTCTCCTCCATCTCAGCAATTCGCCAACTGTGATGGTAATCGAAACCTCTTGACTCTAATACGAGGCTATGGCTGGGAAGACAAAGTAAAAATCAAAGTGAAAAATACTTTAAACGCTCATAGACCCTAAACAATAGGATATAAAAAAGTGAAGAGATTTGGATTACTAGCAGTTACTGGATTGGTCTATTTCTACTGCTCTGGGTACCTCTATAGCCTTGGTTATTTCGGGAGCATTACTAATAGCGTGGGTTGGCTAACAATACCAAAGGACGAATATATAGCAATGGGTTTTTTTGCAATTTCTGACCACTTAGTCTTGACTACATTTTTTCTTTTGTTGATGGGCGTTCTGCTTCTTTCATGTGGAGACGAGACTATTTCACTACTATACAACAAAAAAACATTCAACAAAAGAAAAGTAGAAAAAGTGGCACTAAAAACCATATGTACTACAGGAGTTGCTTGCTTTCTTCTCCTCCTTATAATCCATTCGGCTCTGAGGACCATGCATAATGGAGGAAAGGCTTTTGTCAAAGATCTGAGCGACAATCGGGTAGATGAGGTTTGCCTGATAGGAGGCGAGTGCTTAACTGGAAAATTAATGAAGGATACCGGGCACTCCTATATTATATATCTAGGCACCCTTGAAGCAGGAAGGTTGGAGATAATACCTCACACTAAAGTTTCTGGCATCATATTGGGCTGGAGCAAAGAAAGTCATGATAGGATATTGAAGTATGCAGAAAAAATTCAATAACTAAATTTCCATCACGGGAGTGCATGTGCTCAACAGTGATGCGTTCCCCTTTTACGAAGCTTGCAACGCCAAAGTCAGCACTATGCTCGGCGACAACGGCAGGGAATTCTGCGGCCGTAAGGATCAGCATCCGTATGAGCTGTTCCTTCAGCTCGAAGAGATCGAGCACCACACCACCAAGGTTCGGCGGCCGCAGAGCAACGGCTTCGTCGAGCGGCTGCACCGCACCCTGCTGGACGAGCATTTCCGCATCCAGGGGCGCACCAAGTGGTACGAGGCCCTGGAAGAGATGCAGCAGGACCTAGACAACTATCTGGTCACCTACAACACGAAACGGCCGCATCAGGGCCTCAACATGAAGGGGGAGACGCCCTATGCCGTATTCAAGAAAGGGCTCCCCAAGGCGACGAAGAAGGAACCCAGAAAAACGGCAGAACACACTGCTTAACTACAGGGAGCCCACAGGGGCCTGTATCAGGTGAATACCATCACTGTACAGCCATAACGAAAGCGGGCGCCTTTGAGGCGCCCGTTTTATTGATGCCTCCCTACGGCCCCCCTTCCACCTGGCCACACCCTTTCGCCACAGAAAAGAGCTCAGCAAGCGGCTGCGTCAGGCGAATACAATTACTGTACACCTGGCCCGACCTTGTTTAGCTCTTTCTCACCTGGCGGCTGAATATCTATCTCGGCAAGCTCAGTCGGTTCATCGGCCGACGCATTAATCTGCGCTTCGGAATTACACAATGAAATGTCAGATAGACATTACGTCAACATTTCTTACTAAATTCAGAATACAAACACCTAGTACTTTAAAACAACTATTGGATGCGCTCTTGGCCTTGGCGACCCAGGGAACTGAGAGTAACATACTTTGCTATTGTTACTTGCCGAAGGCCTGTTCGGACCATAAACACTTTGCATACTAAAAAACACATCACCGTCCACGCCATTAGCAAAACCACTATAGCCATTTTGAATTAAACGGTATACACTCCCTTCTCTCCTTGGAATATTAATGTAACACAATTCAGATATTTTGACAGATAGTTCATCTGCTGTCGGCCTCCTCTTGGGATCGTACTGCAGACAAGCCTCTACAAGCTTCTGCATTTCTTTAGCAATCGGTTGATACTGTTCGTTTGCTGTCATAAAGGAAGGCCATGGTCTTCTGCTTTTATTCCTAACATTTACAGCTGCATCAAGAAAAACACCGAACGGAAATTCACCCGTCAACAATCTAAACATCATGGCCCCCAAAGACCATATATCTGCTTCTTTTCCCGGATGCTCACCTGGCTGCCTAAACATCATTTCGGGCGCCATATATGGCAGAGCTCCTTTTATTGTTCCGGACGTAGATCTAGTCAAATCTCCGCCTTGGGCTTCTTCATCAAAAACCTCTTGAGTAAGTGTCGCAATCCCAAAATCAGTTATTTTTATCAAACTTACATCAACACCATACTGAGTCATAATATTGCTAGGCTTAAGATCCCTATGCACCACTCCAGCATGATGTGACGCCGCCACTCCTTTTGCAAGATGATGAAATATGCTAGCACCCAAATGCGGATCTATAACCCCAAATTTATTAAATTTTTCTTCAAGAGTTTCGCCAAAAACATATTCCTCAACCAAGTAGGGCACACCCTCTTGCTCAACGTAATCTAAGGTTTTTGCCACATTATGGTGATTTATTTTTGCCGCTATTCTAGCACTCTCCTTGAACTTTTTATCGATTATTCCAATCTGGGGTGATTTGACGACCACGTCAATATCCAACAAAACATCTCTTGCCTTATATACATCCTGCATTCCGCCACGACCTACAAAAGAATCAATCCTATATCTCGTCGAAACCACGTCATCTTCATTCATGACAAAACCTCTGGATTGGAAGCATCAAAGGTTGCAAATATTCTTTGTCCGCCCAATGCTACAAATGTAATAACACAACACCCCGGCAATACCATCCCCACAGTAGCCAGCATGTTATTAAAATAGACAGAGCCAGCAGAAGCTGCCACCTTGTAATCATACCCGTCATAATAAATAGAAACCGACCCCGCACCTTTGACACTTAAGGTTATCTTCCTGTTGTTTTTATCCAAATAATGAACTCCTCCACCCAATACAACCAGTGCATTGTGCCTATCTTTCAACAAATTTTTTTCTAGAAGAAATTGAACCTCCCGGATTTCCGGACGCAACAAAGGGTCAGGTTGAACACAACGAGACAAAATATCAATCACGGTTGAAGGGAGTCCTGAAAAAACTCCCTCTATTTGACTTTCAGTAACATTGACAGGCGGGGGGCCAAACTTAAATAGAGCATCAGAATTTAAAAGCATCAGCGCTGTAATGCCGAATGCATAAACATCAACCTTGCTATCGAAACGTATTGTACCTCCTCTCCAAAGTTCTGGAGCCATAAAATACGGAGTACCAATTGCCCCTCTAGTTACAGCGCAGTCAAAGCTCCGAGAAAGGCCAAAATCAATAATCTTTATAACGCCCTCGCCATCAAGAAGTATATTATTTGGTTTTATATCTCTGTGGACCATGCCAGCAGCATGAATATCTCTCAAGCCACAACTTAACTGCCAAAGAACGCGGAGATAATTCAGGTCAGGGGTATAGCCTGAAAGCTGTAGCTCTTGCCCATGGACATACTCTAAAACCAGCCCAATCTCTCCCGCATCTTCTTTATTGAGCGACACTATATCGAATAACTGCACAACATGCTTGGACCGGAGCCTCAAAAGAGCTTTTTGCTCATCGATAATGCGCCGATTCTCTTCGCCCTGGCGAAGTCTTTTTATAACCACATCCCTATCAAGATGCTCATCACAATATATACTGAGCTCACCCATGCCACCGGAGTTCCAAGCTTTCTTCAATGAGTACCTATCATTAATCTTCATTACTGCTTCCCTGCGCATCATTCGCTATTATATCTATAACAAGCTGATTTTTCTTTACCTCTCTTTCCCCTCGGCTTTTTCTTTTTGTTTTCCGCTTATCGTTTTCCTGGTTTTTTTTGCTTTCTACTGCTTCGCCATGACTTAGCCTTACATTTTTCTCCATTTTATTTTTGTTATCAACTAAATCCTTTCTTCTCAAATTGTCATCTGGTCTAATCCAGAACGTTGACAAGGATCCAAAAGAATCCCAAAACCTTACACCGGGATCCACATCGCTCAAAACTTTATCTTTAATAGCTTTTACGTCTATAAGAGCTATAGATGCATTATCATGACCACCGCACCATCTCGCTACAGCTGTAAGTCTATCGGCAGCAGACTTGAAATCTTTCGCATTTGTCAGCATGCTATCGAAAACCTGCTTTTCAATGAAATGAACGCCATCTGTAGTTATAGCAAGAAAATCATCGCCTTTTTCAACCGGAACTATACTGGGACGAATGCCTTCTCCCATGCCCACAAACTGGACTAGCTCATTTCCATATCCACCTACAGCTTCTTTCATGGAATCATCCACAGTCAGCCTTTTTACTTTACCCACTGGGGAATAAGAATAAACTCTACTATCACCTAAATTCACCAAAATGGGCGCACAATCCCTATCTATTACAAATGCCGAAAGAGTAGCCCCGCCTTTACTACCAGAAAATCTGTATACCTCCTTATTAGCCAAACAAACTGCATCATACACACGCTTTTTCAAATCTAAGTCTTTGTATAAAGCCAGACCATAAAAGAAGTTGGATATGGTCAAATCAGCGCATGCTGCGCCATCTCGCATCCCTCCCATCCCATCAGCTACTGCAACAGCGATTTGCGGCCTTTCATTCGAGGATTTCGAACTAATTGCCATTGCACAAACCCTGTCTTGATTTTCCTTACGCTGTAAGCCGACATCAGATGATAATAAAAATGGCATACCATAACATTCATTTGTCCCTTTATCTGGGACAGATCTTTCCAGCCATTCAGCTATAACCTCTTGAAACATAAAGACCTCACTAAGAGCAAACCCATTACAGAGAGAGTGTAATGTAAAACAAAAGACCCGCCAATGGAGCCTTCTTTCGCATAACTTAGCAAAAATTTGATCGTTGCCTCTCTTCCACTCGATCGTCGCCTGGACTTGCTGGGCCGCAAGGTCCGCTTGGGCTGGACGTACATCCGCCCCATGGTACTGCCACCGGTACAGCCTTACTAGCGGATCAACTGGATGATCATCACAGCGTTCCAGAAGTTATTGTTAACGCCGAAGCTATGAGTCTATAGAAGGGGTGCGGACAACCTACACTGACGTGGACGCTGCCTGCCCGACATGAAGCCAGTGAAGGACTCCGCCCCCAGCAAGGCGGACTGTGACTCGTCTTCGGACCACGGCCATCAAGGCCTGGGCCCGGCCACTGGTGAGTTGCTTGCCCAGATGTCAGCGTCAGAGCTATAAGTCCGTAGATCATCAAAACAGATTGTCCCCCCGACCCGCATGGCCTTCCCTTGTTGGTGACGAAGCCTACAAGAGAGCTGGCCATGCTGAGCCGAGAGGACTTTCTCATGATAAAGCAACTTCACCAGCGAGGCGCTCACCTCGTGGACATTGCCCATCAGATCGGCTGCTGTGAACGCACCGTGCGCCGTCATCTGGGCCGCGAGGCGGCGCCAACGGGGCGACCGGCCAAGCCGCGAGCGAGCAAGCTGGATCCCTACAAACCGATCATCGATCAGCTGTTGGCCGATAACGTCTGGAACGCTACGGTGATCTTCCAGTTGATCCGTGAGCAGGGCTATACCGGCGGCAGTACCCTGGTGCGGACGTACGTCCAACCCAAGCGAGCTCTACGGCCCAGCAAGCAGACCGTGCGCTTCGAGACATCGCCCGGCTTCCAACTGCAACATGACTGGGGCAAGATCGACGCGGTAGTGGCCGGTCAACGCTGCAAGGTCAACTTCGCGGTTAACACGCTGGGCTATTCGCGTCGCTTCCATGCCTGGGCGGCACCCAGCCAGGATGCCGAGCATACCTATGAGTCGCTGGTGCAGGCCTTCCGCTACTTCGGCGGCGTGCCGCGCACGGTGCTGGTGGATAACCAGAAGGCGGCGGTGTTGAAGCATGACCGTGACCACCGTGTGATCTTCAATGCCGGCTTTCTGCAACTGGCCAATTACTATGGCTTCACGCCCAAGACGTGTCGCCCGCAGCGCCCGCGGACCAAGGGGAAGACCGAGCGCATGGTGGGCTACGTGAAGCAGCACTTCTTCCAGCGCTACCGGCAGTTCGAGAGCTATGGCCATCTCAACCAGCTGCTCCAGCAATGGTTGGAGCGCGTGGCCGATCAGCGGCCGCTACGCCAGTTCCGGCAAACCCCGGCAGAGCGCTTTACCACCGAGTTGGCGGCCCTCCAGGCGCTGCCGGCAACGGACTTCGATACCCGTTACCACGATCTGCGCCAGGTCGGGTGGGACGGCTACATCGAGGTGCGTGGCAATCGTTACAGCGTGCCCGATGGCTACTGCGGCCAGGCGGTGGTGATCCGGCTGAGCCTGGATGACGAACTGAGCGTTTATACCCCGGCCGGTGACCGGATCGCCCAGCATCGCCTCCAGACGCCACAGGCCGGCTGGCGCACCGTACCGGAGCACCATGCCGCCCTGTGGCAGCAGACCCTCGCCGTTCAGCAGCGCGACCTGAGCGTTTACGAGGAGGTGCTGTGATGGCCCTGGAACAGTTGCTCAACCGCCTGAAGATGGAGCACCTGCAGGCCTCGCTCGACAGCCTCTGCGAGCACGCCAGCAAACAAGACCTGAACTACCGCGAATTCCTCGAGCAGGCCCTCGCCCAGGAGTGGGGCGGCCGCCACCAGAAGGGATTGGAGTCCCGGCTGAAGCAGGCCCGGCTCCCCTGGATCAAGACCCTGGAGCAGTTCGACTTCAGCTTCCAGCCCAGCATCGACCACAAGATCGTACGTGATCTGGCCGGCCTGGGCTTCGTCGAACGCGGCGAAAACGTGGCCTTGCTCGGCCCGCCCGGCGTGGGCAAGACGCATCTTGCCGTGGCGTTGGCGGTGAAGGCCGCTGAAGCCGGCCACCGCGTGCTGTTCATGACCCTGGATCGGCTGGTCAGCACGCTGATGCGCTCACGGCAGGAGAACCGCCTGGACAGGCAGCTCCAGCAGCTGACCTATCCCAAGGTGCTGGTGCTCGACGAGATGGGCTACCTGCCCATGACCCGCGAAGAGGCCAGCCTGTTCTTTCGCTTGATCAATCGGCGCTACGAGCGGGCCAGCACCATCCTCACCTCGAACAAGTCATTCATGGACTGGGGTGAGATATTTGGCGACCAGGTCATTGCCACGGCGATCCTGGATCGGTTGCTGCACCACTCGACCACGCTGAACATCAAGGGCGAAAGCTACCGGCTGAAGGACAAGCGACGTGCTGGCCTGGTGACCACCCAAGCCAAGAAGGAGGACGAACCCTCACCCGACCCTGAATCTGTTCCGATGAAAGAGCACTGATGAAAACCGGACAATCTGAACTGATAAAAAGCGGACAACCTTCACTGACGTTGACACAGATGTGGATGGCAAAGAGCCTGCGGTGGATATGACTCCGTTCCACGTCGAATCGCTGCCACTACTCCACTACGAAAGCGGCCGCCTTCAAGACACCCGCTTTAATCTGTCTACCAACTCCCTACCTCTTGGCTGCACCCCTTCGCCACAGCGAAAGCGCGCAAACTTGTGCGGCAACTCGTACCGAGCAGGGCTGTTACAGAGGTGGTAAACACACTCTAAAAAGTTTCCCGATCCACGCCCTCTGGCACGTCAATAATTACGCCCTTAGTAAAACGTGAGTATGTCTCTCTGAGATGTTGAAGGGCGTCATCTCTGTTAACAGAATACTCTAACTTCTCTTTAATGAACTGGAGGCGAAACTTATTCTCTTTGATAATCTGAGACCAAGTTTTTACCCATACGGTCAACTTAATCCCTTCACTTGACTGAAACAAGACCCCGCGCGGACGCCCAGCCTGGCTAGTTTCGCGCAGTGCATAGGCGTCCATCTCATTGGAGATAACCCAAAAATTCCAAGTTGCATCTAGTGATGTGAATCGCTCATCATCGATCACGGCAAAGGCATAGCTTTTGATCTGAGAACACTCAGCCTCGCCAATTTTCACTTTTGGTGCTTTTAGCTCGACCACGAGATGCTCTAACTGATCCTCGCGCGAGCAGGGAATCGCTCTCGATAACATTAAATCAACGATACCCGTAGAGCCATCTATTCGACGAACTGGCTCATCAATCGGCAAGCTAAGACCCTTCGCCTCCCTGTGCTTCCGCAACACTTGAGTCAGTGACTGATCATCAACGGAGACAGCGAACTCATGACCAAAGATCCACGTGTTCTCCGCGACGATTCTGTGCAATTGACTACGTTCCTTGAGGTTCTTCTTAAACTCTTTATCGAAAATAAGAAACTCAAGACCGGCCAGAAACTTTAGCCTATCAGCCACCAACTTTGAAGCACTGATGACTCCAACTAACGAAACATCCTGAAGGAGGAGTGAAAGTTCCTCCAGCTTTTCCTTAGAAAGACTGAGAACCTCAGATATAACGCTTTGTAGCTCAGCCGGGTTTGTTTCTACTGCCTGCCTTAGCATTCTTAGTTGAAATGCCTTTGACTGCTTATCAGCCTGATCTAATGCGGGCAGGCTTTCTACAAGCTTTACCGCGACGATATCAAATACTTGCCGCTCAGCAACCTCAACTGGATTAGATGCCTCCGACTTAAACGGATAGACCATCTCTGACTTCCATCGCCTTATTTGCTCCTGACCTTCCTCTATCGTCCTTTCAGAAAAATATTGCTTAATATGCTTTACTGCAGCATCAGAAACGTCTCGAAGATAAGCATTAAGCTCGCCAAGACCTAGAGAATTATCTTTATTTAGAGCATCGATCAAAGCGGATTTTAGGTAAGCGGTAAAACCAAATCTACCGATGCTACGTATTTGTTTTTGATACTTCTCTAACGGAAATCCTTTTTCTGTACAATACCACAGCTCCTTGTCTGAAGAGTTCCTCCATTCAATAATTTCCAACTCTACTGGGTAATCATGACCTTCATACGCTATGACCCCAAGATCCTGGACATGCGTACCCTTGATAAGGGAGCTCGGGTCTAAGCGAACTCCCGAAACAGTCACGGTAACCGAGGAATAAGCGCGAAGATAGAGAGCAAATATCGGCAGAAGACGAGAGATGGCCGTATCCGGGTCTAGTATATGGAAATTTTTGCAGAGTTCGCGAATTCTGACCGTGACGCCATACCCAGGAGCAGATAACCCCTCGCTCTCTGTAATTCTGAACTCCTGAAGCTTGTCAGCAAGACCGGTAACGACGAACGGCTTCCCAAGCTCTTCCGAGTGAGCTTTAGGCCTTACTTCCCACTGAACACTACGCCCTAGCGAAAAGGCTTTAAAACGCCCCTGACCTTCTTTTCCGTGTAAGTACCGGCCGGTCGCTGTCTTCTCCTTCCTTGATTTCCATGAGCCACCGAGTGACTGGAAGAGGGATTCAGCTTCGCTTGCAAGGAAACCGATACCATCGTCCGATATTACTATTTCCTCTACCCCAAGTTCTCCATCAACAAAATAGACATTAACTTTGGTGGCATCCGCATCAAGGGAATTCCAGATTAGTTCAGCCAATGCCTTATCTGGACTTGCACCCGCGACCTTCGACAAGTGATCGTGCTGGACTTCCACTTTGAACACACGCTCTGCCATAAGTTTCCACCTCACTATTCCCTTCCATAACTAACGCTTAAAATACCGGCGCAGCATTGCTGTACCTAAGCACCCTGAATTTTTATAAAATTATTTATTCGATCCACTTGTTAGACGTCTGATCGAGCCTGTCGCCATCGAGCGACAATGGTTTAATTCCCTATATTGCATCTGCTGGTTTAGTGCTTTCTCGCCACAAGCGCGTTACACTTCATGATCGTTCTAGTCTAGAGTGGCTGAAGCACAGCCTTCAGTGGACCAAGTGATCACAAACATATGATATCCACGATCTCGAAGAAAGATTGGCCAGCGGACTGATTAGCTCGGACACCAACTGACTTGGAATTCCAACGAGTGCGTCTACTGCTTTGTCACTAATGTCCGCTTTGGGCCGTAAGCGGAACTTTTTACTACGCCTTCGCTAAAATAGCTCCTTCGAAGCTCTCGAATATCGGCTGAATTTTAAGTTAAAATCACACTACCGCCCGGGGATGACATCATTTCCCTGCGACAGCCCTGTCTGCGTTGTACTACCTGTTCTATCGGCAGTCGTCTCGGCGACCTTAACCTGAGTAAACAAAACCCTGTAACGAATTGCAAAGAAAAAGGGCCTACCAAATGGTAAGCCCTTGATCTCGGTCAGCTTAGCTGTGTCAGGCGTTCTGCCTAGGTGCGCCTCACTCCCACTCGATGGTCGCGGGGGGCTTGCTGCTGACGTCGTAGGTCACGCGGGAGACACCGCGGATCTCGTTGATGATGCGGTTGGAGACTTTCTCCAGCAGCTCATACGGCAGGTGGGCCCAGCGCGCGGTCATGAAGTCGATGGTTTCCACGGCGCGCAGGGCGATGACCCACTCGTAGCGGCGGCCGTCGCCAACCACGCCGACGGATTTGACCGGCAGGAACACGGCGAAGGCTTGGCTGGTCTTGTGGTACCAGTCGGCGTTGTGCAGTTCCTCGATGAAGATGGCGTCGGCTTCGCGCAGGATATCGGCGTACTCCTTCTTCACTTCGCCGAGAATGCGCACGCCCAGGCCCGGCCCCGGGAAGGGGTGGCGGTACACCATGTCGTAGGGCAGGCCGAGTTCCAGGCCGAGCTTGCGCACTTCGTCCTTGAACAGTTCGCGCAGCGGTTCGACCAGCTGCAGCTTCATGGTCTCGGGCAGGCCGCCGACGTTGTGGTGCGACTTGATCACGTGGGCCTTGCCGGTCTTGCTGGCGGCGGATTCGATCACGTCGGGGTAGATGGTGCCCTGGGCCAGGAAGTCGACGCCTTCGATCTTGCTGGCCTCTTCATCGAACACGTCGATGAAGGTGTTGCCGATGATCTTGCGCTTGGCTTCCGGGTCGTTCTCGCCTTTGAGCTTGGAGAGGAACAGTTCTTCGGCGTCCACGCGGATCACCTTCACGCCCATATGGCGGGCGAAGGTTTCCATCACCTGGTCGCCTTCGTTCTTGCGCAGCAGGCCGTTGTCGACGAATACGCAGGTGAGCTGGTCGCCGATGGCCTTGTGCAGCAGTGCGGCCACCACCGAGGAGTCCACGCCGCCGGAGAGGCCGAGCAGCACGTGGCGGTCGCCCACCTGGTCGCGCACGCGGGCGATCTGGTCTTCGATGATGCGCGCCGGGGTCCACAGCTTTTCGGCGCCGCACACGCCCACCACGAAGTGCTCGAGGATGCGCATGCCTTGCAGGGTGTGGGTCACCTCGGGGTGGAACTGCACGGCGTAGAAGCGCTTCTCGGGCCAGGTCATGGCGGCCACGGGGCAGCTGGGGGTGGAGGCGGTCACGGTGAACTGTTCAGGGGCGCGGGCCACCTTGTCGCCGTGGCTCATCCACACGTCGAGCAGCGCCTTGCCGTCGTGGTCTACGTGGTCCTTGATGTCGCGGAACAGGTCGTCGTCGCTGTCGATCTTGACCTGGGCGTAGCCGAACTCCTGCTTGTCGGAGCCTTCCACGGCGCCGCCGAGCTGCACCGCCATGGTCTGCATGCCGTAGCAGATGCCCAGTACCGGCAGGCCCATCTCGAACACGCACTCGGGCGCGCGGGGCGAGCCGGAGGCCACGGTGGATTCCGGCCCGCCGGAGAGGATGATGCCGTTGGGGGCGTATTCGCGGATCTCTTCCTCGGTGATGTCGTAGGCACGCACTTCGGAGTACACGCCGATCTCGCGCACGCGGCGGGCGATCAGCTGGGTGTACTGGGAGCCGAAGTCGAGGATGAGGATCTTGTGAGCGTGAATGTCGGTCATCTGGGCGTCTCTACTGGCAGCGTATGGCGGCGGGCCGGATGCAAAAAGCGTGCGGCGGGATGAGTCCCGCCGCGTTTGTCTCTTACGAGCTGGCGGTTAACCGGCTCGGTAGTTCGGGGCTTCTTTCGTAATCTGCACATCATGCACGTGCGATTCGGCGAAGCCGGCGCCGGTGATCTTCACGAACTCAGGCTTGGTGCGCATCTCCTGGATGCTGCGGCAGCCGGTGTAGCCCATGGAGGCACGCAGGCCGCCCATCAGCTGGTGCACGATGGCGCTCATCACGCCCTTGTAGGGCACGCGGCCTTCGATGCCTTCCGGCACCAGCTTCTCGGCGCCGGCGTCCTTGTCCTGGAAGTAGCGGTCGGCGCTGCCCTGGCTCTGGGCCATGGCACCCATCGAGCCCATGCCGCGGTAGGCCTTGTAGGTACGGCCCTGGAACAGCTCGACTTCGCCCGGGGCTTCTTCGGTGCCGGCCAGCAGGCCGCCCACCATGATCGCGCTGGCGCCGGCGGCAATCGCCTTGGCCAGGTCGCCGGAGTAGCGTACGCCGCCGTCGGCGATCAGCGGGATGTCGTACTCCTTGAGCGCTTCGGCGACGTTGGAAACCGCGGTGATCTGCGGCACGCCCACGCCTGCCACCACGCGGGTGGTGCAGATAGAGCCGGGGCCGATGCCCACCTTGACGCCGTCGGCGCCGGCTTCGGCCAGGGCCCGAGCAGCGGCGGCGGTGGCGATGTTGCCGCCGATCACCTGGATCTGCGGGAAGTGCTCCTTGACCCAGGCCACGCGGTCGATCACGCCCTTGGAGTGGCCGTGGGCGGTATCGACGATGATCACGTCGACCCCGGCTTCCACCAGCGCGGCGACGCGGTCGGGGGTTTCCGGGCCGGTGCCCACGGCGGCGCCCACCAGCAGGCGGCCGTCGGCGTCCTTGGCGGCGTTGGGGAAAGTGCGCGCCTTCTCGATGTCCTGGAAGGTGACCAGGCCGCGCAGGTGGAAGGCGTCGTCCACCACCAGCATCTTCTCGACCCGGTGCTCCTGCATCTTGGCCTTGATCACATCGAGGCCGGTGTTCTCGGCCACCGTCACCAGCCGCTCACGCGGGGTCATGATGTCGGAAACGCTGTCGCCGTGGTTGGGCTGGAAGCGCATGTCGCGCTCGGTCACGATCCCCACCAGGGTTTCGCCCTCTACCACCGGGAAGCCGGAGAAGCCGTACTCCTGCGCCATGGCGAGCAGGTCTTCGAGCTTGGCCTTGGGCCCGACGGTGACCGGGTCCTTGACGATTACGCTCTCGTGCTTCTTGACCTTGCGCACCTCGGCGGCCTGAGCGGTAACGCTCATGTTCTTGTGGATGATGCCGATGCCGCCTTCCTGAGCCATGGCGATGGCCAGGCGGGCTTCGGTCACGGTATCCATGGCGGCGGAGACGAGGGGGATGTTGAGGTAGAGGTCGCGAGTGAGGCGGGTCCGCAGGCTGACGTCCTTGGGCAGGACTTCCGAGTAGCCGGGTACGAGTAATACGTCGTCGAACGTAAGAGCTTCTTGGGCCATACGTAGCATAGTCGGCAACACCCAGTGCTGGTGGGGGAGTGGGGGAAAGTTAATCGACCATTATAGCGCTCGGGCCAAGGCACGGGCAATGCGAGTGCGGCCTTCGGCAGGCTGTCGCCCAGCCTTCATCGCCCCGCCCATCGCCCTTCCCTAATTACGCTTCGAAACAGTCCGAAACCGACTCTGACTTACAGCGGCAAGAACGTGATCTAGGTTGAAAAGTGCACGACGGGTCCACTCAAGGAAAGGAGTGACGGAAGATGAACTGGGATCAGATCGAAGGCAAGTGGAAGGAAGTGAAAGGTAAGGCCCGCACCAGCTGGGGCGAGCTTACCGACGATGAGCTGGATCAAGTCGGCGGCAAGAAGGATGAACTGATCGGCAAGATCCAGAAGCGTTATGGCCTGGAACGCGAGGAAGCGGAACGCCAGGTCGACGACTGGGCACGGAACCTGTAACGGGTTCCCAGCGATGCAAACCATCCAAGGTCTAAGGACAGGTCAAGGAGAGTAAAAATGCAGAAGCGTGCACTGACTATTGCAGTAGCGGCCATCGCCGGTGGCCTCGCCTTCGGAACTCAGGCCGTTGCACAGGACGACCCGCAAGCGGCACAGGGCCTCTATTCCGCCAATGACATCATCGGTGCGGATGTCTATCACGCCGATGACCCCGACGAGGAAGTCGGTAACGTCGAGAACATCCTGCTGGATGACGACGGTCAGGTCAGCGCTCTGGTCGTGAACGCCGGCGGCCTGTGGGGCATGGGCGGCGACGACGTGGTGGTCGGTATCGAACACTTCACCATGGAAACCGAGCGCAACGACGACGGCATCTTCGATCAGGACGGTGTGACTCATCGCATTCTGGTCGACGCCACCGAGGACGAGCTCGAGAACTTCCCCGAGTATGACGAGCAGTGGTTCGGTGACGAACAGGATCGTCGGACCCAGGAGCGTGGCGACCAGGAAGGCGTGTGGCAGACCACCGGTACGACCGGCACCGGCGCCGTGGGCGACGATGGCGGCACGGCCTTCCGTGACGGCGAAGCCGACGGCGACACCGTGGGCGCCACCGATGGCGTGAACGACAACGGCGACGACGATGCCGAATACACCGACGAGGACGTCGTCGACGATTTCGATTGATACGTCGCTGCTCGATCACGTCTTGTTTGAACGAAGTACCCCTCCCATGACGTTACTTGCGCCGGGCTTGTCCCGGCGCTTTTTCGTGTGCGTTCGTGTGCAGCTTCCCGGCCATGCCAACGTGGCGGCAGCGTGCTAGCCTTGGTGGCTCATCCATTGGCTCAGGAAACGCCGGCTCATGCCCCCGCCCACCGATAGCGCCCTTTCCGTCAGTGAAGTGAACCGACGCGCTCGCGCGCTGCTCGAGCAGGGCATCGGCGAGGTGTGGGTCGAGGGTGAGCTTTCCGGGGTCTCGCGCCCGGCCTCGGGCCATGTCTACTTCACCCTCAAGGACAGCTCGGCCCAGCTGCGCTGCGCGCTGTTCCGCAACCGCGCCCGCTTCGTCGCCGCCCCCATGCGCGACGGCGACAGGGTGCGGGTACGCGGTCGGGTGTCGCTGTTCGAGCCCCGCGGCGACTATCAATTGATCGCCGAAGCGGTGCAGCAGGCCGGCGAAGGCGAGCTGCTGCTGGCCCTGGAGCGGCTCAAGCAGCGCTTGGCCGCCGAAGGGGTGTTCGCCAATGCCCGCCCCCTGCCCTGCCCGCCGCGGCACCTGCTGGTGCTGACCTCGCCCAGCGGCGCCGCCATCCGCGACGTGCTGGCGGTGCTCCAGGCCCGCTGGCCGCAGGCCAAGGTCACCTTGATTGCGGTGCCGGTACAGGGCCGCGAGGCAGCGCCGGCGCTGATCGCCGCTCTGGGGCTGCTCAATCGCCAGCAGGCGCTGGACCCGAACCGCGACGTGATCCTGATCACCCGTGGCGGCGGCAGCCTGGAGGATCTATGGGCGTTCAACGACGAGCACCTGGCGCGGGCAATCTTCCACTCGCGCCTGCCGGTGATGTCGGCGGTGGGTCACGAGGTCGACACCACGCTCTCGGATCTGGCCGCCGACGTGCGCGCCCCCACCCCTTCCGCCGCCGCCGAGATGCTGGTGCCGGACCGCCGCGAGCTGATGCGTCGCCTGGCCGGGCTGGAGCGCCAGCTAGTGCGTGGCATGCAGACGCGGCTGGAGCGGGAAAGCCAGCGCCTCGACCACCTGCGCGCCCGCCTGCGCCACCCCGGCGAGGTGCTGGGCCAGAAGCGGCGCACGCTGATCGAGCTGGATGCCCGGCTACGGCGCGCGTTGCAGGTTCGCCTGGCCACCGAGCGCCGTCAGTTGGCCCATCTGCAACGTCGGCTCGGCGCCTGCCACCCTCAGCGTGAGCTGGCACGCGCCGAGCAGCGCCTGGGCCGTGCCCAGG